>ERZ827197.1158-NODE-1158-length-23395-cov-5.668295_pt1 | contig 23395 bp, 19 predicted proteins | sample MGYA00519867_ERZ827197 | MGnify/ENA primary metagenome ERZ827197 (study PRJEB31778, sample SAMEA3449278) | human gut metagenome | biome: human gut; feature: human-associated habitat; material: faeces | place: United Kingdom | collected 2010/2012 ...
ACTGAGCGGTCCCTTTTGTCACCTACGGTGACATTTCCCCACCCCGTGGGGAATCACCTCTAAAAGAGGAGACTTTTTCCAGGCTCCTCTTTTAGAGGAGCTGGCAGCCGTAAGGCTGACTGAGGCGTGAATTCTTCTTTCCACATAAACCTTGACTTTTCCTTCCAAAAGCGGTATACTGAAAGAGGTATTCCACACAGAGGAGGTTCTTGTTATGGGCTGGCATTCTTTCTGGGGACATCTTTCCACCATCACCCGGCACCGGCACGCCGTTATCCGGCACTGCCGCAAAGCGGGGATCTTCTGGCAGGGACTGCGCCACGATCTTTCCAAGTACAGCCCCACAGAGTTCTGGCAGGGTGTCCGCTATTATGAGGACGGCAAACGCAGCCCCAACGAAGCCGAACGTGAGGCATACGGCTATTCTCTGGCGTGGATGCACCACAAGGGGCGCAACCGCCACCACTTCGAGTACTGGTCGGACTATAACCCGAAAACCAAACGGGTCGAGCCGGTGGAAATGCCGGTGCGCTTTCTGGCAGAGATGTTCTGTGACCGGGTGGCTGCCAGCAAGATCTATCTGCAAGACCGCTACGACCAGACCTGTCCCCTGGACTATTTCCAGCGTTCCACCTCCAAAAAGCGTGGGATGCTCCATCCGGAGACCGAGCGGCAGCTGACAGAACTGCTGACCATCCTGGCGGAACAGGGCGAGGATGCCGCCTTCGCAAAACTGCGGCAAATGGTGAAAAACGACAAACGATAGGGAGAGGGAAAACACATGACATTTTGCAAAAACTGCGGAGCGAAACTGAATCCGCAAGACGAGTTCTGCCCGAACTGCGGCACGAAAAACGAAACACCCCAACAGCCCCAACAGCCCCAGCAGCCGGACGGCATGGGCGCAGATGCAGTGACTGCCGTTCCGGGCGGCAAAAAGCCGTTCCTGGGCATGAACACCAAGGGACTGCTCATTGCGGCAGGCTGTATCGTGGTGACAGCCGTCCTGGTGATCGTCCTGCTCTGCTCCTTTTTCGGCAGCAGCTCCAAGAGCGTGGTCAAGGACTATTACAAAGCCATCGAGAATTGCGATGCCAAGGATCTGATGGCAACCGTCCCCAAGGACTATCTGAAAGAACTGATGGATGACAACGATTTGAGCCGCAAGGAACTGACCAACGATGTGCAGGACTATCTGGACAAATACTATGACGAATACGACGACATCAAGGTCACCTTTGAGGACAAGGAAAAGCTGGACAAGAACGACTTCGCCGACTACTTCGACTTTGAGGATGCCAGTGATCTGGAAGTAAAAAAGGGCGTGAAATACGAGCTGAAAGTACGCTATCGCTCCGATGAGAAAAAGGACAACGAGTCCGAGGACTTCATCGTGTTCCAGTACAAGGGCAAGTGGTACAGCATGGACGCTATGTTCCTGGTAGCCATGGCGACCTACTTCTAAAAAACGCTGAGACAATACAAAAAGCCGCCGTGCAGTAACATTCACTGCACGGCGGCTTTCTCTTTCTATTGTACCGTTTTCCACAGTGGATGACTCAAATGTGGAAAACAGCGTTATTGCAAATCAGAATTACTTCTCCAGACCTGCGATCATGGCATTCAGTGCGCTGAGGAATGCGGAGATGGAGGAGTTGATGATATCCGAGTGGATACCCACGCCCCAATAGGTCTTTCCGTCCTTTTCCAGTCCCACATATGCCACAGCCTTGGAGCTGGAACGCACTTCCAGAGCGTGTTCGGTATAGGTGGTCAGTGCGAAGTCCATGTTCAGATGTGCCTTTACGGCGTTGGAAACCGCATCCAGACGGCCGTTTCCGTCTCCGTGTACGGTCTCGGTATTGCCCTTATAGGAGATGGTGACCTCTGTGCCGATGGCGTTTTCGCCCTTCTGTACGAAGTGGACTTCCGGAATGGAGACCGGTGTTTCCACATTGACATAGTGCTTGGTGAAAATGTCCAGCACCTCTTCCGGCATCAGTTCCTTGTGTGCGTGGTCGGAGACACCCTTGACCAGATAGCCGAAGGACTCCCGCATCTTCTGCGGAATGTGATAGCCGTACTTGGTCTCCATGAGGTAGCTGACGCCGCCTTTGCCGGACTGGCTGTTGATGCGGATTACGTCTGCCTCGTACACACGTCCCACATCTTCCGGATTGATGGGCAGATACGGCACGTTCCAGTGCTTGCAGTCGTGTTCCTCTCTCCAGTGCATTCCCTTGGCGATGGCATCCTGGTGCGAGCCGCTGAACGCAGCGAATACCAGCTGACCGCTGTACGGCGAACGCTCATACACGTGCATTCTGGTGACACGCTCGTACATCTCCACGATCTCCGGCATATTGGAGAAGTCCAGCTCCGGATCGACGCCCTGGGAGTACATATTCAGCGCCAGTGTGATGATGTCCACATTACCGGTGCGCTCGCCGTTGCCGAACAGCGTTCCCTCGATACGGTCGCCGCCGGCAAGGAGTCCCAGCTCACTGTCCGCCACAGCGCAGCCACGGTCGTTGTGGGGATGCAGGGAAATGACCACGTTTTCACGCCGGTACAGATTGTCGTTCATATACTCGATCTGGTTCGCATACACGTGAGGCATGGAGTGGGAAACGGTGACCGGCAGATTGATGATGACCGGATCTTCCGGTGTCGGCTCCCAGATCTTCAATACGGCATTGCAGATCTCCAGGGCAAATTCCGGCTCTGTGCCGGTGAAGCTCTCCGGCGAATACTCAAAGCGGAAGTGACCCTCGGTCTTTGCCCGGTATTCCTTGCAGAGATTTGCGCCCAGCTCCGCCAGCTTGATGATGTCTTCCTTGCTCTTCTTAAACACCTGTTCCCGCTGTGCCACAGAGGTGGAATTATAGAGGTGTACGATGGCGTGCTTTGCGCCTTTCAGCGCCTCAAAGGTCTTTGCGATAATGTGTTCCCGTGCCTGGGTCAGCACCTGGATGGTTACATCGTCCGGGATCATATCGTTCTCGATCAGCGTCCGGCAGAACTCATACTCCGTCTCCGACGCAGCCGGAAAGCCGATCTCAATTTCCTTAAAGCCGATCTTCACCAGATAACGGAAAAACTCCAGCTTTTCTTCCAGGTTCATGGGTGTGATAAGTGCCTGGTTGCCGTCCCGCAGGTCAACGCTGCACCAGACCGGTGCTTTTTCGATCATGGTCTTGGATGCCCAGCGCATGGGCGGATTCTTTACCGGAAAAAACTGCGGTGCGTACTGTTCTACGTTTTTCATAAGATACATTCCTTTCCTGTTTGTGTGATCTGCGGCTGTTCTGTCTACAAAAAAAGCCCCTTCCATACAGACAACCTATCTGTACAAAAGAGACGAAGATCCATATTCTCCGTGGTACCACTCTTTTTGACGCAGCTGATGCGCCCGCTCATCACATCTGACAATGTGTACTCCGGTAACGGGGAGTGTCCGGCACAGCCTACTGACACGGGACAGCGCCCGTATGTTCCGCCTGCGGCTCAAGGACCAGTTATCCTGAACGCCCTGCTGCCGGCTCACACCTGCCGCCGGCTCTCTGAAACACAGTCTGCGTTCTCTTATCTTCCTGTCAAAGCCTTTTTCTTCATGATACACCAGCGCCGTTCTCCGGCACTGTGATTATTTTCATTATAGCATTCTCCCCTTTGTTTGTCAAGCAATTTTGCGAAATTTCTTTCGATTTCACCAAAACCGCCGGTTTTTTCTTTGTATCCTGTCAATTTATTGAACAAAATGTATCTAAAATGTAAAAATAAAAGGCAGCTACTTGCAATTGCGAAAACATAGTGCTATACTAAACACATACGAATCACAGCGGCGGTGTATCTGCACCGTCATGCGGCAGGGTTCGCAGGGATTTTTTTGGAAAAGGAGTGTACGGCGATGTACAGCGACGCTATGTGCCGGTTGGCAGCACGAGTGATTATCGTGGAACTAGGCGCTCGAGTCATTTTGACCCGAAGCGGAATTTGTGCTGCACACACCGGTGTTCCAAAGAAAAGTGCGAACGGCTGTTATTCTGCCGCAACGCTTGCATGAAGATTGGAAGCTTTCGGTACTTGCAGCCGAGGGCTTTTTTTGTAGGCACAGCTGCCGGACAGGAGCGGCGGCGGTGCGGTTCTTTATGAAAAGCGTGCCGGGCGGCATACGTTTCGGGTCTGTCCCGTATCTCCCTGTATCTATTGTATCTTATATAATCTGAAATTCAAAAATAAAAGGTGAAAGTAACATGAAGTTGAAAGGCGCACAAATCATCGTAGAGACCCTGATCGAACAGGGCGCATCTACGGTATTCGGTTATCCGGGCGGCCAGGTCATCGACATCTATGATGCCCTGTATCTGGCACAGGACCGGATCCACCACATCATCACAGCACACGAGCAGGGCGCAGCACACGCTGCGGACGGCTATGCACGTGCCACCGGTGAGGTCGGCGTAGTCATCGCCACCTCCGGTCCGGGTGCGACCAACCTGGTCACCGGTATCGCTACCGCATATCTGGACTCCGTTCCCCTGGTTGCCATCACCGGCAACGTGCCGAACTCTCTGATCGGACGGGACAGCTTCCAGGAAGTGGACATCACCGGCGTGACCATGCCCATCACCAAGCACAATTTCCTGGTAAAGCGTGTGGAAGATCTGGCGGACACCATCCGTGAGGCATTCCGTATCGCAAAGTCCGGCAGACCCGGACCTGTCCTGGTGGATATCCCCAAGGATGTACAGAACGCACTGTATGAATACACCGCACAGGCACCGGCTGCAAAGAATCCGGTTCCGGCAGCAAACGAGAGCGAGATCGAAAAGGCTGCGGAAATGATCCTGGCTGCGGAAAAGCCTTACATCTACATCGGCGGCGGTGCGATCACCGACAACGCCGGCGCAGAGGTTCTGGCACTGGCAGAAAAGATCGACGCACCTATCGGCTGCACCATGATGGGCATTTCCGCCGTTCCCACCTCCAATCCCCGCTGGCTGGGCATGGAGGGTATGCACGGTCACTATGCCTCTTCTATCGCACAGAATGAGGCAGATCTCATCATCACCGCCGGCGCACGCTTCAGCGACAGAGGCACCGGCAACACCGCAAAGTATGCACGGAACGCCAAGATCATCCACATCGACATCGACGCATCCGAGCTTTGCAAGAACATCAGCGTGGAGCTGGGCATTGCCGGCTCGATGAAGGAGATCCTGACCCGTCTGATGGACAAGCTGCCCCAGCAGACCCACCCGGACTGGATGGCTCGTGTGGCAGAACTCCAGGCAGAGACTGCCAAGCTGGAGGCACAGGATCCGGACGAGCTGACACCGTTCACCGCCATCGACCAGATCGCTGCCGTGGCAGACAAGGACACTATCGTGGCAACAGACGTGGGACAGCACCAGATGTGGGTGGCACAGCACTACCCCTTCGAGACACCCCGCACCTTTATTTCCAGCGGCGGTCTTGGAACTATGGGCTTTGGTCTGGGCGCAGCCATCGGCGCTGCAACTGCCACCGGCAGAAAGACCGTTCTGGTCACCGGCGACGGCAGCTTTGGCATGAATCTGAACGAACTGGCTACCGCAGTCACCAACCAGACCCCGGTCGTTGTCTTTATCATGAACAACGGCGTTCTGGGCATGGTACGCCAGTGGCAGACCCTGTTCTTCGACAAGCACTATTCCAACACCACCCTGGAGCGCAAGACCGACTTCGTCAAGCTGGCTGAGGCATTCGGTATGCCGGGCTATCGTGCCATGAACATGGCGGAGCTGAAGGAAGTCCTGCCCAAGGCATTCGCAGAAAACGGTCCGGTCCTGGTGGATTGTGCCATCGACTGCGACGCATTCGTACTGCCCATGCTGCCGCCGGGCGGCTGCATCGACGATATCATCGTTGATATTTCTGCAATGTAAAGGGGTGTGCCATCATGGATAGAATCGAACGCTTTGTTATTTCCGTCCTCGTTGCAAACCATTCCGGTGTGCTGTCCCGTGTTTCCGGGATGTTCACCAGACGAGGATTCAATATTGATACACTGACTGTGGGCGAGACCGAATCGCCGGAATTCTCCCGCATCACCATCTCCACCCACTGCGACCGCAGCATCTGCAACCAGATCGTCAAGCAGCTGGAAAAGATGTACGATGTCAAGACCGTAAAGGTCATGAAACGGGATCAGACCGTCATCCGTGAACTGCTGCTCATCAAGATCAACAATGTAGCAGACAAGCGGCAGGACATCATGTCCGTAGTCGATGTCTTTCGTGCAAAGATCACCGACTATTCCCCGGAGGCACTGGTCATCGAAATCCGTGGCGAGTCCTCTAAGATCAACGCTTTTATTGAGCTTCTGGAACCCTATGGCATCATGGAAATGTGCCGCACCGGTCTGGTCGCTCTTGAAAGAGGCGGCTCATGCCTGAAAGATGCGTGAGCAGCCGTATATAAATGGATCAGCAGACTGCACGGAAAACCGGCGGTACTGCGCCAGAAATGCACAGGAATGTCATTTCTGAAACCCAAATTTATTCAAAGGAGTCTTTCACAATGGATCATGTTGCAAAGGTATTTTATCAGGAAGATTGTGACCTGTCTCTGCTGTATGGCAAGACCATCGCTGTTATCGGCTACGGCAGCCAGGGCCACGCACACGCACTGAATGCCAAGGAATCTCTGGGCGATAAGGCCAGAGTAATCATCGGTCTGTACGAGGGCAGCAAGTCCTGGGCAAAGGCTGAGGCACAGGGCTTTAAGGTATATACAGCAGCAGAGGCTGCAAAAAAAGCAGATATCATCATGATCCTGATCAACGATGAAAAGCAGGCAGCAATGTACAAGAAGGACATTGCACCGAACCTGGAACCGGGCAATATGCTGATGTTCGCTCACGGTTTCGCAATCCACTTCGGTCAGATCATTCCGCCGGCAGATGTTGACGTTACCATGATCGCTCCGAAGGGACCGGGACACACCGTTCGTTCGGAATATCAGGCAGGCAAGGGCGTTCCGTGCCTGGTTGCTGTACAGCAGGATGCTACCGGCAAGGCACAGGATCTGGCACTGGCTTATGGTCTGGCAATCGGCGGCGCAAGAGCCGGCGTTCTGGAAACCACATTCCGCACCGAGACTGAGACCGACCTGTTCGGTGAACAGGCTGTTCTGTGCGGCGGTGTCTGCGCTCTGATGCAGGCTGGTTTCGAGACACTGTGCGAGGCTGGCTATGACCCGAGAAACGCTTACTTCGAGTGCATCCACGAGATGAAGCTGATCGTAGACCTGATCTACCAGAGCGGTTTCGCAGGTATGCGTTACTCCATCTCCAACACCGCTGAATACGGCGACTACCGCACCGGCAAGCGCCTGATCACCGAGGAAACCCGCAAGGAGATGAAGAAGGTCCTGACCGAGATCCAGGATGGCACCTTCGCTTCCGAGTTCCTGACCGAGATGAGCCCGAAGGGCGGCCGCAAGGTCCACTTCCTGGCACAGCGCCGTATGCAGTCCGAGCACCTGATCGAAAAGGTCGGCAAGGAACTGCGCGGCATGATGAGCTGGATGAAGAAGTAATCGAATTCCGGGCATCTGACGTAATATTTGGCCTGCATCTGCGGGCATAAACATGGGGCGGCCAGCCCTCTGGCAGCCGGGAAACCGGATGTTCCGGGGCATGGCCGCCCTGTGTTTGCTTGGTGTGACTGTCATGTTAAGGCCGCGGGCGCACGATGTGCGCCCCCTACGGGGGCAGCTGCATACCATAAGCCCGATTTGCAGGGAACGGTCTTGACCGTTCCGAAACATGAATTTATTTGCTTGTTTCTGGTATTTGTGCGATACTATAAACAGCAAAGATTGCCCCTAAAAAGAACCATGCCCTTTTCCCGCTGCAAAGGAGAGAAAAATATGAGAAGTGATAACGTTAAAAAAGGCCCGGAGCGCGCCCCAAACCGCAGCCTGTTCTATGCCCTGGGCTACACCCCGGAAGAGCTGGAACGCCCGCTGATCGGCGTGGTTTCGGCTTACAGTGAGATCGTTCCCGGCCATATGAACCTGGATAAGCTGGCCGATGCCGTCAAGGCAGGCATCCGCATGGCGGGCGGCACCCCGGTGCTGGTTCCGGCCATCGGTGTTTGCGATGGCATTGCCATGGGCCATATCGGCATGAAGTACTCCCTCGCCTCCCGCGAGCTGATCTGCGACAGTGTGGAGACCATGTTTATGGCCCACCAGCTGGACGGCCTGGTTCTGGTGCCCAACTGCGATAAGATCGTTCCCGGCATGGTCATGGCCGCTGTGCGCATGGATGTGCCCGCTATTGTCTGTTCCGGCGGCCCCATGCTGGCTGGCAGTTATGGCGGCGATGAAGTCAGCCTTTCCAAAATGTTTGAAGCCGTCGGCGCTTACAAGGCCGGCATGATCGATGACGCCCAGCTGGAAGATTGCACCTGCAACTGCTGCCCGTCCTGCGGTTCCTGCTCCGGCATGTACACCGCCAACAGCATGAACTGCCTGTGCGAGGCCATCGGCATCGCACTGCCCGGCAACGGCACCATCCCCGCCGTCTACTCCAAGCGCCTGCTGCTGGCAAAGCACGCCGGTATGGCCGTCATGGATATGGTGAAGAAGGGCATCACCGCCCGCCAGATCATCAACGAGCGCTCCATCCGCAACGCGCTGACCTGCGATATGGCGCTGGGCTGCTCCACCAATACCGTTCTGCACCTGCTGGCCATCGCCTATGAGGCCGGTGTGCCGATCGACCTGAAGCTTTTCAATGAGATCAGCGCCAAGACCCCGAACCTCTGCCATCTGGCCCCCGCAGGCCCCACCCACATGCCCGACCTCTACGCCGCCGGCGGCATCCCCGCCGTGCAGGCAGAGCTGGCCAAGAAGGGCCTGCTGGACCTGGATGTCCCCACCGTCACCGGTAAGACCCTCGGCGAGAACATCAAGGGCGCTCACATCCTGAACGACAAGGCCATCCGTCCCATCGATGATCCCTATTCTCAGACCGGCGGTCTGCAGATTTTGTGGGGCAACATCGCCCCCGATGGCTGCGTCGTCAAGCGCAGCGCCGTGGCCCCCGAGATGCAGGAGCACTCCGGCCCGGCCCGCGTCTTCAACAGCGAGGAAACGGCCATCGCCGCCATCTATGCGGGCAAGATCGTCCCGGGCGACGTGGTGGTCATCCGCTACGAAGGCCCCAAGGGCGGCCCAGGTATGCGTGAGATGCTCAACCCCACCTCCGCTCTGGCCGGCATGAAGCTGGACAAGACCGTGGCCCTCATCACCGATGGCCGCTTCTCCGGCGCTTCCCGCGGCGCTGCCATTGGCCACGTCAGCCCGGAGGCTGCTTCCGGCGGCCCCATTGGCCTTGTTGAGGAAGGCGATACCATCCACATCGACATCCCCAACGCCAGCATCACGCTGGAAGTTTCGGATGAGGTGCTGGCGGAGCGCAAGGCAAAGTATGTCGCTCCCGAGCCCAACATCAAGACCGGCTGGCTGAGCCGCTACGCCCGTTTGGTCACCAGCGCAAACCTCGGCGCAGTGCTGAAGTAAGATAATATAAAGAACAGGAGCTGCATCCTTTCGGGACGCAGCTCCTGTTCTTTTATCGGAAAGTGTAATATAATCGTCCTGCGGTTCACCCGCCTATTTTATAGGAGAGGGGGTGAGTCCAAATGGAATCTTTGCATTTCCGCTTTCAGTATATGCGAAATTCAAAAAAAGTCAAGCTTACCGCAAGAAAATTACATTTTACGCCCCAAGCTGAAACTCAAATGTATATCCATCCTCGCCGTAGTGCTCATTGCCTACCCAGAGAACAGACCGATCGGTCAAATCGTAGACCACGCTGTGGATGGTGTTGGTGTTGGAGTCGTCGTTGTTCCAGGTGCGGCGGCCCACCGAGGCCAGCAGGTCCATGGCAGCGCTCTTGTCGGCTACGACGCCGTTGGTCTGGCGCAGGGCAGCCGCAAGGTGCTCGTAGCGGTCGAGGCCCTTCATCTCGACGGTAGTGCCGTCGTAGTAGCCGGGCGCCTTGATAAAGTTGGTCACCACCTGCCAGTCGGAGGAATCGGAGAGGGCGTCGGTGTCGTTCCAGAGGACGTTCAGCTGACGCTGAGAGCCGTCGGCGTCGTGGTCGGCATCAGCACCCACCCACTCGAGGATGGCGCTGCGGCCGGTGGAGTCGGCCACCATGTAGTGGAAGCAGCTGCTTGCCGAGTCGTGAAGGTCGTACTGCTCAGCCAGCGCCACAGCGTCCTCCACCGAGTCGGCGTAGTCGAGGATGAGCCGGAGCAGGGTGGTGGAGGTGAGGTCGGGCTTGTCGGTCTGGGTGTCGGTGGGGGTGCCTTTGCCCTCGCCCTGATAGGACATGAAGATGCCGCAGGCCACACCGGCGTCGTTGACGCCGTCCAGCGGCACATAGGGGGCCGCGAGGGTCAGGATCTTCTGGCCGAGGCTCTCTACGTCCTTGTCCTTGTCGAGGCCGAGGAAGCTCAGGTCGATGGTGGAGTAGGAGGCGTGACGACCCTTACCGGGGTTCGTGTAGACGATGGCGGTGTTGGTGGCCGAGAAGTCGTAGTTGCGGCCAAAGACCCGGTCGCCGCTCTGGGTGTCTGCGGTAAAGGCCGAGCAGGCAATGGTGCTGGTCTTGATGTTCATGGGGATGATGCCCTTAGTGATGCTCTGGGTGATGAAGGAGATGAGCTCAGAGTCAGTGGATGCGCCGCCCTGGGCCAGGAAATCGTCAAAGTAGTAGCCGCCCGAGACGTTGAGCTGATAAACAGCACCGTCGCGGTGGGCTTCGTCGCGGTCGGAGAGCTTTTTGAGGGACGAGAGGGTGGCCAGCTCGTTGTGCCAGAGGGCGAACACGGCAACGGCCAGTGCGATGACCAGCGCCGCCAGCACGCAGGCGAGGCGCTTGAGGACTTTGGAGAGAGAATGATGCTTCATGGGACCTCCTGAAAAAGTCAAAAGAATATAGATAAAATACTTGAATATTCTACCACGACTTCTGTCGTGTTACAAGACTTTTGGAGATTTGGCCGGAAAATAAAAACAGGCGCTGAACGACAGCGCCTGTTCTGAGAGAGACTTAACCAAACAGTTTTTTCGTATTGTGCATATACACCGACAGCACCAGCCCCACGCAGATATACAGCATGAGCACCGAGCTGCCGCCCGCCGAATAGAAGGGCAGGGTGACGCCGATGACCGGCAGGAGGCGGAGGTTCATGCCGACATTGACGAATATCTGGGCCATGAACGCGCCGCCGATGCCGGCGCAGATGAAGGAGCCCAGCATATCCTCGCTGCACGCTCCGGTGGCGAAGGTCTTGATGATGATGGCCAGCAGCACGCCCAGCACCACGCAGCAGCCCACGAAGCCCGCCGCGTTGCCGATCCAGCTGAAGATGAAGTCATTGTGGGCGTTGGGGACGCTGTAGTAGCGGCCACCGAAGAAGCCGTTGCCGAAGATGCCGCCCGAGCCGATGGCAATCTCGCCCCGCTGCTGCTGGTAGATGATGTTCTTCCAGACCGTCTCGCTGGGCGCCCAGCCCGTCTCGTTGTTGGGGTCGATGACCGCAAGGATGCGGTACCACTGGTAGCCCTTGCCGATCTTGTCGCTGAAGAAGGCGAAGGCCGCCGCTGCCGCCGCTGCGAGGGCAGCGAAGGCCCCGACGATATACTTCCAGCTCAGCCCGGCGGCAAAGAGCATACAGCAGCCGATGATGCCGTAGATGATGGCCGTACCGTCGTCACCCTGGATATGGATGATGCCGATCGGCACGAAGAGATGGAGCAGCAGCTTGCCCAGCTCTTTCGGCTCATTGAGGCGGCTGCGGACATTGTTCAGATGCATGGCGAAGGTAAGGATGAAGCTTATCTTTGCCAGCTCGGTAGGCTGGAAGGTGAAGCCGCCCAGTTTGTACCAGGAATAGTTGTCGGTGTCGCCCGCGTTGTAGCCGATGGTCAGCGGGCCGATGGTCACATTGCGGATGACCAGCGTGGGCAGCACGAGGCCCCATGTGAGCACCACATGGACAGGCCAGACATTGACGAGGCTGCGGTAGTCGATGTTGGACAGAAGGATGGCCACCAGGATGCCGATGGCCGCTGCGCCCGCCTGCACCACGGCCCGGCGGTAGTCGCCGATGCCGGTGAGCTGGCCGGTGAGCTCATCCACGGCAAAGCCGCTGCCCTGCTTCGCCGCCCACGACGACAGCGCCAGTACCGCCATCGCGCTGCTGAACAGGCAGAGCAGCAGGTACATCTTGTCTGTCCGTTTCCAATATCGCTGAATGCTTTCCAAAAAAGCACCACCTTTCTGTATCTTTGGGAAGCCGTTTTCTAAGCATTGCACTCCGCTTACGAAAACAGCTTCCTCGAAACCCCGCCTCACAGCCGGGCATAATCCCCCAATATACCTTATTATACAGCAGGGGAGAGAGGCGCGCAAGATGGCCGGTTGTGACAGCTTTGCAAAATCGGCGCAGAACGCTTGACAAAGGCCGATATGCCCTCTAAAATGAAACGTACCGGGGCGGTAAATGGCCGGTCCCCGGCGTTCTTGGAGGAACAGTTTTTACATGAAGGAACAACGCCATCGAATTTTGTGCGCGGTCTGCGCACTGGCACTGGTGCTGACGGCTGTGCTGGCTCCCGCCGCATGGGCGGCAGACGGAGCGGGCGAGGTGCAGGATACGGCAAAGTCTACCCTCACCACGGACGATGCCGCCGAGATGCAGCAGGCAGACGCCGCTGTGACGGCCCTGACCGGCAGCGACGAATACGAGCAGATGTCCCGGGAAGAACGGCTCACCTCGGCCCTTGCGGAGCTGGATGAACTGGCCCGGAAGGGGCTGGTGCGCCGGGACTCCATCCGCACCGACGAGGAAAACGGGATAGTCAGCTTTACCTACCGCTGCGGCGTACTGGGCGGCATCCTGCTCACTCTGCCCGACGAGCTGGACGAGATGACCTTTGACGCCGGAGACAACGGCCTGCGTGCCCCGAGGGACATTGCTCAATGCACTCCCCGCACCGCCGAGATGCCCCTGACCGACGATGTCCGGCAGGCTGCGGAGGCCCGGCAGTACCGGGAGAACGCTCTGCCTGAGACGATCGGCCGTGCCGCCATTTATTATGCCTTCGATAATACGGTGAACAGCTCCCGCTTTCCGTATTATTCCTATATGCAGGGCTTCTGGGAAGGCATGGGCCTGCGCACGACGATGAACACCCGGGTGACTCTGTCGGACCTGCGCCGGATGAACAAATACGATTTGTGCATCCTGAGCGCCCACGGTGCCTACTATACTTACAGCTACGGTACTTTCCGGAAGCACACCCGAACCGAGCCCATCATCCTGCTGACAGAAGCGTCCACGCTGTATAAAGACATCATCTACGGCTTTGACCTGCTGGCTCACCGCATCATCAAGCTCAACGGCCTTTACTGTGTCACAGCGGATTTCTTCCGCAATGCGTACCGCTCGGGCCAGCTCAGCAATACCATCATCTACTCCGAGACCTGTGAGTTCCTGGGCGTCACGAACAGCGTGGATGAGTCGATGGCCGAAGCGCTGCTGGCGGGCGGCGCACGGACTGTGCTGGGCTATGTGAACAACGTCTACACGGTCTACTCCCGCAGTATGCTCTGGGATACCGTCAACCATCTTGCGATGGGACAGACCATCGGCAGGGCGCTGGCCCATGCGAAGGATACCTACGGCGAGAACGACATCATCTGGTATACGGAGCAGGGCGGACGCCGCCCCCACGCCGCAGCAGCGTGTCTGGTGCTCTACGGTGACGAGAACGCCCGGCTGAATGTGCCGGAAAACTTCTCGCCCGAGGAACGCGCGGAGGCCGCGGAAGATATGCTGGCCGATGTGCTTGAAAGCGCGGCCTGAGCGTTGCACTTTTGACGGAAATAGTTTATACTAAGGGACGGCAGAACAGGACGGCAGGACTCTGCCGTCCCTTTTTTATAGAAACGCATATGAGGTGGGATACCCATGTCTGAATTTATCACCCACTCCCGTGAGGAGACGGTGGCGCTGGGGGCGCAGGTGGCGCAGCATCTTGCGCCCGGGGCGCTCATCGCCTTTACCGGCGGGCTTGGCGCGGGCAAGACGGCCTTCTGCGAGGGCATTGCCAGGGGCCTCGGCTGCACTGACCCGGTCAGCAGCCCGACGTTCGCCATCGTGAACTATTACCGCGGGCCGCGGCCTTTCGCGCATTTTGATTTATACCGCATCTCCACGGAGAACGATTTGTGCGCGGCAGGGTTCTACGACTATCTGGATGAGGGCGCTGTGGTGGCGGCAGAGTGGAGCGAGAACTTCGCTGACCTGCTGGCGCTGGAAAACCCCATCCACATCAACATCGAGCGGGTGGACGACATCACCCGCCGCATCACCATCGAGGGGGTGGAAGTATGAACATCTTAGCCGTGGATACGGCGGGCAAGACCGTGGGCGTGGCCCTTCTGCAGGATGACCGCCTGCTCTACGAGTGCTATCTCGATGCGGGCATGACCCACAGCGAGACCCTGATGCCCCTCATCGACAACTGTCTCAAACTCTGCGGCATGGGCTGCAAGGACATCGACCTCTACGGCGTCAATGCCGGCCCCGGCAGCTTTACCGGCCTGCGCATCGGGCTGGCGGCGGTGAAGGGTCTGGCCTTCCCCCGGGAGACGCTCTGCGCCCCGGTGTCCACGCTGGAAGCGCTGGCGGCGGCCCACACCGGCTGCGGCACCGTGCTCTGCGCGCTGGATGCCCGCCGTGCGCAGGTGTACAGCGCGGCTTTCGACCTTGAGACCCACGAGCGTCTGATGGACGACGATGCCCGTGCTGTGGCCGACCTGGCCGAGTTTGTAGAAAATTGCAAAAAGCCTCTGTTTTTTGTTGGTGATGGCGCGGCTCTGTGCTATAATAAATATGACAATGTCCCGGGCGTGCTCTGTGTACCGCCAGCTCTCCGCAATGGCCGTGCCGCTGCGGTGGCCTATGTGGCAAAGCAGATGGCCCAGCGGGGCGAAGCCGTTCTGCCCGAGGCTCTGCTGCCGGATTATCACCGGCTGAGCCAGGCCGAGCGGGAGCGGGCTGAGCGTCTGGCCGCAGAAGCTGCCCGTACCGAAATACCGGAAGATACTGCAAAGGGAAAGGATCAACACCAATGACGAAACCCATCGCACTTGCCGCCGACCACGGCGGATTTGAACTGAAAGAGGCCGTTAAGGCTCATCTGGACGAGCTGGGGTTGGAGTACATCGACTTCGGCACCCACAGCACCGCCAGCGTGGACTACCCTGACATGGCTCTGCCTGCCTGCGACGCCGTGGTGAGCGGCCAGTGCAGCAAGGCGCTGCTGTTCTGCGGCACCGGTGTGGGCATCAGCATGGCTGCAAACAAGGTCAAGGGCATCCGTGCCTGCTGCTGCTCTGACAGCTTCAGCTGCGAGTATACCCGCCGCCACAACGACGCCAACGCTCTGTGCATGGGCGGCCGCGTCGTCGGCCCCGGCCTCGCCTGCCAGCTGGTGGACATCTTCCTCAACACCGAGTTCGAGGGCGGCCGCCACGAGAAGCGCATCGCAAAGCTGATGGAGATCGAGAATCGGTAAACCTTAGTATTCCAATATCTATTCACAATATAAGGAGAGTGTATTATGACCCCTATGATCGTTGAGCATCCGCTGCTGCAGCACAAACTGAGCATTCTGCGCAACAAGCAGACCGGCACCAAGGAGTTCCGTGACCTCGTGGGCGAGATCGCCACTCTGCTGTGCTATGAGGCTACCCGTGACCTGCCTCTGGAAGAGGTGGAGATCGAGACTCCCATCACCATGGCAAAGACCAAGGTGCTGGCAGGCCGCAAGCTGGCTCTGGTGCCCATCCTGCGCGCAGGCATGGGTATGCTGGACGGTATGCTGACCCTGCTGCCCGCTGCAAAGGTCGGCTTCATCGGCCTGTACCGCGACGAGGAGACCCTGCAGCCCGTGGAGTACTTCTGCAAGCTGCCGCAGGATATCGCCGAGCGTGACGTTCTGGTGCTGGATCCCATGCTGGCTACCGGCGGCAGCGCCATCGACGCCATCACCCAGATCAAGAAGCACGGCGCAAAGCACATCAAGTTCATCGGCCTCATCGCTGCTCCGGAAGGCATCAAGGCCCTGCACGAGGCACACCCCGATGTGGACATCTACCTCGGCGCACAGGATGACCACCTGAACGAGAACGGCTACATCGTCCCCGGCCTGGGCGACGCAGGCGACCGTATCTACGGCACCAAGTAAATCTCTGTATAACGGAAAAGTGCTCTGCCGGCCGGCAGAGCACTTTTTGCGTGGTACAGTAATATTTACAGCATTGTAAATTTTCTGCGAGGCGCTTGACTTTTTTAGAAAACTGCGTATACTTATAAACGAGAAAATCAAATGCTGTTCATTTGGAATCGCAAATAATAAGACCCCTTCTCGGAGGTGCTAGCTCCGGGAAGGGGTCTTATTATTTAGTGCTTACAGTCCTTGTTGAACCATCTGCCAAGCCACTTGTAGATGTAGTTTGCAACCACACCTGCTGCGACAGACAGCATAAATGAGAAAATACTGTTCATTCGGAATCACCTCCCTTCCAAACGGAATGGAGTGGTAAGGACGGCGATTCGATTATATCATATTTTTCGACAGAAGAACAGAACTTCTTTCAGCACGATCACTTGCTCTTTCGTGCTAAAATCTCATCCAGAATGGCGTCCGCCACATCATCCTTGCTCATCAGGGGCAGCTCGCGGGCGCCGTCCGGCGTGATGAAGGTGACAACATTGGTATCCACACCAAACCCGGCACCGGCTACCTTCAGATTGTTGGCCACCACCATGTCGAGGTTCTTTTTCTCGAGCTTGGCCGAGGAGTTGGCCAGCATGTCCCGCGTCTCCATCGAGAAGCCGCAGAGGAACTGGCCCTTCTTCTTGGGGCCGATGGTGCCGAGGATGTCGGGCGTCCGCTCCACGGCGATGGAGAGGTCGCCGTCCTTCTTCTTTATCTTGTCGTCGGCCACGGCGGCGGGGCGGTAATCGGCCACGGCAGCGGCCATGACCAGAACGTCCATCTCGTCGAAGCGGCTGGTCACGGCCTCGTACATCTGCTGGGCTGTCGTGATGGGGACATCCTCGGTGAACCGCACCGGCTGCAGGGCCGTCGGGCCGTGGATGAGGGTGACTTCGGCACCGCGCATCGCGGCGGCACGGGCCACGGCATAGCCCATCTTGCCGGTGGAGTGGTTGGTCAGGTAGCGCACAGGGTCCAGCGGCTCCTGAGTGGGGCCGGCCGTGACGGCAATGCGCAGACCGGCGAGGTCCTTCGGCTTTGCGATGGCGCGGAAGATGTAGTCCAGCAGGACATCCTCTTTCGGCAGGCGTCCGCTGCCCACGTCCTTGCAGGCCAGTACGCCGCTCTCGGAGGGGATGACCGTGAAGCCGTACTTTTCCAGTGTGGCGATGTTGTCCTGGGTGATGGGGTTCTCCAGCATCCCGGTGTTCATGGCAGGGGAGACGAGCTTGGGACACTTGGCCGCGAGAACGACGGTGGTAAGCATATCGTCGGCGATGCCGTGGGCCATCTTGGCAATGACGTTGGCGGTGGCCGGGGCCACGAGGATGACGTCGGCCTTCTTTGCCAGCGAGATATGGGTGACTTCGAACTTGAAATCCCGGTCGAAGGTGTCCACCATGCACTTGTGGCCTGTCAGGGTCTCGAACGTGATAGGGGTGATGAACTGGGTGGCGTTTCTGGTCATGATGACCTCCACGTCGGCCCCCAGCTTGCGCAGTGCGCTGGCCACGTTGGCCATTTTATAGGCGGCAATGCCGCCGCTGACGCCCAGAAGGACGCATTTTCCCTTCAGATCCATCCAAAATACCTCCTATAAATAGGGATAATATAACTACAGTATAATGCAAAACGGCCCAGAGCACAACAAAATCTTTGATGGGGGTTGTATCTTGGCTCAAAATGCGGTAAAATACAGCTTGACTTATACAAAAAAGCTCTCTGTCAAGCCTGCGGCTCACGGGCAGGCCCGTCTCCATACAACCTCTCAGGCGCTTCGCGCCAGCTCCCCTGGTAGGGGAGCCTCTGGCGAAGAGATGGGGCTTTACGATATGCTAAGGCCTCCCCTCGGTAGGAGAGGCGGCATCGCACAGCGATGACGGAGAGGTTCGACCCTGCGAGGAACTGAATTATGATTTTAGCCATTGACATAGGCAACACCACCGTCGCCCTCGGGGGCATCCGGGACGGACGTGTATGCTTTGTGGCCCACATGGACACGGTGCGCACCCGCACAGCGGCGGAGTACCGTGCCGAGATGGAAAAGGTGTTCTCTCATCGGAGACACCCGGAAAAGCCTATCCGCTTCGAGGGCGCTGTCCTCACCAGCGTCGTCCCCCAGATCACGGGGGCGCTGGCTGAGTGCGCCCGCCACTACACCGGCAAAAAGCCGGTCATCGTCTCGCCCGACATCCGCACCGGCCTCACGATGGGGGTGCCTGACCCCCACGCCGTCGGCAAAGACCGCCTTGTGGATGCGGCCTACGCGGCGGCGAACTTCCCCCTGCCGGTGGTCACGGTAGACCTCGGCACCGCCACCACGTTCAACGTGGTAGATGAGAATAAGGTCTTCCGGGGCGGCGTCATCTGCCCCGGACTTTCCACAGGTCTGCGGGCGCTGGGGGAGCGGTGCGCCCAGCTGCCGCAGGTACATCTTTCTTCGCCCAAAAGCGCGATCGGCGTCGATACCGAGAAGTGTATGCTCTCCGGCTCTGTGCTGGGGACGGCTGTCCTGCTGGACGGCATCACGCAGCGCATCGAGGAAGAACTGGGCCGTCCGGCCACGCTGGTGGTCACTGGCGGTCTGGCAAAGTATGTCATCCCGCTCTGCCGTCACCCGCTCACCTATGACCCCGAGCTGCTGCTGAAGGGGCTGGCTCTCCTTTACCAGCTCAATGCGCCGCAGCATGAGCGTCACCACGAGCCGCGCAGCGACGGTGAGCGCCGCCGTCCCCGCCCGACAGGCAGACGCCCTTACAACAACGGCAGCAGCCCCCGCCGCCGCAATAACCGCCGTCCCCGCCGGGACGATGAGGCCAAAGCGGGCTGAGCCTTGAAAGGAGAGACCTTATGATGAAATTAGGCATTCTCGGCGCAGGCATGATCGTCCGGGAGTTCCTGCCCTGGCTCACCGGGCCGGAAAGCCCCTTCAAGGTCGAGGCTCTTTGCAGCACGGAGCGGAGCGCTGGTGCAGCACAGGCCCTCTGCGACCAGTATGGTGTGCCGCGCCACACCACCAGCTACGACGAATTGCTGAGCTGGGTGGACGTTGTGTATATCGCCGTACCGAATATCCTGCACGTAAAATATACCCGTGCCGCTCTGGAAGCGGGCCGCCATGTCATCGTCGAAAAGCCGATGGCCCCCACGGCGGCGCTGGCCGAAGAGCTGGCCGAGCTGGCCCGGAGCAAAAAGCTCTTCCTCTTCGAGGCTGTCACCACGCAGTATCAGGACAACTACGCCAAGATCCGTGAGGTGCTGCCCAAGGTAGGCGCCGTCACGATGGTGCAGTGTAATTTCAGCCAGTATTCCAGCCGGTATCATGATTTCTGCGCCGGCAAGGTCTGGCCGTCCTTTGACCCGGCCTGCGCCGGCGGCGCGCTGATGGATCTGGGTGTCTACAATGTCAGCTATGTGGTGGGCCTCTTCGGTTCGCCCAACAAGGTCCACTATGCGGCCAATATCACCCGGGGCATCGACACCAGCGGCGTGCTGACGATGGAGTATCGCAGCTTCAAGGCCGTGAGCATCAATGCCAAGGACAGCAGTTCCCCGGCCCGGTACATCATTCAGGGTACCAAGGGATATCTGCTCCAGAAATCCACTGCCAACTTCTGCGGCGGCGTCACCTTCCACCCCTATAAGGGCAAGGAAGAGCACTTCAACCTCAGCGCAGGCCGTCCCCGGCAGGCGGCGGAGTTCCACGCCTTTGCCCGCGCCATCGAGAGCGAGGATATGGAGCTTTGCAGCCGGATGCTGGACACCTCGGTGGCCGTCAGCCGTGTGCTGGAAACGGCCCGCCGCGATGCGGGCATCCGCTTCACTACGGATTTATAATGCTATCCCCGGGAGTTCCCTGACAAAACATCCCGTATATTTCAGACTGTATTCTACAAAAGACCCCGTGTATTTCACGGGCAGGTTTGCGCCGTATCCGACAATTTAGGGCGGAACGGCAGCAAGGAGGAAAACTGAATTATGAAAAAGAATGACATTCGCACCCTCACCCGGCTGGCACTGCTGGTCGCCATTGAGCTGGTCATGAAGGCCGTCGGCCTGGGCAGTGTCCCTGTAGGCCCGCTTTACATGAGCTTTTTGACCCTGCCGATCGCCGTGGGTGCCATCACCATGGGTCCCGCCGCAGGCGCTATCCTCGGCGGCGTGTTCGGCGCCGTGAGCTTCTATGACGCCGTCACCGGCGCTTCCGCCATGACTGGTGCGCTGTTCCAGGTCAGCCCCGTCAACACCTTCATCCTCTGTGTGGGTATGCGTGTGCTGATGGGCCTGTGTACCGGCCTTATCTTCAACGCTGTCAAGAATTTCGATAAGCCCGGCACCTGGAGCTACATCGTCAGCGCCATGTGCGCCCCGGCCCTCAACACCCTGTTCTTCATGGGCTACATCGTGCTGGCCTTCTACGGCTGCGATTACGTCCAGAACCTCGTGTCCGTCAAGGGCGCAGCCAACCCCCTGATGTTCGTCGTCCTGCTGGTCGGCGTGCAGGGCGTGGCCGAGTTCCTTGTCTCCGGCATCCTGGGCGGCATCGTCGCCCGCGCTGTCCACAAGTTTTTGAAGTAACAGGCGGTGTCGGTCAGGGACATCCGCTGATAAACCTCTCCGTCACGGCTGACGCCGTGCCACCGCCCCTATCAAGGGGCTGCAAGGAAAGATCATATAATAGGCCCCTCCCCCGGCAAAAATGCTGAGGGAGGGGCTTTTGTGTTGATTTTAGCCTACCGGTGCGGTATACTTATCATACTTTATTCAAAAGAAGGAGGCGGCGGAAAATGCCCATCGGCCCCAGCAGACCCCTGAATTTAGCAAAGCCGGAGTCCATCGACATCCGGCAGGCCGCGCAGTATTTCGGCGCGCGGGGCGAGGCTGACGGCGCTACCCTCACCCTTCTGGAAAAGTGCGCTGCGCCCCTTCTCGCCGCCGCCACGCCCCGGGCTGTCTGGCTCGAGGCCGACGTGGAGAGCCTCACGCAGGCCGGTATTTTGAAGGGGGAGGACATCTTCCGGCATCTGGAAGGGTGCAGTGAGGCCCTGCTTCTGGCCGTGACAGTCGGCCCCGGCGTGGACGGACAGATACGCCGGGCTGGTGTGGGCGACATCGCCGCCGGTGTGGCGTCGGACGCCATCGGCTCTGTGCTGGCCGAACAGGCTGCGGACGCTGCCGAGGCCGAGCTGCGGCAGTGGGCCGCAGAGCAGGACAAGTACCTCACGGGCCGTTTCTCGCCGGGCTACGGCGACTGGCCCATCGGGGTGCAGCCGCTGGTGGCGGCGGCACTGGACACCGCCCGCCGGGCCGGGCTCTGCGTGACCGAAAATGACCTGATGACGCCCCGCAAGAGCGTGACCGCTCTGCTGGGCCTGAGCGACCATCCGGTGAAAGGACGCCTTGCCGGGTGCGGACACTGCGTGCTGAACACGCGGTGCGAATATAGAAAGAGGGGCAAGACCTGTGCAAGCGAATGAACTGTTTACCCAGCCGAATACCATCCTTCTCGACGGCGGCATGGGTACCATGCTGCAGGCGGCGGGCCTGAAGCTCGGCGCACGGCCTGAGGAACTGAACATCACCGACCCACAGCTCATCGAGAGCATCCACAGCCGGTACGCCGCCGCAGGCAGCCGCATCATCAATGCCAACACCTTCGGCGCGTCGGCTCATAAGCTGGCGGGCAGCGAATACACGCTGGAAGAAATTATCGCGGCGGGCATCGCCAACTGCAAGCGGGCCTGCGCCCCCTACGGCGCACTGGCCGCGCTGGACGTCGGCCCGCTGGGCGAACTGCTGGAGCCCAACGGCACGCTGGCCTTTGAAGACGCCGTGGCCGAGTATGGCCGCATCGTCCGGGCGGGTGTCGCCGCCGGGGCCGATCTCGTCTTCTTTGAGACCTTCACCGACCTGTACGAGCTGAAAGCTGCCCTGCTGGCCGCGAAAGAGAACTGTGACCTGCCCATCCTCGCCAGCATGAGCTTTGAGGCAGGCGGGCGCACCTTCACCGGCTGCACCGTCGAGAGCTTCGCCGTCACGGCCCGGGGCCTCGGGGCCAACGCCGTGGGCATCAACTGCTCCCTCGGCCCGAAAGAAATTTTCCCCATGGCGAAGCGGCTGGCCGAGGCTCTGCCCGGCGATTTCCCGGTCTTTGTCAAGCCGAATGCGGGCCTGCCCCGCGCCGACGGCAGCGGCTACGACATCACGCCCCAGCTCTTTGCCATGGAGATGAAGCCCTACCGCGATTTGAAGCTCTTTGCGGCGGGCGGCTGCTGCGGCACCACCCCCGATTTCATCAAGCTGCTGAACGGCGTCTTCGCCGACTGCAAGCCGGGCCGCCCCGCCCACGCCATGCCTTCGGTGCTCTGCTCGCCGATGGACTTCGTCACCGTGGACGGCATCACCGTGGTGGGCGAGCGCATCAACCCCACCGGCAAAAAGCGGTTTCAGCAGGCCCTGCGCGAGGGCGACATGAACTACATCCTCGAGCAGGCCGTCAGCCAGTCCGAGGCCGGAGCGCAGGTGCTGGACGTCAACGTGGGCGCGCCCGGCGTGGACGAGCCCGCCGTCATGGAGCAGGTGGTGAAGGCTTTACAAAGTGTCGTCAGCCTGCCCTTGCAGCTGGATTCCTCCCACGCAGACGCCCTCGAGCGGGGTCTGCGGGTCTACAACGGCAAGCCCATCGTCAACTCGGTGAACGGCGAGACCGAAGTGCTGGAGCGTGTCCTGCCCCTCTGCAAAAAGTACGGCGCGGCCGTCGTCGGCCTTGCCATCGACGAGAGGGGCATCCAGCCCAGCGCCGACGCCCGGTTTGAGATCGCAAAGCGGGTGGTGGACGCGGCGCTGGCCCACGGCATCCCCCGGGAAGATATTTATATCGATTGCCTGACCCTCACCGCCAGCGCCCAGCAGCAGGACGTTCTGGCCACCGTGGAGGCGCTGGCCCGCTGCAAGAAGGAGCTGGGCGTCCGCACCATCCTCGGCGTGTCCAACATCAGCTTTGGCCTGCCCTGCCGCCCCTACCTGAACACCACCT
>ERZ827197.1160-NODE-1160-length-23382-cov-7.595619_pt1 | contig 23382 bp, 23 predicted proteins | sample MGYA00519867_ERZ827197 | MGnify/ENA primary metagenome ERZ827197 (study PRJEB31778, sample SAMEA3449278) | human gut metagenome | biome: human gut; feature: human-associated habitat; material: faeces | place: United Kingdom | collected 2010/2012 ...
GGCAAGGGTACATGTTTTTAATTATTTCACCTGTCTACTTGACTGGGGCGGTTCACTTATGTTGTTAAGTCTTTTTTTGTGTTATATGGCTTTCTTTTTCAAATTTAAATACTTTCTTTTTTTCTCATATTTTTATGATAGAATAGGGAATGTGAAAAGGTAGGTTTATAATATGCAAAGGGAATCAATACGTATGTATGCTTATGCGATTGACTTTGATTTGATCAAAGTTGATTTATCATTAAATTATTATAACGGAATTTCAAGTCAGTATTATTTAAAAAATTTAGATACAAGTGAAGTCAAGATACTAAAAGGCGAAGCGACTGAGAAAGAAAATGGATTCCAGTCGTATCTTTTGCATACAGACTTTTCTGTAGGTACAAGATATAAAGTGTTTGATAATTATGGTCTCGCTTGTTTTTTAGATTTTAGTCAGCTATCTCTGAGTAAAGAGTTTGATGATCATTTTTATTATGATGGTGATGATTTAGGCAGTCATTATACAAAAGAGAAAACAACATTCAAGGTTTGGTCACCTCTTTCTACGGAAGTTGTATTAAAAATTTGGAAAGATGAAGACCTTCATTATTATCCTTTAGAAAGAGGAGATAAGGGTGTCTATAGTACAACTATTAAGAAAGATCTAGATGGTTATGAATATGTTTATATTATTGGAATGAATGAGGAATCCACTGAAACAGCGGATCCATATGCTTATTCTTGTACAGCTAATATGCATAGTTCAGTTGTTATTGATTTAGATAAAGTTAGAAGAGTCGATTATCCTTTGACAGAACTAAAACATAATACAGATGCAGTTATTTATGAAGTAGGTGTCAGAGACTTCTCTGTGGATGAATTTGGACAGATCACACATAAAGGTAAGTTCTTAGGTTTCTGTGAAGAAGGCACAGTGACTAAGAATGGCTTTTCATCAGGTATGGACTATTTAGATATGCTTGGTGTGACTCATGTACAGTTATTACCTGTTAATGATTATGCAACTGTGGATGAAGATCATCCAGATTTACTTTATAACTGGGGTTATGATCCAGCACAATATAATGTACCTGAAGGCAGTTATATTACTGATCCTAATGATGGTTATAAGAGAATTCAGGAATGTCAGCGTATGGTACGCCGTATTCATAAGCATAATATGAGAGTCATTCTTGATGTAGTCTATAATCATATGCATGATGTAAATAATAATGCATTAGAAAAGACAGTCCCTTATTATTTCTTTAGAAGAGATAACAAGGGTGAATTATCTAATGGTTCATGGTGTGGGAATGATTTAAATAGTACTGCCAAGATGTGTCGTAAATATATCTTAGATATGTGCAAGAGATGGCAGGTTCTTTATGGTGTAGATGGCTTTAGAATGGATCTCATGGGTATTGTGGATATTGATACAGTGAATATGATTTATGAACAGGGTCATTCATTAGATTCTTCATTTATGCTATATGGTGAAGGATGGAATATGGGTACTGCATTACCTGATTCAGAAAAGACAACAATTGAAAATAACCATAAAACACCTCATGTAGGTTTCTTTAATAATCATTTCAGAGATACAATCAAGGGACCTAATCAGATGGAAGTCAAAGGCTATACATCTGGGGATACATATAAGACAAATGAAGCCATTATCGCAATGTGTGACTACAATAAGTTCTCATCAATAGAACAGAGTATTAACTATGCTGAATGTCATGATAACGCGACTGTATTTGATAAATTCATTATTTCTAATGGACATGAAGATGAATATTGTCGTCAGAAGAGATGCTTATTAACACTTGCAATGACTATTCTAGCTCAGGGTGTTCCTTTTATTCATGCCGGACAGGAATTCTTAGGAACTAAGAATGGTAATCAGAATTCTTATAATGCAGGAGATGCAGTCAATAAATTAGACTGGGAACGTCATGACCGTTATATGAATGTTGTACAGGCTGTAAAGTTCTTTATAAATTTAAGAAAAAACAACAAGTGCTTTAGATATTATGACTATGAAGAGATGCATCAGCATGTATTTATCAACAATATCTACTATCGTATGGTAGAATATCATTTGACTCAGGATGAAGGAGATTATAAAGAATTTAAGATTTATTTTAATCCTTCATATGATGTGATTACTATTGGTATTGAAGATGATTTTAAGATATTATATAGTATGTCAAATGAAAGAATAGAAAATGGACAGCTCAATGTATTTGGTGTATCCATGGTTGTATGTGCAAGATAGGAGAATGTAATGAAATTAATTGTTGGATTAGGAAATCCTGGTAAAGAATATGATATGACAAGACATAATACAGGATTTTATTGTTTAGATGTCTTAAGTGATGAAATGAATCAATCTATTGATAAAGAAAAGTTCAAAGGCTTATATACTAAATTCAAGTATAAGGGTGAGGATGTTATCTTACTTAAGCCTCAGACTTATATGAACAATTCTGGTGAATCTGTTGCGGCAGTGATGCAGTTCTTCAAGATTCCTGTTGAAGATCTATTAGTTATTTATGATGATATGGATATGCCTACTGGTAAGCTTCGCTTAAGAGAAAAAGGCAGTGCGGGTGGACATAATGGAATCAAGAGTATTATTGCTCATGTAGGTACTCAGAACTTCAAGCGTATTCGTGTAGGTATTTCTAAGAATAAGCTTTATAGTGTAGTGGACTGGGTACTTGGACACTTCTCTAAGGAAGAAGAAAAGCTAATCTCAGAAGGTGCTAAACGTGCGACAGAAGCTGTTTTATGTTATTTAGATGATAGTTTTAATAAAGCAATGAATAAATATAACTAGGTGATTGTTATGGAAAAAATACTGAATCTTTTAAAAGATAATCAGGCCCTACGTACCTTAGATACAGACAATGGAACTATTGTCACAAACTCAACTAGCGATGAGGCTTATCTCATTGCTGGTTCTTTTTGGCATAATCCAAGAAAAATCCTGATTATTAAAAACAACCAATATGAGGCATTTAACCTCTATAAAACATTAACTGAACTTGTGAATCAGGTGGTCTATTTCCCTGCAGATGAATCATTACGTGTTGAATCAGTGGCTTATTCTTATGAACTATTAGGTGAGAGAATTAATGCATTATATGCGATGACACAGGATAAACCGATGATCTGTGTCTGTCATATGCATTCAATGACACGTTATATTACTCCTGTAGACCTTTTTAAGAAGAGTATTATAAGCTTGAAGAAGGGAGATACGATTGATCCTTTAGAACTCAAGAAGATGTTACAGTTTATTGGATATAAGAATACGCAAAGAGTTGATTCACCTTTCTATTATTCTAGACGAGGGGAAGTACTTGATGTTTATACAATCCAATATGACCATCCTGTTCGTATTGAATTCTTTGATGATGAAATAGAAGAAATCTCTTTCTATGATAAAGACTCACAAAGAAGAACAAATAAAATAGAGTCTATCGATATTCTTCCAGCTACAGATATGATGTATGAAGATGATGGCTTATCGCAGGTAGAAGTATCTATTCAGGCATTAAAAGATAAGATGACTGTCAAGGATGATTTCAAGGACGAACTTGAACAGACCTATGCATTAGATATTGAATCTTTACGAGCACATGACTATAATCCACGTATTTATCAGTATTTAAGTTTATTCCCTGAAACGGCCACAATCATGGATTATGCACGGGATTATACAATTATTACTGCATCTCTCGCTTCTATTCTCGCTTCTTATAAGACATATATGGAAGAGAACTACCTCTATTATCATGAATTAGAAGAAATAGGACAGATGATCAGAGGACTTAAACTGATTAATAATCCTCAGACTATATTAAAACGTCAGAATGTAGACTTTGTTCGATTTAGAGAAAATGATCAACAGATCATGTTTATGACGCAGCCTGTCATGATTTCTATGGCTAATGAAAAAATCTTTATTAGTCAGTTAAAGGATTTACTCACATACAATCGTGTCATGATTGGTGTAGATGAAAAGCGTCAGATCGATGTATTAGTCAACTTATTTACCGATCATGCTATTCCATTTACTCTCACAAGTGCCACAAATAAGATCTATGATGGCGTTAATCTATTCTTAGGACATTTACCTTGTGGAATGAATTTTGTGAAAGAGAAGACTGTATTACTCACAAGCCAGGAACTTTTCAAGGTACAGGAAACAAAGAAGAAATATATTAAATACAGAGATGCGACTAAAATCTCTGACTACAATGAATTAAAGGTAGGAGACTATGTTGTTCATGATACAAATGGTATTGGACAATATATGGGTATTGAAACATTAGTCGTTGATGGTGTGCATAAAGATTATCTACATATTGCCTATAAAGGTAATGATATCCTCTATGTTCCAGTAGAACAGTTCCAGTTAATTAGAAAATATTCATCTAGAGATGGTAAACCACCTCGTATTCATGCTTTAGGCTCACCTAAATGGGCAAAAGAGAAAGCAAGAGTCAGACAGAAGGTAGATGGTCTTGCTGATGATCTGATTAACTTATATGCAGAAAGAATGAGACAGCCAGGTTTTGCGTTTGAACCTGATGGGGATCTTCAATTAGAGTTTGAAAGTGAGTTTGGTTATGAATTGACTCCAGACCAGGCACAGGCTGTAGAAGAAATCAAGAAAGATATGGAAACACCACGTCCTATGGATAGACTATTATGTGGGGATGTTGGGTTTGGTAAGACAGAAGTGGCTTTAAGAGCCTGCTTTAAGGCAATTGTATCGAAGAAACAGTGTGCTTTCCTATGTCCTACAACTATTCTTTCTTCCCAGCATTATCGTACGATGCAGAAACGTTTTGAGAAGTTCCCAGTGAATATTGCGTTACTCAATCGTTTTACGACGACTAAAGAAAAGAAACAGATTCTATCTGATTTAAAGGAAGGTAATATTGATTTATTAGTTGGTACACATCGTATTTTATCCAAGGATGTAGAGTTCAAGGATTTAGGGTTACTATGTATCGATGAAGAACAGCGTTTTGGTGTGAGACAGAAAGAGAAGATCAAGAACCTCAGAAAAACAATTGATGTTCTTACACTTACTGCCACACCAATTCCGCGTACATTACAGATGTCCATCATGGGAATTAGAGGACTCTCACAAATAGAAACACCACCATTAAATAGATTACCTGTACAGACCTATGTATCAGAAAAAAGCTGGGCTCTCATTAAACAGGTGATTGAAAGAGAATTATCACGTAATGGTCAGGTATTCTATCTTCATAATAGAACAGAGAATATCTATGAAATAGCCTCTACTTTACAGACTCTCTTACCTCATGCACGTATTGGGGTAGGACATGGTCAAATGGATAAGACAGAACTAGAAGATGTCATGACAGATTTCGTAGAAAAGAAATATGATATTTTAGTATGTACAACAATTATTGAGACAGGTATTGATATACCGAATGCGAATACGATTATTATTGAGAATGCGGATAAGTTTGGTTTAGCACAGCTTTATCAGATCAAAGGTCGTGTTGGTAGAAGTGCACGTATTGCGTATGCTTATCTTCTCTATACAAAAGATCGTGCTATGACAGAAGAAGCCCAAAAGAGACTCACTGCCATTAAGGAATTCACACAATTAGGCTCTGGTTATAAGATTGCGATGAGAGACCTGTCTATTAGAGGAAGTGGTGATATTCTTGGTGGTGAACAGGCTGGATTTATTGATCAGGTCGGTTTTGATATGTACATGAAGATCTTGCAGGATGCGATAGATGAAAAGCAGGGTAAGATCAAGGAAGATGATACAGTTCCATCACGTAATATATCTGTGGATGGTTATATTCCAGAAGACTATGTAGAGAGTGATATGGAGAAATTGGAACTCTACCAGCGTGTTTATAAAGCCAATGACTTAGAAGCCCTCAAACGTGTGGAACAGGAATTAACAGACCTTTATGGTGTATTACCATCACAGATACGTAATATTGTCGTAAAGAGAAGATTTGATATCCTCTCACATGATCCACTTATTGAAGATGTCAAGGATGGAAGCCAGGGATTAGAGATGCGTTTCTCTAAAGTCTTCTTAGAAGACCTAGATGGACAGAAGTTCTTTGCATATGTGAATCATATGTTCAAGAAACCACAAATGAAATATACAGAAGGTATGTTGACGATTGTGAGTGGTATGGAACCATACTATGTTTCTGCATCGACTGAATTTTTAGACACAGTTTTGAAACAATATTATAAAACACACACTAGTGTTTAAAAATAAAATAAGGTAGAATAGGAAAAAAGGGGGGGGAGTATCAATGAAAATTATTGATTTATTAAATGAAGATAAAGTTACTTTATCTTTTGAAGTATTTCCACCTAAAACAAGTAGCAGATATGAAAATGTCTTAAAAGCTGCAGAAAAGATTGCATCTTTAAATCCAAATTTCATGTCTGTGACTTATGGTGCAGGTGGAGGAACAAGTGCACATACTGTGGCACTTGCGAAAGATATCCATGAGAAATATGGTGTTGAAGTCATGGCGCATTTGACATGTGTCTCTTCTACAAAAGAACATGTAGAATCCATGGTAGAACAGTTTAAAGAGAATGGTATTGAAAACATCATGGCATTAAGAGGAGATATTCCATCTGATGGTAAGGTGGGAGAAGATTACCAGTATGCCTGTCAGTTAATTAAAGAATTGAAAGAGAAGGGTGATTTCTGTATTGGTGCAGCATGTTATCCAGAAGGACATGTAGAATCACCTAGTATTAAGGAAGATATACAGCATCTAAAAGAGAAGGTAGAAGCGGGGGCAGACTTCTTAACAACACAGATGTTCTTTGACAACAATGTTTTCTATAACTTCTTATATAAGATCAAGGAAGCAGGAATCGATGTACCTGTAGTAGCTGGTATTATGCCTATCACAAATGCGAAGCAGGTAAGTCGTGCTGTACAGATGTCAGGTACATCTATTATTCCTTATCGTTTTAAGATGATGGTGGATGCGTTTGGTGATAATCCTGAAATCATGAAGCAGGCTGGTATTATTTATGCTTCTGAACAGATTATTGATTTAATTGCGAATGGTGTAAAACATATTCATGTTTATACAATGAATAAACCAGACATCGCCGAAGGCATCATGAACAATATTTCGGAGCTTCTTAAATGATAGAAATTAATCGTAAAGAAGCTTTACGATACTTAGGATACCGTCAATCCATTGAAGGTGATCTCACAGAAATCAATAACGCACTTGATCACTGTATCGAAGTATTACAGAAAACAGCTGTACCGCGTCATATTGTGAAAAGATTTCCTGTCACAATAGAGAATCATACAATCACCATTGGTGATATGGTGATTCATAGTCGTAATCTAGAGAATAACTTAAAAGGCTGTCATGCCGTTTATCTCTTTGCGGCTACTATAGGTATAGAAGTCGATCGTTTGATTAAACGTACAGAACTGACTAAGATGAGTGATGCAGTGATCTATCAAGCAGCGGGGGCAGCGATGATAGAAGCGTATTGTGATGAAGTGAATGAAGAACTCAATCAGGAGGCTCATAAGAATAATGAATTCTTAAAGCCACGCTTTTCGCCAGGTTATGGAGATCTTGCATTAGATCATCAAAAAGATTTTATGCGTATATTAAAGATGGATAAGATTGGTATCAGTTTATTAGAAAGTCTCTTAATGGTCCCATCCAAGTCAGTGACGGCAATCATTGGTATTACACATCACGCACAGCCACGTCATACGAAGGACTGTGCCAATTGTCCTGCACAATGTGAATTCAGGAGGGTAGAGTAATGGGATTTAAAGAAAGACTGACAAAAGAATGGTTATTCTGGGATGGTGGTACCGGTTCAGTACTTCAAAGCTGGGGCTTACAGGCTGGTGAACTACCTGAAACATGGAATATCATTCATCCAGAAAAGATTGTAGAATTAAATAAAGGTTATCTAGAAGCAGGATGTGATATCATCAACACCAATACATTTGGTGCCAATAGATTGAAATATCCTGATAATCTAGAAGAAATAGTTACAAAAGCAGTAGAACATGCGAAAAAGGCAAGAGAACTTACAGGACGTGCTGATGCCCTGATTGCGCTTGATTTAGGTCCTACAGGTAAACTCTTAGAACCACTAGGAGATTTATCATTTGATGATGCAGTGGATATCTATGCAGAAGTCATTGAGTATGGAACTAAAGCGGGGGCAGATGTGATCCTTATTGAAACAATGCAGGATAGCTATGAATTAAAAGCTGCAGTACTAGCCGCAAAGGAACATTCAGATCTTCCAGTGTGTGCCACTGTCGTATTTGATGAAAAAGGTAAGATGTTGACAGGTGGTACACCTGAATCAGTTGTTGCCTTACTTGAAGGGTTACATATTGATGCATTGGGTATTAACTGTTCATTAGGTCCTCGTCAAATTAAGCCATTTGTAGAAAGAATGATTCAAGTCTCTTCTACACCAATTATTGTGACACCGAATGCAGGCTTACCTCAGACAGATGATGAAGGTCATACTTATTATGATATGAGTGCAGATGACTTTGCGTTAGAGATGAAAGAGATTGCCTCTTTGAATGTACATGTACTTGGAGGATGTTGTGGAACAACACCAGAATATCTCTCTAAAACTATTGAATTAGTGAAAGATTTACCTATTGAACCACCTGTAAAGAAGAATATGAGTGTTGTGACTTCATTCTCTCAGAGTGTAGAAATAGGACCTAAGCCAGTGATTATTGGTGAACGTATTAATCCAACAGGTAAAAAGAAATTTAAACAGGCCTTACGTGATGGAGATATTAACTATATTTTATCTGAAGGTTTAAAACAGGAAGATGCAGGGGCACATATTCTAGATGTCAACGTAGGTTTACCAGAAATTGATGAACCTAAGATGATGGTAGAAGTGATGAAGAAATTGCAATCTGTCATTGCATTGCCATTACAGATTGATACATCAGATCCAATCGCCTTAGAAGCAGCTTTAAGACACTATAATGGGAAAGCCATGATTAACTCAGTCAATGGTAAACAGGAATCCATGGATGCTGTTTTCCCTCTTGTTCAGAAATATGGTGGTGTTGTTGTAGGACTTGCCTTAGATGAAGATGGTATTCCTGATAATGCGGCAGATCGTATTCGTATTGCGAAGAAAATTTATAAAGAAGCAGGTAAATATGGTATTGAACCAAAGGACATCGTAATCGATGGACTCGCTATGACTATTTCATCAGATCCTACTTCTGCCATCGCGACATTAGAAACACTACGTATTATTAGAGATGAACTTCATGGACATTCTATTCTAGGTGTCTCTAATATCTCTTTTGGTCTTCCACAAAGACCCATTGTGAATGCGAACTTCTTTACTATGGCGATGCAGTCAGGACTCAGCTGTGCAATCATCAATCCTTCATCAGAAGCGATGATGAAATCATATCGTGCCTATCTAGCCTTAAGTGGACTCGATACAAACTTTACAGAATATATTAGTGCCTATGGAAATAGTGCACCAGCCACCCCTATAAAAAGTGAAGCGGTTGATATGTCGTTATATGAAAGTATCAAGCGTGGTATGAGTGAAAATGCCGGTAAAGCGACAAAGAAACAGCTTGAGTCTAAAGAAGGATTAGAAATCATCAATGAAGAATTGATTCCTGCCCTTGATGAAGTAGGGAAAGGCTTTGAAAAAGGCACAATCTTCCTGCCACAGCTGTTAATGAGTGCAGAAGCAGCCAAAGCTGCTTTCGCAGTGATTAAGGATTCCATGGCAGGAAAGCCAAGAGAAATGAAAGGAAAAATCATTATTGCGACAGTTAAAGGTGATATTCATGATATCGGAAAGAATATTGTGAAAGTCATGTTAGAAAACTATGGCTATGATGTTATTGATCTTGGTAAAGATGTACCACCAGAACAAATTGTAGATACCGCCATTCAAGAAGATGTAAAACTTGTAGGACTCAGTGCTTTAATGACAACGACAGTTGTGAGTATGGAAGATACAATTAAGTTGTTGAAGGAAAAGAAGCCTGATACATTAACAGTTGTAGGTGGAGCCGTTATGACTCAGGAATATGCAGATCGTATCGGTGCAGATTGTTATGCGAAGGACGCAATGGAAACAGTGCGTTTTGCGGATAAAGTATTTGGAGGAGAATAAAAATGAGAAGAATATTGACAGTTATAACTTCAATCGCATTAACTTTTGCGTTATCATTTTCAGCCGCTTTTGCGAGTGATGATGCGTTAGTAAAATCACAGAACTATTTAAAGACAATTACTTTAGATAGTCCTGATGCTGTTATTGCGTATGAAGCAGCAGGATTTGAAGCAGATGGTAAAGCTGATTCTTTATTAGAAAACTTTAAGGATGTAGATTATACAACTGCATCTTATGGTGATTTAGCTAAATCTATTATTGCGATTTCTTTATTAGGGGATAACCCTGCAGATTTCAATAAGACTAACTTAGTAGAAATCTTAGAAAACAGAGTGCAGGCTGATGGTACTCTTACAGAGGATAAAAATGGTGGATGTGGAGCTACTATTTGGACATTAATGGCTTTAGAAACAGTGAATTCAGATAAAACAAAAACTGTTGCAGACAAGCTTTCAGCTATGGCCATGGACAATGGTGCATATTGGTATGAATACCAGGGTCCAAATGCAGATCTAGATACAACTGGATGGGCTATGGAAGCATTAAGTGTTGCAGGACGTTCTACTTATGATGCCGCTATCTCAAAAGCATATACTTTTGTACAGTCTAAGTTAAATAGTAAAGATGGCTCTTATGATATTGGATGGGGCGGTAATGCAGATACACAGTCTTGTGTATTAGAAGGATTACATGTGGCTGGTTATAAATTAGATGATCAGGCATATAACTATCTTCTTTCTTATCAGAATGAAGATAGTACATTCAATGCATTAAACTATAACACATACAAGCTTGAACCAAACGCTTATGCATCAGTAGAAGGAGCAAGAGCACTTGGTGTCATCAATAACGGAAGCTTTGTATTAAAGGCAAGAAAAGATTATACAAAGACTATCTCAAATAGTACTACACCAGAAAAACCTGAGACTAAACCTGGTACCACTACAACTAAACCAGCTGTAAAGCCAGAAACAACACCTGGTACAACTAAACCAGAAACAACAACTACAACAGAACCAAAGAAAGAAACAGTAAAGAAAGTCAACACAGGTGACAATACAAATGCGATGGCTTATGTAGTGGCTGCAATTGCGGCAATTGGTGTGATTGCATTAACTATAAAAAGTAAGAAGAAGTAATGAAGAAATTCACGACTAAAAAATTAGCGATTGCCTTTGTCGCAATCGCTTTTCTCTTTATATTTGGCTTTACAGCTTATCGTGGTGTAACTGGACAATTCCAGTCTCAACCTACTATTAGTAATGAAGTAAAGAGCGCCACAAAGAAGAAAGATACTTCTAAAAAAGAAGAAACAAAACAAGAAGAAACAAAACAAATAGAGTCACAAGAAGAATCAAAGAAGACTGATATAAAATCATCTGATTCTTCTAGTAAACAAGAGACTAAGAAACAAGATACAAAAAAGCCAGAAACAAAATCTTCTTCTATTAAACATAAGACAAAGAAGACAGAAACAAACACTTCTTCTAGTAAACATGAAACCTCTGCGCCTCAGCATGTAGAAACACCTAAGCAGGACACACCTGTAAAACAGACAGTTTCTATTAAAGTCATTGGAATTAATACGACAATGATGCAGGGGAATATAGAAGTGAATAGTTCTTCTACGGCTTATAGTGTCTTAAGAGAACTTGCGAAACAGAATGGTAAGAGTATCTCTACAAAAGGGTTTGGTTCTACTGTTTATGTATCAGGTATAGATGGATTAAAGGAATTTGATCATGGACCAAGTTCTGGATGGATGTATAAGGTGAATGGTACACCACCAAATATTGGAGCAGGAGCTTATAGGTTAAAAGCAGGAGATCAAGTCATCTGGTATTATGTCAACATTGAACAATAAGACAAGAGAAATATGTTTGATAGGTATTCTCTCTGCAGTCAATATTGCCTCTAGAGTCGCAATGCAGGCCTTACCTAACTTTAAACCTGTTACATCTATCATTATTATATCTGTACTCTTATTTGGCTTATCATTTGGAATTAAACTCACAGTAGTAACAACTATTGCATCCAATATGATCTTAGGTATGGGAACATGGACAATCTTTCAGATTCTCTCATGGGTAGTCATCTGTTTATTCACTCAATGTATCAGTGACTTCTATAAGAAGATCAACAAAGAACCTCCCTTATTTCTTATGGCTATCTATGCCTTTTTAATGGGGTATGTCTTTGGATTTGTCGTTTCACTCGAACAATTGATCATTGGGGGTCCTGTATGGTTTGGTATCTATTATGCCCAGGGGCTCTTATTCGATACATTCCATGCAATAGGTAATTTTGTCTTTTATTTACTTTGTGCACCTATACTTATGCGTTTATTTAAAAAAGAAATGTCTCAATATACGAAAGACTATTACAAGTGATTCAATTACGGATCACTTTTTATTATGTAATAAACATATCATCAACATCTAAAAGATACATTTTACATATGATTTAGAAAGTCTATAATCACAAGTGGATGGAGGTTAAAACTATGACACCATTATTTCCACGTGTTCAAGAAGTAGAGAACATATTTCACAAAATACTCGCAAGTAAAGAAGCTTGTGCAAGACTGAGAGAAACATTCAATTCAAGTCTAGAAGACTTTCAGGGATCAGAAGAATTAAACAATGAGACCTTTTCAAAAGTCGTTCTAGATAGTTATTCAAATCAGGATATCAGTGCATTACTATTAGCCATATGTGGTAAATCTATGTTTGATTTATTACGTGATGCTTATTTGGTTCCTCAAACATTTCATGGTAAAGCAGGAGAAAATCCAGTACTACTTACATCACCTTCTGGAGATCTGTTAGAGGGGAAGGATGTCTCACACCATACAATGAGACGTTTTAAAAATATCCTCTCACAACATCAGCCTGTTCCCCGTTCCCTTGTTTATCTGGCTGATGGCTATGATATAGAACGTTATTATAAGCATGATGGATCAGTAGACCAAAGAAAGACAGATGCAGTCAGAGGCATCTTACTTCTTTATGCACTTCCTGATACTAAGAAGCTTCATCTGACAGCTGCGCAGGTTTATGCAATCATCTGGGATACATTCTTCAGTATTCAAAAAGAAGCACCTCTTGCTCGTGTCTATTATGGACAGGAAACAGGAGAGAAGAATGATAAAGACTATGATGAAATCGCAATATTACTTCCTACTCATTTGTTTAGAAGACAGATGGTTGAGCATATGGAAATCATTGATGGATTAGTTCTATCTTGTAGAGAAAAAATGATGGCTGAAGCCGGTAATGATAGTTTGGAGTTGTAATTATGCCTAGAATCGGATTACGTATTATTAAAACAAGTATTGCCGTCTTCATCATCATGGTATTATTCACTCTCTTTGGTGTACAGAGATCACCTTTCTATGTCCTTATAACCACAATTATCTGTATTCAGCCAGATAAAGAGAATGAAAAAAACCAGGCACTTGTAAGAGCCCTCGGTACACTTATAGGGGCTATTACTGGAGCTATTGTCATGTTTTTACAGCCTTTCATCCATATTGATCTCGCATGGGATTTACTTAATGCATTATTTATTATGTTGACTATTTACTTAACAGTCTTATTTAAAGTACAACATATGGCATTTATGGCCTGTGTGGCTTATCTAAGTGTTGCAGTTATTCCTCATGCTGGTATTTCACCTTATGCATTCTTATTCTATCGTGTCTTAGATACATGTATTGGTGTAGGGGTAGGTTATCTTGTCTGTACTTTACACTTACCAGTTAAAAGAAGAAATGATGTTCTCTTTGTAGCTGAACTTGATGATATGGAACAGACAGCACACCAGCAGTTAAATAACTTCAATAAGACACAATTGAATAAACTTGTAGATGATGGTGCCTTGTTTACTATCATCACTAAAAGAACACCTGCATCCATGCAGGCAGAAATTGAACATCTTAAGCTACATCTACCAGTGATCGCATTAGATGGCGCAATATTGTATGACGTACCAAAAAACGAACTATTATGTACCTATTCCTTACCACAAACATTAGGTTCAAAGATCACTCGATTATTAGATGATAAACATCTTAATTACTTCTATCACGTTCTCAAAGACGATGTATTATTGACATATTATAATAGTTTCGACCAGTCCGAACAAATGGACTATTATGATATGATGCGTCAATCCCCTTATCGTAATTACATCTTTGGTATGCCTACACACTCATATCAACCTCTTTATATCAGTGTTCTTAATACAAAAGAGATTATCTATGATATTATAGATGACCTGATAGATTTAGGATTACATAAACAATTGCGTTATTTTGTAGAAGAAGATTATTTTGAAGGTATGTGCTTACTTAAGATTCTTTCTTATGAAGCCACTCCAGAAAATATGCTGGAAAGATTAAAGGAAAAGTTAGATATTAAAGAAAGTCTTGTCTATGGTTCATCTGATTCAATATGTGATGTCATAGTACCGGACAATGATTTCAATAGTATAGTAAAAAGTATTCATAACGAATATGAAGGAATTCAAATGAAAAGAAGACAGCCACAATAGCTGTCTTCTTTTCATTCATGGGGGAGTCTCAATGTATATTCAATTCATGAGCAATATCATGGATTTTTTTGTTTGTATACTTATTTGCAACTCCCATGATTAAAGTACTTAATAATACTGCAATAATAGTTAGAATAATATAGATCATAAGAATCACCTCTTTCATGTTTATAATATACATGTCAGTTATGTAATTCGTATGTATTCTCTATGTATTTATTATGTTTTTTACAATCCTTCTAACATATCATCAAATGTGATACCTAAAGAAAAACCAAAATGGAAGTAGTCATCTAAAGCATCCTGTAACTTAATAGGACTATAACCATTTCTTAAATCTAGAATATCATGATTGACTTTAAAGAGTAGATCAACAGAACTACTCTTTTCAGGCATTTCCTCATGATTCTTGATTTCATCAATCTGTAAGTCATATGAAATACTCATTAATAAGCGCATACCTTCAATATAAGTGTCTAAAAGAGCGTTTTGGTCAACCTGAGTATCTTTATCCCAGAATGTATAAACATGTCCTAATTCTCCTGTATTATACACACATTGCATAAATGCAAGAAGTTTATGGTCAATCTTCTTAATATCTAGAATCTGACCTTTAGGAATATCTAATTCTCTGTTTAATACTAACTGATATAATTTTGATAATTCATTCATTTAAATCACCTCTTATATACTATTATAGTCAATTAAAAAAGAGAATCACGCAGATTCCCTAAATAATTCCTAAACCTTCTATTAAAATTTTAATACCTATGAGAATAAGAATAATACCACCGGTGATCTGTGCTTTTTGTTCATATTTATTTCCAAACACATGACCAATATAAACACCAGCAGATGCAATAATAAATGTCGTTAAACCAATAATAGAAATAGCCATGAAGATATTGATTGATTCAAAAGAGAACGTAACACCTACTGCAAGTGCATCAATAGCAGTTGCGATAGCAAGCATCAACATTGTCTTCCAAGAGAAGTCATCATTCTGTTTTTCTTCTTCAAAAGATTCTTTAATCATATTGATTCCAATAAATGCGAGTAGGATAAACGCAATCCAGTGGTCAATAGAATCCACTAAACCACTCAATGTAGAACCAAGACAATAACCAATAAATGGCATCAATGCCTGGAATCCACCAAACCATACACCACATAACAATATATTCTTAATCGATAACTTCTTTACAGATAATCCTTTACATACAGATACCGCAAAAGCATCCATGGATAACCCAATACCAATTAATACTATTTCTATACTAGACATCTTTACACCTCAACTGGAATATAATCTTCCTTTATAACCTCATAATGCATATTGGATGCAGTCAGTTCATTAAGTTCATCTAAGAAAGAAGTATCTCTTAAATAAACATCATAATGAACTTCTTCATCATACTCAGTATTCATTAATAATAGATTCTTAGATTGTATTAAATAAGATACCTTACGGCTGAAGTGATAGTCAACACTAATTCGATAAAGCTTGACGAGTTCTTTATCGACTATTTCTGCTTCTTTTAAAGCATCTGCAACACTATTTGTATATGCACGAGTCAATCCTCCAGCTCCTAGCTTAATCCCACCAAAATAACGTGTCACAATCGCAATCACATTATCGATTTTCTGTCTCTGTAATACATTCAACATAGGAAGTCCTGCAGTACCTGATGGTTCTCCATCATCATCCGCTTTTTCTAAAGGACCGACACGATAAGCGACACAGTTATGTGTTGCATCATCTTTAGAATAGAGTTCTATTAAGTCTTTGATTTCTTTTTCATCATTACATGGAATCAGGGTTGTAATGAACTCTGATTTCTTAATAATGATTGTATTTGTCGTTGTTTCTTTAATTGATCTCATAGTTTCACCCGTTCGTATTATATCCCATTGGTTGTAAAATAAAAAGAAATAAACTATAATATACATAGTGAATTATCACTGATGGGGTATTAAAAATGAGTAAAATAGCGATTATTGCAGACAGTGGCTGTCAGATTGATATTAATGGAGAGCATGAAGGTATTTATATTGCACCATTATGTATTGGTCATGGTAGTCAGACATATTTAGATCAATTAGAAATCACAAGTCTTGATGTATTTAATCAGATGAAGGAAACAGATGATATGTATACAACATCTCAGCCTTCGACTGGTTCTTTAATGAAGGCTATGGAAGATGCGAAAAGAGACGGTTATGATGAGTTAATTGGGATTCCTATCGCAACTGGTTTATCATCTACATTAAATGGTATGCAGGTTGCAGCTGATACAGTAGAAATGCCTATTACTTTAATCGATTCTCAAGGAACAGCACATGTTCAAAAAAAGCTTATTGAAGCAGCACGTTATCTCGTAGAAAAGGGTCAGTCTGTTTCTGAAATTAAAGAAAAACTTGAAGATATGGTTAAGCATTCAGGTACAATTATTTTTACACCAAACTTGAATCACCTTAAAAAGGGTGGGCGTATTACGCCTGCAGTCGCAATGCTTGGCAATATGTTGAAGCTTGTCCCAGTTATGGAATTGAATAGTGAATTAGGTGGTAAGATTGATACTTTAGGCAAAGTAAGAACAACACGTAAGGCATGTAAGATGCTTGCTGATCGTGTTGTTGAAAGAGGCGCAAATGCGAAAGATTATACATTTGCGATTGAAGATGTTCTTGCACCTGAAGAAGCTCAGCGTGTAAGAGACTATCTTGAAGAACAATTAGGTCCATGTCAAGTTACCATGAGAGAGTTACCAAGTGTTGTAGGTGCTCATATGGGAATTGGTGGTGTAGGAATCCAATTCATCAAAAATCTCGCAGAATAGGAAGCAGATGATGAATCTGCTTTTTTTGTATAGAAAGGAGGATGCTCATGCAAAGAGAATTTGAAATGGTTGTACAGACAAGTGCAGCTACACAGTGTTTACGTTATTTATTAAAAAGCGGTGATATGACGTGTATCACAAAGGGAGAAATTACTAAAAGACTAGAAGCAGCAGTCCTTTTACAGGATTTAAGTTTTCAGGCTGTTATGACAAGTGGTGAAGTCGTAGAGGATATGCTGGAGAATACCTATGAGGATTATGATGAAGCATTAAGAGATTCTATTCAGACTCATGGAATTGTATTTAAGGATTACACCTTTGCGGTGACTTATAAATATGACGAAGAAGCTGTCTTTAAACCTTTCTTCTCTAGACAATATGGGGCAGACTTAGGTTTTTCACTTCCATTAGTGGATGATATGAAATATGCGAATATGTGTGTATGTCTCGCATTAATTAAATTATCAAGAGAATATGTACGCACAAGCGTAGGAATAACTCATGATTATACAGATGTGAAGCCTAGTATTCATCTTACGTTTAAACCAGGTATATTTCTACCTAAGCTACTTACAGAAAAGCCATACACAGAAATGACATTCAATGCAGTCTATGCTGCAATATATAAACTACGTGCCGCAATACGTTTCTTCTCATATGATCATACAGAAGAAGCTTATAAGAAGTGGATCACTTTGATAGAAGAAATGAGTACTCGTCCTTATGATGGCATATTAGATGATCTGGATGAATTAGATTATGTGCCATCACAAAAAGAAGAACTTTATGTATATGAAGATAAGGTCAATGGTGGAGGTACTGTTCAGTGCTTAAATAACTCATTTTATGCGTTAATACTCTGGGCCGCTATATTGACTAAAGTCATGAATGAACAGTTCTTATATGAAACAAACTACCCAGATATGAACTTATGGGATTACTAACCAAAAAAGAAAATATTCAAAACGCCTAAAAATAGGTTTTGTCAGTGCAAACTTTGACGCATTAATTCTTTCTCTTCGCTATAATAGTGTTAGAAAAAAGAGGAGGGAAAGAATATGTTAGAAAGTTATAAAGAAATTACATCAATCTCATTAAATAAGTTAAAGGACTATTTAGATATCATTGATGTATATCATGATTCATTTATTGATACTTGCAGAAGTCAGAAGAAAATAGAGGCTTATATTAAGGCACATCAAAAGAAATACTTAGGACTTGCTTTAAAGAAACTCTATGAAATTGATGATATGCAATGTCTAGAAAATCATCTTGTAATGATTGAGTATTTATTTGGAGATCATCCACGTATTCAATCATTGAATAAAAAGTTATGTAACTATATGCTGCACAATGGATCACCAATAGATGTGTATCGTATTGTGAGACATCTGATGCCTTTCTCATATGTTGCTCTTATTTCTATATTAGTAGAGAAAGAAGTCATTACTTATGCACAGGCTGCTTACTTCTCTTTGGTAGAAGAAGATATTGAAGGGGCTTATGACTACTTAGAAAATTGCGTTGTGGAACCAGATGAATCACTTTTAAATCTTTATGCATCTTATGATTTGATTGGTTATTTCCTACTTGTGGATCATTATAGTAAAAAGGTATCTTACCAGGTATCAGGAGGCATAAGATGGGAGAAAAAATGTGGGCTGTCTTCTCATTATTGATGAATTCAGAAGAATGTATCAGTGCAGAAGAAATACAGCGTCAATTAGAAGAAAAAGGTTATGATATTGGTTTAAAAGCTGTTTATGCAGTGATTAAACAGATTAATGCATTTACATCGTTAATGTTTGGAAAAGAAATAATCAAAGCAGTGAGACGTTTTGGTTATATTATTGAAACGGGCTATTTTGATGAAGCACAACTACAGTTATTGATTGATATGGTGAATTATCGTCAGGACTTAAGTCGTGCAGATAAAGTAGAATTGATTAATAAACTTTTAAAATTCTCTTCTGCAAAACAGAAGGATTATTTAATCATTCCTGAATTAGAAGAAGATGAAGAAGAAGTTTATTCACTTAGTAGAAACTTAAAGACCATTACTTCCGCAATACGTAATAAGAAAGATATACGCTTTAAGTATATCGATTATGCAATCATTGATGGGCATCCTGTAGAAACACATTCTACAAAAGGGAATGCGGGTATTAGTCATGAATATTATAATGTAAGTCCTTATAATACAGTTATTGTGGATGGTCATTACTATTTACGTGCTTATTATAATAAGCATAAGGATTCATTGACTACATTCCGTATGGATTGTATTAGAGATTTACAGTATAGTCGTACATATTATTTTGATTTTGATGATGAAAAGAAGATCAGTGAATCTTTAAGACAATCATTAGAGAAATCAATGAATAGTTTCTTTGATGGTGAAGAAATTACATTACATATTAAGTTTGATGCAGCACTTATTAGAGAAGTTGTTTCTCGTTTTGGAAATGAGATTACTATGACTAAGACTATTCCTCCAACTGGTTATAATAATAAGCAGTTATGGTATGAAACACGTATTGAAGGCATTATCTTTAATACAGGTTTGATGAACTGGATTAGACAGTTTGGTCCTATGATGGTTGTAGTAGGTCCAGAGAAATTAAAGGATTCTATTGTGTCTGCATTAGAAGAGAACTTAAGCTACTATAAAAAATAGGTGTACATTATGTATATATTAAAATTGTGCCAAGGTGAGTTAAGTACCAATGTTGGTTTGTTTCATACAATACAGCAAGGTAGAGAGTTTATATCACAATTACATGGTTATCATTATGAAGTGATAGAAGGATTTGAGTATGAGTACTTTATTCCTGACTATATGCCTGATTATGTAGAACTAAAATATAATGGTCACATTGTACCTTTTACTACATATATGTTTACTGGTGATGGTAAAGTAGATATTTATTGGGATGAGATAGTGGACTTATCTATGCCAGGAGATGGAATGATTGAAGGAACTACTAGAGTAGATGCTTATTCTATTCCTAATGATGAACTTAAGGACTACATAGAGAAAAGAGAATATAACTATATATGTGTTAAAGAATACTTAGAATCTAAGGGGCATGAAGTAATACGAGCTTATTTTGGTTCTGAAGATGGCGAAGCCATCTTATATACAGACCCAGATGAGTGGCATTTCTTAACACATATGGATCCTGAGTTTGTGGAATCTGAAGACATATTAAAAGACTTAGACATTTAGGTGTCTAAGTCTTTTTACGAAATCATATTGTTTATCTTATCTTTTAAAGAACTATAATAACGACGACTAATAGGAATAGAAGTCCCATCTACAAGAAGTGCTGAATCTTTTGTGATTTCCTGTACCATCTTTAAATTTATAATATAACTACGATGACACATCGCAAATGAATCTTCTAAACGTTCCAGTAAATCTGCAAGCTTTTCAGATGTTGAATAAGTCTGTGTAGGAGTCATAATCATTGTTGTTCTTAATTGTCTCTCCATATAGAAGATATCCTTCTGTAAGATGTTATATTCTTCTTTATTCCAGAAAATCTTTAAAGAAGCTCTTCTTTGTTTATTTAATGCTTCATTTGCGAGTGATAAAGCATGTGGTAAATACTTCTGATAATTCTTCTTAAGAATAAAATAGATATGTTCTGTATCATACACATCACTCACATAATCTTCATAAGATGTCATATAAATAATAATTGTATGAGGTGAAAAGACATTAATCTGTTTAGAGAACTTAATGCCATTACCATCAGGTAAATCAATATCCATAATCACAATATCATAAGGCTCTTTATCCTTCATTGCTTCTTGAATACTATTACATAAATCATTCCCTTTATAAAAAGAATTAATCGTATGTTTAGGCAAAGAAATTGTTTCTAAAAAGGATAATATCTGATTATGTTGTATTTCATTATCCTCACATAACCCAATCTTAAGCATATTGTTACCTCCTATACTTTCAACATAACAAGTGATGTAAATGTATCACCATTATCAATCCATTGGACTGATCCATCATGCTTATTCGCAATATCTGTAATAATAGATAAACCATAACCATGATGTACTTTATCTTCTTTGGTTGTTTCTCCTGTAAACTTCTTCTCTTGTTTTGAATTCACCATCTTAATATGTAAATAACCTAGATGATCACTAATAGATAAACTAAGTGAAGAATCACTACATTGACTACATGCCTCAATACCATTATCTAATAAGTTAAAGAGTACTGCAGATAAATCTGTATCAAATCTATTCGCATATTCAGTCACTACATGATAATGAACATCAATACCTAATGTATTCGCATATTCTCTTTTTGATTGCAAAATCGCATTCATTAAGGAATCAGAACAAATAGGATGCATTCTTACAGATTCAAAATGATCAGATAACTGCATAAGTGTTTCTTTTGCTTGATTGACATCATTGTTTTCCAACATCCCACTTACAGCTTTTAAGGCCTTTTTAATTTCATTTTGGAACTCTTCTGCATTGTCTTTCATTACTTTTAATTCTGTTTCCTGTTTCTTTCTAAGCTCTTGATTTTTCATTATTGTATCAAACTTGATATTCTGTTCAGTTAAGTCAAAAATCTTTTTGATGGTATTGTACACTGATACAACAATACTCATTATTGTGATAAGCATAAGGAACTGAAATAAACCAATAAAAGAGCTTAATTTTGGTGAAGTAAGGCTCATTTTACTTAAAAGGCCAAAGATAGAAGAAAAGATAATACATAAAAAGGTCATTTTATAAGACTTCATTATTTCTCCTCCTCAATAATATTACGAATATATTCTTTAGCTTCTTCATTTTTAGAAGATTCAATTAAATGTGCCAATGATAATAAGTGATTCGCAATATCATGATTCCAATGACGTATCTCGATATATTGCGCTTCTGTTTCTTTATAAGATGTTAATTGAGATTCTACAAGTTCTACCTGCTGTTGTTTCAAGGCAATATCATGACTGGACTCAGAAATCTCATTAAATAGTCGGTTGAATAAAATAATCAAGAAAATCGTTGCAACCATACTAATTAGAACAAGGAATAAAGAGAATTTTATAGCAGATGGCGCTGCAAATAAATTATTAATAATGATCACTGCCACAAAATAGAAACATGTTCTTAAAACTGTTATGAAATGACGATTGTCAAGTGGAAATAACACATTTCTTTGGGATATTTTCTTTGATTTTCATTTTCGCTTTCTTTTTAAATTGTTTTTTTTAAAATCAAGGACATAGGACAAGAAACTTCTATACAGATTTATCGGCGGTTGACCACTCTGTTATACGTGGATTGGTTACCTCAGGTCAATGGTTTCGCCGCAAGTTTCTTTGTCTAATATCGTGAATCAAATCTTTGGAATAAGAAATGTCTACATAGTTTTATCTTGAATAACTTTTACCATCCTCTTATAGAGATTTCCTGTCCAATATCCTTGATTCTTTTTTTGTTACTAAATACTGTTATAATTCTTTATATAATCAACTACATAAATCAATATGATCTGTCATAATACCCCATACAAAGCATGCAAGTTCTCTTGCAATAGCTGTTTTAGCTACATTATATTTTTTACCTCTCAAGGTCATTCGATAATATTTTCTTCTTAATCTTTCATTGGCTCTATCCGCATATGCTACTACTTCACTGCTGCATTTTTCTTGTCTTGATTTCAAATCTTTTGATTTAAATCCTACTCTTCCTCGTGTATAACCTTGTGCCGCTTCAACCAGTAATCTTCTTAAGCGACTATTCC
>ERZ827197.1169-NODE-1169-length-23244-cov-4.497822_pt1 | contig 23244 bp, 25 predicted proteins | sample MGYA00519867_ERZ827197 | MGnify/ENA primary metagenome ERZ827197 (study PRJEB31778, sample SAMEA3449278) | human gut metagenome | biome: human gut; feature: human-associated habitat; material: faeces | place: United Kingdom | collected 2010/2012 ...
AAAAAGCAAATAAAAATCGTCATTAGACGATTATTTACATTATGGTGTCCTCGAGGCGATTCGAACGCCTGACCGACGGCTTAGAAGGCCGTTGCTCTATCCAGCTGAGCTACGAGGACACTTCCAGCTCATGAATAAAAGTATACACCATTATTTAAGAGTTTTCAAGACTTTTTTAATCTCTTTTATTATTTTTTTACAATTTCTGATATATTATTCATATCTTTTGTATTAAATACTACTTTTTTTACATCATAATTTTCAAATATTGAAGAAGCAATAACATATTTAACCTCTTCTAATATAACATTATTTTCCATATCTCCAAAAATATATTCATTAAATACTAAATTAAATTTATCATCTTCTATATTATAATTTAATAATTCAATATTATTAGAAACATAACTATTTAAATTATCTTGACTATTAACACTACTTGTAAGTTCACTTATAATAATGTCTATCTTATCACTACTTGTGTTTGTTATATAACTGACAGGTACATAATACACATTATCATTATTTGTCTTACTAAAGAATACAGTAGTAGTATCTATATTATCAAAACTATCTATATCATATTTCTTATTAATACCATATTTACGTGTTAAAGGATATTTAAGTTCTTTATTAGTGTTTGGTATATATTTTAGTTCTTTAGAATCAACTGTTATATAAATATTATTTAATCCATTTATTTCAGTTATACTATATATAATAGATTCTATCATTTCTTCACTTATATATTTATTTACATTTAATAATTCATTATTAAAATCTAAGTATACATTATCTTTTTCTACTTTTATACTTTTTAATATAGTATTTTTAGGTATTAGAGTATAGAATCCATTTATATCACTATTAGTAAGTTTATCTATTTTATCTTTTATTATTGATACTATATCTAACTCATCATAATAAGTTACTACTCTTGATACATAATTATCATTATCAAGTAGATATACTATGTTTTCTTTTAAGTCTTTATTTTCTTCTACTACTTCTGTATTTATATTAGGTGTTGTTGGTATTAAATAAAACATTATAAGTAAAAATAATGATACACTAGCAACTACAATTTTATTAATTGTCCATTTTTTAATCATTTTCATATTAAATAATATGTTATTTAAAATTAAAAATGACTCTTAAAGTCATTTACAATGTAATTTCACCTAATTTAAGAAGTTCTATTACTGCTCCGGCTCTTCCCTTACATCCAAGTTTTTGCATAGCATTTGACACATGATTTCTAACTGTTTTTTCACTTATATTAAGTTCTAATGCTATTTCACGTGTACTTTTATTTTGAACTAATAATTCAAATACATCTTTTTCTCTTTTAGTTAATATATTTCCCATATTGCACCCTCTTCCATACAATCATTTCACTTTTAATTTATGAAAGAATAGTGTTTTATGTGAAAGAAAAAAGCCTATTTATCAAACTTTATAGTTATATTTTTTTTATCTTTGAATTCTTCTTGTATACTTCTCATTATATTATTAGCTAGTTCATTATTATGTTCACTTGATGATATTGTTACTTTTATATTGTCATTATTAATTTCTATATATGATTTTATTTTAAAGTCATTTAGTATTTTGTCTTCAAGATATGTTTCTTTTCCTTTAGCTAGATTAAGTATTTGAAGTTCTTCAAAGGCTGTATTTTTAACTTCAGTACTTGATGAAGGTGAAACAATCTTTTCTTGTAATTCATTCATTACAGTACTTATTTTTTCATTTCTACTAGCTCTTAATGCAACTAATTTATCATTTTCACTTACATTTACATCAATACTTTTATTAACACTTTCTATTCCATTCTTACTAAATATTTCACTTGGTAATGTTATATAATATACTCCTAAAATAAGTATTAATGAGAATATAGTTAAAAACCACATATTTTGTCTATTTATCATAATTCACCTCTAGTAAAGTATATTAATATATTATTTTTATATACCAAAAAAGTGTGATTACTCACACTTTAAATCAATAACAATTGGATTTTTAAAATATTCTAATTTTCTTACATTATCTGTATCAAAATATATACCAGATGTTTCTTTGTCACATTCTTTATGTGTTTCTTTATTTATAAAATTATCAAAATTATATTTATATTTTTTAGATAGGTCTTTTAATGATATGAAATATTGGTTATCTTTTTTATCAAATTTTTCATAATCACCATTTTCATAAATAGTATCAGCATATTTAAATAATATATTATTCATTTCTGTTATAGTTAGTTCTTTAATAGTATTTTCTTTTTTCTTACATGAACATAAGAGTAATAACATACTTATTATTAATATAATTTTTTTCATAATATCACCTGTATTAATATTAGCATATCAATTAAAATATATCAATGAAAAACTTATCTCATGGATAAGATAAGTTTTATTCACATAGTATACTATAAGATGTATTATATGTATCACTTACTAATGTTATTGTAATACCTGTTTGTTCAAGATCACATTGTTTTTTAGTACTAGGTCTATTAAACATTGATATATCATATCCTAGTTCTTTTAGATTTTTAAGTGATATATAATATTGATTATCAAGTATTTGATATTTTTGATATTGGTTATTATCATATATTTTAGATGAATAATTAATTAATGTATTATATACTTTATCATCGAATTCTTTGTCAAGTTCTTCATCTGTTTTACCGCATGCAGTAAGTGTTAATATTGATAATATAGAGACTAATATTAATAGTATTTTTTTCATTATAATTCCTCCCCATGGAAACTTACTTTTACTTGACCATTTCCTTTATTGTATCCATTTGTTTTTGTAATATTTTTTACTGATGTTGAGTATATATTTGAGCCACCATTACCTGGCTTATATTTTTTAGTTAGTGTATCACATCCTGGTCTACAAGTGTTTTCTCCTGTTTTACAATCTGACCATACATCATCACAACCATATACCCATTCGTAACTTTCATTAGCACAGTCATCCCATTCTCTTCCTGTACAATAACCGTAGCAAGCATTGGGATAGTATCTTTCATCTCCTATAGTACATTTTCCAGATGGAGTTGGATTTGAACAACTAAAATGTTTTGTATCTCCTGGACTACAAGAAACATTTCCACTACCATGTCCATACCAACCATTACTTGTACATTCAAACCATCTATCGCCATAACCATGTCCATATTCAGTATCTACCCATCCGCCTGAACATACCCATTCTTTGTGATGCTTATCTGAACACTCTGTTACATATCCACCTACACAAGTGTCATGACCAGTATAGCAACTACTACAATTGTCTTGGTATTTATGATCATAGCTAGAACCTCCACCACCGGCGTTTGTTCCTCTTGAACCAGCTCCACTTCCAACTGAAGCTCCGCCAGTACCAGTTCCATTACCACCAGCAGTACCATTAGCACCACCGCCACCACCAGCAGCAGCTATTAATATTGTTCCATTCTTTTTAATAGTAGAAGCACCACCACCATAATATTGGCCAATTCCTCCTCCATTGTAACCTCTAGCAATTCCAGTATTATTTCCTGAACCACCTGTATTTATAACTACAACATCTCCTTTAGTGAAATATATAGTTCCTGCTGTTTTAGCACCTTTTCCACCATTATTTTCACCTTCAGCACCTAATAATTCAAAAGTATAGAATCCATTATATGGAATAGTATATGTTTGAGCTGAAGCTACAAAAGTAAATGTTTTATCATTTGGTCTTCCATAATTAACTGTACATGTTGTATCTTTTATAATCTTATTAATAGTTAAAACTTTAGGTTCATAAGTTGCTGTTTGTGAATTAGTACAACTTACTGTATCATATGCGTATCCATTATTACCTTTTAATGATGTACTTAAATCACTTCCAGCTTCACCAATTAATTTAGTATTAGTAGCAGTACCATTATTAACTACTATATTTGCTGTTACATCCATACCTCTATATCTAACTGAACAAGTAGCGTCTCCTCTTAAATCTTCAAGTACTAATTTATTATCTACAACTTTATAACTACCTACAGTTTTATCACATACTAAATCTCCTGTTTTACCTTTAAAAATATAATAACTTTGATCTGGAGTAATAGTATATGTTTTATTATATCCAATTACTATTTCATTTATAGTATCTTTACCTGATATTTTAGCGTTAACAAGTTTAATTGTAACATTAAATTCAGGTGTAATAAATTTCCATGGATCATTACGACTACCACTTCCTAAAACTCTTGTTTCAGGAATGACTAATTCAGTAATTCTTGATTCAAGACTGTCTGTCTTACTTACTGAATTTATTTTTCTAACATCAACTGCATCAACATTATTACCATTTTCAGTCATTGTAAAATATCTAGCACCTGTTATTAAATATGAATCATTTTTAATTATTGTAGAATTAAATTCATAAGTATTTAAGAATCCTCCTTCATTAAATCCACTTTTTACTGATGAAGTACTACCATTATATAAATACTTATTTGTTGAATCAATAAATAATTTATATTTACTAAATTTAGTAATATAGTTATCAGTATTTTTAGTTGCTTTACTATAATTAGCATATACTGATGCTGCTTTTACATTAGTTATCAAAAGTAATAAAACTAATAAAATATTTAATTGTCTTTTTAACTTCTTCATATTCTTCACCTATTATAAATATTATCAAATTTAATGCAAAATTTCAATCAAAAAAGCGTAAATAATTACGCTGTCTTGTTTATTTACAACTACTACTAAATGATGAACTAAATGTATCTCCTGTTATTATAATTGTAATACCTGTTTGTTCATTATCGCATTCTGTATTATTAACAGGATTTGTAAACATTGTTGTATCATATCCTAATTCTTTTAAGTTCTTTAGTGATATATAATATTCATTTTCAGCTCTTTTATAATTTGTATATTGTTTTTCATTATAAATTTTTAATGAGTAATCCATTAATGCTGTATCTACTTTACTATCGAATTCTTTTTTTATTTCTTCATCAGTTTTGCCACATCCTGTAAGTAATAATACTGATATGATTGATATTGCTAATATTAATATTTTCTTCATATTCTCTCCTTAATCGCAATATACTGCTATTAAAATAGGATATTCTTTATACTCTACTTTTTCTACATTATCAATGTCAAAGTAGACACCTGTTTTTTCGTGATCACATACTTTTTTAGTAATTGGACCTATCATTTTTGTATCATCAAAGTTATAATCACTAACCATCTTAGTTAAACTTATAAAGTATTTTCCATCTACTTTTGGATATTTAGTATATTCTTTTGATGTATACATTTTAACTCCAAAGTCATATAGTTTTCTATTTATATCAAGTTTTGTAAGTACATCTGGTTCAACATATTTTGTTGTTTTAGCAGGTTGTGTTGTTGTAGATGTATTATCATTTGTGGCAGGTTGTTTTTTACAACCTACCATCAAGAATAAACACATTGTTATTATTAATATTTTTTTCATTATAACTCCTCTCCATGGAAACTAATTGTTACTTCACCATTTGAAGTTCTACTTCCATAGCTTTCACTTGTATTTTTCATACCTGAATTAAATATGTTAGTTCCACCATAACCTGGCTTATATGAATTTGTTCTTTGGTCACATCCATAGCTACATGTGTTATGTCCTGTTAAACATGCATCATACCTTCTATCACATCCATATTCGCATTCGTAATCGTAAGATGCACATGGGTCATAACGTTCTCCTACACAGTATCCTGAGCATGATTTACATACACTACCACTATTTCCACAAGCTGGCCAGCTTCCACATGACCAAACTTTTCTATCACTACCACAGTTTACATTTTCAGTTGAATCATATGAAGAGCCATATTTTCCATTATGACAAGTTGTACAAACTGATCCACCTCCGCCTCCATATGTGTATGATTCATATCCGCCTTGGCACACTCTAGTTTGAGTATAACATGAACTACAGTTATAATCTTCATATCCGCCTCTACATGTATTTTCACCATAGTAGCAACTACTACAATTAACTTCGTAATGGTAATCATAACTTGATCCACCACCGCCGCCATTTGTTCCGTTAGTTCCAGCATTGCCACCAACGCTAGCGCCACCTTTACCAGAACCATTTCCACCGGCAGTACCAGAAGTTCCTCCTCCACCACCAGCTGCAGCTAATAATATTGTTCCATTCTTTTTAACAGTAGATGATCCACCACCATAATATTGGCCAGTACCTCCACCATTATATCCTTTAGCAGTACCAGTATTACTTCCAGCACCACCTGTATTGATTGTAAGAGTATCACCCTTATTTAAATATATAGTACCTGTTGCTTTTGAACCTTTTCCTCCTGAATTTTCACCTTGAGCACCATATCCAGTAATTGTATAGTATCCACTATACTGAACATTATATGTTTGATTTGAAGCTACAAAAGTAAATGTTTTATTACTTGGCTTACCATAAGTAACAGTACAAGTTGTATCTTTTATAATCTTTTTAACTGTTATTGTTTTTGGTACATATGTTCCGTTTTGTGAGTTAGTACAACTAACTGAATCATATGCGTATCCTTTTGTAGGTGTTATTGTTGTACTTAAATCATCTCCTGCTTCGCCAGTTATTTTTGAACTAGCAGCAGTACCATTATTAACAACAATGTTAGCAGCAACATCCATACCTCTATATCTAACAGAGCAAGTAGCATCTCCCTTTAAATTTTCTAACACTAATTTATTATCTTCTACTCTATAATTACCTACAGTAGAATCACAAACTAAATCTCCTGTTTTACCTTTAAAAATATAATAACTTTGATCTGGAGTAATAGTATAAGTTTTATTATATCCAATTACTATTTCTTCAATAGTATCTTTACCAGATATTTTAGCATTAACAAGTTTAATTGTAACCTTAAATTCTGGTATTATAAACATCCATGGATTACTACGACTACCATTTCCAGTAACTCTAGTTTCTGGAATGATAAGTTCACTGATTCTTGATTCAAGACTATTGTCTTTACTAATAGTACTTATCTTTCTAACATCAATTGTATCTACATTATTACCAGTTTCTGTCATTGTAAAGTATCTAGAACCTGTTATTAAATATGAATCTTTATTTGCATCCATAGAAGCATTAAATTCATATGTATTTAGAAAACCACCCTCATTAAATCCAGTTTTTACTTCTAGAGTACTGCCATTATATAAATACTTATTCGTTGTATCAATAAATAATTTGTATCTGTTAAATTTAGTAATATAAGTATCAGTATTTTTAACAGCTTTACTATAATTAGCATAAACTGAAGCAGCTTTAATATTTATTACTGAAAGTAACATAATTAATATTAAGCCTAAATATTTCTTTAACCCTCTCATATTATCACCTATTATAAATGATAACAAATTTATATTAAAAAAACAATAATTTGAATGAAATTTCATATGAAAAAAACTTGCTTCAATGAAATAAGTTTTTAATAACTTTTATTTTCTAGTAGCTATTTATAACATGTTAAATTGCTACCATTTCCACTGTAGTTGTTCCATCCTGATGGGCAATAATACATAGGACTTGTTGTAACACTGCATTTTGTATCTGCTGTGATATTACTTATTGTAGCCACATTATTAATAATTGTGCCAATACTACCATTTGTACAAGTTATTTTAGAATTCTTAAATTCATGATTATTATTTGGTGTTAAATTAAATGTTGCATTATTAAAATGATTAACGATCATAGAAGTTGGCATAATTTTTCTATTTGTTACGCTCATAATTATATTATATTTTCATATTTCCCATTTAGCATAAACTGTTGTATCACTAGTTATTTCAACTATATCATTACTTCTAACTTCTTTAGCATATCCTCTATCAAAATACCATTCTTTAAAGTCATATCCAGTTTTTGTTGTATAGGTAAATCTCCATATTTTTCTAATATAGTAACTTTCTAAAAAATAAGTATTTAAAAACTTTTATCCATTTTAGATAAAAGTTTTTTATATCATTATATAATTATATTTATTTAATTTTTCTACATTCAAGATAGAATCTCTTATCATCTGAGTGTCCCATACTAAATGTTTTTCTTGGAAGTGCTCCATCTAATATAACTGATTTAAATAAATCACTCTTTTCCATTTTAGGAAGTAAGAATCCTATATTATTTTGTTCACTACCCATCTTTCTAGTAACATCATCACCATGAATATAATCTATTTTACCTGCAAATTCTGTTAAATATTCATCTAAGAATTTTTGAAGAGTTCCTACAGCTAAATTACTAGTTGGATCTTCAATATATATTTCTTTTTCACCAGCACTAGTTATATATGTTAATTTTTGACCATTACCATCTGTATTAATTTGAAATTTTTCATATAATTTAGTAAGTAAATGTTCAACATCACAATCAAATATAACTCTGTGAATTGGTTCAAAATCTAAAGCTTCACTATGAATATTAACAAGTTCTACAAGAGCATATCTAGCTGGACTATTTTTAACTGCTTCTTCACCTATTTTTTCTTTTAATTCTTCATAACAAGCTTTAGCAGTAGCAAGGCTATGATTTCCATCTCCCATTGCATAAACGCATGGAGCAGTTTCATTAATACCATACTTATTATTAAAGTATTCAAGTTCTCCTAAAGCTTCAAGTTTCTTTGTTACTTCATCTATTGCTGAATCATTTAATTTATACCCTTTAGAATGTCCACCATTCATCATTAAATCAAAATCATAAACAATATCTTCTTCTGTAACTTTATTCTTTAATGATTCAATTATTTCTTTCTTTTCATCATCAATAAGTATCATAATATGAGGTAATTCAAGTGGAGCATCAACTCTTACTTTCTTTCTAGGTGGAATTCTTTCAATAACAGTTTTTTCAGTAGCTCTTACTAAACTCTTACTACCAACATTATAATCATAACTATCTAAGTCAATCATACCGATTAATCCTTCACGAACTTTACCAGTTGAATCAGTTCTTTCAAGATAAATCATAGTGTCATGTAATGTTTCAAATAAATCATCATTAAGATAATTATTCATTGTTTCATTAATCTTTTTTATTCTATCCTCTACATCTTCATTTTCAAGATATACTTCAGGTAAAATAATATTATATGTTGAAGGGTTATTACCTACTAATTCTTTTACTTTATCCCAATATTCAGGTTGACTTGTATATTGATCACAAGCAATAACACTCCATAAATTATAGTTAACTCCTTTTTTAGGAATTAAAATATCACATTTTTTAAATGGTACTTCCATATTTTCATCTCCTTATGAATATTTTAACACATTAAAAAAGAGTTTCAACTATTTTTGAACTCTTAATTATAATTTGCTAAAGTTTTTTCAATAATTCTTTTAATATCTCTTTCATTAAATGGTTTAGATAACAAATCAACTATTGGATAATTAAATGCTTCACTTACTTGTTCTCTTGTATCATTGCCTGTTATTATTGATACAGGAATTTTAACAAATAAATTATTTTTTTTGAAATATTCAAGTACTTCAAATCCATTTACATTTGGCATATTTAAATCAAGTAAACAGCATTTAATTTTATATCCATCTGGTGAATTAACTGCTTCAATTGCTTCTGCTCCATCATGGGCAATCATACATTCATATTTATCATTAAATATTTTTTTAATAAAGTTTGCTACTAGATTAGAATCATCTACTATAAGTATTGCTTCATTTTTAACTTGATTAGTCATATCAGCTATTAAATCATCTTGTATTTCCATTCCTAGATACTTTTTAGATACATTTATCATTCTTCTTGTTTCATTTATAAGTTTATTATAATTATCATAAATGAACATTATATCATTTGCTTTACTTTTTAGTTCAAATTGATAAGCTAGTTCTGCTAAATCAACGAATCCTAAATATCTAGCGTCACTTTTTAATGAATGAACTTCTATCGCATAATTAGGCATATCGCCTGTTTCTCTAAATCTTTTTAGTGCTGAAAGTTTTCCTTCAATCATGTCTAAAAAGTCTTTTAGGGTTGCATTATACATTTCCATATCACCAAAAAGTTCTAATGCTTTTTCTATATTAACTCCATTTGATATTAATAAATTAACGTCTTCCATTTTCCTACCTGCCTTACCTTACATACATACATTATAACATATTTTTTTACTTCTTCAAGTACTTTTTCATTACTCTATTTAAGTCTTCTTTAATAATTGGTTTACTTAAATAATCATTAAATCCTCTATTTATATATTCTTCTTTCATTCCTGTTATTGCATTAGCCGTTAAAGCAACGACTGGTGTGGTAAATGTTTCTATTTCTTTTAGTTTTTGAAGTGTTTCAGTACCACTCATTCTAGGCATCATATCATCAAGTAATATTAAATCGTATTTATTGTTACTTACTTTATCTAAACATTCACTACCACTACTTACTAGTGTAATATTACATTTATATGCTTTTAGAAGTCTTTCAGCAACTTTAAGATTTAACATATTATCATCTACTACAAGTATATTTTTACCACTAGCATCAATTATTTCATCAGTTTTTTCTTCTGTTTCTTTTTCTTTCATTACTTTAGTAAGTTCTTCATTAGTAAGCATTCTTTGATCAAGTGATATAGTAAATATACTACCTTTTCCGTATATACTTTGAACAACTATTTTTCCACCCATCATTTCAACAAGTTTCTTAGTAATTGCAAGTCCAAGTCCAGTTCCTTCAGTAGTAGTTTGTTTTTCAACACCAAGTCTTTCAAATTTAGTAAACAATTTATCAATACTTTCTTTTTTAATACCAATACCCGAATCTTCTACACTTATAATTAATCTTATGATGTTATTTTTTTGAATACTATTTATTCTAAAATCAATATAACCATCTTTAGTATATTTTGCCGAATTAGTAAGTAAATTAATTATTACTTGTTTAACTCTAACACCATCACCATATAAATATTCTGGTATTGATTCATCATAGTTATATCTAAAATCAATAGGCTTTTCACCTATTCTAGCTTTAGTAAGTAAGATAAGTTCTTCATACATTTTCTTAAAACTATAAACTGAATCAATAATTTCAAGTTTATTTGCTTCAATTTTAGAAATATCTAAAATACCATTAACAAGTTCAAGTAGTGTATCACTTGCCATAATAATATTTTTAACGTCACCCTTAGCGTCATCGCTTACTCCATCATTTTCAAGTAAACTATTACTAAAACCACATATAGCATTAAGAGGTGTTCTTATTTCATGAGACATACTACTTAAAAAATCAGTTTTAGCTTGATTAGCCTTTACTGCTTCATCACGAGCCTTATTTAATTGTTCAATCATTTTAGCATCCGGATTTTCAATAGTAAAGTACATTACAGCAGTAAGTAATGCTTCTAAAGGTACTACTAAAAATAATGCTGGATTAATAGCTTGTATAATTGTACAAAATGTACCCAAAACGAAAAATAAATATAACGGAATATATTTGCTTTGTTTAGCAAATTTTATTTTACTCAAAAGCACATATATCAAAATAATAACATAAATAAATGATAAAAAATAAGTTACTATAGTAGATATACCATAAGCGAACATAGCTCCATTATCATTAATAGTAAAATTAAGTGGTAGAACCATAATCAAAATAAATTGAAAGAAACCTATAAGTATATTTCTAATAGTACTACTCTTAGAATTAAATAATTTTTCAGAATATAAAGTCGATAATATATAAAGAGTAAATAAATAAGTCCAAAGTAAATTAAAAAATAAATATAGTTTATTCATAATCATTTTCATAGTATAACTACTAGACTTCATCATAAAATATAATATAATTCCAAATGATAATAAAGCCACTGTTTCAATTAATAAATATGAATATATATTATTTTCTTTTTTATTAATTCTTTCTTTACTAAAAAAGACAATACTAAGTAGAAAAGTATAAATCAATTGAGCAAAAGATAACATTATTAAATAATCCATATTATATTCACCTATTTTCTAAAATAATTTTAACACATAATAAAAAAAAGTAAAACTTATAATTTTACTTTTTAAAAATTTTTCTAATTAATGATTGTTTACCACTATTTTTTAAGACTTTATAAGAAAATCCTAAATTACTTTCATAAAATTCAACATTAATAGCATCATTAAAATCAGAAGTTCTTTCTAATTTTTTATAATCAATTTTTGACATACCATTTAGTGGCAATTCTTCTAGAAAAACCCATTTAGAAGGAATATCTCTAGTTGTTAGTTTCTCATCAGCTAACATTTTTTTAACTATTTCTTCAACTATTTCATTGTGATCTAAAGTTACATCTGGATTTACTGTTACAAATGCAACTGGCATACTACCATTCTTTTCATCATTAAAATAAGAAACAACAGCACAAGATGATACTAAATTATATTCTCTAACTTTTTTCTCAACTTTTCCAGGATGAACTTTATATCCATCATATCTTGAAAAAGCTCTATCGATTCTTTCTAAATGTCTTAAATTTCCATCTTTATTGAAAAGAACAGTATCACCAGTTAAAAAGTATTCTTCTCCATCTATATCTATATATTTATCAGCTTTTGATGGATTTAGTTCTTTTTTCATCACAGAAGGTCCTTTAAAAGCTGCTTCACCAACAATAGAATCTTGACCATTAAATTTAACTAATTCATGAGAATCAGAATCTAAAATAGCTATTTCTGTTAATGGTAATGATATTCCAGAATAACCAATTATATTATTTTTATCACAGTTAGTATAAGTACCACAACCACCAATTTCAGAAAGTCCATAACCTTTTGATAATTTGCACTTACAATTATGAGCTTTTAACCATTCATCAACAAATAATTCATCTTCAATATCTAAACTAGCACCACCAGCTACAATACAATCTAAAAATGAAAAATCAGCATTTTTTAAACTTGAATCCTTTGCCATAGCTAAAAACCATGCAGGATTACCAAAAACTATATTAGGTTTCATTTTATAAATTAATCTACCTACTTTTGAAATATCAAACTTAGCAACTTCTTGTAACTCCATTCCAAAAGTTAATCCCATATGTGAACAACAAGCTGATCCATAAGCAGCAAAATATGGTAAAATATGAAGAATTTTTTTACTTGGCTCAAAGCTTAAATTCGCAAGTTCATGTTGATATGCAATACTATTCATATTTTCATTAGTAATAACAATAGGATTTGGAATCCCAGTACTTGATCCAGAAGAATGAGTAATTATTGAAGGTGTATCAGGAACATATATTTCATCATTAAATAATGTATACCTAGAATTATTAATAGCATCTTCATAATCATATATTTGTAACCTACCATAATTATTTTCTTTATCTCTACTAAAAATGCTATTTTTAAGTTCAACAATTTTTTTAACATTTTTTGGAGCAGATAATAAAGCAGGAACAGTTATAATTTTCTTAACATTTGTTTTCTCATTTAATTCATTAATATTTTTATCAATTAAATCTTTAGATAACATATCTAAAACAATAATACTACTAACATTTTCATTATTTATCATTTCAATTAAAGTAGATGGTTTTGTTCTAGGATCTATAAAATCACATACTATTCCAAGTCTATTGCAAGCATATTGAATATAAGCTGTTTCCGGAATATTAGGCATTAGTACCCCAACTCGCTCTCCTTTAGAAATTCCAATTGCTTTTATAGCCTTAGCTGTTTCATAAACTTTTTCAAAAAAGTTCTCATAACTAATATTATTTCCGATAAAAGAAAATGCTATATTATCATAATCACCTTTAAATTCACTTTTTAAATAATCATAAGCTGTTTTTTTATATTTTTTTTCATCAATCATTGGCTCACCATATCGTAAACTTGATTTAGTTTCCAATGAAGTATCTTTAAATTCCATAATCCTACCCCTTTATTTGCCTAGATTATACCATTTTTTAATAAAATAATAAAGATAGCTGTTGACAAAATGTATCAATTGTGTTACAATACATAGCCATGAAGAAGATGTATGATTATATAAATTATATTGAAGTAGATAAAACTCCTAGTGAATTATATCAAGATTTTTTAAAAGACTTTGTATCATTCAGAAAGGAAAATAATCTAACTCAAGAATTATTAAGTTTATATTCAAATGTAGGAAGGGTTAAAATAGCTAGAATTGAAAGCAATATGCATTCACCTACTGTTAAAGCAATGATGGATATTTTAGGTCCTCTTGGATATACGCTTAAAATTGAAAAGGTTGAAAAGAAGAATAAAAAGGAAAATAAAGACTGCCTAGAAAATAACTAGACAGTTTTTATTTTATACATTAGTTATTAGAAAAATACAATTCCGCTCTATCATATTTTCCAGTATGATAAAGTTCATAATTATTATTAGTATATTCACTTATTACTTTAACCCAAAATTTTTCAGCTATTTCAGATTTAGGCACAGCTTTAATAGTCCATTTGCCTTTATAAAGAGCGAATGCTTTAATAACAGATATTGTACCAACTTTCTTATTCTTATAATTATTTAATACAAACATTTCACTTATTTCATAATTACTTTCACCATTATTATCAATAAGAATAAACCCCAATATATTATTATCAGATTTTATAAAATAAGCAAAATCATTATTAAAATATTTATCTAAATCATATTTATATTCACACTTTTCTGAATCAAAATCAAGTGGAAAATAAATAGATAAATCATGTAAATATAATTGTAATAATTTTTCTAACTTTTCTTTTTCATTTTTATTAACTTTTATTAATTCAATGTTCATTTTTACTCCAAAGTAATTATATTTTTATTTTATAACATATTAATTCTTTTAATGATTTCTTCTTTTCCAAGTAATTTCATTATTTCATATAAATCAGGAGTATTAGATTTAGTAGTAACAGCTACTCTTATAATAGTGCTTATATCAGCAACACTACCTTTAAAGTCTCCTGGATTCTTTTTATATTCTTTAATATTTGATGCATAACCAAATAATTCACATAATTCTTTTACTTTATTAAACCATGTTTCTTTGTCATCATCATCACTATAATATTTATCAACATAAGTATTTAATATATTTTTTATTTCAACCATATTAGTGATATTTTTCCATTCATAATCTCTATGTCTTATTTCAAATACATCACTATACATATACCAAATTAAATCCTCAATCATCTTATAATATGCAATATCTTTACGAGGTTTTTCTTGTTCCCTTTCAATATTTAAAATGCTTTCATAGTATGATGGGTCTTTTTCAATTAATTTCCTTAGTGTCTCACTATGACCTTTTGACCATTCATATGTTTTTTCATATAGTTCATGAGCACTCATATGAGAAATTACATCTTTAGAAATATTATTAAGTTTTTCTAAATCATAAAGTCCTCCACTTGATGACATCTTTGCTGGATTATATTGAAATTCAGTCCATGCTTTAGAAGGATTCTCTCTATGCCACTCTTCATAATTAGAATTAATTATTGTCATTAATGATTCAATAACAGCAAGAGCTGGATAACCAAGATCAGTATAATATCCCATTGATGCTTCTGGATCTTTTCTCTTACTTATTTTACGAATACTATTTCCTTCTTTTTTAATAATAAGAGGTGTATGAACATATTTATATCTAGGTCTTTCAAAACCAAATGCATCATAAAGTTCAACATGCTTAGGTGCACTACTAAGCCACTCTTCTCCTCTTATTATATGAGTTGTACCCATTAAATAATCATCTACAACATGAGCAAAATGATATGTTGGAAGTAAGTTATCACTTTTCATAATAACGAAATCTTCATCATTTTCAGATAATTCAAGTTCACCTTTAACTTCGTCTATAAATTTAAATTTACGTTCAAAATCACCCATTGATTTAAATCGAATAACATAGTCTTTACCATCTTTAATATTTTGAATCATTTCATCAACTGATAGATTTCTACATTTAGCGTACTTTCCGTAGTAACCTGTTCTTTGTTTTTTATGATCTTGCATCACTCTTAATTCATCAAGTGTTTCTTTAGTACAGAAACAAGGATAAGCTCTTCCTATTTCTATTAAATATTTAATAAATGCATGATAAATTTCTTTTCTCTCACTTTGTACATAAGGCCCATAATTACCAATTGTTTTTCCATCAAGCTCATATTCATCTGGTAATAATTCATAGTATTCTAATGCTTCTTTAATTAATTGAACTGCTTCTTTAACTTCTCTTTTTTGATCAGTATCTTCTATTCTAAGCATAAATACACCATTATTATTTCTAGCAATCAAATAATCAATTATTGCTTGATATATTCCACCAATATGAACATATCCAGTTGGACTTGGAGCAAATCTTGTTACAACCATTCCATTTCTACTAGGATACATATTTTCATAATCTTTTATAGTTTTATTAATATTTGGAAATATTAAATCTGCTAAATCTTTATTTGTCATATAACACCTCTTTTTTCTAATAGTAGTATACAATAATTATTAGTATTTCACAAGAACAAAATAAAAAGCTCTGCGATTCACAGAGCGAATTATCATATGGCGGAGACAGAGAGATTTGAACTCTCGCACCAGTTTCCCGATCTACACCCTTAGCAGGTGTGTCTTTAAAACTATTAGTCAACCATCATATATTTATATAAAGTGCTTTAATTCCCTTTATTTATAAGGATTTTTTAAAGTATCTTTTAAATTATTTTTGTATATTTTGAACCTGTTTTTATTTTTGGTGCCATCAAATGGTGCCATTTTTACTAATTTTAAGCATTTTTTACTACTTCATCAAAAATTGAAGCGCTTTTTTCAATATCACTATTAAATGTGTGTGTATATATACTTGCTGTAATATTTACATTAGAATGACCTAACTTTTGACTTACTGCTTTTAAACTAACTCCTTTATGAACATACAAACTAGCAGATGTATGCCTTAAATTATGAAAACTAATATGCTCTAACCCATACTTTTTAATAATCTTAGTAAATATCTTGTAACAAGTTGATGGGTGCATATGTGAGCCATTAATAGATGTAAAAATTCTATCTTGTCCTTGCCATTTTTTACCCATACTAATTATATAATTATCTTGCCATTCTTTGTAATCTTTTAAATATTTAATAGATGTATTACTTAACTGAATAGTTCTAATAGAAGAACTAGTTTTAGGCTTCTTTTCATCTACTATTCCATTTACAACTTTTAACGACCTTTCAATTTTCAGTATTCCAGTATTAAAGTCAAGGTCGCTCCATCTAAGAGCAGATATTTCTCCTCTACGAGCACCACTATCAAGAGCCAATATAACTAAAGTTCTATCTCTAATACTTTCATTTTCTAAACAATTAATTAATTTATTTACTTGTTCTAAATCATAAAACTTTTGTTCTTTAGTTTCTTTCTTTGGCTTTTGTGCTTTAGTATTTGGATTTTTATCTATAAATTCCCATTTTACTGCTTGATTAAACATAACATTAATTATCTTATAATAGTCATACATAGAATTATTGCTTAGTTCTTTGCCTTTAACTCCTCTTTTTAATTTTTGATACATATTATCAAGCATATAAGATGTTATTTTGTTTAACTTAAAATCTCCTAAATAAGGTATTATATACTTTAAAAGCCTTTTATAGTTATTAATAGTTACTAACCCAATATTACCCTCGCAATATTTTTTAAGAAAGATATCACTATATTGTTTAAATGACAAGTCTCTCACATTAACTTTTTTCTCTTTATTATGATATTGACTAACTAATTCAGCATATCTTAATTTTACTTCAGATAAGGAGCCATGGAAATTTTCTTTATGCCTTACTCTTTTGCCTAAAATATCTTTTCCAAGTTCAACAGTTATTTGATAAACTTTTTTACCTTGTTTATCAACAGCTATTTGTTTATACCCCATAAATATAAACTCCTTTCTAATAAGGGTATAATCTATTGCCTATATAAATTATACCATAAACACCCCCTAAATTACTAGAAAAACAAACTATTCAAACTTTCCTTTTCCTGACTTTTCTCAACCCATTTATCTATTTCATTAAGATTAAATTTTATCCTATTTCCTATTCTAAAATGTGGTATTTTCCTTTCTCTTACTAGTTTTCTTAACATGCTTACAGATATATTTAAATAGATAGATACATCTTTTATATTACATATTTGTTGCATATAATATCTCCTTTCTATTTAGTATGTTAGTATATTAGTAATATTAGAATGGATATTCATATACCTTCCAATAATACTTGTCTACTCTTTTAAAGCATGTGATTTTATTTTCGTTTCTCAGCTCTTTACGAGCGTTTTCAAAGGTCTTTTGACTAAAACCTTTCTCAAGCCCTGCACTCATTAATTCATCGCTAGGAACATCTCCTTTTGAAAGATATGATAAGATAAATTCCTTTGCTTGGTCTTTTTTAAATACAGTATCTTCATCCATAGTATCTTCATTTATTTCTCTAATACCAAGCCATTCAATTCCATTATCACTAATTGTAAACGCAAGAGTATCGCCTTTCTCAGCTAAACTTGATTTTACATGAATTAAAAGCCTTTCTTTTGAAGCATTAGGATTATTAGTTATCATAATTACAGACCTTGCTATAGCCATAAAATCAATGCTTCCTAAAGCCTTATACATAGCCTTATTTGCACCTTTATTCATATGAAGTACTAAAACCATAGTACATCTATATTCCTCTAAAAGTGGTACAAGTGGATTTAATAAACTTCTTACATCATTAGCAGAATTCATATCTACTTTTTTACCAACATACAATGTAGCTGGGTCAAATATCATCATGCTAGGTCTTTTTGAAACTAATAACTCTTTAATTATGTCTATGTCTTTTAAAGTAATTAATTTCTCAGTTTCATCAAGATATAAAATGTTTTCATATTTAGCATTAAGAATCTTCAACCTATTCTTAATAGTATCTTCTTTTCCATCTTCTCCATTTTGAAGTAATACAATACTTTCTTCATTAATTTCTGTAGAGTTATAAAATAAAGTACCTCTTGATATTACGCTTGCAAGATATGTAGCAAAAAATGTTTTACCACTACCAGGGTCTCCTATAATAAAAACAAACTTTCCTTTTGGTATATATGGATACCATACCCATTCTACTTCTTTTTCTTGAATTTCATCATATGTTTTAATTAAACATTGAAAATCATCTTCTTTTGCTTGTTCTTTTTCATTTTTTATTATACTTTTAGATTTCATAATACAAAATTCCTTTCATTTTTCCCAGCTGGTGTTTTAAATATACTATATAAGATTGACTTTTAAAAGAATTCTTCATAGAATATCTTGTGAAGTTCTTGTGAGGTATTTATGATTAAAGAAAATTATATAAATAATAAAATTATATATTATACAGAAGACATTAGATATAGAAGTAATAAATTTAAAAGAGAAAAAAAGGAAAGAAAACTAACTAAAAATATAGATTATATGGAATTTAAAAATGAAAAGTACGAATTAACGGGTTTAAAATTTAAAAGAGACTTCATAATAACTGAACATAAAAAATATAGACTTGTATATAAAAAAATGATATATTCATTTAATTTGGATAATAATATTAATTATAATTTAAATGACAAGAATTTTTTCATTAACATTATTGAGTTTGGCTTAAAATTTGAAGAAGCAATAATAAACATTATTAGAGAAGAAAAAATAACTATTTACGAATATATAAATAGTTTTAGTGAACTAATAATGTTCTTAATGATGAACAAAAAAACATTTAATTGTTTCATTGAAAAATCAGTCATATTCTTTAATACTTATGGATTTATTTCAAATGTCAATAATATCAATATAGTAAAGGATGAATGCAATATATTAATATTAATAATGGATATATTATGTATATATACTTGTTTTTATTTATTTATTGAATTACAAAAAGAAAAAGAAGATAGAAATTTTTCAAAATTATTATTATTTTCACTGCTTTATAAGAAAGATTTAGAAAGCAATGCTGTATCATTTATAAATAACTATTTAAAATTTAGGGAAAACATATCATATATTAAATACACTTCAACATATGACAGTAATCAAAAAATTTGGAAACAAGAAGCTAAATATGATAATGTTATTCAAAAAAGTATATTACAACTAAGAAATATTTTATCAACCAATTATAGTGGAATAGATTATTATATTTGTGAAAACTGTGGAGAACCCTTTATAAGAGTGAGTAGAAATCAAAAAATACACAATATAGAACAAAATTATGAATGTAGAAAAGATTATGATAGGAAAAGACAAAAGAAATCATATTATAAAAAAAGAGCTAATACAATTTAGCCCTTATGATTACTAATATACTAAGCTACGAAGCTAATTAGTAAATTATATTTAATATGATTTAGAATTATAATTGTAATTGTAATATGTATAAATACTAATAGCCATCATAAAAAGTATAAATACAATGTGTTTGATATATTTTTTCATAATTATTTTACTCCTGCCAACTTATTATTAATTTTTTCTTTAAATTTCAAGTTCATCAATAATTTCTTTTATCATACTTCCATCTATTAATTCAACTCTATTTTTGAAAGCTAATTGTATTGCTGAGTTGGTAAATGTCGAATTTGTTACCACAATAGCTTTTTTTGCGTTGTAATATGCCTTAGAAGATACAACTTCTTGAACTGCTTTATTTCCAACTGGATTACTATAATATTTAGCTTGTACAACTATACTTTCATCTTTTTTTGTTACTAATATATCAGCACCTTGGTCTTTTGATTTTGATGTAACATTACACTCATAGCCTAACTTTTGATATAAGTGCGCAACAAATTCCTCAAATTCATATCCATTCTTAACATTTTCTAACTCAGTTAGTAGTGAAGATTTAGAAATTTCAAGTCCAATATCATTGTTCAATATTCTATCTAATTCTTTTTTATTTTTAGCTTGTCTAATAATATCATTTATTTCATTAATATATTTAAAAATTGTTTGATTTAAAATAACCTTAATAATATCTAAGTCATCATCTTTGAAAACACTTCTATTTTTTATAAAATATGTTATTAAGAATATAATGTATGGAAAAGTATTATCATCAGTCATATCTTTGATATACAATGGATAAGTAAAAAATGTAAACTCTTTAATTGTACAATTTTTATTTACATTAACACTTTCATCAAATGCATCGCAAAATTTATACAATGCCTCGTATAGCATATCATTCACTAGAAAAGAATTTAACAATGAATCTGATGACATGACAACACCTTCTTTAACGTAAGCTGGAACTTTTTTATATTCTTCTATTATTAAGTCATAAAATAATTCTGATAGTTTATTTTTCTTTACATCAAAATTTGTTTTTTCTTTATCAAAAATACTATTAACTTTTGTAAAATCCTTTAATTTTTCATTTGTATTACCATTTATAATCATATAGTTTGCATATGAAAATGTAAATAATTGAAGTAGTGGGTGAATAAAATTGTTTATATAGTTTACGATTACTTGAAACAAAATACATTCATGCAAAATATCTTCATCAAAATTTGAATCATCAACATTTTCTAATCCATATATACCAAATGATGCTGACTCATCCATAAAGCAAAGATTGAAAAGTAAATCGATAGAATGACGAAAGCGCATTCTTTTACTTGTTTCATCAGATACAAATTTTTTTAATGTTTTTTCTCTAATTGTATCTACAAGATTTTTAAAAAAATTATTCTTAGTAATTGCATTATTTAAAAAGTTTCTAATATCTTCTAGATTTTTTAGATTATTTTCTTCAATAATTATATTTAATATTGTATCATTTATTTCTTCTAACTCTCCATCTTTTAAATTATCTACGAATTCAGCAGAAAAATAATAAGTTTCATCATCGTACGCATCATCAAATTCTAATGTAGATTCATCAATTTTCATACCCATAAACATATCTTTTAATTCTTCTTCTCTTTCAAAATCAAAAGTTGATGAACTTTCAATTTTACCTCTTATTGATATTTTGCTTGATGCATCCCAAATTTCTGGATTTTCTTGATATAATTTTATGAATCTATCTCGAGCTTGACTAAAATCAGTATAAAACATCAATATTAATTCCTTTAAAAATTTGTCATTATTGTTTTTCATAAAATACTCCTTCTTTCTACATGTGTATAAACACTATACATAATATATCATAATGTTGTATTCAAATCTAGTGCTATAAGCCCATAAAATAATATTTCTATTTATAGGACAATATAAATATAGAGGTGGTACTAATGGCACAAGTTAAAAGTGATATGCATTATTATGATATTGTAAGAAAGAACATTAAAAAATATAGAAAAGAAAAAGGTTATACGCAACAAAAATTAGCAGATGAGGCTGATATGTCTATAGATTACTTAGCTGAAATAGAAAGTGATAAAAGAAGAAAAACATTTAGTCTTGCTATACTTGGAAGAATTGCAGATGTACTTGAAATAGATATTAAAGACTTTTTTAACAACAATAATTAGTTTTTAAAAGTGCTCAAATAAACATACACTAAAAAAGATATAAAAGTTTGTAAAAGCACCCTATAATTATTGCTGATAAACTACAATTTAACAAAAAATATTATTTTAATCAAAAAGACTCATAAAGAGCCTTTTTTAAATGATTTAAACCTATTTTTAATAACAATAAATAGTTTTATAAAGAGTTATTATTCTTTTTAAATTCATCTATAAAATCATCTATAAGTCTATTTAAATTGAATTCTAATTCTTCCCTATTAGATACTCTATCATTTTCTAATATTTGTTTTAAAATTAATATATCTAATATCATTTTTTCCATTTTTCTAGTAATTTTATATCTCATAATAGTTTCTTTCATCATATTTGGTACCATTTTTTAAACCATCTTTTATTAAACCCTTTATTTTACTGGCAATAGCATTTTAAAAATGGTGCCCAAAATGGTACCATAATATATAATATTTTGTAACATTTTGTGATACTTTATTTAAAATCTATAAATGAAGGACTATTTTGTGAACAAGTAAAAAAGCCTTGAAATCCTTTAGAAATCAAGACTTTAATTAACAATATGGCGGAGACAGAGAGATTTGAACTCTCGCACCAGTTTCCCGATCTACACCC
>ERZ827197.1171-NODE-1171-length-23200-cov-4.114064_pt1 | contig 23200 bp, 17 predicted proteins | sample MGYA00519867_ERZ827197 | MGnify/ENA primary metagenome ERZ827197 (study PRJEB31778, sample SAMEA3449278) | human gut metagenome | biome: human gut; feature: human-associated habitat; material: faeces | place: United Kingdom | collected 2010/2012 ...
AAAATCTTTCGGCGATACCTGTCGGAACAGATCTCCAATTGTCTCATCACGCTTATCTGCGATCTCAGCATTAAATCCAATGGATTTCTGACCGATACGTCCCTCTATGATCTTCTCCAAACCATCGAACGCTCCACCACAAATAAATAAAATATTGGATGTGTCTAACTGGAAGAACTCCTGATGAGGATGTTTTCTTCCGCCCTGCGGTGGTACACTGGCTACCGTTCCCTCTAAAATCTTGAGCAGTGCCTGCTGTACACCTTCACCGGAAACATCACGAGTGATCGAAACATTCTCGCCCTTACGGGTGATCTTGTCAATCTCATCGATATAAATAATACCATGCTCCGCACGATCCATATCATAATCTGCTGCCTGAATGATCTTTAACAGAATGTTTTCAACATCTTCTCCGACATATCCTGCCTCCGTCAGTGCAGTTGCATCTGCAATGGCAAACGGAACGTTTAATATCTTTGCTAATGTCTGTGCCAAAAAAGTCTTACCGGAACCTGTAGGTCCCACCATGATAATATTACTCTTTTGAATCTCAACATCCATATCTTTTGCAGACAACACACGTTTATAATGGTTATAAACTGCTACCGAAAGAGCTCTCTTTGCGTCATCCTGTCCAACTACATACTCATCCAAAAAATCCTTGATCTCTTTTGGCTTAAGCAAATTGATCTCAGTATCATTGTCGACCTGCTCTGCCTTCTGTGTCATCTCATCTTCCATGATCTCCGAGCAAAGTTCTACACACTGGTCACAAATATACACACCCGGTCCTGCGATCAGACGCGTCACCTGATCCTGTGTCTTTCCACAAAAAGAACATTTTAATTTATCATCTTTTTTTCCTGACATGACTACCTCCCTGCCTGATATTCCCCCACTCTTATAATAACTTTATACAGATCTCTATTTCACGATCGTAACAGTGAATACAGTCTGTTATTTACGGTTAGTCACGATCTCATCGATCAAACCATACTCTTTTGCTTCTGCAGCCGTCATATAGTTATCACGCTCTGTATCAGCCTGGATAACTTCTAATGGCTTACCGGTATTTTCTGCCAAAATTTCATTCAAACGACTTCTTGTCTTTAAGATCTGTTCTGCGACGATACGGATCTCTGTTTCCTGACCTTTGGCGCCGCCGGATGGCTGATGGATCATAATCTCCGCATTTGGAAGGGCAAGTCGTTTTCCTTTAGCTCCTCCTGCTAACAAAAATGCACCCATGCTTGCCGCAAGGCCCATACAAATTGTAGAAACATCACATTTTACATAATTCATTGTATCATAGATGGCAAATCCTGCACTAACAGATCCTCCCGGACTGTTGATATAAAGGCTGATATCTTTGTTTGGATCCTGAGATTCCAAAAACAACAGCTGAGATACTACCAAACTCGCAATATCATCATTTACCTCGTTGGATAAAATAATAATGCGGTCCTGCAACAATCTGGAATAAATATCATACGAACGCTCTCCGCCACTCGTTTTTTCAATAACATAAGGAATACTATAACTCATTGTGCTCACCATGCCTTTCCATGTACCTGCAAATACTAAGCTGCAGGACATACTCTCTTAGACTTAACAAAAACGCCAGCCCATCAGGCAGCTGAAACAGCTTCCTGATGCGGATGGCGTTAACTTCTGTTTGTATTATTTCTCAACAGCTTCCTTTACAACAAATTCCACTGCTTTCTGCACTGCCAGATCCATTCCGATCTGTTTCTTCTCATCATCGCCGATTAACTCTTTTAACTTGTCGATCTCCATCTGATACATAGAAGCCATATTCTCTAACTCTTTATCGATCTCTTCATCAGAAGCCTCGATGTTCTCTGCAGCAACAACTGCCTCTAATACCAAACGACTCTGGATACGCTTCAAAGCCTGTGGCTCTAAATCTTCCATCATCTTCTGTGGAGTAAGACCTGTAAACTGCATGTACTGCTCCAAAGACAATCCCTGAGACTGAAGACGCTGTGCGAACTCCTGTGTCATCTGACGTGTCTGTGCAGCGATCATCTGCTGTGGAATCTCCATCTGTGCATTCTCAATGATCTTCTCAATGATCTGATCTTCCTGCTCACGTTTGATCTGATTCTCTTTGTTCTCTAAGATTTTCTTCTCAACGTCAGCCTTGTACTCATCCAATGTATCAAAATCAGATACATCCTGTGCAAAATCATCATCCAGTTCAGGAAGCTCTTTCTTCTGGATTTCTTTGATCTTTACCTTGAACAATGCAGGCTTACCCTTAAGCTCGTCTACATGATACTCTTCTGGGAATGTTACGTTTACTTCAACATCCTCACCGAGATTCTTGCCAACCAACTGATCCTCGAAATTATCAATGAAAGAATGTGATCCAAGAACTAACGTATAATCCTCTGCATAACCGCCTTCAAACTGCTTGCCATCTACATAACCATCAAAGTCGATGATAACAGTATCTCCGTCCTCTGTAGCACGATCCTCGATCGTGATCAGTCTGGAGTTAGCTTCTCTTGCCTTATCGATCTCTGCTGTGATCTCTTCCTCACTTACTTCTGCCTCTTTCTTCTCTACCTCAATGCCCTTGTAGTCACCCAAAGTAACTTCCGGCTTTATTGCTACGGTAGCTGTAAAGATGAAATCCGTTCCCTTATCCATCTGTGTTACTTCAATTTCAGGCTGTGCAACGATCTCAAGCTCACTTTCCTTAGCTGCTGTCTCATATGCTTCCGGGATCAACTCATTGGCTGCATCCTCAAAAAATACTCCCGTACCGTACATTTTCTCGATCATTGCTCTTGGAGCCTTTCCTTTACGGAATCCCGGCAGAGCAATCTTACCTTTATTTTTCTGATAAGCTGAATCAACTGCTGCATCAAACTTTGCAGCCTCAACTGTAATTGTCAGCTTAGCCATGCTCTTCTCCAACTTTTCTACCTGTACACTCATTCTTGTAAATTCCTCCTTATAAAAATATCACATTGCTATACTATAGCATGAACTTTCTCCGAAAATCAAGGCTTTTTCAAAATTAATTATTTTGCCTCATGTCCTTTGGCTTTCAGTACTGCGATCACATCATCAACATACCGCTCACAAAGCTCCTGTGTCTCTGCTTCCACCATAACACGGATAACCGGTTCAGTGCCGCTCTCGCGCAGCAAAATACGACCATTCTCGCCTAGCGCCTGCTCGACTTTTTTCACGGCTTCGATCACATCTTCATCAGCTCTTGCTGCCGGCTTATCATTAACGCGAATATTTTTCAATACCTGCGGATAGATCACAAGTTCCTTTCGCAATTCGGATAATTTTTCTTTCTTTTCCAACATAACTTCCATCAGCATCAAAGAAGTAAGCACACCGTCTCCGGTAACCGCATATTTACTAAATATAATATGTCCGGACTGCTCACCGCCCAGGGAATGACCAAACTGCATCATATTGGCATTGACATATTTATCGCCAACGGATGTCTTTTCATAGGAAATACCAACTTTGTCAAACGCCTTGTAAAGTCCCATATTAGACATGATCGTCGTAACAACCGTATTGTTATTTAATTCTCCCTTATCCTTCAGGTAACAGCCACACAGATATAAGATCGCATCTCCATCGATCACCTGACCCTTGTCATCTACCGCAAGGCAACGGTCTGCATCTCCATCATACGCAAATCCAACATCAAGATTGTTCTCGACCACAAACTTCTGCAGATTATCAATATGCGTCGATCCACAGTTATCATTGATGTTTGTTCCATCCGGATTCATGCCGATCGCAAATGTCTGCGCTCCCAATGCATCAAAAACACCTTTTGCCACGGAATAAGAAGAACCGTTAGCACAATCTAATCCAACTTTTATATTCTTAAAAGAACGAGTTGCCAAAGACATTAAATAACCGATGTAACGATGTCTTCCGATCGCATAATCGATCGTGCATCCGATATTTTCTCTGGTTGCCATAGGAATGTCATCTACTTCGCTGTCAATATATGCCTCAATCTTTTCTTCAACCTCAGCCTCCATCTTATGTCCCTTACCATTGATCACCTTTAATCCGTTATCATAATACGGATTATGGCTGGCAGATATCATAATACCGCAGTCAAACTTTTCTGTTCGCACAACATAAGACACACTTGGGGTTGGCGTTACATGCAGAAGATACACATCCGCACCACTCGCTGTAAGACCTGCACAAAGAGCATCTTCAAACATATAACTGGAACGTCTGGTATCTTTACCGATCACCACACGCGCCTTGTGCTCTTTTCCATAATACCATCCTAAAAAACGACCTACTTTATATGCATGCATTACATTTAAATTAACATTTGCTTCTCCACGAAATCCATCGGTTCCAAAATATTTCACGTTACTCCTCCATTCTGACTCTTCACTCTTTCAACTCTACCCGCTGCCTTATGCTGTCTCTTCTATGTCCTATTCTCCTAATAAGCAACCAGTGCTTTACACAACATTACAATTCTACCATATGTGCTTTTCAAAATCAATGTTCTGTTTCCAATGCGGCCTATATTTCTCAATTACTCCTTTTTGATGCCACTTTCATTATGGCATATATCCCTAAACGCCAGTTTCTACATGGCGTTTTCCAAAATAAAACCTGTTATGATGATATCAAATATTTTATCTAATAGGAAGGGGCACGTATGAATATTTATAAAGCTACAAGTGATATTTGTGATACAACATTATTTTCTTTAAAGTGGAACAAACACAGTTTTGGACTGCGTCTTGCAAAACTTCGCGAAGCGGCCGGAATCAGCGCACGCCAAATGAGCTTGGATCTTGGATTAAACAAAAACTACATTAATTCCATTGAATCCGGTAAAAATTATCCGGCATTGGAAGGCTTCTTTAACATCTGCGATTATCTTCACGTCGATCCCTTTACCTTTTTCTATACTGATGATAATACGTATCAATCCTTCGCCTATTTTATTCCACTATTGCAAAAGTTAAATTCCGAAGAGATCCAGCATGTCTATCAGATGGTCAAGAATGTCACCGAATATCCATCCCGGCAGACGAAAACCAAAGCGAATCGATTTATTCCAACAAAATAATAGCCGCAGAACGCAACGTTTTTACGTGACTTCGAGTTCTCCGAAGGGCAGGTAAATCATTCATCAGAGACAACAAAATCTGGAAATCACTGTAAAAACGAAATGCGATCAGTTATAAGGCATGGGAAATTTGTGTAAATTATTTGTAAAAAAAGTATAATTCGACAGTTATATATGGTTTTTTTATACAAAATGATTTAAACTATTATCATTACATGAACAGGAGGTATATTCTCATGGCAATAACTGTTTTTGCGGCAATTGATGTCGGTAGTCATGAAACCGCAATGCGTATTTACGAGATTTCCAAAAAACACGGTGTACATGAATTGGAATATCTGCATCACACAGCGCGTCTTGGATATGAGACATTTTCCACAAGACATATCAGCTATCACACGATTGATAAGCTCTGTAATATTTTACTCGGCTTTAAGGAAAAGATGATGGAGTACCGCATCAAAGATTATATGATCATTGCAACCAGTGCTCTCCGGGAAGCCGATAATAATCTGATCGTATTAGATCAGGTGAAACAGCGCACAGGCTTTCAGATCAAGATCCTCAGCAACTCCGAACAGCGCTATCTATGCTATAAAGCCATCGCATTGCAGCCCAACTCATTCCACAAGCTGATCCAAAAGGGTACGCTTTTGGTCGATGTCGGCGGTGGCAGTATCCAATTATCATTATTCGACAAAAACAACCTGATCACGACCCATAATATTTTGTTAGGTTCTCTGCGGATCCAAGAGTTTTTACAAACAATGCAGGGCGATGTGATCAATTATCAGAATCTGGTTCATGAATATATTTCTAACAGTCTGCATACGTTTTCTAAACTGTATTTGCAAGATTGTAATGTCCGAAACATTATTGCTGTCGGCAACCAACTGCAAACGTTTGTAAAATATCTGGTCACGCACCATTTTGGCAATTTGCAGCCGGTCGATTCAAAGGGTAACAAAAAAGATTCCGTCAACCGTCAGGAATACGAAGAACTGTATCATGCCATTTCCACGCAGGCACCGGATGATCTTGCCCGCGAACTGTCAATTTCTGAAGACAAGGCAGAGCTGCTTTTGCCGACTGCCATGATCTATCACAATATTTTTGAAGAGACAGACGCCGAGTTTATGTGGTTGTCCGGCATAACGATCTGCGATGGCATGGCAGCTGATTTTGCCGAATGCAAAGAACATATTGTTCCGGCTCATCCTTTCTCGGATGATATCATCTCCGTATCACGCAAACTGGCAGAACGCTTTTGCTGCGATACAGAACACATTCATCAGGTAGAGATTGCTGCCTTAAAGCTGTTTGATGCTCTGCGCAAAGCTAATCACCTGACCAAGAAGGATCGTTTACTTCTTCAGATAGCAGCGATACTTCACAATTGTGGCAGTTTTCTCAACTTAAATGACATCGGTGAAAACTCCTATAAAATTGTTACTTCCACAGAGATCATCGGATTATCCCATCAGGAACGTATGATCGTTGCTTATGTGATTCGATATACAACCGGCGACTTTCCGGAATACAGCGAGATTAAAAATGAATTCAGCCGTGAAGAATATATCAAAATTGCAAAACTAAATGCAATACTCTGTCTTGCCGATGCTATGGATCGAAGCCATCAACAGAAATTCACCAATTTTACGGTCCGCAAACGCGGATACGATCTTACCATCACCGGTCAGACATTGTATGACATCACATTGGAACATGGTATGTTTATACAGAAATCACCATTTTTTGAAGAGGCCTTCGGTATTCGCCCTGTCCTCCGCCAAAAAAAGTGTCTATAGAAAGGAGACTCTATCATGAGTACAAAATCACCTTATTCCAAACCGGAATATTTTTATAACCGTGAATTAAGCTGGCTGTTATTTAACCGCCGCGTACTGGAAGAGGCCAAAGATTCCTCTCTTCCCTTATTTGATCGTCTTAAATTTTTGAGCATTACGTCATCCAACTTAGATGAGTTTTTCATGATACGTGTTGCCTCTCTCAAAGACATGGTACAGGTAAAATACAACAAAAAAGACATCTCCGGCATGACCCCTGCAGAACAATTAGCTGCGATCAACGAACGTACACATTTGTTCGTTAAAGATCAGTATGATATTTTTAATCGTTCTCTGATCCCGGCCCTCGAAAAAGAAGGCGTACACGTCTTATCCCACTATGAAAATCTTAGTGATAAACAGTCCAAATATGTAGACCGTTATTTTACCGATGAAGTATACCCGGTACTTACTCCTATGGCAGTGGATTCATCCAGACCATTTCCGCTGATCCGTAACAAAACATTAAATATCGGCGCTATTCTCCGCATGAAAAAAGACAAAGCTGCAGGCGGACAATTCCGCGATCTTTATCTGTCACATGGCAACAAAAAGAAAGGAGCTGATTCCAATGATACCGATTTTGCAACGGTTCAGGTTCCTTCTGTATTGCCTCGTTTTGTCGAGATCCCATCCGAGCAAAAAGGTGAAAAAACCTTTATTTTGTTAGAGCAGATCATTGAAAAAAATATCGGAAAACTGTTTGTCAATTATGAGATTGAATCGGTATTTCCATATCGTATCATGCGTAATGCGGACCTTAGCATTGAAGAAGATGAAGCTGCTGATCTTCTGATCGAGATCGAACGACAGCTCAAGAAACGTCAATGGGGGCAGGCAATCCGTTTGGAAGTTGAAGCAGGCATGGACAAACGTCTGCTCAAAAAACTGCGTCAGGAGTTAAAGATCAAAGAGGAAGATATTTTTAAGATCAACGGTCCTTTGGATTTAACATTTCTTATGAAATTATCCGGATTGGAAGGATATGATAAGCTACGCACTCCAAAATACACACCACAGCCTGCTAAATGGCTAAATGGTGAAGATCATCTGTTTGATCAGATCCGTGACCATGATGTTCTTCTACATCATCCATATGAGACTTTTGATCCGGTTGTTGATTTTGTCAAACAAGCTTCGAAAGATCCAAACGTTCTTGCGATCAAACAGACCTTGTACCGCGTCAGCAGCCACTCTCCGATCATCGCATCTCTTGCTGCCGCTGCCGAAAACGGCAAACAGGTAACCGTGCTTGTCGAGTTAAAAGCACGGTTTGATGAAGAAAACAATATTATCTGGGCACGTAAACTGGAGCAGGCCGGCTGTCATGTCATTTACGGTCTTGTTGGTCTGAAGACGCACAGCAAGATCACGTTAGTTGTCCGTAAAGAAGAAGATGGCATTCGACGTTATGTCCACCTCGGTACCGGTAACTACAACGATAGCACAGCAAAATTATATACCGATATGGGTCTTCTTACATGCCGTAAAGCGATCGGTGAAGATGCCACCGCCGTCTTTAATATGCTGTCCGGTTATTCGGAACCGGCATTTTGGAACAAATTAGCAATTGCACCGATCCGCCTGCGTGACCGCTTTACTCAATTGATCAACCGAGAAAAAGAATTTGCCAAAAAGGGTAAAAAAGCATTTATTCGCGCCAAAATGAATTCTCTATGCGATGCCGGTATTATCAGCTCCTTGTATGAAGCTGCTGCCGCCGGTGTTAAGATTGAACTAGTTGTACGCGGCATCTGCTGCCTCAAAACCGGAATGCCGGGTATCAGCGAGAACATTACGGTACGTTCGATCGTCGGTGACTTTTTGGAGCACAGCCGAATCTTCCATTTCTACAACAACGGTTTCGAGGAAGTCTATATGGGAAGTGCAGACTGGATGCCTCGTAACCTAGATAAACGTGTGGAGATTTTATTTCCGGTAGAAGATGACGCATTAAAAGCTGAAGTGATCCATATTTTGGACATTCAACTGGCGGATAACGAAAAAGCAAGAATTTTACAGAAAAACGGAACCTATCGACGTGCTGCAAAGGGCGGTCACGCTAAACTCAACTCACAGAAATACTTCTGTGAAGAAGCAAAGCGTGCGCAAAAAGAACGTAAAAAGCAAAATAAAAATACGCATACGTTTGAACCTCTCCATTCTGTTCCGGAAGAGTAAAATAAAATCTAATAACGTAAACAAAAGGCGGTGCTTAATGCACCGCCCCTTTTTCACGAAAACGATCATGAATATTATGCGATATGATACATGATAACGCGCATTTTACTTTTTTGCTGTTAATTCTTATCACAGAAAGTCCATCAGCGAAATCTGATTTGAATGTGGCAGATCCCCGAATAATCCAAGCCTATCCATCGTCTCTACTGTATTTGCGCTGACCTTGCACCGGGTCTTAAAGTCTTCCTGTGACAAAAATTCCCCTTTGCTCGCCTCATCCTCGATCAACTCTGCTGCTTTATCTCCCAGTCCGTCGATCGATGAAAAAGCAGGCATTAATTTCCCATCCACGATCTGAAATCTGGTTGCTTTGGATCGATAAATATCAATCTTGCAAAAACCAAATCCTCGCGCATACATTTCCTGTACAAGATGCATATCATCTAACGTATTCTTTTCTTTGTCAGACAACTCATTTTTGCGTCTGTTGTAATCATTAATGTAATACTCTAACCGCTCTCTGCCCTGACACATGATCTCATAATCAAAGGCTGTCGCACGAATACTAAAATATGACGCATAATACGCCAACGGCTCGTGCACCTTAAACCATGCAACACGCAATCCCATCATAACATAAGCTGCCGCATGCGCTTTTGGGAACATATATTTGATCTTTTTGCAGGATTCGATGTACCAGTCCGGCACATTGCAGGCACGCATATCTTCTTCCATGTCCGGTGTCAAACCTTTTCCCTTACGTACACTCTCCATGATCTTAAAGGAACGTTCATTTTCCACGCCCATACTGATCAAATAGATCATAATATCATCACGGGTACAGATTGCCGTAGACAACGTACAGTCACCGTTTTTAATATAATACTGTGCATTGCCAAGCCATACATCGGTACCATGTGACAGTCCCGAAATACGGACAAGATCCGAAAAGTTTTTTGGCTTAGCATCTAACAGCATTCCCATAACAAAGTTAGTTCCAAACTCCGGTACACCCAGACATCCAAGCGTACATCCGCCAATATCTTCCGGCGTAATACCTAACGCCTCTGTCGAGGCAAAAAGAGAAAGCACCTCCGGATCATTCATCGGGATCTCCGAGGCATCTTTACCCGTAAGATCCTCTAACATACGGATCATTGTAGGATCCAAATGTCCTAAAATATCCAGTTTCAACAAGTTTGCATCAATCTTATGATAATCGAAATGTGTCGTTATGATCTTTGTTGTCATATCATTGGCCGGATGTTGTACCGGCGTAAAGGTGTAGATCTCTTCTCCGATCGGCAACACAACGATACCGCCCGGATGCTGTCCTGTGGTACGTCTTACACCTACACAGCCTTTCGCAATACGTTCCATTTCCGCACTGCGCTTTGTGATCTCATGTTCTTCACAATATTTCTTAACGTAGCCATATGCGGTCTTTTCCGCCATTGTACCAACCGTTCCGGCACGAAAAGTCTGACCTGCACCAAAAATAACCTCCGTATAATCGTGTGCATTACTCTGATACTCATTGGAGAAGTTCAGGTCGATATCAGGCTCTTTGTCTCCCTTAAATCCCAAGAATGTTTCAAACGGAATATCATGACCTTCTTTGTTCATTACTGTCCCACAATTTGGACAGATCTTATCCGGAAGATCGCACGCAGAAGTTCCCGCATTTTCCTTGATCACCGGATCATCAAAGTCATAATGATGGCAGGTTGAACAATAATAATGTGCCGGCAACGGATTGATCTCCGTAATTCCGGACATCGTTGCCGCAAAGGATGATCCAACTGAGCCTCGGGAACCAACCAGGTATCCATCTTCGTTAGACTTCCACACCAACTTCTGTGCAATAATATACATCACGGCATATCCGTTACCAATGATCGATTTTAACTCTCTCTCTAAACGCTCTTCAACGACCGGAGGAAGATCAGGGCCATAGATCTCATGTGCTCTGTTATAGCAGATATTACGCAGATCCTGATCAGAATTTTCAATATACGGCGGACATTTTCGCGGACTGCACGGATAGATCTTATCCACCATATCAGCGATCAGATTGGTGTTCGTAATGACAATTTCCTCTGCCTTTTTGGATCCAAGATATTGAAATTCCGCAAGCATTTCCTCTGTTGTTCGATAATATAGCGGTGCCTGCTGATCCGCATCCGCAAACCCCTTACCGGACATAATAATACGGCGATACACCTCATCTTCCGGATTCAGAAAATGCACATCGCAGGTTGCCACAACCAGCTTATTATAAGCCTCTCCAAGAGAAACGATCCGACGGTTAAGCTCCTTCAGATCGTTATCATCCTGTATCTGCGGATATTTATCTTCGTCACGAACCATGAATTCATTGTTCCCGATCGGCTGGATCTCCAAATAATCATAAAAGCGGACTAAACGGTCAATCTCTTCCTCCGGCTTTTCTTCAACAAGTGCACGGAACAACTCACCCGCCTCACACGCTGAACCGATCAAAAGGCCCTCACGCCACTTCATAAACAGACTCTTTGGCAATTTCGGTCGTCTGTTAAAGTATTTCAAATGAGACTCTGACACCAAACGATACAGATTCACGCGGCCGGTTTCATTTTTGGCTAAGATAACAGCATGATACGATGGCATCTTACGAATCGACTCCTCATTCGGAATACAAGCCTCGTTTAACTGTGTCAGATTCTTGATCTCCTTGTCTTCCAACCGCTTGATCATATGCAAAAAGATTTCTGCCGTTGCCTCTGCATCGTCCACTGCTCTATGATGATGTTCCAGAGAAACATTAAGCTGCTTTGCCACAGTATGTAATTTGTAATTTTTAAGTTCCGGTAAAAGTGCTCGCGCAACAGACACCGTATCCACAATCGTAAATTTGCAGTCAAGCCCGAGATCTGATGATTTCTGACTAATAAATCCCATATCAAATCCGGCGTTATGTGCCACCATGACTGCCCCTTCACAGAACTCCAAAAATCGTGGAAGAACAGTTTCGATCCCATCCGCATCGCAAACCATAGAGTCATCAATGGATGTCAATTTCGTGATATGATATGGAATCGGTCGGTGCGGATTGATAAAGGTACTAAAACGATCGGTGATCGTTCGATTTTCGACCTTTACAGCACCAATTTCTATGATTTCGTTGCTTTTAGGACCAATTCCTGTCGTCTCCAAGTCAAACACAACATACGTATCATCAAACGCTTGTCCTTCATCATTTTGAACCGCTTCGATCAGATCATCGACCAAATATGCTTCGACGCCATACAACACCTTAAATGCATCGTCACGATCCACTTCATGATCTGCATCCGGAAATGACTGTACAACACCGTGGTCTGTGATCGCCACTGCAGGGTGTCCCCACTCTTTTGCGCGTTTCACAAATTCACGTACCGGAACTACTGAGTCCATCTCACTCATTTGTGTATGTGCATGTAATTCCACTCGTTTTGGGCCCTCATAGATATCCATCCGTTTTTCTCTGGTATCTTTGCCCGGTTTGATGCCACGTACTGAACTGATCGTGATCTCGCGGCTAAAGGTATCAAAAATCGGGATTCCTTTCAGTTTTATAAATTTACCGTTTTTGAGTTCTCCGCCAATGGATTCTAATACTTCCGGCTCCAAAAAGATCTTCGCCTGAATCGTATCGGTAAAATCTGTAATATTAAACATTAACAGGATCTTACCACTTTTAAGCTCCCTCTCTTCCGAAGACAATATCATTCCCTCGATCACAACCTCACCAGGATCCTCCTGGATATCTGCAATCTTGATCATATTGCCATCACAGTTACGTCCATAGAAACATTCTTCGTCCACATTGCCATGAAACGAACCTCTTCCACCTTTTCGGCTGTAAGGACTGCCTCGAAACGTCTTTTTCTCTCCTCCGGCTTTCTTCTCCGTGGAATCGTTCTTTTTCTCCACAACCGGTTCCGCAGCGGTCTTGACGACAGTCTCTGTAGGTGCTTTCTGTCCGGAGACTGTCCCCGGATCCTGTGATCTTCCTGCGGTTTTTCCTTGTGCACCCATGTTTTTTGTTCCGGAACCACGCTCGGACCCTTGCGCTTTCTCCGTACCGAATGCCTCCACCGACTGCACCTGATTCTTATGTTGTATCACATCGCGATAGCTGATCTCTTCCTCTTCTTGAATCTGCGGTTCACGGTAACTGATCTTTAATGTGATCGAAAATCCGGCTTTTCTTGAAAAAAGATCTTGAACTTTCTTGATCACCTCTGTCTCTCTGGCACGAAACAATATATCATCGTCACAGCACAAATAGAGTGTCTCCCCTTCGAGATGACACTCTCCACTATAAAACATGTTAAATTCCAGAACATTGCTTTCTTTCAAGATCATCAAAATGCTGTCCTGGTATTCCTGCCAAAAATTCTCAGGCGTATACTGTTCTGACAGTCGAAACCGATCTGTTACCTGTACGGTAAATCCTGCTTTATCAAACAACTGATTCAATGCGTACTCTAACAGTGCAATCTCACGGTATGGAATAATATGTTCACTGACAATATGAACCTCCACTCTTTTTTGCTCCCGCAACAGACACAGACGTTCTACATATACTTCCTCAAAAACAGACTGCTGCCTTGCCGTCAAACGAAGATCAGCAAACGTTTCCTGTAGTAACTTTTCCATTCGATCACATCCTATCAAGTTCCTGCTGCAATGCTAAGAGTAATTGATCTTCCGGAACTTTACGGATCACTTCGCCTTTTTTGATCAAAAGACCCTCACCTTTGCCCCCGGCAATTCCGATATCAGCCTCTCTCGCCTCTCCGGGACCATTTACAACGCAGCCCATTACAGCTACTTTTATATCTTTGTCAAGATCCTTGACCATATTTTCCACTTTCGTTGCAAGACCGATCAAATCAATCTGAGTTCGTCCACAAGTTGGGCAAGAAACAACCGTTACGCCCCCTTTACGCAACCCAAGTGTCCGCAAAATAAGTTTTGCCGAGCGTACCTCTTCGACCGGATCACCAGTGAGAGACACACGTATCGTATCTCCAATACCCTCATACAGAATCGTTCCAATACCGATCGCTGATTTAATGTTCCCGGAGTGAACCGTTCCAGACTCCGTAATTCCAACGTGCAGCGGATAACGACTCTGTTTATCCATTAACTCATGTGCTTTGATACTCATTAATACATCCGAGGATTTAATACTGATGACCAAATTGTCATAGCCCATATTTTCGATCATTGCAACTTTCTGTAATGCACTCTTTACCAACCCCTCCGCCGTCACATGACCGTATTCTGCAATAATATCTTTTTCAAGAGAGCCACTATTGACGCCGACACGGATCGGGATCCCACGCTCCTTAGCAGCATTCACAACAGCACGTACACGCTCCTCATCACCAATGTTGCCAGGATTGATACGAATCTTATCTGCCCCGTTTTCAATTGCCGCCAATGCCAGACGATAGTCAAAATGAATGTCTGCGACCAGCGGAATATGGATCTGCTTATGAATCTCTTTCAAACTTTCTGCCGCCTGCATTGTTGGTACTGCACAACGGATAATATCACAGCCGGCCTCCTCCAGCGCATGAATCTGTGCAACCGTTGCTGCCACATCCTCTGTCTTGGTATTCGTCATCGACTGAATTGCTACCGGATTGCCACCACCGATCTTACGATCACCTATCTGAATCACTTTTGTCTGTTCACGCATCTATCCTCACCTATCCTTCTCCCGTATTAATGAATGATCTTAATCACGTCATTGTATAATACAAATACCATAAATAGCATTAGTAATACGAAACCTGCGAAATGTATATAGCCTTCCTTTTCGCGGTCTACCGGCTTACCACGCACAGCTTCTATCAAAATAAAGACCAGTCCGCCATCTAGTGCCGGTAATGGCGGCAGGTTCATAACGCCTAAGTTAGCACTTAGCAATACTGCCATGTACAAAATGCTCAGCCACATTTCTTTCAAACCGATCTTAGACGTCTCATTGATCATGGTTCCAACAGTATCTACAATACCAACCGGACCGGATACTTCCTTCATCGACATTTTGCCGGTCACAAGCTGGCCTAAGCTGGCAACCGTTGTCTCGATCCAATATTTTACTTCGATCAAGCTATACCGCAAAATCTGTCCTGCATTACCCTTCTGATAATCGGAAGCATATATTCCCAGTGTTTTGGTCTTGTAAGATTTTGGTGCGATCTCATACGTTTTCTCTTCGCTGCCTCTGCGGATCACAAATGAAATCGCTTCTCCTTCTTTTTTCTCTTCTTCCATGACCTTACCAAGTTCTTCGCCATTATCCACAGTACGTCCATTTACAGACAAGATCTCATCCCCCGCCTTAACGCCTGCCTTTTGAAACGGCGAATCTTTGCTCACATCTGAGATTTTCGTATCTGCTGTGTTCTGCTGTTTGTAGGAAAAGCCAAACAAGTATGCGGTATAATTCGGATCCACCATGATTGTCTTTTCTTTGCCGTCACGCTCGATCTCTACCTTTACCTCTTCTCCACTCAAAGGATGTAACATCAAGTACGTGTCAATTTCACGGCCGATCGTAATTTTTTTGCCATTGATCCGGCGGATTACATCACCTTTTTTGATTCCAGCCTCACTTGCCGGCTGATTGTCATACGCTGCAAGAACACGCGGAATATCTATTCCGTTATTGGCCAGAATAATAACCGAAAATACAAATGCCAGAATAAAGTTAAAGAAGGGACCTGCAAATACGATAGAGAAGCGTGCCCACACACCCTTTGTATTAAAAGAATCTTCCGCATCATTGTCCTCGTCTTCTCCTACCATAGCACAAGATCCACCGATTGGTAAAAGTTTCCAAGAATATTTAGTTACATCCTGCCAGTCTTCGTAGGCATCAAACTTCTTTTGCGAACAGAAAAATCGACAAACCGGCCCTTTCTTTGTCTTTGCAAACGTAATAATTCTCGGACCCATTCCCACGGAAAATTCAGGTACTCCGACACCGTGTTTTTTTGCAAGTAGAAAGTGCCCCAATTCATGAATCACCACAATGACTGTGAATATCAACAATGCTGCAATTATGTTCATAGTTTTCTCCAATCTGCCATCGTTTCCGATGACATCTATCCTTTCTTTATGCTTTGATCTTCTCTTTCAGCAAACGATATACGTCTTTCTCTACCGCCAAAATTTCCTCCAATGACGGATCTTTGATCACATGGTGATGCTCCATACTCCAAGCGATCAAACGTGCTATATCCAAATAACCGATCTTATGCTGTAAAAACAATGCTACCGCCATTTCATTCGCAGCATTTAATACCGTTGGAAGACTGCCTCCTGTACGTCCTGCCTCATATGCTAGAGCTAATCCTTCAAAAGTGTCCATATCCGGCTGCTCAAACGTGATCTCCTGCAATTTCCAAAAATCTAACCGCTCGCCCTGTAGATAACGGCGATGTGGATATGTCAAGGCATACTGAATCGGCAGTTTCATATCCGGCGTTCCAAGCTGCGCCATTACCGCTCCATCTTCAAATTCCACCATAGAGTGTATCACACTCTGTGGCTGCAAAACGACTTGTATACGATCAAAATCCACATCAAAAAGATGACGGGCTTCGATCACTTCCAAACCCTTATTGACCATCGTTGCAGAATCGATCGTGATCTTGCGTCCCATGCTCCAGTTCGGATGACGGAGCGCATCTTCCACGCGGATATGTTCTAATTCCTCTTTCTTTTTACCACGGAACGGTCCACCGGATGCCGTAAGCAAAATTTTATGTAAAGAACCATGTTCCTCGCCTTGCAGACACTGAAAAATAGCTGCATGTTCACTGTCCACCGGCAATAGCTTAACGCCATGCTTCTCCACCAAAGGCATAATGATGTGACCGGCCGTCACCAATGTTTCTTTGTTGGCAAAGGCAATGTCTTTCCCTGACTTGATCGCCTCGATCACAGGACGAATCCCGATCATGCCGACTACTGCTGCAACAACTATGGTTGCTTCGGAATAGGTTGCACAAGCGATCAGTCCATCCATTCCCGTAACGATCTCGGTATCCGCCGCAGCATCTTTACGTAAATGCAAACGCTCCTGTAATTCTTTTGCCTTGTCTTCCAAATACACGCACACTAACTTCGGCGTAAATTCTACAATCTGTTTTTCCAACAGATCAATGTTAGACCCTGCTGCAAGCGTTACGATCTGCATATCTTCATTTGCTCTGACAACCTCTAATGTCTGTGTTCCGATCGATCCTGTAGAACCAAGTACTGCTATCTGTTTCATGGTTAAATAACCCCTCCATTTCAAAGTTTCTCCTGCATTCGTAAAACTATCCACATCACAAATAATGCATAGTCAAAAATACACTTAATACCCTATTATAATCCTACAGCGAATGAAACATCGTCACTAAATAATATACGATAGGCGCTGTAAAAATAATACTGTCAAAACGGTCTAAAATACCGCCATGACCCGGGATCAATGTCCCATAATCTTTAATGTCGTGATTTCTCTTGATCGCAGATGCTGTCAGATCGCCAATCTGTGAAATAACAGAGGATACTGCACCAACCACTGCAAACTGCCACCACAATGCGGTCTGGGTGCGGTAAAAAGCCAGTGCAAACAAAAAGCCGATCAAAGCTGCACCAATAATCCCCCCCACACATCCTTCAATGGTCTTATTTGGACTCAATTTAGATGGCATTTTATGCTTTCCGATCAATTTACCGACACAGTATGCACAGGTGTCTGAGCCCCATGCTCCGATAAAGATCAGCCATACTATCAGTTGACCTCCCTCAAGCATACGTACCTGAAATACATACGACAACATCATTGTCACATAGATCAATCCAAAAAATACCATAATGATCTGTTCACTGCAATATTTTGGGTAAGCGATCACATAACAAGCCATCATAAGCATCAGCGCACCGATCAATAACATAATAACATAGTCCGTTTTTTGTGCCGCCAACAACAGATCCAGTCCAATACTCGCGGCATATCCGATCAACGCCGGTACTGTCTTTTCCATTTTAACGGCACGATAAAGCTCAAACAGGCCGATCACAGTGATCAATGTTATTACCCAAAACAACGGCAAACCGCCAAAGATCATCAATGCGATCGTAATGATCATCAATACAATTCCACTCAATAGTCTAGTCTTAAACATATCTGCTCCCTTTCTATTTGACACCACCGAAACGCCGGTCCCTTTGTTGATAATATTCTACTGCCTTTTCCAGTTCTTTTTTATTAAAATCAGGCCACAAACAATCTGTAAAATAAAACTCGGTATAAGCCATCTGCCACAACAGATAATTAGAAAGCCTCTGTTCACCGCTGGTTCGTATCATAAGATCCGGATCCGGTATTCCCTTTGTATCCAAATATCCGGAAATCGTCTCCTCGGTAATATCTATCGGATTCAAAATGCCGTCTTTAACATCTTTCCCCATCTTGGTCACCGCACGCCGAATTTCATCTCTGCTGCCATAGTTTAAGGCAACCTGAAAATGCAACCCGGTATTTTTTGCCGAAAACTCTTCCAACTCACGGATCTGATCCTGCAGATCCGGTGCCAGTCTCGTAATATCTCCTATCACGCGTACCTGCATGTTGTTCTTCTCACTGGTTTTCAGGCAATCCTTTAAGTAACTATATAACAACTTCATCAAAGCATCGACTTCCTCTTTGGGTCTGGACCAATTCTCCGTTGAAAATGCATACATCGTCACGTATTCAATGCCCATATCCCATGCTGCCGCACAAATCTTTTCTACGTTTTTGCTGCCAGCTGCATGACCTGCGTTCCTTGGAAGGAAACGCTTTTTAGCCCATCTTCCGTTGCCATCCAAAATGATCGCTACATGTCTGGGTACGGCTCTCTTCTCATCACTCATCTATATCCTCATTTCTATGCGCAACTGCACCCATCCCGGGAGCAGACACCATATTCCTTTATTGAAAAGTAGGGATAGACCCATTCCGTCCATCCCTATGATCCATGTTTTGAGAAAATCTCTCAAAGCTATGTTATACTATACTGTCATGATCTCTTTAGATTTTGACTCAACCATTTCATCAATTTTCTTAACAAACTGATCTGTCAGTTTCTGTACTTCTGCCTCCGCATCCTTCTGCTCATCCTCAGAAATTTCATTTGCTTTCTGCTCTTTTTTGATATAATCGTTCGCATCTCTGCGGATATTACGGATCGCTACCTTGGCATCCTCGCCCTTTTTCTTGACATCCTTTGTCAAATCCTTACGACGCTCCTCCGTCAGTTCCGGGAAAGTCAAACGGATCACTTTACCGTCATTATTTGGCGTAAGTCCCAGATCAGAAACTAAGATTGCTTTCTCAATCTCCTTGATCAAACTTGCCTCCCAAGGCTGGATCACCAATGTACGTGCCTCAGATACGGAAATATTGGCAACAGACTGTAAGTTTGTCGGCTGTCCATAATAATCCACCGAAATACGATCCAACACATGCGGATTAGCGCGGCCTGCTCGGATCGTCGTATACTCGTTTGCAAGGCTTTCAATTGATTTATTCATTTTCTCTTCAAATTGTCCTAATGATACACTCATGTTTACACCATACCTTTCTTATTCTCTATGCTTCTACCAACGTACCTGCCGTTGTTCCCATTGCTGTGTCAATAATACTGTTCTTTTCATTCAATCCAAAGATCATCATCGGCATATGATTCTCCATGCATAGAACCGCTGCTGCCAGATCAATAACACCCAAACGCTTATTGACCACCTCATCAATGGAAATCGTATCAAACTTTTTCGCTTCCGGATGTACGGCCGGATCACAGTCGTATACGCCATCAATGGATTTACCGGATAAGATCACATCTGCCTCGATCTCAATCGCACGAAGCACCGTGGCTGTGTCTGTTGAAAAGTAAGGATGTCCCGTTCCACCGGCAAAAAATACAACCTCTCCCGCTTCCAACGCCTTCACAGCTTTATCCTTTGAAAACAGTTCTGTAAACGCTCCGCAGACAAACGGTGTCATAACACTTGTCTTCAAACCAACATAGCGGAAAATATCAGAAACATATACACAGTTCATAACGGTAGCTAACATACCGATCTGATCTGCCTTGGTGCGGTCGATCGTTTCACTGGTACGACCTCTCCAAAAGTTACCACCACCGGTCACGATAGCAACCTGTACACCATCCTCGACCAGACTCTTTACCTGTCTTGCCACTTCTAAGCAGGTAGCCTCATCAAAACCTGTCTTATTCGGACCGGCCAAAGCTTCACCACTTAATTTTAATAATACTCTCTTATACTTAGCCATAATTATCCTCATTTCTATGCAAAAAACTTATCAATATCCACATCAGTATAATCCAACGAGCAGGATCCGTCCAAAACAGCGCCCTGATTGATCTGCAAAGACTCTGCAATAACATCTCCTTTAACAACAGCGCCTTCCTCTAAGACAACCGCACCTTGCACGTCGATCGTTCCCTTCACAGCTCCGGCAATATACGCAGATGTTCCGGTAACATTTCCAATGATCACTGTTCCTTCACTGATCTGCACGGTTCCTTTGCTGTCCAAAGATCCTTCCAGTCGCTTCGTATTAATATAGATCTCTGCACCGGAAACATTACCTGTCACTGTACCATTGATCGCTACTTTACCACGGGAAGTAATGTCACCATTGATCGTACCCATTACATCAACAGCCCCGGCCGAATTAATACCGCCATTAACGGTGGTTCCCTGACTGATCACCGTCACTGTGTCATCAGACACTTCTCCGGGTGCATCCATATGTGCTGTCTTATTTTCCTTTACCTTATCCGCTTTCTTATTGTTTTTCTTATGATTTGATGCCGTCTTTTTCTCAGCTTCCTTCGCCGCAGACTCTTTTGCCACATCCTCAATATCTTCTATCTCACCTAGGAGTTTGCTCAAATCTTCATCCATTTCTCCATCAGAGGTCTTATCATCACTCTCTGAAACATCCCCACCATCCGAAAAAATCTGGCTTAACAGATCCTTATCCACATTATCATCTGCATCGTCCGTCTTGTCCTCATCAAATAATGAACCTAGATCATCACCGATATCATCCAAATTCAAATCCTCCGGTAACGAAACATTCTCTGTCGTCTTTTCCTCGTCATCCTTAAAGATTCCCATATTTTCCTCCATTTTACGCATTGCTGCGCCCTTTATGCTGTAATACCTCATATCCGGTCACCAAACTCCGTCTGATAACCATAGTCATACTTTTTAATTATATCATGAATTTACCGGTTCGTCTATAGTCTGCTTGACCCGCCAGCCCCTGCTCTATGCATCCACTGACTCCATTTGATACGAAATACTGCATATGCCCTGTCAAATACGATCCAAACCACCTCTGCCAAAAGTACAGCCGCCAAACCAAACAAGATCTTAGAATGCTGCAAAACCGTCAGCAAGAATCCTTGTACAAGCTGTTGGAAACCAAATACATAAACATAGCTACAAACTGCACAGATCAAAAGCACATGATACAATATTCCTTTTAGTATCCACGCAAGCATCCTTTGTTTCTTTGAAAAAAAGTGTTCCAAGCACTCCCATGCGAAAACATACAGTACGAATGCCGCATATGTCAACACATACCATTTATTTGGCAACAACACTACACCTAATACACCTGCTGCCGCAGAAACCAGCAATCCATCCTTCCACCCTCTCTGCCAAGTTGTCACGCCTCCTAAGAAAGCCGCTGCCGCCAGGCAAAATAATGAACAATTCTCAAACACGCAAGACAAATACAATAACACCACCATGGCCGCTGTGATCATACCACCATAACTAACCCTGCCAGACTTTAGAAACATGTACACAAATCTCCTCCCATGCATTCACAAAGTGTATCCGCACACCAAAGATCGCAGCACAGATTGCCTGTTCCACATTCATTGCCCGCATATGGATCTCTTCCATATTGGCCACCATAACTTTGATATTGACCACGCTGATATGGATTATAACCCTGTCCACTGTTCTGGCCTTGATACCCCTGACCCTGATAGCCTTGTCCCTGATAGCCGGCACTATAGCCGACGTCTGACTGCCATTTGTTGCGTAGCCTTTCGCGCGCATATCCATGATCTGCGAATATGCCGCCTGCACTTCCTTAAACTTTTCCTCTGCCAGATCTTTCAACGGATTATTGGCATTTGCATCAGGATGATATTTACGACTCAGTTCACGATATGCCTTTTTTACCTCTTCATCTGTTGCATCGCTGGAAATCCCCAGCACCTTATATGGATCCATTATTGTTCCTCCTTCTGTAGTTCCTGTTTTATCCTATCAAAGCGATTCCATACTCCTGCATATAAAATATTACGCATAATATCTCTATACTCCAGGCACGGTAGCTTCTCAAATGCTGCTCCGGCAGCCGCGATCTCTGTCAACAGCTGCTCCTCGACCTGCGGTAATAGTTCCCGACGGTCAGTCCCCAGATAAGGGTTGAATCTCTCCTTATGGGTGTCTTCCGGCAAATCCTCAAAAGCATCCATAATATAGATAAATTTGCCCAAATAATATCCGGTTTCCCGAAAAAAATCTGCCAATCCGTCTTCTTTCCACGCAAACACTTCTGCAAGCATGCGGCCAAAACAATCTGCCAGAGCAGAAACATTCCTGCAGTCTTCCTGCTCTAACAAATGAAGCCTTTGCATTCCCTCAGCAATTGCTCTTGCCTGTCTTGGATAGTGTTGCTCCAATCGTCTGCTCTGCCCACGATACATCTGAACTCCCAATGATGCCGCCAGCGAATGTTCATCCTGCTTATCGTCCACAAAATGATAATAGCTCAGAAGCATATTAATATCTGCTGCATAGTCTGCTGCTTCCGTACGGATCACACGTCGTTTGCCTGCCGGATGGATAATGCATCGCTTGTGTTCCTCCTTTACCGCCAGATCATACACTGATGAAAGCAACAACACCAAAAATGTCA
>ERZ827197.1174-NODE-1174-length-23098-cov-3.214816_pt1 | contig 23098 bp, 17 predicted proteins | sample MGYA00519867_ERZ827197 | MGnify/ENA primary metagenome ERZ827197 (study PRJEB31778, sample SAMEA3449278) | human gut metagenome | biome: human gut; feature: human-associated habitat; material: faeces | place: United Kingdom | collected 2010/2012 ...
GAGCTGCCCGGGGGCGATATTCCGGCAGATTTATGAAGGATATCAAAGCCGGGTGCAGAAAAACCATTATTTGGATTTTGATGACATGGTTTGTTATACCTACGAATTGTTTCGGGCAAGGCCGGACATACTGGCCGGCTGGCAGAAACGATTCCGGTACATTTTGATCGATGAATTTCAGGACATCAACCGATTGCAGTACGCGACGATTCAGATGCTGGCACAGCCGGAAAACAATTTGTTCATTGTCGGCGATGACGATCAGTCCATTTATGGATTCCGCGGGGCACGACCGGATATTATGCTGTCCTTTCCAAAACAGTATAAATCCTTGGAACGGGTTACCATCGGTGGAAATTACCGGTGTACAAGTCAGATTCTGCGGGCGGCGACGGCACTGATCAGGCACAATAAAAAACGGTACGACAAAAAGCTGCTTGCGATGAAAGGCTCGGGTGAACTGGTTCACGTCGCGATGTATCAGACACCTGCGGCGCAGGCAGAGGCCATTGCAAAAAAAATACAGCAGGCGATGGAGCAGGGTACACCGCCGGAGCAGATTGCACTTTTGTTTCGGACGGCGCGGCAGATGAACATTTTTTCAAGAAAATTTATGGAGTACAACATTCCGTTTGTGATGAAAGACTCCATTCAGAATATATTTGAGCACTGGGTTGCCAAAGATGTGCTAAGTTATATGAAAATGGCGATGGGTGACCGTTCCAGAAATCTGTTTCTGAAAGTGGCGAACCGGCCAAAGCGGTATTTAAGCCGTGCGGCATTTACGACGGAACCGGTTACCTTTGGCAGCTTGTATGATTATTACCGCGACAAGGCATATATGTGCGAGCGGATCAATGATCTGCAGAACGACTTATTTGCCATGAAACAGATGACACCATATAGTGCAATCGACTACCTTTATCATACGGTGGGATATAAAAATTTTCTTGCCGAATATGCGGCTGAGCGCGGTGTCAATGTAAAAGACTGGGAGGAAATCGTAGAAGAGATTCGCGAAGATGCTTCCGGTTATAACGATTTTGAATCGTGGTTTTCGCATATTGAAGAATATGGAAAACAGTTAGAAGAGCGAAAACAGAAACAAGGCAGGCAGAAAAGCCCGGATGACAAGCCGGGAGTGGCATTGATGACGATGCACAGCGCCAAAGGTCTTGAATTTGATATTGTATTTATTCCCGATGCGAACGAAGGGATGATCCCTTACCGTAAATCCGTCGAAGACGGGCAGATTGAGGAAGAACGAAGATTAATGTACGTTGCTATGACACGGGCGAGGGAGCATTTATATCTCTCATATGTCAAGCAGCGGTTTCAGAAAGAGGAATCTCCGTCCCGGTTTTTAAAAGAAATTGAAAAAAGTATAAACTTTTTATAAATTTGAACCGATAAACACTATAAAAAGAACAAAGGAGGTCTTTATCATGAAACATATTTTGAAAAAAGTAATCGCAATTGCAACTGTAGTAACGATGTTAGCAGCTGTTCCGGCGATGGATGCACAGGCAGCAGTCGTAAAATATGCAACGTACACCAATACCCGCTTTACGTATACGGTTAAATATCCGACTACCTTTCAGCGTGCGGATTATGGTTCCGGAGATGGTACCAAACTGTTTTCCAAAGATGGAAAAGCAAAGGCGACCATTTGGAATTCTTATGGAAAGACCGGCAAGAGAAGCGGAAAGACTGTCGTAGCGACGGCAAAGAAAAATCGAAAAATCAATGTAAAAAAGGCGACAAAGACAGAATGCAGTTATAGTTATAAAATGGGAAAAAATACCATTCAGTACTGCTATGTATTCATCAAAAACGGTGAGATCGCTTTTCAGCTTACCTATCCGACTGCGTCCAAGAAATACTATTCGGCAGCGGCAAAAGGTATGATGGCATCATTAAAGAAAAATAAATCACTTACACTAAACGACTAAAAGGAGGATGGACAGCCATGGGTCTGACAACACAACAAATACTTGCATCTATTGAGAATGGCACAACATCATTAGGAATTGAATTTGGTTCGACACGAATTAAGGCCGTTTTGACGGCAGAGGACAATTCACCGATCGCATCGGGAAGCCATGATTGGGAAAACCGTCTGGAAGACGGTATATGGACGTATACTCTGGAGGATATCTGGACAGGACTTCAGGACAGTTATGCGAAGATGGCAGAAGATGTAAAAGAAAAATACGGAGTTGTTCTGAAAAAGACGGGAGCCATTGGATTCAGTGCCATGATGCATGGTTACATGGTATTTGATGCGGAGGGCACATTGCTTGTTCCGTTCCGCACATGGAGAAATACGATTACAGAAGAAGCATCGGAAAAACTGACAAAATTGTTATCTTATCACATTCCGCAGCGATGGAGCATCGCACACTTGTACCAGGCGATGTTAAATGGCGAGGAACATGTGAAAAATATTGCGTTCCAGACGACACTTGCCGGCTATATTCATTGGAAACTGACCGGTGAAAAAGTGCTTGGTATCGGTGAGGCATCCGGAATGTTCCCGATCGACTGCGAAGCAAAAGACTGGGATGAAAAACGCGTAAAAATATTTGACGAAGAGGCAAAGAAAAAGGGGTATTCCTTTACCTTGCATGATATATTCCCGAAAGTTCTTGTTGCCGGAGAACAGGCAGGAGTGCTGACGGAAGAAGGAGCAAAATTGTTGGATCCTTCGGGAAATCTGGAAGCAGGAATCCCACTCTGTCCGCCGGAGGGAGATGCCGGAACCGGTATGGCAGCGACAAACAGTGTGGCGGTCCGCACAGGGAATGTATCTGCCGGAACTTCGGTGTTTGCGATGATCGTATTGGAAAAAGAACTGAAAGAAGTTTACGAAGAAATTGACCTTGTTACGACACCAACCGGAAATCTCGTCGGAATGGTACATTGTAACAACTGTACTTCCGATCTGAATGCGTGGGTCAATCTGTTTAAAGAATTTGCAGAGAGTTTTGGCATGAAAGTCGATATGAATCAGTTGTTTGGAACTCTTTACAATAAAGCATTGGAAGGAGACGACGACTGTGGCGGACTCCTTGCGTACAATTATTTTTCCGGTGAGCATATTACCGGTTTCAATGAAGGTCGTCCAATGTTTGTTCGTACACCGGACAGTAAATTCAATTTGGCAAACTTTATGCGTGTAAACTTGTTTACGGCACTTGGTGCATTGAAAGTCGGACTTGATATTCTGCTCAAAAAAGAGGGCGTGAAAGTAGACCGTATTCTCGGACATGGCGGTTTGTTTAAGACCAAAGGAGTCGGACAGAAGATGATGGCAGCAGCGATGAATGCGCCGGTTTCCGTTATGGAGACAGCAGGAGAAGGTGGTGCCTGGGGAATTGCCCTTCTTGCCGCTTATATGAAAAATAAGGAAGAAGGCCAGACGCTCGACGATTATCTCGAAAAGAAAGTATTTGCCGGCTTTGAAGGTGTGGAAGAAAAACCGGATCCGGCAGACGTAAAAGGCTTTGACGAATTTATCAGCCGTTACAAAGAAGGGCTTCCAATCGAGAAAGCAGCTGTAGAATTTTTGAAATAAAATCCGGATTTGACAGGAAAAGTCAGTCAATTTGGTATCATATAAAAAGGTCAGACATTTTCTGGCCTTTTTCACTTTAAGGAGGAACCCATGGAAAAAGCATTTTTGCCGATATCCAAAAAAGATATGAAAGAACGGGGATGGGATCAGTGCGATTTTGTCTTTGTGATCGGAGATGCCTATGTCGATCATTCGTCGTTTGGACCGGCGATCATCAGCCGTCACTTGGAGGCGTATGGCTACAAAGTGGGGATTATCTCGCAGCCGGACTGGAAAGACGACAAGAGTATTACCGTGCTTGGCGAGCCCAGACTCGCTTTTTTGGTGTGTGCAGGAAATATGGATTCCATGGTAAATCACTATACGGTCAATAAAAAGCGACGTCATCAGGATGCGTATACACCAGGGGGTGTATCGGGAAAACGGCCGGATTACGCGACGGTCGTTTATTCGAATCTGATCCGTCGTACATACAAAAACGTGCCGATTGTCTTAGGCGGGATCGAGGCAAGTTTACGGCGCTTATCGCATTACGATTACTGGTCAGATAAGGTGAAACGGTCCATTCTGCTTGATGCGGGGGCAGATCTTATCTCGTATGGAATGGGAGAACATAGTATGCTGGAAATCGCCGATGCACTGGCGAGTGGCATGGATGTGAAAGATATTACGTATATCGCAGGAACGGTCTACCGCACGAAAGAGGGCGCAGAGATTTATGACAGCATGGAACTTCCTGATTTCGAGCAATCGGTGGCTGAGAAGAAAAAATACGCCGAGAGTTTTATGAAGCAGTACGAAAATACGGATCCGTTTACGGCAAAAACATTGGTCGAGCGCTATCCGGGAAAAGTTCTTGTTGTGCAGAATCCACCGGCCAAACCGCTTACGATGCAGGAAATGGATGACATTTACGATTACCCGTATATGGGAACCTACCATCCGAGTTACAAAAAGCAGGGCGGTGTACCGGCGATTCAGGAAATTAAGTTCAGTCTGACGAGCTGCCGCGGGTGCTTTGGCGGCTGCAGTTTCTGTGCGCTGACGTTTCATCAAGGGCGTATCGTGCAGGCGAGAAGTCATGACTCCATCCTGCGGGAAGCAAAGCAAATGACGGAAGATCCGGAATTCAAAGGATATATCCACGATGTGGGTGGACCGACCGGAAATTTCAGGAAGCCGGCCTGCGACAAGCAGATGAAATTCGGGGTCTGCAAAAACAAACAATGTTTATTCCCGAAACCATGTAATAACTTGAATGTAGACCACAAAGATTATGTCGAATTGTTACGAAAATTGAGGAAACTTCCGAAAGTGAAGAAAGTTTTTGTGCGTTCGGGAATCCGTTTTGATTATGTGATGGCGGATGCGAAAGATACGTTTTTGAAGGAATTGTGCGAGTACCATATCAGCGGTCAGCTTCGTGTGGCGCCGGAACATGTATCGGATGCCGTCCTTGACGCGATGGGAAAACCTAAAAATGAGGTTTACGAAAACTTTTTAAAACGTTATGCCAAAGTGAACCGGCTGACCGGAAAGCAGCAGTATGCGGTGCCTTATCTGATGTCATCGCACCCGGGGTCGACGTTGAAAGAGGCGGTGGAACTTGCCGAATACGTCCGGGATCTCGGCTATATGCCGGAGCAGGTGCAGGACTTTTATCCGACACCGGCGACCATCTCCACGTGTATGTACTATACCGGTCTTGATCCCCGCACGATGCAGCCGGTCTATGTGCCGAAGAAACGTCATGAAAAAGAGATGCAGCGCGCTCTGATCCAATACCGCAAGCCGGAAAATTATGCGTTGGTAAAAGAAGCCCTTTTAAAACTGGGACGAACGGATCTTATCGGATTCGACAAAAAATGTCTGATTCCACCGAGACCGTGGAGTGAGAAAAAGAGCGGTAAAAAGAATGAGAAGGACCGTGGAAAACAAGCTGGAAAGCCGCGTGCACGGCGGCAGGAGAAAAGAAAGAAGCAAAAAAGGTAAAAAAATGTTGACTGTTACCATACGTCATGGTTTATAATAGAGATATAGAAAAATGGAGGAAACAAAACGATGAAAATTATTGTAACCGGCGGTGCCGGATTTATCGGAGGTAACTTTGTACATCACATGGTGAATAAATATCCGGACTACGAGATCATTAATCTCGATCTTCTGACTTATGCCGGAAACCTCGAAACATTGAAACCGGTTGAAAATAAACCAAATTATAAATTTGTCCGCGGTGATATCGCAGATCGCAAATTTATCATGGATCTGTTTGAAAAAGAACGCCCGGATATAGTTGTGAACTTTGCAGCGGAAAGCCACGTGGATCGTTCCATCACAGACCCGGGAATCTTTGTACAGACCAATGTGCTCGGAACCCAGGTACTTTTGGATGCGTCCAAAGAATACGGAGTAAAACGTTATCATCAGGTATCTACCGATGAAGTGTACGGCGATCTGCCACTTGACAGACCGGACCTCTTTTTCCGCGAAGATACGCCGATTCACACGTCCAGCCCATATTCTTCAAGCAAGGCAAGTGCTGACCTTTTCGTGCTTGCTTACCACCGTACTTATGGACTGCCGGTGACGATTTCCCGCTGTTCAAATAACTACGGACCATATCACTTCCCGGAGAAATTGATTCCGCTTATCATTTCCCGCGCGCTGGCAGATGAAAAACTTCCGGTTTATGGAAAAGGTGAAAATGTGCGTGACTGGCTCCATGTATCGGACCACTGCGAAGCCATTGATCTGATTCTTCACAAAGGGCGTGTCGGCGAAGTTTATAATGTCGGCGGACACAACGAACGTACGAATCTGGAAGTCGTTAAGACGATTTTGAAAGCACTCGATAAGCCGGAAAGTCTGATCGAATTTGTTACTGATCGTCCGGGACACGATCTCCGCTATGCGATCGATCCGACGAAATTGGAGACAGAACTTGGATGGAAACCAAAATACACATTTGAGACAGGAATCAAACAGACGATTCAGTGGTATCTTGATAACAAAGAATGGTGGCAGAATATTATCAGCGGCGAGTACGCGAATTATTTTGATAAAATGTATGGAAAGGAACTGGCAGAATGAAAGTTTTAGTAACCGGAGTCAAAGGACAGTTAGGCTACGATGTTGTGCGTGAACTGCAAAAACGCGGACATGAGGCAGTCGGCGTGGATATCGACGAGATGGATATTACCGATGCGGCAGCCGTAGAACGTGTCATGACAGAAGTGCAGCCGGATGCAGTCATTCACTGTAGTGCCTATACCGCCGTCGACCGCGCAGAAGAAGACATCGAAATCTGTCGCAGAGTCAATGTGGACGGCACAGAGAATATTGCTAAAATATGTAAAAAATTGGATTGCAAAATGCTTTATCTGAGTACCGATTACATCTTTTCCGGCGACGGCGAGAGACCATGGGAGCCGGATGATGAGGCTTCGCCACTCAATGCCTACGGACAGAGCAAGTATGACGGAGAACTGGCACTCAAAAAGTATGTGGAAAAATATTTTATTGTCCGCATTTCCTGGGTATTTGGAATCAATGGCAATAATTTCATCAAGACCATGCTCCGCCTCGGGCGTGAAAATGGCGCGGTGAAAGTGGTGGATGACCAGATCGGATCGCCAACCTATACGTATGATCTTGCGAGACTGCTTGTCGATATGATCGAAAGCGACCGCTATGGTGCTTACCATGCGACCAACGAAGGAATCTGCAGCTGGTACGAATTTGCCAAAGAAATCTTCCGCGCCGCCGGCATGGACAACGTTTCCGTGACACCGGTGAAAAGCGGAGAATTTCCGGTAAAGGCAAAACGGCCGAAAAACAGCCGGATGAGCAAAGAAAAACTCGTCGCAAACGGTTTTTCCCTGCTCCCGGCTTGGCAGGATGCAGTAGAACGATATATAAATTTATTGTAACTATTCAGGGTCACTGTAAAGGCGGTGGGGAGTCCTGAATAGTTACAATTATCAATGAATCGAACACGTTTCTTCCGGTACAGTTCCCTTGGCGAAATATTCCGTTTTGCTTTGGGAACTGTAGTGGTTTTCAGCCAATGGTTTTCCGCATACGGTGCATATCCGCACAGAAACGACGGAAGACGGCATCGTGAATTTCGCTTTCTCATCTTTATGCTTTTTGCTTAATTTTTCCATAATCGCTTTCCAGATCGCTTTGTGGTAGGTCGTATTGCTCTGCTTTTCGCTGGCGTCATATCCGCCCCAGATTCCGGCAGTAAGATATGGCGTATAGCCGACAAACCACAAGTCTTTATTTCCGGTGGAAGTTCCGGTCTTTCCGGCAACCGGTACATTGATACCACGCAGTTTTACGGCGGTTCCGGTACCGGAATTTACGACATCCTGCATTGCACTCGTGAGCAAATATGCCGTCGAATCTTTCATAACCTGTTTGCTCGAAGACGTTGTGACGACCGTTATGTCCTCGCCTTTTTTATTTTGCGTCTTTGTGACAACCGGTGTTTTGTCGAGCAGAATATTGCCGTCATGGTCAACGATCTTTGTGTAAAATGTCGCTTTATTGTAGACACCGCCATTGGCAACGCTCGCGAAAGCGGTGGTCAGTTCGAGGTTTGAAACTCCTTTTGTCAGACCGCCGAGTGCCATCGGCAGGGAAATGTCGCTGTAAATCTTTCCGCTTGCATCCGTGTAACTTTCCACCAGAGAGGTAAATCCAAGATTTAACAAATAGTCATAGGCAACTTTCGGGGTTACCTGCTCCAATGTTTTGACGGCGATCACATTCATGGAATCGGCGATCGCTTTGCGGATCGTTACGGTGCCGCGGTATCCGCGATACCAGTTTCTGATAAGACGCTTCGTGCCCGGATAATAATATGGCTCGTCTTTTTGCTGGGTAACCAGTGTCATGCCGGAAGTGTCGAGAGCAGGCAGATACGTGGAAAGGATCTTGTACGTGGAACCCGGCTGACGAAGCGACGTGCTGGCGCGGTTCAGAGTACGGCTGGCTGTCTTTTCTCCACGGCCGCCGCAGATGGCCTTGACCTGTCCTGTCGTCTGATCCATCACAACAAAGGAAACCTGTGGCTGGATGACAAAATCAATCTTTTCGCCTTCCACTTGGCATCCGGTGCCTTTTGACATTGCTTTTTTGTATACTTTAATATACGGATTGGCTTTCTTTTTATCCATATAATAAAGAGGGATTTTTTTCTTTTTCTTCTTGGCAAACCAGTTTTTCATCGTTCCGGCATTGTAATTGTGGGCAACCCCTTTGGCATCGGTTACGGTAAGCTGGTAACTGAGCTGATACGTGGATCCTGCCGGATAATACGAAGGATTGTTGATCACATTGTCGCAGACTTTCTGGATTGAAGCATCCTGCGTGGTATAAATTGTGAGTCCGCCGCGGTAAAGAGCGTTGTAGGCCTGAGTCTCTGTGTAACCAAGTTCATTTTTCATATCTGAAATGACCTGATCGATCAAAGCGTCCGTAAAATAAGAAGTCGTCGTCTGCGTGGCGGTAGTTTCTTTGTTTACGGCTTTGATGCGGGCATATACTTTGTCTTTCATGGCTTTGTCATATTCATCGGAAGTGATATATCCCTGATCTTTCATATAAGAAAGAATGGTTGTCCGTTTTTTGGCATTTCGTTTTGGATGTGTGATCGGATTGTAGCCGGCGGGGTTCTGCGTAATTCCAGCGAGCACGGCGGATTCCGAGATGGTAAGTTCCGATACATCTTTGTCAAAATAGCGTTTGGCGGCTGCCTGAACGCCGAGTGTATTCTGTCCGAGATTGATCGTGTTCAGATAATACTCGAGGATCTGCTCTTTCGTCAGACGGTTTTCGAGCTGGATGGCGAGGTACTGTTCCTGCACTTTTCGTTCCAGTTTTTGAGCGAAAGTCGTTTCTTCGCCCCCGTTGAAAACCTGATTTTTCAAAAGCTGCTGTGTGAGCGTACTGGCACCCTGATGAAATTCTCCGCCATTGGACAGTCCGCTGAATGTCGCACGGAAAATTCCCTGCAGATCGATTCCGTCGTGAACCCAGAAACGTTCGTCTTCGATAGCAACGAAAGCATTTTGCAGGTGCTTTGGAATGGTATCGAGCGTCGCATATTGACGGTTTGCCTCTTTTCCTACGAGCGTCTGAATGGTCTTTCCCTTACTGTTTAATATAGTGGTCGCATAACCGTCCGGGATGACATTGATGGTGTCAATGCTTGGAGCGGTTTCCATCAGTCCGTTTACGATGCCGGACACGCCACTGAGTGCGACAGCGGCGATAACGACCAGCGAGATGAGGACGACTCTTGCTGCCATGACTTTACATTTATTCAAACGGTGAGTGGCAGGTGATTTTAATTTTCTTGCCCGCTCAACCGTATTTCTTCGGCTGAAATTCATAGAAAATATCCTTCCTTTCTGAATTTTTATTCAATCCTTTTCTTATAGTATACCAAAAAGTCTTGCAAAGGGAAAGAAAAATTAGTACACTATTGTAAAAGGGGCGAAAGGATAATGGAAATGCCAGAACCGATAAAGATGATATATCAGGGCGGAAGTGCCGAAGTAATTGAAAAGAAATCCCGGTTTATCGGAGAAATCTATCCCATCGGATCGGAGGAAGAAGCGCAGAATATCGTAAATCAGATCCGGAAAAAACATTATGATGCCAGACACCATTGTTTCGCATATGTACTCGGTGAAAAAAATGAAGTGGAGCGCTGCAGCGATGACGGTGAGCCGTCGGGAACTGCGGGGCGGCCGATGTTAGACCTGCTTGTCGGAGCCGGGGTGCACGATGTGCTTGCTGTCGTGACGAGATATTTTGGCGGTACGCTGCTTGGAACCGGCGGTCTTGTGCGGGCATATTCAGCGGCGACGAAAGAAGCGCTTGAAAACTGCGAGATCCGTCAGAAGGAAGTCGGGTATCGTCTGACAATTGCCACGGATTATGTGGATCTTGGTAAAATCCAATATCTGGCAGCTGCCAGAGAATTAAAAGAAGAAAATGTCGATTATGGGGAAAATGTGTCGATTACGTATGAGGTCCCTGAGACGGAAATCGATGCCTTTGAAAAAGAACTGGTTGACAAAACCGGTGGAAAATGTAAGATAGATAGAGGAAGTAAAATATGGATCTACTCGAATATATGAATGAAATGAATAGAGAAAAAGAGTCTCCGCTGGCTTCGCGCCTTCGTCCGACGACACTGGATGAAGTGGTGGGGCAGGAGCATATCATCGGGAAGGATAAATTACTATACCGCGCAATTAAGGCGGATAAACTGAGTTCTATCCTATTGTATGGTCCTCCGGGGACAGGTAAGACGACACTTGCGAAAGTGATCGCGGCGACGACAAAAGCGGAATTTTTACAGATCAATGCGACATCTGCCGGAAAAAAAGATATGGAAGAAGTGGTCGCAAAAGCCAAAGAAAACCGCGGAATGTATGGCAAAAAGACGATTTTATTTATCGACGAGATTCACCGTTTCAATAAAGGCCAGCAGGATTATCTGCTTCCTTTTGTCGAGGACGGAACGATCATTTTGATCGGGGCAACGACGGAAAATCCGTATTTTGAGGTAAATGGAGCGTTGATTTCCCGCTCCATCATTTTTGAACTGCATCCACTCTCCAAAGAAAATATCAAGGCACTTTTGACGCGGGCGGTTACGGATGTGGAAAAAGGACTTGGCAGTTATCATGCCGAGATGGATGAAGAGGCGCTTTCTTTTTTGGCTGAGATCAGCGGCGGAGATGCCCGCATGGCGCTCAATGCAATTGAACTTGGTGTCCTGACGACACCGCGCGGCGAGGACGGAAAGGTGCATATTACGCTGGAAGTGGCGCAGGAATGTATCCAGAAGCGCACGATCCGATATGATAAGACCGGAGACAATCATTACGATACGATTTCCGCATTTATCAAAAGTATGCGGGGATCCGACCCGGATGCGGCAGTATATTATCTGGCGCGGATGCTCTATGCCGGTGAAGATATCCGATTTATCGCGCGCCGCATCATGATCTGTGCGGCGGAAGACGTGTCCAATGCGGATCCGCAGGCACTTGTCGTGGCGACGGCGGCATCGCAGGCAGTCATGCAGCTTGGCATGCCGGAAGCACGGATTATCCTTGCACAGGCGGCGACGTATGTGGCGTGCGCACCAAAGAGCAATTCGGCGATTATGGCGATCGACGGTGCGATGGAATTTGTGAAGGCACATCCCGATTACAAAATTCCTTCCTATTTGCAAGATGCACATTATAAAGGGGCAGCTAAACTGGGACATGGAATCGGTTACAAATATGCCCACGATTACAAAAACCATTATGCCAGACAGCAATATTTGCCGGATGCCTGCAAAGACATACATTTTTACAACCTGTCAGAGCAAGGATATGAAAAACGGCTGAAAGAGCATTTGACACGCATCCACAGAGAAAGTGAGGAAGACAATGGCGGACAATAAGAAAGAAACAAAAAGCAGATATCCGAAATCCATCCGGGTTATCGCGATGGTGGGTATTATTCTTTTACTTGCACTATATATTATTACACTGATTGCGGCACTGACGACATCCCCGCGGGCAGCAGGATTGTTTAAAGCCTGCCTCGGAGCATCTATTTTGCTTCCGATCGTACTTTGGGGTTATCTTCGTATCGCAATCTTATTGACACCAAAAAAAGATAAAGGAGAAGACAATGTTTGAGATAAAAGCCAGAGAGGGAAAAGCGCGGAGAGGAACATTTCACACGCCACATGGGGATATTCAGACTCCCGTATTTATGAATGTAGGAACTGTCGCAGCAATCAAGGGGGCGGTGTCTACGATGGATCTGAAGGAAATCGGAACACAGGTAGAACTTTCCAATACGTATCATCTTCATGTGAGACCGGGGGACGATGTCGTCCGCAAAATGGGCGGACTTCACAAGTTTATGAACTGGAATAAGCCTATTCTTACAGATTCGGGCGGATTTCAGGTGTTCTCACTTGCGGGACTTCGTAAGATTAAGGAAGAAGGAGTAACTTTCCAGTCACATATAGATGGACATAAGATATTTATGGGGCCAGAGGAAAGTATGCAGATTCAGTCTAATCTGGGTTCGACTATAGCAATGGCATTTGACGAGTGTGCGCCTGCTAAGGCTGATAGAAAGTATATTATTAATTCAGTTGAGAGAACTACAAGATGGCTTGAGCGTTGTAAGAAGGAGATGAATCGTCTTAATTCACTTGAAGATACTATAAATAAGAGTCAGATGTTATTCGGTATTAATCAGGGGGCAATTTATGATGATATAAGAATTGACCACGCAAAGCGCATATCAGAGCTTGATCTTGGCGGATACGCAGTTGGCGGTCTTGCGGTTGGTGAGACACACGAAGAAATGTATCACGTTCTGGACGAGGTTGTTCCATACCTTCCACAGAACAAGCCAACTTATCTTATGGGAGTTGGTACACCAGCTAATATCTTAGAGTCGGTTGACAGGGGTATTGATTTCTTTGACTGTGTATATCCATCAAGAAATGGACGTCACGGACACGTGTATACAAAGTTTGGAAAGATTAATCTTTTTAATGCAAAGTATGAAAAAGATACAGCACCTATTGAGGAGGGCTGCCAGTGTCCAGCCTGCAGGAATTATTCCAGAGCATATATAAGACATTTGCTTAAGGCTAAGGAAATGCTTGGAATGAGACTTTGTGTGCTTCATAACCTTTACTTTTATAATCACCTTATGGAAGATATAAGGGGGGCTATTGATGCAGGAAATTACAAGAGCTTTAAGGATGAGAGATTGTATCTGCTTAAGACTTATGATAAGAAATAATTAATGGCAGTGCATAAATATTTAAAATCATAAAAATGCTATAAATTTATCATTAAACAATGGACATATGACCACAATTAAGGTATTATAACAATATTGAGCCTATATGAAGGCAAGTAATTAGGAGGAATATATATGGGACAGCTTGGTATTATTGTAGTATATGTAGTTGCACTTGGTGCATTAATGTACTTTTTCGCAATTAAGCCACAGAAGAAACAGCAGAAAGAACAGCAGCAGCTTATGGACTCTATGGAGATAGGTGATTATGTTCTTACAACAAGTGGTTTCTATGGTGTTATTCTTGATATAACAGAAGATGATGTTATCGTTGAATTTGGTAACAATAAGAACTGCCGTATAACAATGCAGAAGAAAGCAATTGCTCAGGTAGAAAAGCCAGCTTCATCAGAAGAATAATCAGAGAGAATAATAAATCAGAATTAAAAGATTTAGCTTCCAGTGCCGGTAAATGGTACTGGAAGCTTTTTTGTGTAATGGGAAATTCTGATAGGATTCTCTGTTATACAAAAAATATCATATGACGATAATACGCGTCCGCACGAAGATGTGGGTTGATGCAAACGACCGAATACGGTGCGAGAATGTGCTTTTTCTATTTTGATAAAAATGGGCGTTTTGATACTGTCGATATTGTACAAATACTTGAAAAATGCACTATTATGGAGTAATATATTAACCAATAGCCTGAAAGTGGGTTAATAAACTTAAGTAGGGCGTTAGTACAAGAAGGAAAGGCAGGATACGTTATGGATTGTAAAATAACTTTAATTCCCGGTGATGGAATCGGACCAGAGATAGTCGCAGAAGCAGTTAAAGTGTTAAATGCAGTGGCTGACAAATATGGACATAAGTTCGATTATACGAAGATTTTAATGGGAGGCTGCTCTATTGATGAGTGTGGAGTACCTCTTACAGATGAGGCAGTAGCAATTGCTAAGGCTTCAGATGCAGTGCTTCTTGGTGCTGTTGGTGGCAACGTGGGTAACTCAAGATGGTATGATGTTGCACCTGACCTAAGACCAGAGGCAGGATTATTAAAAATTCGTAAGGATTTGGAGTTATTTGCTAATATTCGTCCTGCATATTTATACAATGAGTTAAAGGCAGCCTGCCCTCTTAAGGAAGAGATAATCGGAGATGGCTTCGATATGGTTATTATGAGAGAGCTTACTGGTGGTCTTTACTTTGGTAAAAGACACACAGAAGAAGTTGACGGACTTATGACTGCCATAGATACTCTTACATATAATGAAGAAGAGATTAGAAGGATAGCAATCAAGGGCTTTGAAATTGCTATGAAGAGAAGAAAGAAAGTAACAAGTGTAGATAAGGCAAATGTACTTGATTCTTCAAGACTTTGGAGAAAGATTGTACACGAAGTTGCTAAAGATTATCCAGAAGTTGAATTAGAGGATATGCTTGTAGATAACTGCGCTATGCAGCTTGTTATGAATCCGGGACAGTTTGATGTAATTCTTACAGAGAATATGTTCGGTGATATTCTTTCAGATGAAGCTAGTATGATAACAGGTTCTATCGGTATGTTATCATCAGCAAGCCTTGGTAAGACTAAGTTAGGCTTATATGAGCCAAGCCATGGTTCAGCACCAGATATAGCAGGAAAGAATATAGCTAACCCTATAGCAACTATCCTTTCAGCAGCTATGATGTTAAGATATTCACTTGACCTTGATAGGGAAGCAGATGCCATTGAGGCAGCAGTTGCAGCAGTCCTTAAGGAAGGCTACAGAACAACAGATATTTATTCAGAAGGCTGCACAAAGGTTGGAACAGACAAGATGGGTGACCTTATAGCAGAGAGAGTATAAATAAAGTATAGACAGTAATGATAAATGTTTCCTGGCAGCATAATGTATAAAAGCTGGATAATTAGTGAAGCAGTATAATGTATGAAGGCTTAACGAATATTGGAATAAGTTATGTATTTTATGTAAATATGCGAGCTAAGAGAACATTTTAACTTAAAGAATTAGATTTACAAGGAGAATAGTTATGGTAAGTGACAACGCAAGAAGCGGTATGCAGCAGGCACCTGCACGAAGCCTTTTTAATGCACTTGGCTTCACAGCAGAAGAGATGAAGAAACCTATGATTGGTATTGTAAGTTCATATAATGAAATAGTACCAGGTCATATGAATATTGATAAGATTGTTAATGCAGTTAAGCTAGGAGTAGCAGAAGCTGGTGGTGTTCCAGTAGTATTCCCAGCTATCGCTGTGTGTGATGGTATTGCTATGGGACACGTTGGTATGAAGTACTCTTTAGTAACAAGAGATTTAATAGCTGACTCAACAGAATGTATGGCTATTGCACATCAGTTTGACGGACTTGTTATGGTACCTAACTGTGATAAGAACGTTCCGGGACTTCTTATGGCAGCAGCAAGACTTAACCTTCCTACAGTATTTGTATCAGGTGGTCCTATGCTTGCAGGTCACGTAAAGGGTAAGAAGAGAAGTCTTTCATCTATGTTTGAGGCAGTTGGTTCATATGCGGCTGGAACAATGACAGAAGAAGATGTTCTTGAATTTGAGGAAAAGGTATGTCCTACTTGTGGTTCTTGCTCAGGTATGTATACAGCTAACTCTATGAACTGTCTTACAGAAGCTCTTGGTATGGGACTTCGTGGGAATGGAACAATCCCAGCCGTATATTCAGAGAGAATTAAGCTTGCTAAGCACGCTGGTATGGCTGTTATGGATATGGTTAATAAGGGTATTACAGCAAGAGATATTATCACAAAGGATTCTATTATGAATGCACTTACTGTTGATATGGCACTTGGCTGTTCAACAAATAGTATGTTACATCTTCCAGCTATTGCACACGAGATTGGTTTTGATTTTGATATTAAGTTCGCTAATCCAATAAGCGAAAAGACACCTAACCTCTGCCACCTTGCACCAGCAGGTCCTACATATATGGAAGATCTTAATGAAGCTGGTGGTGTATATGCAGTTATGAAGGAGCTTGCTGATATTGGACTTCTTAATACAGATTGTATGACAGTATCAGGAAAGACAATTGGTGAGTGCATTGCTACGGCTTATAATAAAGATGAAGAAGTCATAAGACCAGTTGATAAGCCATATAGTAAGACAGGAGGTCTTGCAGTTCTTTCTGGTAACCTTGCACCAGATGGTTCGGTTGTTAAGCGCTCAGCAGTTGTTGATGAAATGCTTGTACACGAAGGTCCAGCAAGAGTATTTGACTGCGAAGAAGATGCTATTGCAGCTATCAAGGGTGGAAAGATTGTACCTGGTGATGTTGTTGTTATCAGATATGAAGGCCCTAAGGGTGGCCCTGGTATGAGAGAAATGCTTAACCCAACATCAGCTATTGCTGGTATGGGACTTGGTTCATCAGTTGCACTTATTACAGATGGACGTTTCTCAGGTGCAAGCCGTGGTGCTTCTATCGGACACGTTTCACCAGAAGCAGCAGTAGGTGGTCCTATTGCTTTAGTAGAGGAAGGCGATATCATAAGCATTGATATTCCAGGCTTAAAGCTTGAACTTAAAGTTTCTGATGAAGAACTTGCTGCAAGAAAAGCAAAATGGCAGCCAAGAGAACCTAAGGTAACAACAGGATATCTTAAGAGATATGCTTCAATGGTTACATCAGGTAACAGAGGTGCTGTTTTAAAGACACCAGAGGCATAATAAGTATATTTAGATAAAATAGAATGATAAATATAATGAAAGGAAGACAGACTAATGATATTAAATGGTTCAGAGATTATAGTTGAATGTTTAAAAGAACAGGGCGTAGATACTGTATTTGGATACCCAGGTGGAGCCATTCTTAACGTCTACGATGCGTTATATAAGCACTCAGATGAGATAACACATATCCTTACATCTCACGAACAGGGTGCATCTCACGCCGCAGACGGATATGCGAGAGCAACAGGAAAGGTTGGTGTATGCTTTGCGACATCAGGACCTGGTGCCACTAATCTTGTAACAGGTATTGCAACAGCTATGATGGATTCAATTCCAATCGTTGCCATTACATGTAATGTTACACTTCCACTCCTTGGTAGAGATAGTTTTCAGGAAGTAGATATAGCTGGAATAGTTATGCCGATTACTAAGCACAGCTTTATTGTAAAAGATGTAAAGGATCTTGCTGCTACATTAAGAAGAGCCTTTAAGATAGCTAAGGAAGGACGTCCGGGTCCTGTTCTTGTTGATATAACTAAAGATGCAACAGCTAATGAGTGTGATTACATTAAAGAAACTCCTAAGCCAATTGAGAGAGTTACAGATACAATCACAGAAGAAGATGTAGAAAATGCAGTTGCTATGATTAAAGCTGCTAAGAAGCCATATGTATTTGTTGGCGGCGGAGTTATTGCATCAGAAGCTTCGGATGAATTAAGAAAATTCGTTAAAAAGATAGATGCACCTGTATGCGATACACTTATGGGTAAAGGTGCATTTGATGGTTCAGATCCTCATTATACAGGTATGCTTGGTATGCACGGAACTAAGACATCTAACTTTGGTGTCAGAATGTGACCTTCTTATTACAATCGGTGCAAGATTTTCTGACAGGGTTACAGGAAATACAAAGAAATTTGCAAAGAATGCGAAAATTCTTCAGTTTGATGTAGATGCGGCTGAGGTTAATAAGAATATACATACAGATGCTTCTGTAATAGGTGATGCGGCTGAGATACTAAAGAGAGTTAATGCCAAGCTTGAGCAGTCAGAGCATACAGAATGGATGGAACATATCAAAAATTATGAAGAAAAGTTCCCTATGAAGTATAGAAAAGATGTTCTTAATGGACCATATATTATGGAAAAGATATATGAGATTACTAACGGAGATGCAATTATATCTACAGATGTAGGACAGCACCAGATGTGGGCTGCACAGCATTATAAGTTCAAAAGTCCAAGAACACTTCTTACATCAGGTGGACTTGGCACAATGGGATATGGACTTGGTGCAAGCATAGGTGCTAAGGTTGGCTGTCGTGATAAGGTTGTTATTAATATAGCAGGAGATGGCTGTTTCCGTATGAATATGAATGAGATTGCAACAGCTACACGTTACAATATTCCAATAATCGAGGTTATATTTAATAATCACGTTCTTGGTATGGTACGCCAGTGGCAGGATCTTTTCTATGGACAGCGTTATTCTGCAACAGTACTTAACGATCAGGTTGATTTTGTTAAGGTATCAGAAGGTATGGGAGCTAAGGCATACCGTGTAGCAGATATAGAAAGCTTTGAGAAGGCTCTTAAAGAAGCTATCGAGCTTAATATACCTTGCGTCATTGAATGTGATATATGCAAAGATGATAAGGTATTCCCTATGGTTGCACCTGGAGCACCTATATCAGAAGCATTTGACAGAGATGATCTTAATAAAAAGGAGAGTGCTAATTAAGCATCAGCCTTTTGGTATTAAAAAAAGTACAGCAAATACTTTATTATGATAAAATATTAACTTGACAGAGCGATTTAGCAGGAATAGAATAAATGTTAATAAATTTTTAATATATTAAGTTATTTTGAATATATTTACTTATGATTAAATGTTTATGATTAATTATTGAAATGAATCAGGAGGAAGAGAAAGTGGCAAGAGTTTATAACTTTAGTGCAGGTCCAGCAGTATTACCCGAAGAAGTATTAAGGGAAGCAGCAGATGAGATGTTAGATTACCAGGGTTCTGGTCAGTCGGTTATGGAGATGAGCCATCGTTCCAAGGTTTACGATAACATCATCAAAGAAGCTGAAAAAGACTTAAGAGAGCTTATGAATATACCTGACAATTATAAGGTATTATTCCTTCAGGGTGGTGCATCGCAGTTCTTCGCAGAAGTTCCAATGAACCTTATGAAGAACAAAAAAGCAGCTTATATTATCACTGGCCAGTGGGCTAAGAAAGCATTTAATGAAGCTAAAATCTATGGTGAGGCTGTTGCTGTAGCTTCCTCAGAGGATAAGACATATTCATACATACCAGATTGTTCAGATCTTGATATTCCAGAGGATGCAGATTATGTATACATCTGTGAGAACAACACAATATATGGAACAAAGTATAAGACACTCCCTAATACTAAGGGACATATACTTGTATCAGATGTTTCATCTTGTTTCTTATCAGAACCAATTGATGTAACAAAATATGGTGTAGTATACGGCGGAGTTCAGAAGAATATCGGACCTGCTGGTGTTGTTATTGCAATTATCAGAGAAGACCTTATAACAGATGACGTACTTCCAGGAACACCAACAATGTTAAAGTGGAAGACACAGGCAGATGCAGATTCTCTTTATAATACACCTCCTTGCTACAATATCTATATCTGCGGCAAGGTATTTAAGTGGATTAAGAAGATGGGTGGACTTTCAGCTATGAAAGAACACAATGAAAAGAAGGCTGAAATTCTTTATGATTTCCTTGATGAATCTAAGATGTTTAAGGGAACAGTTGTTAAGGAAGACCGTTCACTTATGAATGTTCCATTCGTAACAGGAGATAAGGAACTTGATGCTAAGTTTGTTAAAGAAGCAGAAGCAGCCGGATTTGTAAATCTTAAGGGACACAGAACAGTTGGCGGTATGAGAGCTTCTATATATAACGCTATGCCAATCGAAGGTGTTGAGAAGTTAGTTGAATTTATGAAGAAGTTCGAAAAGGAGAATGCCTAATGATTAACGTAAATTGTCTTAATAATATAGCTTCTGTAGGTCTTGACCTTTTCTCAAGCGATTATAATGCTAATGCAGCATTTGAAGAAGCGGATGCAGTACTTGTAAGAAGTGCTAAGATGCACGATATGGAATTACCAGATAATCTTCTTGCTATAGCAAGAGCTGGAGCTGGTGTTAATAATATTCCACTTGATAAATGTGCAGATAAGGGTATCGTTGTATTTAATACACCAGGTGCTAATGCTAATGCGGTTAAGGAACACGTTCTTGCAGCTTTACTTTTAGCTTCAAGAGATTTACTTGGCGGTATCAAGTGGGTAGAAGATAATAAAGATGATGCAGATATTGCAAAGTCAGCAGAAAAGGCTAAGAAAGCATTTGCTGGTAAGGAAATCAAAGGCAAGAAGCTTGGTGTTATCGGACTTGGTGCTATCGGACAGCTAGTTGCTAATGCAGCTATAAGCCTTGGAATGGAAGTATATGGATATGACCCATATCTTTCAGTTAATGCAGCCTGGAATCTTTCAAGCGAAGTTAAGCATATTGTTAATGTTGAGGATATATACAAGGAATGTGATTATATCACAATCCATGTGCCAGCACTTGATAGTACTAAGGGTATGATAAATAAGGCAGCATTTGATATGATGAAGAAGGGTACAGTCGTTGTTAATTGTGCAAGAGATGTACTTGTTGATGAGCCAGCTATTCTTGATGCTATTAAGTCTGGCAAGGTTGCTAAGTATGTTACAGATTTCCCTAACACAACAACAGCAGGTCAGGAAGGTGTTATTGTACTTCCTCATCTTGGTGCTTCAACTGAAGAAGCAGAAGATAACTGTGCTGTTATGGCAGTTAAGGAATTAAGAAACTACATAGAAAACGGTAATATTGTTAATTCAGTTAACTATCCTAACTGTGATTGTGGTGTATGTACATCAGCAGGAAGAGTTACAGTATGTCATAAGAATGTACCAGCAATCATAAGCAAGCTTACAAGCGTTATGGGTGATGCAGGTATTAACATCGAATCTATGGATAACAAGTCAAGAGGAGATTATGCTTACTCTGTTCTTGATACAGGTTCAGCTATCACAGAAGATGTAACAGCTAAGCTTTCAGCTATAGATGGTGTTATTAAGGTAAGAGTTGTTAAGTAATTACAAAATTTAGCAGCAACAATTTATTCTGGATAATTAATAATAATAAATGTTATATAATTTATTTTGGCAGGTGTGAAATTCGTTTTGCACCTGCTTTTTTCCTGCACAGTAGTGTGAAATGCCGAAATCGTTTCCGCTTGCATAATAATGCGTGGCGGTATAATATTAGATTAAGTTAATTGTATGGCGTATTTACGGTGATATCGTGTATTATATGGATAATAAGGTGTTTAGTTGTAAAAGTTTGCAGGACAGCACATTGTATTAAGAATTGTATGTAAAATATGGTATTTGTGTTAGTTTGTTAAAGAAATAACCTTTGTTGTCAATTATTAATGGTAATGTTACACTATAATAGTTTGGATATAGAAGAAAGCTGCAATGATGATATCAGATTATATATTGATATTAAGAGGTATATTGATGTCGGATTGCAGATTGAAAGCGGTAATATTATTATAGAAAGCGAGGTCTATTTATTAGTGAGTAGATTAACGATATTAACTAAAGATAAGGCTCAGGTTACAATGGAGTCTTTGTATCAGGATCTTGAAAGACGAATTGTAGCCAGTCCTCCTGGGCTTTGTCCAGTTGACCTTACAAGGTCATTTATAAAAATGTGTCTTGCACAGTCGTGTGGTAAATGTGTTCCCTGCCGTGTAGGATTAAGACAGCTTGCAAGACTTTTTGATAATGTTCTTGATGGTGAGGCAAATGAGGAGACAGTAGAGAATATTAAGCTTACAGCAGAAGGTATATATTATTCAGCAGACTGTGCAATTGGATATGAAGCTGCAAAGCTTGCATTAAAGTCAGTTGATGGCTGTATAGATGATTTTGAATCACATATACATAATGGTTTCTGTTCATGCAACAGTAACCAGCCGGTTGCTTGTGTTAAGTCATGTCCTGCAGGTGTTGATATTCCAGGTTACATAGCACTTGTACAGCAGGGAAGATATGCTGATGCGGTAAGACTTATAAGAAGGGATAACCCAATGCCAACAACCTGTGCTTATATATGTGAGCACCCTTGTGAGAACAGATGTAAAAGAACAATTATAGATGCACCTGTTAATATCCGTGGACTTAAGAAAATGGCTGTTGATAATTCAGGTATTGTTCCGGTTCCAGAATGTGAAGCACCGACAGGCAAGAAGGTTGCTATTATCGGTGGCGGACCGGGTGGTCTTAGTGCGGCTTATTATCTTGCACTTATGGGACATAAGGTTACTATATTTGAGCAGAGAAAGCAGCTTGGCGGAATGTTAAGATATGGTATTCCTAATTATAGATTTCCAAGAAAGAAGCTTGACGAGGAAATTGACTCAATACTTTCAACAGGAATAGAAGTTAAGAAGAATATAAGCGTAGGAAAGGATATATCATTTGATGATATAACCAAAGAATACGATGCTACATACATATCAATTGGAGCACACGCTGATAAAAAGATTGGTATAGAAGGCGAGGATGCCAAGAGCGGCATTACATCTGCTGTAGAGATGCTTCGTGCTATCGGTGATGGAGATATGCCAGATTATACAGGCAAGAAGGTTATCGTTATCGGTGGTGGTAACGTGGCAATGGACGTTGCACGTTCTTCAATAAGACTTGGTGCGAGCAAGGTAAGCATTGTATACAGAAGACGTAAAGCAGATATGACTGCCCTTGAAGAAGAAGTTGAGGGTGCAGAGGCGGAAGGCTGTGATGTTCTTGAACTTATGTCACCAGTGCGTATTAAGCAGGACGAAGAAGGTAATGCTATAGGACTTATTGTAAA
>ERZ827197.1189-NODE-1189-length-22874-cov-10.167930_pt1 | contig 22874 bp, 22 predicted proteins | sample MGYA00519867_ERZ827197 | MGnify/ENA primary metagenome ERZ827197 (study PRJEB31778, sample SAMEA3449278) | human gut metagenome | biome: human gut; feature: human-associated habitat; material: faeces | place: United Kingdom | collected 2010/2012 ...
GAGTGTAGTAGTTCGTTTTTTCTTGTGCATTCAGATTTGCTGCACAAGCGCCTGCCAATAGTAAGGAGGCTATCATTAATTTACTTTTCATTTTCTCTTTAGTTTAAGATAAATAACAACTAAACGTTCTGTTAATCAGCAACAACAATACCGCCACCAGCATTATCTCCACCATGGCCATGACCATGATCCGCAGGAGCGTGATTGTGACCAGGAATCTGTTGATCAACCAAGATGTCTCCTAAAGCAGTCGCAAAATTCTTAACCTTCATAGAAGCTAAGATTTCTTCCCCTGCTTTTGTATTAGCATCAGCTTTTTTAACAATCTTATAATCAGTAGTTACAACAGTATAAGCGACATTAATTATCGTACGAGAGTGAGCATAAACCGGAATTTCCTCATCTATCTCAACCTCTTCCTCTTTATAAGTATCTTTAAGAGTACTAAAGAAAGAATTAATAGCTCCGATTTCAAGTAAATCTGTTGTATTGATTACCTTTGTATCCTCCAATACCTTATTTCCTGACTTCTTAAGATATTTTCCTGTTGTATAATAATAGTAATCTGTCGTATTATCTTCAAAACCCTCCTTATTCTCAGTATTTGTAGATTCTTGAGGGTCTACAACGATTTTTGTTTCTGCTGTTTCTTTTTGAAGAATGATAGTCGGAGTCAAAGAAGCAAACTGACCTGCTTGCAATGCCGGAACAGCAACTTTAACTTCTACACTCATATCATTATAAGAAGCAGTAACCGTAGCTGTAGTTGCTGCCAAAGTAGGATTACCAGTAAACGTAGCTGACGGACTGATAGTGACCGTAGCAGCAGTTGTTACATCAGTTGTAACGCCATTCTCTACGGCAAGTACAATCGGACTGATAGTAGCTTGCGCATTGATAGGCTCAATATTTACATTGAACTCTTCTTTTTCACAAGAAGTGAAAGTTGTAGCCAAAGCTACTACGGCAAGTGCAAACACTGCATTTATGCCACTTAAAAAACTTTTCTTTTTCATCTCAATTAATTAATTAAAAATTTAACAATTCTGACTTAATAAAATATGGGTTAAAACTATTTTCTTCCATTATATTATCACTTGCCTCTGCTTTGTATTGCTTATAATAAGTCCTTTCATTACCCGCATTATATACAATGCCCATATTGGCAGAGGTGCTTACACGCGGTATATACCCTCTTCTCTTATACTTATAAGGAGGCAATGCCACTTGAAACCGGAATCCTCCATTCGCTTTGGCATGCTCTGCTTTCATAGCATAAAAGCCTATCGAACAATAGCGGAAATGACGAACCATTTCAAATCTGACCCCCTTTTCCTTCATTAGATACTGTTCAGCTTTCAGTGTGAACTGAGTATTGAACTGCGGCCAATAAAAGCTACCCCCCAAAGACCAAGTGGCAACCCATGTAGAAGGATCATAATGCAATTTAAATCCGTCCCAATATCCGGTTCCAGTATATCCTATTCGAGCCAGCAAAGAGAACCTCTCATCATTAAAAGGCCTAAAAAAATCTACATCAAATCCATATTGATCCGCATTAAAATACCCGACAGTAGCTTTACCAAACACATTATACGGCAACCTGAAACGTTGTGAAAGAGTCAAATTTCCCGGATGGGCCTTACCTTCATATTTTCCATACCCATCATTATAAACCGGTATTTTCAACTGTGCCGTTAATTTCATACCTTTCCATAACGAAACTTCTATCGCAGGACTCAAATCAAACAAGACCTGGTAAATCTGTGTAATCACCAGATTCTTGAAAGCTAATTGAGGATACACCAATACATCAATCTTGAACAAAGAACTATTTTTCAACTTTATTTTCCGTGCATTTTTCCAAGTATCACCCAATTCATAGCTTACATTCCAGTCATCACGTTCTGCTTGGAGCACCGAATCACCCTTTATGGGATGATAACAAAGAGAAATCTGGGGTACATTATTGTCCAGAACTATTATCCGGCATGACTTTTCTTCCGGTAAACCCATCTTTTGAATAACATCCACCGCTTTGCCTATGCCTACGCCTTGCAAACGATATGTAGAGTTCTGCAGAACATACACACGTTCATTGCCATCTTCTGTCCATCCAACATTTTCAAATCCCATTTTCACTAAAGCATCTACAGTACTTTCCCCCGTTTGGCAAATCCCTTTTAAAGGGAGCAAACAGTATAAAAAGAACGTTGCATACTGTGCTATTGTTTTAGTATTTAGGCACTTTCTTATGTTAGAGTTTTTATACCTCATCTTTTTCAACCATTTTGTGTGTTCGTATAACACAAAATATGGTGCAAAAATAGGCACATTTTTAATAATACCAAAGATTTTTATATGAAAAAATGAAATAATGTTGTTTTTTCTTCAAAAGCCCCCAACAAAGACTCAGAATGTTTATATGAAGTATATTAGCTGTCTTAAAATCCTTAATATAGCTGTGCATAATTACTATACAGAATGTTGTTTTTGTGCCAAATAGTCATTTTTTAGCTGTTTTTGCTAATTCACTTTTCTCTGAAAAAGGATAAATAGAAGAAATATCTGCAAGAATTAAAGAGAATGACAAATTGCACTTCGTATTTAACCAACCCCTATGATATATTAGGAATTAAATCAATAGCTTTCTTTTTACTTTCATCTACAAGCTTTGCATAAATTTGTGTTGTCTGTATATTGGTATGTCCCAATAGTTTGGAGACTGTATATAAATCTACTCCCAATGTCAGCATCATTGTTGCATGTGTGTGGCGCGCTGTGTGGAACGTGAATGGTTAGGCAAGGAAAAGCGAACAGGTGAAGATTAAACGTAAGTCGTTTGAAATGAGCATAGTTTCAGTATTCTGCCAAGTGGAGAAAAAGCAAATGAAAGCGGAATATTGAGGTTGTTCAGTTACCACATCGTTAGCCGGGCAGTTACCGGACAAGGACAGGTAACGAAAAGAAATCCTCACCGTTTTGTTTGCTCTCATCCACAGCATTTTGCATATCAAGGAACGCTTATATGGCAAGTAACTTTGCATCCAAAAATATAAGCGTATGAAAGTAGAAAAATTCAAGGTGTTGCTCTACCTCAAAAGGAGCGGACTGGACAAATCGGGCAAGGCCCCGATAATGGGCAGGATTACCGTGAATCGCACGATGGCGCAGTTCAGTTGCAAACTCTCCTGCACTCCCGAGCTGTGGAATCCCCGTGAAAGCCGTCTGAACGGAAAGAGCAGGGAGGCAGTGGAGGTCAATGCGAAAATCGAGAAACTGCTGTTGGCGATAGCCACCGCCTTCAACTCTCTCATGGAGCGTAAGACCGATTTCGATGCGACTGCGGTCAAGAATGTGTTCCAAGGCAGCAAGGACACACAAATGCCCCTGCTGGACCTCTTCGATAGACACATTGAAGAAGTCAAGGCCAGAGTAGGCATAGATGTCTCCCACCGCACATTGCCGAACTACATCTATACTCGGCAACGTCTTGGTGAATTTGTCAGCAACCGATTCAAGGTTTCTGACCTTGCCTTCTGCCAGCTTAATGAGCAATTCATCCGGGAGTTTCAGGAGTTCATTGTAATTGAGAAAGGGCTGGGTGTTCAAACGGTGCGACACTATCTGGCAATACTAAAAAAGATTTGTCGCATGGCGTTCAAGGAGGGACATGCGGACAAGTTCTATTTTGAACACTACCCACTGCCCAAACAAAAGGAGACACCTCCAAAAGCATTGAGCCGGGAGGACTTCGAGAAAATCCGTGAGGTAAATCTTCAGGGATGCCGTCCCGTGCACTCCATTGTTCGTGATATGTTTCTTTTCGCCTGCTATACGGGAACCTCGTATGTGGATGTGGTGGCCATTACTCCCGATAACCTGTCAAGGGATGACAGAGGCGCACTATGGCTGAAATACCGCCGAGGAAAGAACGGTCAGTTAAGCCGTGTCAAACTGTTGCCGGAGGCGATTGCCCTCATTGAAAAGTACAAGGACAACACACGGACTACATTGTTCCCCGTAATCCAGTACCAGGCTTTGAAATGGTGTCTGACAAGCATCAAGATGAAGGCAGGAATCAAAGGACGCTTGTCCTATCACATGGGGCGGCACTCGTTCTCCACCCTCATGACACTTGAAAACGGAGTTCCCATCGAAACCGTCAGCAAGATGCTGGGACATTCCGATATAAGGACTACCCAAGTATATGCCCGTGTGACCCCGAAGAAACTCTTTGAGGACATGGACAAGTACATCGAAGCCACAAAGGATCTGAAACTTATTCTCTAACGATTCTCTAATCATTAAAACAGTTCTATTATGCGAAGTACATTTTCAATTCTATACTACATCAACCGTGGAAAAGTCAAGGCGGACGGCACAACTGCCATCCTGTGCCGTATCACCATTGACGGAAAGAAAAGCGTATTCTCCACGGGCCACTATTGCAACCCGGACAACTGGGACGCGAAAAGCGGAGAAGTAAAGGACATCAGGACAAACAATCTCCTTATCGCACTGCGGGCCAAAATAGAAACATCTTACGAGGCCCTGTTGAAAGAGGCAGGTATGGTTACGGCGGAAATGCTGAAAAATGAGATAACCTGTGTAACAGCGGTCCCCACCACTCTCATAAAAGCTGGAGAAGAAGAGCGTGAACGGTTGCGAATCCGTTCGGAAGTGATAGACTCCACTTCTTCCTATCGTCAGTCCAAGTCCTCGCAAGCCTATCTGCACGAATACCTCCTGTCATTAGGTATGCGTGACATTGCCTTCGAGGACATTACCGAGGATTTCGGCTGGGGCTACAAACTCTATCTGAAGACCAAAGGATGCAAAGTGGGACACATCAATCATTGTCTTACATGGCTGAACAGACTAATCTACATTGCCGTAGATAGAGAAATCATCCGATTCAATCCTCTCGCGGACGTATCATACGAGAAAAAGCCGGACTACAAGTTGAAACATATCAGCAGAGCCGAATTGCAGAGGATAATGGAACAGCCCATGCCGGAGAAGCGGCAAGAGCTTACCCGAAGGATATTCATCTTTTCCGTGTTTACCGGGCTATCTTATGTTGATGTGAAACGGCTTCATCCTTCACATATCGGGACAACTACAGACGGAAGACGTTACATCCGTATCAACAGAAAGAAAACCGATGTGGAATCCTTTGTGCCACTGCATCCGGTGGCGGAGCAGATATTGTCCCTGTATAACACCTCCAATGACAAAGAACCCATATTCCCTTTACCCAACCGTAATAGTCTTTGGTACTGCATTCATGAAATAGGCATATTGGCAGGTGTGAAAGAAAACCTCAGCTATCACGCGAGTAGACATTCATTCGGAACCATGATGCTTTCGGCTGGTGTTCCGATAGAGAGCATCAGCAAGATGATGGGACATACAAATATCAAGACCACACAAGGCTATGCCCGGGTGACCGATGATAAAATCTCGGAAGATATGGACAGGCTTATGGAGAGAAGAAAGACACAACCAAACAGCAAAAAGACAAACAACATCAAATAACAGTATCAATTATGAACAGAGGAATAATAACAATCAGTGAAAGCGGTGTGGTGGGTATGCCCACTGCATCCGTATGGATGACGCAGTTCGAGATTGCAAACTTGTTCGGAGTATTCTCATGTGATGACCGCAAGGCGATTCATTCCATCTACAAGAACAAGGAACTGAACGAGGTGAACACGATGCTGTATGTCAAGCGACCCGATGGTATCAGTTATGATGTTTATAACCTTGAAATGGTTATAGTCCTTGCGTTCAGGATATGCAGTAAAGAGAGTATGCTGTTCAGACAGTTTGTAATCGGTAAACTGAGTGCAGCGGCTAAAGGTACTTCAATATCCTTACTCGTTTCTTGCAGCAGAGGAAGCAACCGATGGTATAATTGAGTCCATCCCGTCAGACACTTATTCCCGATGCTCGGATGCAAAGATAGCGCATGGTTTGATGGCAGTGGCAAGGTCAGGCGGCAGAGCCGTTTCGGGTAGAATCTTCCTCCTGCGGAGCGTATTCAGCCCGAAAACCTTGCCACTGCCGACCATGCGCTTGTAGGGCATCCGGCAACGGAAACAAACGACTGACGGGAAATCTGAAGACAAGAAAAGGAACGGCTTACAGACGAAGCGGAATCTTGATGCTTCATCCGTAAGCCGTTTCTTTTTTCTTTTTGCTGTCGCAATTATAGGGCAGACGGCAAACTGCACTCCTTCATGGAAATCAGGTGGCGGTCTGTCGGTAGGCGGAGCGGTAGCCGTCAAGCAGCATCTTCTCTATGTCCGACTCGCGGTAGAGAATCTTGCCACCCAACTGGATATAGGATATCCGTCCATCGTTGCGGTAGTCTTGAAGCGTTCGGCGACTCACCTTCAGCCGCGCCGACACCTCCTTGTCGGTGAAGAAACGCTCTCCGCTCAATGTCGGGCGATAGTCTGCGGTTATGCGCTCGTATTTGTCCAGCAGTCGGTCAAGACTGCCCATGAAGTGGATTATCCACTCGTTGTCTTTGGTCACCAGATCATTCATGTTACGTTGGATTTAGTGGGTATTGTTATTCTACTTTGTTTATTGTTTATATTGTTCTTCCCTTGAAACGAGCTTCCTTCCGTCTGTCCTCCACATGGCCCACGATGCGCTTCACGTCTTCGGGACGGTAATACGTCTTGTGGTTGATTTGTGAAAAGGCAAGCGTGCCGTTGTCCCGCAGCGTCTGCAACGTGCGCGGACTGATGTTCAGCATCCGGCACACGTCCTGATTGTCCATCCACTTACTCATTGTCTTTTCGCCGTGCCGATGGCAGATGGCATCCATGCGGCGGACGAACTGGTCGAACTTAGCGACCATCGCCTCAAAGGTTCTTTTCTCGATTGATACTATTTCCATAATTCTTTCCTTTTGTTGTTTCTTTTGCCGCAAAGGAATGGATAATCCGTCATCCAGCAATGCTTTTTTCAGAACTGGCAGCCTTTGGCACCGGTATGGTATAGCTTGGCCAGGACAAGTCCCGTGAACCGCATGTCTACCCAACCTTAATTCCTATCTATAATGCGAAAGCCGAGACTCTAATAAGACCTTAATTATAGTGTGCCCGTAATAGTGCCCATGCCTTTCTTGTTATTCACTCTCGGAAAATCAGTGAAGTTTGCACCATTGTTCCTATTGCCACAAAGCAAAGCCATACAAAATTGCCCAATCGAATCCAAGTGTTTGACTGACTGCACTAAAGCACCTTACTTTGCTCCCGATAATCAGTCAAGGTGAACACCAAGACCACAGTTAATAACTTAAATAATTTGTTTTATGGCAATGACAAGAGAACCAAACATCAGTGAGCAGCAGGCTCGTGAAATCGTGGACAGAATGGGGCGCAAAGAATCCCGCAGTGAGAAGTCTATGGACGACTTCTACAGGAACCTCGGTCTGAATCTGGAAGAACTGGCACAGCCCGGAGGAACAGCCGCAAAGGAATCTGAAGCCACCGCCACAGGAAAGCCGGGAGAGGTCATCGCACCTGAAGAGGTCATGACATCGGAAGAGACTATTACACCGCAGAAGCGTATCAGCAGCAAACAGCGCAAGTTGTCGCTGGAAGAGTACCGCACGACCTATCTCCAAGTGCCGAAGATTATCAACCGAAAGCCCGTGTTTGTCAGCGAGAAGGTACGCGATGAACTGGACGAGATTGTACGCCGTCTCGGAGGACGCGGTATGAGTGCCTCGGGACTTATCGAGAACCTCACCCGTCTGCATCTTGAAACCTATCGGGAAGACATCGAGCAGTGGCGCAAGCTCTAAGAGAAATTCTGTCTAACCGATTAAGTCAGTGGCTACACTTCACCGGTTAGACCGATACACCAGATGAGCCATTATTCTCACAAGACAATCCGACAACCGGAGGATTTTCGTGTCTTCAAAGACACAGCAAGATATATTTTCAGTTACTCCGGGCTTTCCCGGTAACTGAAAATCCTTGCACCGCCGTGGGCAGAATTATCCTCCGCAGTCGGATAATTTCCAAGTTTTTAATCAGAGATTAGACAAAGAAAGAATCATTAAATTGAAACAAGAAGACAAGATGAAGAAGAACAGAAAGAACGGGAGAAATCCCGTATTGAACCCGAAGACGCATTGCGTGATGGTGCGCTTCGATGATGTGGAATGGAACAAGTTCCTCACGATGTACGAAGAGTCTCAGGTGTACGCGAAGGCCGTCTTTCTCAAGGCGCATTTCTTCGGGCAGAAATTCAAGGTGCTGAAGGTGGACAAGGCAATGCTGGAATACTGCACCAAACTGTCCGACTTCCATGCCCAGTTCCGAGGCATAGGCACGAACTACAACCAAGTCGTGAAAGAACTGCGTTGCCATTTCTCGGAGAGAAAGGCGATGGCGTTGCTCTACAAGTTGGAAAAGCAGACCATTGACCTCGTGAAGCTGAGCCGCGAAATCGTTGAACTTTCAAGGGAGATGTATGCCAAGTGGGAGCAAATAAATCGTGTTTGATTGTATGACCTCAATCAAGGTGAAGTTCAGACCTTCCACAGCCGTGAGCAAGGAAGGGACAATCTATTACCAAATCATCCATAAGCGTGTAATCCGTCAGCTAAAGACGAATTACAGCATCTATGCGGATGAGTGGGACGAAAGAAGTGCTACCTTAATTCTCGCCAACAACGGAAGGAATGTGTATCTTCAATCCATTAAAGAACGGATGAATTGGGATGTCAGGCGATTGGAAAATATCGTCAGTCATTGGGAAAATAAGCAGAAAAGTTACGCCGCTGACGATATTATTTCCGCTTTTCAAAAGTCTGCCAACGAACAAACGCTGCTCAATTTCATGAATGGTATTATTGCACGACTCAAGCAAATGGGAAAGCATCGCACCTCCGAAACCTACTACGCTACGCTTAGAAGTTTTATGCAATTCCGGGAGAGCAAGGATATACTTCTGGATGAAATAGACTCGGACCTAATGCTGATGTATGAGGCATGGCTGCACGGCAAGGGGATAACCAAGAACAGCAGCTCGTTCTATATGCGGATATTGCGGGCTGTCTATAACCGTGCCGTAGAGAAGGAACTGACGAACAATCGCAATCCGTTCAAGCACGCCTATACGGGAGTTGACAAGACCGTCAAACGGGCAATCCAATTAAAGGCAATCAAGAAAATCAAGAACCTTGACTTGTTCTTACACCCATCCTTGGACTTCGCCCGTGATATGTTCCTCTTCTCCTTCTATACCCGTGGAATGTCATTCATTGACATGGCCCATCTGAAGAAGAAGGATTTGCAGAACGGCATATTGTCTTATCGAAGACGCAAGACCGGGCAACAGCTATTCATCAAATGGGAGAAGTGTATGCAGGAGATTGCGGATAAACACAAAACAGATTATGGTAGCCCTTACTTGCTCCCGATTCTAAAATACCCTTACGACAACCGTAACCAATACAAGAATGCACTTTATCGTACCAACAAGAACTTGAAAGAGATTGCCAAGTTAGCAGGTTTATCCATTCCATTAACACTGTATGTAGCCCGTCATTCGTGGGCAAGCATAGCCAAAAGCAAGAACATCCCCATCTCGGTTATCAGCGAAGGTATGGGACATGATTCGGAAATGACGACACAAATCTATCTGACTTCATTAGACAACTCTGTCGTGGATAAGGCGAACACACAGATATTAAGGGATTTGATGTAAGACGAATGATTGTTTTGCGAAATCAATCTTCTCTCCGTAAGAGACACGTTGAAGCTGATAGTCAATAGTTTGAATAGCGTTTCACAAAACAAAATGGCTGTTTATCGATGATATAGAGTATTTTATCATCTGATAAACAGCCTAATTCTCATAAAAATGTGTACCTTTGCGTTATAGTTAGTGTCTCTTACGGAGAGATACCTCCTTAATCATATAGAAAATGCCCGTTGAAGTTGACATATTGGAGGATTGTATCTTTCGGCTTTCGCCCGATTTGCTGAACACCCTGCTCAAAGACCATACCATGAGCAGGGAGGGTATTCAGCGCAATATCTTTTGGGCCACATCTGATTATGAAAGTCTTGGCGAAGGGTACCAATATGCAGATCCGATTCTTCCACATCTGATTACCGGGGACAACGGTCATGTCATCATGCCCCGTGTGCTTAAAAGCCGGAATACCCAGACAGCACGTTCCCGTGACATGGCGGAAGTCTTCACTCCTTCGTGGATATGCAACGCACAGAACAACTTGATTGATGAAGCGTGGTTCGGAAGAAAGGATGTATTCAATACGGAATACACAGATGAACAAGGATGCCATAGGTGGAAAACCACAGATGGCAACATCATGTTTCCCGAAGGTAAGACATGGAAAGACTATGTACGTGACAATCGTTTGGAAATAACCTGCGGAGAGGCTCCCTACATCGTCAGCCGCTATGATACCACAACCGGGGAGGCGATTCCAATTGGACAGCGCATCGGTATGCTTGACCGCAAATTGCGTGTTGTAAGTGAGAATACGGGAACCTCGGGCGAATGGCTGGAGTGGGCACAGGAAGCCTACAAAAGTACATACGCATACGAATGGCAGGGCGACAATCTGCTGATTGCCCGTGAAGCGATGCTCATCACCTTTATCGAATACTACCAGCAGAAGTTTGGAAAACGGCCATTGCTCAAATCCATCAACTACATCGCCTACATCATATCATGGAACGTGTGGCAGATGGACGGGCTGAAGGGTGTTGTACCGAACAGTTGCGGTGAGCGGCGAACACTTGTGTATGAACTGTTCGGAACGAGGGAGGAAGTCAGCCAATGCGAAGGTTGTGCGAAAGATAACATACGCAGGCACAACGGCACCTATTGCCTCATTAAGGACTGGCGGGCAAAGGATCCCGAAACGGGAAAGATGGGAAAACGAATCCGATTTATCGACCTCATAAAATAGTGCAGTATGAAATTCACATCTTCACTAAAACTGAAACTGATATATGTGTTCCGCATCAACGATGCAGCGCACAAAGGCTGCTTAAAGGTGGGCGAGGCCACCTGTGATAATGACAATGTGTTTGGTCTTGCGCCCAACAGTAAGGCACTCAACGAATCCGCCAAGAAGCGCATCAACCAATATACGCAGACGGCAGGTATCGCATACGACCTACTCTATACGGAACTGACGATACACAATAGTAGGAATGGTTTGTGTTCTTTTAATGACAAGGAAGTACATAACGTCCTGGAGCGTTCCGGCATCAGGAAAAAGGTCTTTGATACCGAGAACAAGGCCAATGAGTGGTTCATCACTGACCTTGAAACGGTCAAACGGGCGATAGCAGCGGTAAAGGAAGGTCGGGAATCTTTATCTTCTGCGGAAGTATCACATGCCCAAAGCCCGATTGCGTTCCGTCCTGAACAGCGCGAGGCCATTGAGAAGACCAAAAAGCAGTTCAAGAAAGGCAATCAGATGTTGTGGAATGCCAAGATGCGTTTTGGCAAAACCTTGTCGGCTTTGCAAGTGGTGAAGGACATGGACTTCGGGCGAACGCTCATCCTTACCCATCGCCCGGTAGTGGACAGCGGTTGGTTTGAGGATTTCGGCAAGATATTCTACGATAGCCCGGCATTTGCGTATGGTTCCAAGAACAACGGCGATAGTCATGCCTCTCTTGAAACGAGGGCAAAGCGTGGTCAATGTAAGTATGTCTATTTCGCCTCCATGCAGGATTTGCGTGGTTCGGAACTGGTGGGTGGCAACTTCGATAAGAATAATGAGGTGTTTGCCACCGCATGGGATTGCATCATTGTGGACGAGGCGCACGAAGGCACGCAGACGGAATTGGGCAAGGCGGTGATGCTGGAACTGACCAAGGATAAGACCAAAATCCTTCGCCTTTCAGGCACTCCGTTCAATCTTTTGGATGATTTCAAGGATGAAGAAATCTACACATGGGACTATGTGATGGAACAGCGGGCAAAGGCCTCATGGGACATGACGCACTTCGGTGATCCGAATCCATATGCCTCACTGCCCACAATGAACATCTACACCTATGACCTCGGACGGTTGCTTCATGAGTTTGTGGATGAAGATGTGGCCTTCAACTTCCGTGAGTTCTTTCGTGTAAATGATAATGGGACATTTGTTCACGAAAAGGATGTCAAAGCCTTCTTGAATCTTCTGACCGAAGATGATAAGGAGAGTTGCTATCCGTTTGCCAATGATGAATATCGAAACATCTTTCGCCATACGCTGTGGATGTTGCCGGGCGTGAAAGAGGCCCGTGCCATGAGTGCCTTGCTGCAATCGCATCCCGTGTTCCAACACTTCAAGGTGGTGAATGTGGCAGGAGAAGGTGACGAGGACGAAGAGAGCAAGGATGCGCTGAAGGCGGTAGAAGAAGCGATTGGCAAAGACCCGGATTCCACACGTACCATCACCTTGTCATGCGGACGTTTGACTACGGGTGTGAGTGTCAAGACATGGACGGGTGTGTTCATGCTGTCCGGCTCATACAATACCGCTGCGTCAAGCTATATGCAGACCATCTTCCGTGTGCAGACACCTGCCACCATCAACGGACGTGTCAAGGAGCAATGTTATGTGTTTGACTTCGCTCCCGACCGTACATTGAAAGTCATTGCAGAAACGGCAAAGATTTCGGCAAAGGCCGGAAAGACCAGCGGAAACGACCGCAAGATTATGGGCGAGTTCCTGAACTTCTGTCCGATCATCTCCATCGAAGGCTCGAAGATGAAGCAGTTCGATGTGCCGCGGATGCTGGAGCAACTCAAAAAGGTGTATGTGGAACGGGTGGTCCGTAACGGTTTCGAGGATAAGAGCCTGTATAATGACGAGTTGATGAAGCTCAACGACTTGGAATTGCAGGAGTTTAATGACCTCAAAAAGATTATCGGTCAGACGAAGGCCATGCCCAAGACCAATCAGGTGGACATCAACAATCAGGGATTGACGGACGAGCAATACGAGGAACTGGAAGACCTTGAGAAGAAATTCAAGAAGAAAGGTAAGGACAAGCAACCCTTGACAGAGGAAGAGAAGCTGCGGCTGGCGGAACTGAAGAAGAAAAAGGAAAACCGTGAGGCTGCCATATCCATCCTGCGCGGTATCTCTATCCGTATGCCGTTGCTCATCTATGGAGCAGAACTGCAAGACGAATCGCAAGAGATTACGATTGACAATTTCGCATCGCTCATCGACCCGCAGTCATGGGAGGAGTTTATGCCCAAGGGCGTGACCAAGCAGAAGTTCAACAGTTTCAAGCGGTACTACGACCCGGAGATATTCTGCGCGGCAGGCAAGCGCATCCGTGCGATGGCCCGTGCAGCGGACAAATTGAGCGTGGAGGAACGTATTGAACGCATCACCGATATTTTCAGCACGTTCCGCAACCCAGACAAGGAAACCGTCCTCACTCCGTGGCGTGTGGTGAATATGCACCTTGGCGATTGCCTAGGCGGATATAACTTCTTTGAAAAGGACTACGAGGCCACATTGTCCGAACCCCGCTTCATCGATCACGGCGAAGTGACCGCCAATGTGTTTGCGGAGGATGCCCGCATCCTTGAAATCAACTCCAAGTCCGGCTTGTATCCTCTCTACATGGCTTATAGCATTTACCGCACACGGGTAAAGAACTCTTTGTTTTCGGTGTCAAGCATAGAGGATGAGCAGCGTATCTGGGACAAGGTGGTGACAGAAAACATCTTTGTCATCTGCAAGACTCCGATGGCAAAAAGCATCACCAAGCGCACCCTCATCGGCTTCCGCAATGCAAAGGTAAACACCCGATATTTCGAGGACTTAATCAATCAAATCAAGAACAAGCCGGAACATTTCATCAAGCAGGTAGAAAAATTTGTTTCCGATAGAACAGGTATAAAGAATATGAAATTCAATGCGATAGTGGGAAATCCACCGTATCAGGTTATGGATGGAGGTGGTGCAGGCACAAGTGCAGTACCAGTATATAATAGGTTTATAGGGATTGCAAAAAAAATACAACCACAATACTTGAGCATGATATTACCTGCAAAATGGTATACTGGCGGTAAAGGATTGGATGATTTCCGAAATGAAATGCTTCATGACAAACACATTTCATATCTTGCAGACTTTGCGGACTCAAGAGATTGCTTCCCCACTGTTGATATAGCAGGTGGTATATGCTATTTCTTGTGGGATAAATTACACAATGGTCCTTGTTCTTTTGTGAACGTGGATAAGAAACAACGCAGTTCTGATATTCGACATCTTGACGCACAGGAATCATTTATTAGAAATAGTGAAGCTGTAGCTATCATTCAGAAAGTAAAAGCCGAAAGATTTTTTTCGTCTATCGTGTATAGTCGTAATCCTTTTTCTATAACTAATGCTGATCTGACAACTTCTAGCGTATTTAATGGCTCAGTTTCTGTCTTCAGTAGTAAGGGCGTTTTTTATGTATCTCCAAATACAATAAAAAGTAATCGAGAGCTTATAGGTAGATGGAAAGTCATCGTTTCCAAAACGGCAGCGGAACATGCCGGACAAGCCGATAAGGAAGGGCGAAAAAGGGTTCTCTCCAGAATAACTATCTTGGCACCAAATGAGGTTTGCTCAGAATCCTATCTGCTGGTAAGCATCTGTCAAAATAAAGCGGAAGCCCAAAATGTAGTATCTTATCTAAAAACACGTTTTGTCAGATTTCTGTTATCCACAATTCTGCTTACTCAGAATATTGCTAAAGATAAATTTGCATATATTCCAGTCTTGGAGTTTTCGGATAATACAGACATTGATTGGAATAGAACTATCTCTGAGTTAGACATACAACTCTATGCAAAATATCATCTAACCAAAGAAGAAAGCGCATTCATTGAATCAGTGATAAAACCGATGTGAAAAATTACGAGGGCAAACACCTCTCTTGCCCTCGTAATTTTCTACTTTTCTTTTCGTACACCTTTAAATGGCTTACCATCTTGTTTGACATCCATGAAACGCCCGGTATCTTTATTCCTTTTTACCCATTGTTCTGTTTTGGGATTAAGAACCTGAGAGCGATGTCTTACAGCACCATTGCGATGTCCGTCTCCTGACGGTGGATTTGTTGCCATAATCTTCCAGTTTAGGCCTATCTCGAATTATGCAGCCGAGAAAACACTGCTTTATACAATGAATCATTTCCGTATATATGTCCTAAGATCTTCTCCGCCATATGAATACGTCTCAGTAAGAACCCTCATTTGTCCTTCAATTTCAGAATACATTATATACGGATAAAGAAGTAAATACTCACGTTGTGGACTTGCATGTTGTGCATCTCTCGTAACAGGCATAATCATACATTTACCAGTATTCCCATCTACGACACCGAGTTCCCATGGCATCCAATTGCTTCTTCCTGCTTCTGGTGATTGCGCGTAAATTAAAGATCTACTATTCTTTAACCTTTTTTGCAATCTTACAGCCGTATCTTTGTCCGTCTCATTTCTTTTAAGGTCGACATCAACAATGCAGTCAAGATATACCTTTAGCCCCATTTTTGACAACGTGTAATATATACCTTTTACTACATCCAAATCAGCGATATTGTATGATAGGAATACATCGAACTCTTTATCTATAGATGCTCCTTGAAGATTTTCACTGTATGTGCGTCGCTCATAAAGAGGCATACTATTTGCTACACTACGAAAATATGACTCACTAAAATACCTCATATCAGATTCTTCCTTCTTTTACTAATCGCCAATAATATTTCCCTAACTCTGTCAGCTGACATCCAGTACTACGCATTGCAGCAAAGTACATAAACTCTTCATTTATAGGTTTTACAAACCCTATACTCTGCAATTTTTGCAGTAGTTTGAACTTCCTGACGTTAATCGCATCAGCATAAGGGAGGACATATTCATGATTTACGGATGGGTTGTTTGTATCCTCAAAAGACGGATCCAGAGCAAAATCCACATTCGGATTTGCAAACAGATTTGTCAGTTCATGAATAACTGATAACGATACCTGTGGCGTAACTTTACGCAATGGGGCAAATTCTGTAACATTAGTTTTGAATACCGGTCTTTGGTCCCATGCGCCAAATGAGCGATCAATATACGCATATACACCACCAATAGTAATATTGCCACAATAATCCGATGCTCCGCCATTTAGTGCAGTACATAATAATTCCGTAAAAAGACCATGACCACCAGCTTCCATAGCAACTTCGTCTTCACGACAAGCCGTTAATATAGAAACTCCTGTATTCAAAATACTACCAGCATCCAGAAGTTTATACTTTCCGAAATTTCCAGAATGACAACAATCCAAAATAACGATTTTGTTGCGAACTTTGGAGTCGTTGACAATGTCCATTATTGTTGACATTTGTATTCCTGTATAATATTGACCGGGAGTAGCTATATCTTGAGGCATAACAATTTCTGCGCCTGTACTATTCATGTAGCCATGTCCCGAAAAATAAAGGAGAGCAATATCATCATTCCCGGAAAAAAGTTTGCTAATGGCATCCATTACTTCTCCCGAAGTTCGTACATTGGACATCATTTTTACATCAAAGTTAGGAGAACCGTCACCATTCCGCTCAATTGCAGCTTTAACGCTATTGATATCCTCAACACATCCTGTAAGTTCATTCCCAGCAGGATAATCATTTATTCCAATTAATAAGGCTTTTCTCATGCGACAAATAATTATTGATGTTGATAGATGGCATAGTTGCGAACAGCATTGGCAACAGATTTCGCATTCCAACCAACGATAACTGTTGCTGCATTTTTCACGACAGAAGATGTACGCTCTGCTCCCCATGGCTGAACCGCGATAATCGGTTTGCTGTACTTCTTTGCCATCTCAATTTCTTTATTAATCCACTTGCTATAAGTTGCATATACCCCCGCAAGGATGATTACACAACTACATCCTTTTACCTTTGCTTCAATAGCATCTGACAGCTGCTTGTCTGTTCCATTCGTGTGAATGGGGTCATTCTTAGGAACAGAATGATTGTAGTAAGTGATGCCCTCTTGATGCAAGAAGGATTCAATTTTGTCATAGTCTGATGAATATGACCATGAGTGCGAGATAAAGATTCTATACATACCAAATAGTGCGGATTCTCTGGTCCTACCCAGGGTCTAAATTGCGAATCCACGATGCAAATATACAACATTATGCAAAAACAAACAAGTGTAAACGTGAAAAAAACACGCAAACACAACAATAAATTGCTATTCGGTTGCAGGATTAGCTATTTTGCGTGAGTATTTTTATGCAATATGCCGGAGTGCGGATAAAAATCCCCCGACGATTTTGTCGGGGGAAATAAACTTATAACATATTACGTCGGATTTTGATTAGAACAATTCGTCGATATCGTTCTTATATTTGATAAAAACCTCGATTCTGCGCATAAGGTCATCAATTTGTGGAAAAACCTCTTTCTCGTACGTTTTGTAGAAACTTATTGTATTATGTAGATAGTCCCTACGTCTGACATTGGTTGAACCATATTCGTCTTTTTCAAAAAGTCTTACAGCATCTCTTCTAAGGAAATCTGCATTGAGTAACGAAAGGTCATGCGTGGCTACTATAAGTTGACAATTTTCAGCTATGGTTAAATACATTTTTAGGATAAAAGCAAGTGCTTTAGTATGTATACCATATTCTATTTCATCTATGCATGTAGATTTTGCACCGATGATAACATCGTATAGTACGACTAACAATCTGATGATATTCTTCGTTCCCAAAGACTCCAAATCAAAATCTAATCCATTTTTCCCTTCTTTTGTTGAATGAATGAATTTCAAATTTTTATGTGTAATTATTCCAGACGGGTATTGTTCTAACATTGCCTTAATTACAATATCAGGAGCACCGTTTGCTTTCAGTTCCGCTATGTTCAAGCTTGCATCTTCTATGACATAGTCGCAAATGTTAGTCCCGACATCATCTAGTAATCGCAATAGTAATTTCTTTAGGGCCTTGTCTTTTTCGGCATCGCCTGTTTGAAGTTTATCTGCAAGACTTTTGTCAGACTTGTGAACCATACTGATATGATTCTCAAAATAATCAAAATTCCTATCTAAAATTGAACTCTCTATGTTGAGTGCACCAAATGTTGAAAGTACACTGGCATTAGATAGTGTATTAACTTCCAAATCGTGTTGGTCTGATTTAGACAAGTCACAAGCATTACCAAAACTTATTACAACTTTATCTAAGTCCTTGTTATGAATACGATGGAATACTCGAGAACTTCTTGATTGAACTATCTTAAGTTCTTCTTCCTCGATGCGCTCGGATGATACAACGATATTATAATTGAAACAAACATCTTCAATATAATATGTCAATGCAAGTTCTGTCGGTAGGGTTGAAGAATAATCATCCAATAAAAAAGGCCTAAATTCGGGTTTATCTGATGGCTTTTGCGGTTTTGCCGTTGCTATCATTCGAAGATAATTCAAAGCTGAGAACATCTTAGATTTTCCTGTTCCATTTAAGCCTACACACAAAAGCAAACGCAGTATACGCTTACCATTTATTTCTTTATACCATACAGGAGGTAAATCCTTTGTTTTACTACCTTCTTTTTTGGACGCAACAAATGACAATTCTGTGAAATCGCGGTAACTTCTATAATTCTTTATCGTGAATGATTCTATCATGCATACTCAATTTGGGTACAAAGATACATCCTCATTCTTAAAACCGCAAATATTTCGAGATTTATATCCATATTTCCGTGAAAATTGCACGCATATCTTGTGTACACGGCGAAGATGTTGTATCTTTGCAAACAGGAAGCGTTCTTTTGATGTAATGCAAGACATGGCAAAATACTGAGCTTCGCTCGTTTCTATATCGTTACCTGCCAAGAAACAAAATTCTGTAAACTATTCATATCCAAGCACAAAGGCAAATCATAATGTCTCGCTGTGTGAAATGTTACATGCTTTGATATCCCAGCTTGTTCAATCCATTTGTGTAAAATTACATTACTTCTTCCCAGTGAGACCAATCCAGCAAACACCTTTTCCGTTTCTGGTGCATTTCCTCTGTCTGGCAGATGTTTTATGGCTTCCGAACAGAGTGGAAGTGATATGGCTTCTTTCGTCTTCTTCTGAATAATACTCAATAGTGCATTGCCATTTTCATCATAGTGTATATCTTCCCATCTCAATGCAATAATATCACAATGCCTCAATCCACAAAAACAGCTGAATAGAAATGCTTTCCTTAATAAGATATTATAAAAAGGAGTATGAACCAATCTGGTCAATTCCTTTATGGTAAGATAATCCCTTTCTGTTCGATTACGTTTTGGTTTGTCCTCATTTTTTATTTTACTCATCGGATTAACAGTTATATAATCTTCAGAGACGGCCCTGTTCAAGCAGTAGCGCAGCGTTTTCAAATAATAGAATTGGGTGTTAACATGTAATGTCTTTTCCTTCTTACAATGTTCTTGTTTTGTTTTCTTCAAGTAATCTATAAAACCCAACAAATAAGTCTTGTCCACCTTCCTTAGCAATATTCCATTCGGAGTCATACAACAGCATGTATGGCATTTTTCCGTACTCTATTGTTCACACTTTGTTCTGCTATTAATTTCATATAGCCAGTCAGCTTCATATTAGACAATCTGTTATGATTAAATCCGTAAGCTTGATTATATATTTCCAAAATCTTCTGAGCCTTTATCGCATTTGCCAAATTTAGCGTCTCGACATTTCTTTTTTTATCAGTTTGATTATGTTCAGGGATAATATACAACTTTAAGAATTCGTATTGTCGCCTTCCATTCATATAAATATCCAGATATATGGATTGGCATCCATTAACCAATTTTTTTGTTCTCACCTTTATTGGCTCTTTTAGTTTCAATTGTTTTTTCATATTCTTTAAATAAAAACATACAGTTTATTATTAGTAGTAACAAAACAGTAACAAAAGTCAATCCTAAAAATTGCTTTCATGTTCTATCACTCTTGTCTTTTTTATAATTACCTTATTAACTATCAAATATTTACAGTGTAGAACACAGCGTTACTGAAAGAGCAAATATAATAATAAGCCAGTAACAATAAACTATCAAGAGTGTGGCTATTGCTATGACGACAGCTTCAGCTCCGGAAATTTATTTTCCATCACTTTGCTTCCACACTTCCACCCACCTCCTGCATCCCCCTATCCATCGGCATTTGCCCTGCGGTGGAAGTAACCCGAAAAGGTGGAAGCAAATTTTGCTTCCACCTGTCTGAAACGCCTGAGTTTTGCAGTAACCCACTGTCTACTACCATAATATTACGCAAGAGCTACATAAATCAATCAGTTCGGTTTTCCTGCATTTTCGAGTTTGCCTTCCTACGAAGTCGGTGGATATCGAGTTGAGCGGTAGGACGCATCATTCCGCAGAGGCTATGAAAAGTACCGGTAGAGTGAGCCGTTCAAGCGGATGATTCTAACTCACGGCTATGAATAATGCCGTCTAATATCCTTTAAGTTGTTGTACAATACATTTGCGCCCTATCCACAATAGATGCGGGCTACGTACTTCATCCGTAAAAGCCTTGGAGTTAGTGACGCCTAACAGCCATGAACAGCCCTGCTTACGGCCATAAAGCAATCGCTTGACGACCATTAGCAGGGCTGTTCATGGCCGTTAGGCGTCATTAATTCCCTATGTAACAGCAGACAAACAAAAGGAGAGAAGCAAAGGATTGTCTGTGTTTTAGATAGAAAGCCCATTTATTAGCAGGTGTATTCCGGAAGAAAAGTCATGCCGGATAATAGTTCTGGACAATAATGTACCCCAGATTTCTCTTTGTTATCATCCCATAAAGGGTGATTCGGTGCTCCAAGCAGAACGTGATGACTGGAATGTAAGCTATGAATTGGGTGATACTTGGAAAAATGCACGGAAAATAAAGTTGAAAAATAGTTCTTTGTTCAAGATTGATGTATTGGTGTATCCGGAATTCTCTTTCAAGAACGTGATTATTACGCAGATTTATCAAGTTCTATTTGATTTGAGTCCTGCAATAGAAATTTCGTTATGGAAGGGTATGAAAGCCACAGCACAAGTGAAGATACCAATTTATAATGATGGATATGGAGCTCGGGAAGGAAAGGTTCATCCGGGGTTTCTGACTCTTTCACAACGTTTTCGATTGCCTTATAACGTTTTTGGTAAATTCTCAGTAGGTTATTTTAGTGGCAATCGATATGGTGCTGATGTAGATTTTTTTCGACCCTTTAATGATGAGCGCTTTTCTTTGTTGGCAAGAATAGGATATACGGGAGCTGGACGTTGGGACGGATTTAAGTTCCAATATGATCCTTCATTATGGCGTGTGACGTGGTCTTTGGGTGGAAATTTCTATTGGCCGCGATTTAATACACAGTTCACACTGAAGGCTGAACAGTATTTGTTGAAGGAAAAGGGGGTTCGGTTTGAAATGATCCGTCATTTCCGCTATTGTTCGATAGGCTTTTATGCGATGAAGGCGGAGCATGCCAAAGCAAATGGAGGATTTCGGTTTCAAGTGGCATTGCCTCCTTACAAATATAAAAGAAGGGGGTATATCCCACGTATGAATACTTCTGCTAACATGGGCATTGCTTATAATGCGGGTAATGAAAGGTATTATTATAAGGACTATAAGGCAGAAGCAAGTGATAATATAATGGAAAAAAATAGTTTTAACCCATATTTTATTAAGTCAGAATTGTTAAATTTTTAATTAATTAATTGAGATGAAAAAGAAAAGTTTTTTAAGTGGCGTAAATGCTAAATTAGCATTAGCTGCAGTGGCTTTGACAAGTGTGATGTTCACAAGCTGCGAAAAAGAAGAATTCAATGTTGCGCCTGTAGAATTGGACCCTGCAAGTGCTACTGTTGCTATTACTGTATATGATTTATCAGATGGTTCTATCATAAATGGTGCAAGCATTACAGAAAATGGTGCTGCTATTACTAGCAATCCTTTCGTAATAGAAGCTAGTTCAGATGGAAAGATTGCTGCTGCAACAAGAACTTTTGCAGCTACAAAAGACGAGTATCTGTCTGGAGAAGGTCAAGCTACTGTTCCAGCTTTGAATAAAGGACAATTTGCTTTGATTCCGGTAAGTATTTTCTTGCAACAAGAACTGAATGCTGCTAAAGATGTTGTTGTTGATCAGGATGAGGAAACTATTACCCCTAGTGAAGTTGAAGGAGAGCAAGAAGGTGGTGAAAATACAAGTAGTGAAGCAAAAGAAATGGATTTGCCATATACAGCAAAGGTTGGACAAGAAGTTACTAATATTGCTGCTGTAAATGCATCGATTGATGCTATGCCTATAACTAGAGGATTGTCTGGTGATGAAGTAAAGAAGGTGTTGAAAGCATTGGTTAAATCATATAATCCGGGTATCACAGATGTAACTTATACTAAGAAAGTTACAGTTCCTGCTTATACTATTGTAACTTTGAAGACTACTACAGAATACGAAACTTCTGATAATACAATCTCTACAGTGGTGGATGGCAAACTGTACACTATTCCTAATGTAAAGATTAAGAAGGTGGTTAAGACAGTTGTAGATCCTGTCTTTACTTCAACTGAACATGGTCATGGTCACGGTCATGGCAATGGTAACAATGCCGGTGGTGGTGACGGTGCTGCTGAATAATAATAATAGTTTTAGTTATTATTTTAATTTTAAACTAAAGGAATAATGAAAAGTAAATTAGTAATAGCCTCCTTATTATTAGCAGGCGCTTGTGCAGCAAATCTGAATGCACAAGAAAAAACGAACTACTACACTC
>ERZ827197.1193-NODE-1193-length-22784-cov-8.678252_pt1 | contig 22784 bp, 19 predicted proteins | sample MGYA00519867_ERZ827197 | MGnify/ENA primary metagenome ERZ827197 (study PRJEB31778, sample SAMEA3449278) | human gut metagenome | biome: human gut; feature: human-associated habitat; material: faeces | place: United Kingdom | collected 2010/2012 ...
TGTTAGGCGCGCCGCCAGCGTTCGTCCTGAGCCAGGATCAAACTCTTTATAAATGATATTTATCACTTAAAAGTGTTAAATCTTGTTTCGCTCAGCACGCAATCGCTTGCGTCCTGTGTGAATTACTTTTGTTTGGAATTGTTTACCGTGTTTTTCCAACACGAAAATAGGTTCCGTTACAAGTTCTTTCGATATTGTTCAATTTTCAAGGTCCTGTGCGCCGCAGCCTTGCGGCTGACGACTTGATTATTTTACCACAGAAGCGGTTTTTTGTCAAGCACTTTTTTGAGAAGCTTTTGAACTTTTCTGAACTTGGAGCGCCTCGCACATCTCAGTGTCAACTGGTGTTTTTCAGCGTCTATTGGTTCTTTTCAAGGGCTTCCTGCTGAGCTTTGAGAAGTCATTCTTTTGTCTCAGCGCTTGGCGCTCACATATAATACCACACCCCGGGACAGTTGTCAACACTTTTTGACATCTTTTTTGAAAGAAAATTGAGTTTGCTTCACTTATATTGTACTCACCCCCTCTTCTCCATGTAAAAAGGCCGTCCATGCATTGCACAGACGGCCTTTGTTCTATATATAAATACTTATATAATATGCTTTTAGCGGATTTCGATACCCAGCTTGAACTTCAGGTTGCCGAGGATCTTCTTGACCACGCGCTCCACTTCCTCAGCAGAGACTTCCTTCTTGGGATCAGACAGGGACAGGCTAAAGGCCATGCTCTTTTTGCCATCGCCAAGGTTTGCGCCGCGATAGATATCGAACAGCTTGACCTCGCTGACCAGCGGGCTGGCCTTGCGGATGGTCTCCTCGATCTCGCCGCAGGATACAGCCTCGCCGCAGACTAGAGCCAAGTCGCGCTTAACAGGTGCATAAGGGCTGAGAGGCTTATAGCGCAGCTCGCCCTCTACGCAGGACATCAGAGCCTCGTAGTCCAGCTCGCCCAGATAGATGTTCTGGCTGTCCTTCTGCTCCTTGGCGATCTCCAGCTCTGCGTTGATCTCGTTGGCCAGCTTGCCGAACACGCCCAGACGCTTACCGTTGCAGTACACGGCGGCGCTGATGCCGGGGTGCAGCCATGCGGCGGTCTCGCGCTGATAATCAAAGGTCAGGCCAAAACCGGCTGCCAGTGCTTCCAGCGCGCCCTTGACGGTGAAGAAGTCCTCCTCGGGGCCGAAGGCACCGATGCAGAGAGTCTGACGCTCGTGGGGGTGCTCATTGATAGGCAGTTCCTTGGCCAGATAGACCGGTGCCATCTCGAACAGGCGACCCTCGGCGTTGCCCTTTTTCAGGTTGTCCACGATGACGTTCAGCATGGAGGGGGTCAGCAGGGTGCGCATGATGGACAGATTCTCGCTGATGGGGTTCAGGATGCGGATAGCCTTGCGGGCTTCGTCCTCGGCGGGGATATGCAGCATATCCAGCTCGGTATTGGAGTAGAAGGCCAGCGTGGAGGCCTCGTAGAAGCCCTGTGCAGCCAGCAGGCGTTTGGTCTTGAGCTGCTGCTTCTGGTCGTAGTTCAAGCCGCCGTTGGTAACGGAGGCAGTGTTCAGGAAGGTGGGCACGATATGGTCGTAGCCGTACTCACGGATGACCTCCTCGGCCAGATCCGGGAAGCTTTCCACGTCATCACGGTACAGGGGTGCAGACACGTCCCAGCTGCCATCGGCCTGCACGTCCACGGTGAACTCCAGACGCTGCAGGATGTCGATCATGGTCTGGTCGGGCACGGTGATGCCCAGCACGCCGCAGATCTTTGCCGGGGTGGTGACGATGTGCTTGCGCTCCAGCGGACGGCCATCGGTCAGGTCATATTCCAGCGTGGTGATATCACCGCAATCCAGCTGCTGGATCAGGTGCAGAGCGCGTGCCAGACCCAGCTGCGGAGAATAACGATCCACGCCCTTTTCGTAGCGGGCAGAGGAATCGCTGTTCTGACCCAGTGCACGGCTGGTCTTACGCACGCTGTCGCGGGCAAAAGTAGCGCACTCGAACAGCAGGCTGGTGGTGTTATCGTCCATGCCGGAATTTGCGCCGCCCATGATACCGGCCAGTGCTACCGGCTTTTCAGCATCACAGATGACCAGATTGTTGGGGTTCAAGGTGAACTCCTTCTCGTCCAGCGTAACGATCTTTTCGCCTTCGTGGGCGCGGCGTACATCAATGGTGCGGCCGGCGACCTTGTTCAGGTCAAAGGCGTGCATGGGCTGACCCATCTCCAGCAGGGTGTGGTTGGTGATATCCACCACGTTGCTGATAGAGCGCAGGCCGCACAGTGCCAGATGACGCTTCATCCAACGGGGAGACTCGCCCATGCGGATGTTGCGGACATAGTGTGCCATATAGCGGGGGCACAGCTCCGGTGCCTCCACCTTGACGGTGATGGGAGCGTCCGGCTCGCAGACTGCCTTGTAGTCCATGGCGGGCATATGCAGGGGCTTGCCCAGAACCGCAGCCACCTCGCGGGCAATGCCCAGAACGGACTGGCAGTCCGGGCGGTTGGCGGTGATGGAGATATCAAAGATGTAGTCGTCCAGACCCACCACCGGAGCGATGTCGGTGCCGGGGACAGAATCCTCGGGCAGAATGAGCAGACCGTAGACCTCAGAGCCCGGGAACAGATCATCGTTCAGACCCAGCTCTGCGCCGGAGCACAGCGTACCGTTGGACTCCACGCCCTGCATCTTGCGGGCCTTGATGGTGATGCCGCCGGGCAGGGTGGAACCATCCAGTGCGGTAGGCACGCAATCGCCCAGCTTCATGTTGGCGGCACCGGTGCTGATGCGGATCTCGTGGCCGTAAGCGCCGCAGTCCACCACACACTTGGTCAGGTGGGTGCCCTCCTGCTTTTCCATCTCCACGATCTTGCCGACGACCACCTTGCTGATGCCGGCATCCAGCGGGATGAGCTCTTCTACCTCGAAGCCGCAGGAGAACAGCTTCTCCTCCAGCTCCTGTGCGGTGACATCGATATCAACGAATTCTTTTAACCAACTGAAAGGTACTTTCATTGTTTGTTCTCTCCCCTCTTATTCGTGGAACTGCTTGAGGAACTGCAGATTGTTCTCGAACATCAGACCGATGTTGTTGATGCCATACTTCAGCATGGCGATACGCTCGATGCCAATGCCGAAGGCGAAGCCGGAGTACTCGTCCGGGTCAATGTTGCAGTTTTCCAGCACCTTGCGGTTGACAACGCCGCCGCCCAGCACCTCGATCCAGCCGGTGTGCTTGCACAGAGGGCAGCCCTTGCCGTGGCACTCGAAGCAACTTACGTCCACCTCCACGCTGGGCTCGGTGAACGGGAAGTAGGAGGGACGCAGACGGGTGCGGGTATCGGCACCGAACAGCTTCTGCACGAAGGTGTTCAGCGCACCCTGCAGGTCGCCCAGCGTGATGCCCTTATCCACGACCAGACCTTCCATCTGGTGGAACATGGGGCTGTGGGTAGCGTCCGAGTCAGAGCGGAACACGCGGCCGGGGATCAGCACCTTGATGGGCGGCTTCTGGCTGTCCATGGTGCGGATCTGACCACCGGAGGTCTGGGTGCGCAGCAGGAATTCATCGGACAGATAGAAGGTATCCTGCATATCGCGGGCGGGGTGATCCTTGGGCACGTTCAGGCGGGTGAAGTTGTGGTCGTCATCCTCGATCTCCGGGGCATCTGCCACGGCAAAGCCCATACCGGAGAACACGTCGATGATCTGGTTGGTGACCAGCGTCAACGGGTGCAGACCGCCCACAGGGCGGGTCTTGGCCGGCAGGGTGATATCCACCGTCTCGGCGGCGTTGCGGGCAGCAAGTTCTGCCTGCTTCACGGTCTCGGCGGCGGCATCGTAGTCTGCCTGCACCTTCTGCTTGAGTTCGTTGATGATCTTGCCCATGGCGGGGCGCTCTTCCGGCGCAACGGTGCGCAGATTCTTCATCAGGGCAGGGATCTTGCCGTTTTTGCTGAGGTATTCCTGCCAGAAGGAAGCCAGCGTCTCCTTGCTGGACACCTGACCAAGGCTTTCAGCGGCCTGCTTGGCCAGCTCATCGATCATTGCTTGCATGGATTTTCTCTCCTTTATTCTTTGTGTTCATGGAGCGGAGTACAACAAAAAAAGCTCCGTCCCCTGCCCGACTGCTCAGGCAAAAGGGACGAAGCTTTGACCATTTCTGCTCCGCGGTACCACCCGGTTTCCGTCTGCACTAGGGCAGACAGCGCTCAAACGCCGTAACGGGGCGCAACCGTCCTGTGCTAATAGATGCGTCCGCATCGTTCGCGCAGACCGCTCGGGAGCGAACTTCAGCCCCTGCCGCACATGGAAGCCCTTTCAGCCGGTGAAGCTTCTCTCTTTGCCGTGCAGACAGCGCCTACTCTCTCCGTCGCTGCGTTTGGTATTATGATAACCAAGAGTTATGTTACCACATTTTGCGGCGGTTTGCAAGCCGCAGAGCGGTTTTTGTTTGCCGGAGCTGCGTTTTGTGCCTTTTTTCGGTCAGGCGGCAGGCCTCGCAGGCCGTGATGCAGCACACCGCGAACACCAGCAGGGCACAATCTGTCGGCACGCGACGCATGGGCACTACACGGGCGCGCAAAGTATTGAAGCTTTCCACAGCGCTCTGCGGTAAGCCCAGATAAAACAGCGCCAGCGAAAGCGGCAGGTGCAGCACTCTGCCCCATAATAAGGGTTTGAACGAGACCTCCGGCGGGCAGAGGGTGCGCACTTGCAGCAGCACCGAAGTGCCCTGCACGCTGAGTGCGGCGCAGCACAGCCCGCTTGCCCACAAACCGGTGCGGGCGGCGTAGTCGCAGCCGGAGCATACTTCCAGCAGCATGGCCGGAAAGGGTGCAAGCGCCGCGGGCAGCAGCAGCCCGCAGCCTGCCGCCAACAGGCGAAAATACAGCACAAAGCCGCACAATTTCAGGTAGGTCACCGCTGCTTGCGCAAGGATAGTGTCGAGCGCCGGCGGCGGTTCAGTTTGCGCGGCAGCGGGCGGCGCGGGCAAAGGCTCCGGTATGCCGCGAACACGGCAGAGCAGCGCAGCTGTCAGCCAGCCCGCCAGCACCTGTGCAGCAAACAGGCACACCCCCGCTGTGCGGCTGCCCAGCAGCTGCTCCCCAACCGTCAGAATAACAAAGGATGGCCCGGAGCAGATGCAGGCGGGCAGCAAAGCCGAGGCCTCCTGCGGGGTCAGCTCCCTGCTGCGGACTGCCTCGGCAGTGGCAGTGGCGGCAGGGGCAAAGCCGCCCACAAGGCCGATGAGCAGCACACTGCCCGCGCTGCGGCTGCGCAGGCCGATACAGCGTACCACCGGCCAGAGCAGCACACCCAACACCTCGCCCGCGCCGCTGCGCATGATAAGCGCCGACACCACCAGAAACGGAAACAGCGACACCAGCAGCGGCCCGCCGCAGAGCGCAAGACCCTGCCGGAAGGCTTCCGCGCAGGTCTGCGGCGCGGCAAACACTAGTGCCGCCGTAGCTGCACCCAGCAAAAAAAGCCCCGGATGCAGCGGTTTGCAGCTTTTACTCATAAGCACGCCCTCCCCCTCCATATATATGGAAGCATGGGCTGTGCAATGTACAAAGCGCGGGACGGGAGGGACAACGATGGCCAGAGCACACCACGACCGGCGCACCCCGGGCGACTGGCTGCGCGGGCTGTTCCGACAGCCGCCGCCCGGGTTTTACAGCCGCCCTGCCGTATACCTGAGCGGCGACCGGATGGAGATCGAGCATTTTTGCACGGTGTTATTCTTTGATGAAAACAGGCTGTGTCTGCGGCTGGCGAAGGGGCGGTTCACGGTATACGGCAGCGGACTGCGCATCTGCACCCTGACCGCCGCACGGCTGACGGTGCAGGGGCAGTTTTTGCGCACCGATTTTTCCGATGAATAGGAGGCCATCATGGAAGCTGCAAGCCTTTGGGCGGGGGTGCGCTTTACCGCCCGGAACGGCAGCCCCGAGGCACTTTTGACCGATGCCGCCGGACAAGGGCTGCATTTATACGGTGTTTTTTCCCTGCCCGGCGGCTTTTACGGCCATTGCGCAGCATGGCAGTACCGACGGCTGGCCGCACTTGCCCGGCACAGGCGGGTGCGGCTGCGGGTGGAAAAGCGGAAAGGACTGTATTTTTTGCTGCGCCCGCTGCTGCGGCGCAAAGGGCTATGGACCGGGCTTGTCGCTTGGGGGCTGGTACTGGTCTGGCTGCAAGGGCTGGTATGGGCAGTGGACTACGGCAGCCTGACCACCGGGCAGCAGGCGCGGGCGGGTGCAGTGCTGCGCAGCTGTGGTTTACAGCCCGGCACTGCCGTAACCGAGGAGCTGCTGCGCACCGGAGAGTACGCCCTGCTGGAAAGCGGCGAGTTCTCGTGGGCAAGCCTGAATTTTGAAAAAGGCAGACTTGCGGTAGAAGCTGCTCCTGCGCGTGCACGCCCTGAAATTGCCGCAGGCACTCTGCACGGGCTGCGGGCAAAGTGCAATGGGACGGTGCTGCGTACAAATCTTACCAGCGGCACTATGCTGGTAGCCCCCGGGCAGACTGTGGAAGCCGGGCAGGGGTTGATCGGCACGGCGCGCAGCGAGCGGGACGGCACCTTGATCTTTGCCCCGGCGGCAGGCACGGTAGTGGCACAGCTGGAATGGGAGACAGGCCAGAGCGTTCCGCTGGCAGAGACGATGTCGCAGCTGACCGGCGAAAACAAAACAAATTACCGGCTGTTTTTTGCCGGGCACTCTGCCGCGCTTTCCCCCTTTGCACCCGATAGGGATGGGCTGTGCCGCACCCGGCATCTGCAATTAGAGGTTTTTGGTCTGCCCCTGCCCTGCGCGGTGGAGGAGACCACCTATTACGGGCAGCAGCAAAAAACGATGTACCGCACCGAGGCGCAGGTGCTTACACTGGCGCGGTTACAGGGGCTGCGGGCGCTGCACGATGCTTTCCCGGATGCCGACATCCTCGCCCGCCGGGAGGAATGCACCGTGCAGGAGGATACCCTGCATTACAATGCCGTGTATACCGTGGCGGCAGACATTTGCACATAGCAAAAGCCAGATGGTTTGGAATGGTCTCCGCTTTGCTCTGACCATGTTCAGCGGAAAGATTATTGTTTATTTACAGGTCTGGAAAATCTGCGGATTTTCCAGACCTGTCTTTTCACGAGAGGGGTCGAAAGGGAAAACTTCAGCTATAAAAGCAACTTGCTTCGGATACGCAGAAGCAAAAAAGGCGGCTACACACAACTGCGCAGCCGCCTTTTGAAAAGCAGATTTTTTTATTGTACGGGATGTTCGGCTTCAGCGGCCTGTGCAGCCTGTGCATCGTACTCGGCAAGCAGGGCGTTCAGGTCGTACTGGTACTTGCTGTGGCAGAAGTGGCACACCACCTCACAGTTGGGGTCCTCGTCCCGCATCCGCACAAGTTCGGCACGGCCAAGGCTGAGCAGCATCTCCTTGGTGCGCTCGGCGCTGCAATCGCACTGGTACTGCACCGTGCGCTCGTCCAGCACGTTGGGGGCAAAGCCTGCCAGCGCCAGCTGCATCATGTTCTCGGGGGTCTTGCCCGCATGGAGCAGCTCGGTGACAGAGGGCATGGCGCTGATGTTCTTTTCCAGCTGGTCGATTTCAGCATCGGTAGCGCCGGGCAGCAGCTGCACCATAAAGCCACCGGCGCAGAGGATGGACAAGTCTTTGTCCACCAGCACGCCCAGCGCCATCACGGTAGGCACCTGCTCGCTGTAAGCGTAGTAACTGGTCAAGTCCTCAGCGATCTCGCCGGATACCAGCGGCACCTGCCCCACCGTAGGCTCCTTTTGCAGGCGGTTGTCCCGGATGACGGTCAGCACGCCGTCCTTGCCCACGGCAGTGCCCACGTCCAAATGGCCGTTGGCTTTGGCGGGCAGCTCCACCAGCGGATTGTCAATGCAGCCCTTCACGTTGCCGGTGCCGTCGGTGCAGGCAATGAGCACGCCCGCAGGGCCGCCGCCCGCCACACGCAGGGTGATGCGGTCGCGGTCATCCTTGAGCATGGAGCCCATCAGGGCAGCACCCGTGAGCAGACGGCCAAGTGCCGCACTGCAGGTGGCGCTTGTGGTGTGAAGCTTTTCTGCTTTACAGACGATATCGGTGGAGTCCACGCCGCAGAACACGACACCGCCGTTTTCGGACAGGCCGCGGATCAGGTTTGCCATAGGTTATTCCTCCAGTTGTGTATACTGTTTTGTTGCGCAGAAGAAGTAGCGCTGGCTTTCCTCGGTCAGCGGGCCGAAAGTCTCGCCATCGCAGACGCTTTCCAGTGCAAAGCCGTGCTTTTCCAGCGCCGCACGGATGGTAGCCAGATCATAGGTATACTCGCAGAATTCCTCATGGAAATGCTCGCCGGTCTCGTGATAATCAATGTCCACCGTGATCTCCACCTTGCGGTCGGCGGCGTTATAGTGGTTGTGCCACACGCAGGCGGCATCCTCTTCCTCAAAGGTGAATTCGTTATCGCCCAGAACCTTCTGGTGCTTATAGGGGGTGTTCATATCAAACAGGAACACCCCGCCCTTTTCCATAAAAAAGCCTGCGTTGGCAATGGCGGTATCCAGATCCGGGATGTGGTTGAAGGTATCAAAGGTGGATACCGCCGCCCGGATGGTGCCGTAGAGATCCAGCTTGAGCAGGTCCTGCCGGAGCAGCAGCAAACGACCGGAAAGTCCCAGCTGCTCGGCCTTATCCCGCACCACGCAGAGCATCTCCTCCGACTGGTCTATGCCGATCATATCGTAGCCCGCCTGCGTCAGCATCAGGGTCAGTTCCCCGGTGCCGCAGCCAAGGTCGGCCACAATGCCGTCGTGGATGCCGTGAGCTTCCAGCTTTGTATGGATCTGGCTGTACAGGGCATCGTAGTCCGCTTCGCCGTTGAATTCATCGTAAAAATAGGCAAATTCGTTGTAAGCCATGGCGTTACTCCGCTTCCTCGTTTTCCGCAGCCACTGCGGCGTTGAGCACCGCCTGCAGCTCCGGGATGCCGTAGCCGTTTTCGCCGCTGGTCAGCACCACCTTCTGGCAGCCGTAGGGGCGGCAGATGTTTTCAAAGTCCTCCTGCGTTTTGGCAAGCTGGCTCTTTTTCAGTTTATCCGCCTTGGTCAGCGCCACCACATAGGGAATACGGTGGTAGTGCAGGTAGCGCAGCATCTGCAAATCGTCCGCGCTGGGGGCATGGCGGCAGTCCAGCAGCTGCACCAGCAGGGTGTGGTGGCGGGGTGCCTCGAAGTAGCTGTTGATGAGGTCGTCCCAGCGCTCGCGGTCGGCGTTGCTCACCTTGGCGTAGCCGTAGCCCGGCAGATCCACAAAGTAGCAATCATCCACCGAATAGAAGTTGATGGTAGCTGTTTTGCCCGGCGTACTGGACACGCGCGCCAGATTTTTGCGGCTGCACAGCTTGTTGATCAGGCTGGATTTGCCCACGTTGGAGCGCCCCGAAAAGCTCAGCTCCGGGCGGTCACTTTCGGGCAGCTGGCTGGAAATGCCATAGCTGGCAATAAAATCAGCTTTATTAAAGATCATGGCGTGTTCCTTTCTGTTTTTCAGCAGACAGCGCCCGGCTGGTTCTTCTCAGGCGCAGCGGGGATGCGGCTCTCCCCTGCCTTGGACTTTTTGGTGCGGGGACGGCCTGCAGTGCTCTTTGCTGCCTTCGGCTTGAGCAGGGCGGCAGCCAGCACCTGCGAGAGGTTCTGCATGGGCAGGAAGGTCAGGTTCTTCTTGACCTCCTCGTCCACGTCGTAAAGATCAGGTTCGTTGTCCTTGGGGATGAGCACGGTCTTCATGCCCTCGCGGTAGGCAGCCATGCTCTTTTCCCGCAGGCCGCCAATGGGCAGCACATTGCCGTGCAGGGTGATCTCGCCGGTCATGGCCACATCGCCGCGCACCGGAACGCCGGACAGGCAGGATACCAGCGCCGTGGTCAGAGTGACGCCGGCAGAAGGGCCGTCCTTGGGCACAGCACCCTCCGGGGCGTGGATGTGCAGGTCGCACTTCTTCAGCCGCTCGGGGTCGATGCCGTATTCCTCAGCGTGGACGCGCACCCAAGTGACTGCCAGCTGTGCGCTCTCCTTCATCACATCGCCCAGAGAGCCGGTGACCGTGATCTTGCCGGTGCCGTTGTCCATGACCTGCACCTCGATGGGCAGGGTCTCGCCGCCTACGCTGGTCCATGCCAGACCGTTGGCGATGCCAACGGCGTTAGTGCGGTTGAGGAAGTCCGGCTTGACGATGCGGGGGCCCAGCAGTTCCTCCAGCATGGTGGCAGTCACCGCCACGCTCTCCACCTCGCCGGAAGCGATCTTGCGGGCGCACTTGCGCAGCACGCTGGTAATGGTACGCTCCAGATTACGCACACCGGCCTCGCGGGTGTAGCCGTCGATGATGCCGTAGAGTGCGCTCTGGTTCATGGTGACCTTGCCGGTCAGGCCGCAGGCCTTAAGCTGCTTGGGCAGCAAGTGCTTGCGGGCAATGTTATACTTTTCCACGCGGGTGTAGCTGGGCAGCTCGATGACGTCCATGCGGTCCCGCAGCGGGCCGGGGATGCTGCCCAGATCATTGGCGGTGGTAATAAAGAGCACATGGCTCAGATCAAACGGGATATCAATGAAATGATCGTTGAAGGTGCTGTTCTGCTCCGGGTCCAGCGCCTCCAGCAGAGCTGCCGCCGGGTCGCCCCGGAAGTCCCCTGCCAGCTTGTCGATCTCGTCCAGCAGCATCAGGGGGTTGGAGGACTTAGCGGTGATCATGGCGCTGATGATCTTGCCGGGCATAGCACCGATGTAGGTGCGGCGATGACCGCGGATCTCGGCTTCGTCCCGCACGCCGCCCAGACTGATGCGCACATATTTGCGGCCAAGGCTTTCGGCGATGGAGCGCGCAATACTGGTCTTTCCAACGCCCGGAGGGCCTACCAGACAGATGATCTGTGCCTTCACGTCCGGTGCCAGCTTGCGCACGGCCAGCATTTCCAGAATGCGGTCCTTGACCTTTTTCAGGCCGTAGTGGTCCCGATCCAAAATCTGCTGGGCGCGGTGGATATCCAGATCATCCACGGTCATGGTGTTCCACGGCAGATCCAGACAGGTATCCAGATAGGTACGGATGACCGTGGCTTCCTGATTGCTGCTCTGCATCCGGGACAGGCGGTCTACCTCCTTGAGCAGTTTTTTCTCGCTGTCCTCGGCAAGGTGCAGCTCCCGGATCTTGCGGCGGTAATCATCGGCTTCAGCGTGGGTATCGTCCCCCTCGCCCAGCTCATCGTTGATGATGTGCAGCTGCTCGTGCAGGTAGTAATCGCGCTGGTTCTTGTCCATGGACTCGTTGACCTTTTCCGCGATCTCCTTTTCGATCTTCATCACCTGGCATTCGCGGCGCAGCATCTCCACAAGGCGCTGCAGACGGCCGTTGAGGGTGTTTTCGTTCATCACGGCCTGCTTGTCCTCGTAGCGGAACAAGAGGTTTGCCGGCATATACTCGGTGAGGAACATGGGGTCATCGCTGGAAACGATGGTGAACACCACGTCCTTGGCAAGGCGCGGGTTCATACCCAGATATTCGTCAAAGCCGGTCTTGAGGGCGCGGAGCAGCGCCTCGGTCTCCACAGCCTCTTCGGGCTTTGCGGCACGCACCGGAGCGGAGCGCACGGCAGACAGCAGAAAATCGCCGGTGGTATCCAGTTCGGTCAGCTTGGCGCGGTACTTGCCCTCTACCAGCACCTTGACCAGTTCGTCCGACACGCGCAGCACCTGCTTGACCTCAGCTACTACGCCGTAGGTGTACAGGTCCTGCTGGGTGGGCTCGCTGGTCTCCATCTCTTTCTGGGCTACCAGAAATACGTTGGAGTTGTTGGCCATGGCCCACTCCACGGCGGCAATGCTCTTTTCCCGCCCGACTTCAAAATGAACAAGGTTGTTGGGGAACACCACCAGCCCGCGCAGTGCGATGGTGGGCAGATGGAGCTCCTTCCGCTCGACCTTGATGGTAACTTTTTCAGACATATACAAACACCTCCCGACTGCCGCTCAAGTTCCCATGCTGCGGCAGCGCTATCTTTTGGGGTCTTTTTGATAAAAATACAGTTGTTTCCTTATTATACAGATTTCCGGCCAAAATGCAACTGCCCTGCCGAAATGGTCGGTCATTCGGGGCGGTTTTCGTGGGTGTTGAAGCCCATTTTGCCCAGCGCGGGCAGCAACGCCCGCAGCGTGACCGAGGTGAGCGCCCCCATGACAAGCCCCAGCACCAGCATGACCGGCGCATAATACAGCGACAAGGACGAGGAGATGATGACCCCTGCGCCCAGCAGCTGCCCCACGTTATGCGCCAGTGCGCCGCAGACCGACAGGATGAACCATGTGGGCCGCACCGGCAGAAGATAGTACAGCACCCACATCACCGCAAGGGACAAAAGCCCGCCGCACAGCGAGAGAAAGCCCGCCGTGAAGCCGGACACCAGAAAGACGAACAGCGCCTTGAGCACATCCAGCACCAGTGCCTGCCGGGGTCCCATGAAGAACAAGGCGTACATGACCACGATGTTGGCAAGCCCCAGCTTCATGCCCGGCAAAAGCCCCGGGATGACCAGCGTTCCCTCGATGAAGGAAAGCGCCATGGCCAGCGCAAACAGCAGACCGGACAGGGCGATGTGCCGTGTTTTTTGATAGTTGCGGTGATTTTTAGGCATAGAGGATACGCTCCTTTATTCTTCGGGCTGCTGCGTCTGCTCGTAGGCTTCCTGCTCTTCCATAGCGGCTTCCCATGCGGCAAAAAGCTCCTCCTGATGGAAACGCAGATCGCTCAGCTCATCGCTTTTCTGGCGCAGCAGGTCGGGGTCGTTGTACACCTCCGGGGAGTTGATCTCGTTGTCCAGCTCCACCTCGCGTGCACCGCAGGCCTCCATCTCGTCCTCGCAGGCCTTGATCTTGGCGCGCAGCTCGGCACGGCGGCGGCGCTGTTCCTTGCCGTAGCCGGTCTTGGCGGGCTCGGCCGCCTTCTGGGCGGCCTGCACCGGGGCAGCACGTCCCATCAGGGCATCGTAGCTGGGGTAGAGCACAGCCTTGCCGTCCTCAAGATAGAGGATGGGACAGGCCAGACTGTTCATCAGGTGACGGTCGTGAGTGACCAGCAGCAGGGTACCGGTGTAGGCCATCAGTGCCTCAGTCAGGTTCTCGCGGGTGTAGATGTCCAAGTGGTTGGTGGGCTCGTCCAGAAACAGCAGGTTCGGCCGTTCCAGCACGATCTCTGCAAAGCGCAGACGCGCCAGCTCGCCGCCGGACAATGCTTCGCAGGGTTTGAACACCGTATCGCCCCGGAAGCCCAGCTTTGCAAGGTGGCTGCGCACTTCCAGCTCGGTCATGCGGGGGTACTTGTTCCAGATGACGTCAATGACCCTGCCCTGCCCCAGACGGTTCTGCTGCTGGGCAAAGATGCTGGGACGTGCTCCGGTGCCCAGCCGCACCATGCCGCCGGAGGGGCGGCGCTTGCCATCCAGCACCTGCATCAGGGTGGATTTGCCCGCACCGTTGGGGCCGGCAATGATAAGCCGCTGCCCGCGGCAGACCGTATAGGTAAAGGGTTCCAGCAGGGTACGCTCCCCGATCTTGATGCTGAGATTTTTCAGCATCACCAGCTCATTCCACGGTTCTACGTCATATTCAAAGCGGAACTTCAGCTGGTTGGTCTCGTCCTTGGGTGCCTCGGTGATCTCCAGCTTTTCCAGCTGCTTGCGGCGGCTCTGTGCCATTTTGGTGGTGGAGGCGCGCACAAGGTTGCGGTCCACATAGTCCTGCAGCTTTTCAGCCAGTGCCACGTCGGCATCGTGCTGCTTCTGGCGCAGGGCATCGGCGGCTTCCTTCTGGGGCAGATAGGCCGAGAAGTTGCCCTTGTAGGTGGTCATGGTCTGGAAGGACACCTCCCAGATCTTTGTACAGACATTATCGAGGAAATAGCGGTCGTGGCTGACCACCAGCACCGCACCGGAGTAGCCCTTGAGGTAATTTTCCAGCCATTCCATGGTGGCAAAGTCCAAGTGGTTGGTGGGCTCGTCCAGAATGAGGACATCGGGCTTTTCCAGCAGCAGCTTTGCCAAGCGCAGCCGCGTCAGCTCACCGCCGGAGAGCACTGCAATGTTCTTTTGCCATGTATCCTGTGCAAAACCCATGCCGGACAGCACCTTTTTGATGTTCACGTCCATGTTGTAGCCGTCGGCGGCGTCCACAATATTTTGCAGGGCATCGTGCTGTGCCAGCAGGTCGGCGTTATCGGGCTGGGCAGCCATGCGGCGTTCCAAGATCTGCATCTGCGCCATGGCATCCAGCACCGGGGCAAAAGTGGCGCGCATCTCGCCGTAGATATCCAGCGTGGCGTCCAGCTTTGCGTTCTGCTCCAGATAGCCCAGTGTTACCCCGTGGGTCACGCTGAACTCGCCCTCGTAGTCCTGATATTCGCCGGTAAGAATCTTGAGCAGAGTGGTCTTGCCTGCACCGTTCTGTCCCACAATGCCGATGCGATCTTCCCGCTCGACACTGGCGGTCACATCGTGCAGCACCACCTTTTCGCCAAAGGTCTTACCCAATTTTTCCAAATGTATCAGCATAATTTTGTTCCGTTATCCGTTTTTTCAAGTTTCAGCACTGGTGGCGGCGGTTCTTCAGGCCAACGTTGGCCAGTTCCTCCTGCTCCATCACCAGCGGATACAGTTCCTCCAGACTGGCGATCTCGTAGGTGGGGATCACCTTGCCGGGGTTCTCGGCGTGGTTGGGGTTATACCAGCAGGTATCCAGCCCGGCGTTGCTGCCGCCCTGAATATCGCTGGCCAGACTGTCGCCCACCATCAGAACGTGCTCCCGATTCTCCACGCCCAGTGCGCGCAGAGCCGCATCAAAGATGCGGGCATTGGGCTTTTCGCAGCCCATTTTCTCAGAGATGAACACGTCCTCCATAAAGTTCATCACGCCGCTTTCCGCCAGACGGCGGGTCTGCACCATCTGGGCACCGTTACTGACGATAGCCAGCGTTGCCACCTCGGAAAGCTCCCGCAGCACGTCCAAAACCTCGGCGCTCATCAAGTCCGGGTGGGTGGACAGCTGCTCCAGATAGAAGCGGTTCATCTCCACGCCGTCACCGGCGGCATCGATGGTCTTTAAGAAGCGGCTGAACCGCTCGCTGAACAGCTTTTCGCGGCGGATCTGGCCTTTTTCCAGCTGCCGCCACAGCTCCTCGTTGATGGTGCGGTAGGTCTGCACGGTCTCGGCGTCCGGCTCGATGCCGTAGTTCACCAGCGTTTCGGCCAGCGCCTTGTTTTCCGCTGCGTCAAAGTTGAGCAGCGTATTGTCTGCATCGAACAGGATGCAATAATATTTTGCCATAGTATCTCACTTTCTTTTCAGCATTTCCCACTTTGGTGTATCAACAGGGAGAAGCCAGCCCCACCCCCGGCAGAGCTGGCTTCCCATTATTCAGAAACGATCTCATACGCAGACAGGTCTGTTTGTGCCGGGGTGTTGTCCGGACACATTGTTTTACCCTCGCAGGGCGTCAGACCACATTTCTGCATTTCTTCCTCCAGTGCGCTGTTATCCACGTTTTCCCAGTCGGTATCGTAGTAATCCACGCTGCCGTCGGTCACGTCATACTCGCCGGGCAGGGCGGGCGTGCGCATCGCTTCCCAGTACATAAGGCTCCACCTTCCTCTCCCGCCAGCCTATGCGGCGCAAGGAGGAAATGTGCCCTTAGTTGGCAGCTTCCTTGCTGGCGCTTACCTCGGTTTTGGAGGAAGCGGGCTTTTCCTCTTTAGAAGAGGCTGGTTTTTCCTCCTTGGAAGAGGAACTGCTCTGCGAAGAAGAGACGGGCTTTTCTTCCTTAGAAGATGCCGCAGAAGAGGCAGGCTTCTCCACCTTGGAGGAGCTGCCAGCGCTTTCAGAAGTACCGTTCGAGGAGGAAGAAGCGGGCTTCTCCTCCTTGGAGGAAGCGGGTTTCTCTTCCTTGGAAGAGGCCGGTTTTTCTTCCTTAGAGGAGGACGTTTCTTCCTTGGAGGATGCAGGCTTATCCTCCTTAGAGGAAGCGCTGGAGCTGCTGGAACTGCTGGAGCTGCTGGTGCTGCCGGACGTTCCACCGCTGACCGTAAGTTCCAGCTTGTTGCTGGTGACGGTGCAGTCATTATAGCTGGCGGTGGCATACACCCGGAAGGTGCCGCCCACCATGGAGGGGTCTACCTCGCCCTTTACGGTGGTCTTACCGGCAGCCTGTGTTACCTCGCTGCCGTTGACATACCAGCGGATGCTGGAAGCATCCAGATACTTGCCCTTGAGGGTTGCCTTAAAGGTATAGGAATCCCCCAGCCCAGCCTTACCGCTGCTGCTGACCTGGATAGAGGCTGCTGCAAACACAGCGGTCACATCCACGTTCTGGTCAAAATTGGTATCAGTGCGGGTGCGCTTGGTCACGCCATCGCTCCACTTGACGAACACATAGCCGTCCTCCGGCACAGCGGTCACCTTAACGCTCTGGGCGGCGCTGGTCACCTTGACGGTAAGAGACTTGCCGCTCTCGTCGCCGCAGGTCAGGGAGCCGCCGCCGGTTTTGTCCACACGATAGTCCGCCTGATACTCCGTTTTTTCCTCAACAACAGAGGAGGAGACCGCCTCCGAGCTGCTGGGTGCCTCCACCGCAGAGCTGGGCTTGGCGGTATACTCGGCGCGGGTGGGGATATTATTGGTATCCGGGCGGCGATCCTCGGTCTCGTAGGCGTGGGTGCGCAGATACTTCAGCAGCACCTTCAGGCCTGCGGGCTTGAGGTGGATATCCCCGCTCTGGTAGTAATCGACATTGCCGTAGCCGTTGGCGTCCTTCAGTGCCTCGGCAGAGTTGAGGAACTTGACGCCCAGCTGCTCGCACATGGTCAGCAGCGCCATGTTGAAATCATCAATACGGGTCTGGTCCATGTTGGGGTAGTTGGAGTGGTTGGACGGGACCGGCGGCACCGTGTTGACGATGATATCGGTATAGGGATAGCTGGCCTGAATGGCCTGTACCAGCGCGGTGTAGTTGCTGATAAAGTCCTCGGTATTCATGCCGTTGTCGTTGGTGCCCAGCATAATGACCACCCGGCGGGGCTTCATTTTGGCCACCGCCTGCGCAATGGTGTAGCGGTTATCGTCCCGCTTAAAGGTAACGATGCCCTCGTTCAGGGCGGCACTGGTGCCAATGCCTTCCTTGGCGCAGAACTGCTGCAGCGAGATCAGACCGTTGGCGTACAAACGCACCGTGTTGGAATCGCCGATAAAAAGGGTCTGCTCCTGATAGGCGTCACCAGCATCAGCAGTCCCGGTGAGCAGCGCGCTGGAAGTCTCGTTGATCTGGTAGTGGTCGGAGATATCCTCCTCCCCTTCCGGAGCGGGCGCGGGGGTAATAATGGAAGAATCCCCCGGCTGCTCCGTCGGGTTCTTGCCCCGCTTGAGCATAGTAAGGGTGATGCCGATGGTCAGCAGCGCCGCCAGTGCACACACGATGCACACCAGCACCGCCTGCTTCTGCATCGGGGTCAGTGCCTTGTTCTCCTGTTGATTATTGCTTCTCATATTCTATCCATTCTCCTTCCGAAGGAATGAAACTTCCTGTCATACCCGGGCTGCCAGCAGCCGGTCGGTAAGGTCGGCGCAGCTTTCGGCCAGCAGCACCGGATGGAAAGCTTCCAGCTCTTCCCGGCTGCCGTAGCCGTACAGCACACCGGCAGCATCCAGACCGCAGTCGGCAGCGCCCCGCATATCATCGTTGCGGTCGCCCACCATCAGCACCCGCTTGCCCTGCAAGGCGGGCTGGCTGAGCACATAACGCACGACCTCGGTCTTGGTGTCCCGGCTCTCGTCCATGGAGGCACCGCCGATAAAATCAAAATACTGCGCCAGACCCTGCTCCTCCAAAATAGGGGTGACCACCTTGGTGGGCTTGGAGGTGGCGGTGCACAAAATAAAACCAGCCTGCTTCAGGGTTTGCAGCATCTGCAGAACGCCCGGGAACACAGCACACTCGTGGCTGCCCTTCACCGCATAGCTCGTGCGGTAAAGGTCGGTGGCCTTTTCGATCAGCGCCGGGTCGGTGAAGTGCTCACCGAAGCTTTTGCGCAGCGGCGGGCCCAGATACCGGCGCAGGTTTACGCCGGATACATCCACACCCATGGTGCAGAAAACCTCTTGCAATGTATGAATGATACCGGGGGCCGAATCGATCAGCGTCCCGTCCACATCAAATAGGATCGCATCATAATGCAGCAATATTTTATTCCTCGCTTTCATGGTGATACATCCAATAGTATAGCACAGATTTGATACATCAGCAATTCCAACAAAAGATTTTTCTGTCTCTTATGCAGGATTTTCATAAAAAGGGAGGCTGCTGCACCCTGTTTTGTGCAGCAGCCTCCCTTGCGGCAGAACGATTCAGAGCAATGTCGGGCAGCCTGCGGGCTGCCCGACATTGCATTTTCACGGGTTAGATTGCAGTAAAGATCGTCCCACGCAAAAAACATTACTGCGCAGGTGATGGGCAGCCGCTGTCCCCCGGGACATAGAGGTTGTTGGAAACGAACTCCAGCTTATCCTTGAGCACCAGCTCAAGGTTTGCGACGGCGTGCACCATGTTGGTGGCGGAGTCGTTCACTTCCAGCAGCTTGCAAAGATCCAGACCGTCCAGATCCATGGCTTTCTGCATCTTCCGGCTTTCGGCACACAAAATGTGGCTGAGCGCCGTTTCCTGCAAGGCAATGCTTTCCATCAGGTCCACAACAGCCTGATCCAAGCTGACCTTGGGCATCTCCGGACACTGAGAACGGGCACAGGGGGTATCGATCATCATAGGGCAAAACCTTCCTTTCCGGTCGTGTGCCCTATCCTATGCTGCGGCGGGTACGGCTGTTACTGCTTTTCTGCCTGTGCGCGCACCTTCTCGATGGTGTCGCGGTAGCCGCCGGAACCGTACTGGATGCAGCGGTTGATGCGGCTGATGGTGGCGGTGCTAATCTCCACCGCCTTGACGATCTGCTCATAGGTGGCACCGTCCAGCAGCAGCTTTGCGGCCTGCAGGCGCTGCGCCATATCCGAGATCTCCTTTACAGTGCACAGATCCTCAAAAAAGGCGTAGCACTCTTCCCGGCTCTCCAGACTGAGGATAGCGTCAAACAGTGCATCCGTCGTCTCGTTTCTTCTGGAATTTTTTTCAGCCATTGTTTTTCTCCTTATTATAACAGCGGCGACAGCATGCAAAGCAGCCGGTGCTGCCGCGCGGAATATTCTGCACGCTATTACTTTAGCACTTCAAAGTGTGAAAGTCAAGACCTGTGGGTGAATGGTTTTCAATTAAGAGCGTATTCAGTTTTATTCTCTTCACACATGAAAGAAAATCACCTAAAAATTATTCCCAGAAAATGGCTTGAATTGGCGTATCCTCTGAACTTGTTACAGAAATATTGACAATTGATGAAAACGGGAATAAAGTAGGACACAATCATTCAGCAAATGCAAGGAACAGGACATGATCTTCTGCATCACCCTCTTTCAGCGAGCCGCTTCTCGGGTGAAAAAGCGGCAGTCAGGAGCAGAGGACCCTCGCCTGCGAGCAGCCTGTGTGAACCGGGTTTTGTGCCCCCAAGTAGCATGGTGCCGTCCAGCCCACGTTATCGGGCAGCATGGTCAGTATACCATGCGTGGGAGAGTGGCTGTTTTAACACAGCAAGCGAAGTGGTACCGCGGAGTATTGCTCCTGCCCTGGCAGGCGGGAGCAGAAGCCTTCGTCTTCGGAGTGTGGCCGGAAAGCCCGGTCATGTGCTGAGGACGAAGGTTTTTTACGCTCCGGGGAAGCGCTTTGCCGGACGGCATCCTATCGTTCCGAACCTGTTGCGGAGTGAAAAAAGGAAAGAGGTAGAAAACTATGAATACGCTGGTCATCGTATTGATCGCAGCGGTGTGCCTGTTTGGCGCTTATGTGCTTTACGGCCGCTGGCTGGCTAACAAATGGGGCATCGACCCCGCAGCCAAGACTCCGGCTGTCGTCCACGAGGATGGCCGGGACTATGTGCCCACCAATGGCTGGACGGTGTTTGCCCACCAGTTCAGCTCCATCGCTGGTGCAGGCCCTGTCACCGGTGCCATTCAGGCCGCAGCCTTCGGCTGGCTGCCGGTGCTGTTGTGGGTGCTGCTGGGCGGCATCTTCTTCGGCGCTGTTACCGACTTTGGCGCTCTGTATGCTTCCGTTAAGAACGACGGCAAGAGCATGGGTATGCTGATTGAAAAGTACATCGGCAAGACCGGCCGCAAGCTGTTCCTGCTGTTCTGCTGGCTGTTCTGCGGCATCGTGATTGCCGCTTTTGCGGACATGGTTGCCGGCACCTTCAATGCCTTCGGCGCAGACGGCGCAATGGTTGAGGCTGCCAAGACCAACGGCGCTGCCGGCATGGTGTCCATCATGTTCATGGTGTTCGCCGTTATCTTTGGCCTGCTGCAGAAAAAGTTCAGCTTCTCCGGCTGGAAGGAAAGCGTTATCAGCATCGTGTTCATCGTGCTGTCCTTTGTCATCGGCGCAAACCTGCCCCTGATCCTGGGCAAGGCCGCTTGGAGCTACATCACCTTTGTGTACATCTTCTTTGCTGCTGTGCTGCCCATGTGGCTGCTCAAGCAGCCCCGTGACCACATGACCACCTTTATGTTCGTGGCCATGATTGTGGGTGCTGTGGTTGGCCTGCTGGTGGCACACCCCACCATGAATCTGCCTGTGTTCACCGGCTTTACCAACGAAAAGCTGGGCACCATGTTCCCCATCCTGTTCGTCACCGTGGCCTGCGGTGCAGTTTCCGGTTTCCACAGCCTTGTTTCCTCCGGTACTTCCTCCAAGACCGTTGAGAACGAGAAAGATATGTTAAAAGTTGGTTACGGCGCAATGGTTCTCGAGAGCCTCTTAGCCGTACTTGCACTCTGTGTAGCAGGCGCCGCCGCAGCCGCTGACGGTACCGCAGCAGTAGGAACTCCGTTCCAGATCTTCTCCTCCGGCGTTGCTGGACTTCTTGAGATGTTCGGTCTTCCGATCTATGTTGCACAGTGCTTCATGACCATGTGTGTATCCGCTCTTGCTCTTACAAGCCTTGATGCAGTAGCACGTATCGGACGTATGTCCTTCCAGGAGCTTTTCTCCGTAGACGATATGGAGAATGCGGAGGGTTGGAGAAAATTCCTCTGCAACAAATATGTATCCACGATCATTACACTTGCATTCGGCTATATCCTTACAAGAGTCGGTTACTCCAACATCTGGCCGTTATTCGGAAGCGCAAACCAGCTGTTAAGTGCACTTGTTCTGATCACACTCTGCGTATTCTTAAAGGTAACAGGCAGACAGAACAAGACCCTGATCGTACCATGCGTGATCATGCTCTGCGTAACCTTCACAGCACTGGTTCAGAGAACGCTTGCTCTTGTAAACGCATTCAGCGCAGGTACCGCAGTATTTATGGTTGAAGGACTTCAGCTGATCGTTGCGATTCTTCTTATGGTTCTCGGTGTGATCATCGTTGTCACATCCGGTAAGGAGCTGTTAAACAAGAAGGCAGGTTCTGAGGCGAGAGCATAAATTGCGGTTTACATAATGTGTAACTTGTATAGTTGATATTCGAAAACCGGTTTTCCGGTTCCGGGGACTTCTGAATGGGAGTTTTCGGGGCGCGGGGAGCCGGTTTTTTGTTATATAATGCCACAGCCAAAAGGCAGTAGCGCTCAAGATGAAAAAGTGTTGGAAATTTATGGGGAAAGATCTTATAATTTCAGCATAAGTTCTAGCTGCAGCGGAATTTGATCAGACAATTTGAAGAAGACAGAAAGGAGGAATTTAGTATGTTTAATAGTGCAAGCAAAAAAGATGAATCATCGAAGGGATTTTATAATGCCGTTGAGAAAATCGGAAATAAAATTCCGAATCCAATGATTTTTTTCTTGTGGTTCTGCATTCTGATTATTGTAACATCAGCGGTATGTTCAATAGCAGGAATTTCAGCTATTAATCCTGTGACTGGAGAAAAGGCTGAGGTCTATAACCTGCTTTCCAGAGAGGGCATAGCCAGAATGCTGACCAGTATGGTATCGAACTTTCAATCTCTTTCAGTATTAGGTCCAGTGTTGACATGTATGTTTGGAGTGGGAATTTGTGAACGCTCAGGACTTTTCCAAATTACATTGCAGAAAATTGTTGAAGGTTCAAATGGTTCAGATTTTAAAGTCATTGTAGTGTTCTGCTTCGTTGGTGTTATGGCAGATGCAGCAGGTGGAGTTGGTTATGTTATTATGCCGGTATTGGGCGCATCCATTTTTGCAACAATGGGCAGAAATCCATTAGCAGGTGCTCTTTGCGGATATGCAACTGTTTCTGGCGCAATGTGTGCAAACCTTCTGCTGACATCAATGGACGTAACAAACTATAGCTTCACAGAGGCTGCGGCACAGATTATCGATCCGTCATACTCTGCATCACCGGCAATCAACTGGTATTTTGCAGCATTTTCGGTTCTGGTATTAACTGTTGCATCAGTATTTGTAACGATTAAGTTTGTAGAACCACGTTTAGCTAAGCGAAAAAATGTAGTCGGCGTGGAGAAGAAAATTGACAAATTAAGTGAATTGGAAAATAAAGCTGTGCGAAATGCTTTAATTTCGGTTCTCATATATGTTCTTATTATTTTAATTGGCGTAATACCAGAGAATGGTATTACGCCAATTAAAATAATAAGAACA
>ERZ827197.1225-NODE-1225-length-22275-cov-7.364626_pt1 | contig 22275 bp, 18 predicted proteins | sample MGYA00519867_ERZ827197 | MGnify/ENA primary metagenome ERZ827197 (study PRJEB31778, sample SAMEA3449278) | human gut metagenome | biome: human gut; feature: human-associated habitat; material: faeces | place: United Kingdom | collected 2010/2012 ...
AACATATAAACAAACTCATCACAGATGAGCACATATCACAAAGCAAATGACAGTGTTTATCGTACGTTGAACCACAACAACTGTCAAATAAATGGCCCCGGCACGGCGGCTAAAACGCGGTGAACGGCAGGGCCACAAAACGCATACGCCTAAACCGCACATTCCTCGCGTTCGGCATCGAGACGTGCCTTAACGGCATCGGCGGCGATGTGATACGAGAAGCCCTTGCCCATCAAAAACCGAACCAGTTTTTCGAATCCACGCGTCTCTGGAACACGCCGCTTGGCGAGCAGGGCTGACGCACGCGCCAAATCGTCTTCAACGGCAAAATAATCCTCGAGATAACCGGGAATGTCATCGAGCACGACATGACGGCGCTTGAGCTCGGTCTCGATTTTGCGCTGTCCCCAACCGCGCCGCTTGCGCTCCTCGATAAAGTACGAGCAAAAGCGGTTCTCGTCTAAAAAGTGATACTCGGTGGCGCGCTCGACGGCGAAATCGATCGCGGGCTGGTGAAAGCCGTAGCGAGCCAGCTTGTCACGGACCTCACCCGTCGCATGGTCGCGGCGCGATAGCATCTCGGTCACCATGGTAAGTGCACATTTACGCTCGATGAGCTGCACCGCCTCACGAAAGTTGTCCCAATCACAGGGAAGATCGGGGCGGTTTTTGACATACAGCCGCGCGACCCGCACGGGAATCAAAATGGACCGCTCAAAACCGCCCTCAAGCTCACAATCGATATGTGCGCAAGGCTTTTTGGACGCATACCCGCTCGAGAACGAGGAAGCCGCCTTCTTATCGGGAAAGACGGCCGTGGCCTCGGTCACCGTATACGACATGAGCGTAACCGCTACTCGTCGTCATCATCGAGCATGGCGGAACCATCGATGGCGTAAAGCTCGTCAAACTCCTCAGGCGCAGGCTGATCGGTCAGCTCGACCTCGGACGGAGCATCGTCATCAAACTCAAGACCGCAGGCAAGGCGGACCTTATGCTCAATCTCGTCGGCGCAATCGGGGTGTTCGCGCAGGAAAGCCTTGGCGGCCTCTCGACCGTTGCCAAGCTTGTCCTCGCCATAGGCAAACCAGGAGCCCATCTTCTTGCAGATGCCGCACTCGACAGCCATGTCCAGAATTGAGCCCTCCTTAGAGATGCCCGTACCGTACATGATGTCGAACTCAGCAGAACGGAACGGAGCTGCCACCTTGTTCTTAACGACCTTGGCGCGCACGCGGTTACCGATAACCTCGTCCTTAAGCTTAATGCTGTCGATACGACGAATGTCGATACGCACCGAAGAGAAGAACTTAAGGGCGCGGCCGCCCGTCGTAGTCTCGGGGTTGCCGAACATGACGCCGATCTTCTCACGCAGCTGGTTAATGAAGATGCACGTCGTGTTGGACTTGGACAGCGAGCCGGCGAGCTTGCGAAGAGCTTGGCTCATCAGGCGAGCCTGAAGACCGACCGTAGTGTCGCCGATTTCTCCCTCGATCTCGGCACGCGGGGTCAGCGCGGCGACGGAGTCGACGACGATGGCATCGATGGCGCCGGAACGCACGAGCATGTCAACGATCTCGAGCGCCTGCTCACCCGTATCGGGCTGGGAAATGAGCACCTCGTCGATATCCACGCCGATGCGCGCGGCATACGTGGGATCGAGCGCGTGCTCGGCATCGATAAATGCCACAACGCCGCCCATTGCCTGGGCCTCGGCCAAGATCTCGAGCGAAAGCGTCGTCTTACCGGAGGACTCGGGACCGTAGATCTCGACGATTCGGCCGCGCGGCACGCCGCCGATACCCAGCGCGGCATCGAGGGCCAGGGCGCCCGTGGGAATGGCCTCGACCTCGAGCTCGGGACCACCGTCGCCGTACCTCATGATGGAACCCTGGCCGAATTTCTTCTCGATCTCGGCCTTAGTGGTGGCGATCATCTCATCGCGCTCTTTACCCGTCGTGCGAGCATGAACGGTACGTACGGGACCTGAATTCTTGGCCATGAATAGCCCTCCTCTTAACAACCTGCATCGATAATAAACGAACGGCTGTTCGTGGTCAACCGTTCAGGCCAATCATATGCAGGCGGTCTTTCCAAAACCCAACCAAACGCCGACCAAACACTGACCAAATGCTTGACCACAAAGGACCAAATATGAACAAGGCAGGCAAAAATACATCTACAACCAGCACAAACGCCAAATGAGCCTAAGGTCCCCATCTCCACAATTAAGGGGCTCGGAGGCCCCTTAAAACACGTCTATTCCATAGAGTTGAGCACAAGGGCAATGCGACCCAATGCCTCCGTGACCGCATGGGCACGAACACACGAACGGTCACCCTCATAGTGGCAGCGCACAGAGTCCACGACCGGCACGCCCCCATCGGCGGAACGATGCGCCCAGCCAATATAGAAAGTGCCCGCCGGATCGTCCTCAGTACCACCGCCGGGGCCGGCATAACCCGTTGCGCTCACTGCAATATCGCTCTGGTACAGCTCCAGCGAACCCGACGCCATCTCGCGCGCAGTCTGGTGCGACACCGCAGTGTAGCGGTCGAGCGTCTCCTGCTCAACACCCAGCACGCGATGCTTAATCTCATCGCAGTAGGTCACCGCACCGCCACGCAGCACCGCCGAGGCACCAGGGATATCGGCGATCGTCGAGGCGATCATGCCAGCTGTCAGAGATTCAGCCGTCGAAACCGTCACACCACGAAAGCTTGCACGCTCGACAATATCGCGTGCGAGCTCTTCGTTATGCGCGGCAATCTGCTCAAATGATTCCGTCATGCCTACCAGGACCTAGACGGAAAAGACTATCTTGCGGCAGTTCCAGAAGTACTGGGCGCCCGAGATAACGGTCAAGACAACGGCAACGGCATACAGGAAGCGCGACACCGAGTAGATGCCGAGCGTCAGCGCCACCGGGCCAAGGTGCAAGCCGGCCATAGCAAAAACGCACAGGTAACCGCAGATGGAAACCATCGTGGTTGCCGTCTTGTACTTGCCGAGCTTATCGGCTGCAACGACCACACCGGCCGCACTCGCGACCATGCGAAGGGCGCTCACCAGCAGCTCGCGGAACAGGATAATGAACACGGACCACACGGTCACCGCGCCAAAATCCAAGAACAGCAGCAAGGCCGAGAACACCAGCAGCTTGTCGGCGATGGGGTCCAAGAACTTGCCGAAATCGGTGATCTCGTTACGCGAGCGTGCCAGATAACCGTCGACCTTATCGGTGCACGACAGGATCACATACAGAATGAAGGCAGCGGCGGCGAGCGGGCCGTCAAAGGTGCTCCAATCCGTACCGGCAACACTCGTGTGAGACAGAGCCGAGACGATCATGAACACCGGGATAAAGACGATGCGAACGCACGTCACGATGTTGGCGGGCGTCCAGACACTCGTCAGTTCCTTATTGCTCTCGTTTGCCACGACGCTCTCCTACTCCACAACATGACCGATAAGCTCATAGCAGAAGCTATCGGTAAACTCGACAGTCAGAATATCGCCCACGGACGCCTCGCTGGCGTCCAGATGCACCGCTCCATCGGAATCGGGCGCCTGGAACCAGGCATGGCCGATCAGCTCGGCGCCGTCCTCGGTCTCTTCGATACCGTCGACGATCACCTGGGCGCGCTCGCCCACATGGGCGGCGGTGGCGGCAAAACCGAGCGACTCGGCCAGGTCCATGGCCTCCTGGGCGCGCTCGAGCTTGACCTCTTCGTCGACCTGACCCTCCATCTTAGCGGCCAGGCTGCCCTCCTCCTGCGAGTAGGCAAAGACACTCGTGTAGTCAAAGCCGACGGTGTCCATAAAGTCGATAAGGTCACGGAACTCGTCGTCGGTCTCGGTCGGGAAGCCGACCATGGCCGTGGAACGGATCACGATGCCGGGGATACGCTCACGAAGGTCGCGGAACAGATCCTCGAGCTCCTGGCGCGAACCGGAGCGACGCATGGCCTTGAGAATGCGCGCGTCGCAGTGCTGCACGGGGATATCGATATAGGGCAGCACCTCGGGCGTATCACGAATGGTCTCAATGAGCTCGTCAGTCATGCCCTCGGGCTGCAGATAGAGCACGCGGACCCAGACGTTGTGCGGGCGCACGGCCTCGGCGACGGCACACAGCAGCTGCGCCAGATTGCGCGGCGAGCCATCGGCGACGTCCTCGTCGGCAAAGTCGGTACCCCAGATGCCCGTGTCCTGGCCGATCAGCACGATCTCGCGCACACCGCCGGCAACCAGGTCGCGCACCTCGGAGATGATGCTCTCGGCATTGCGCGAATGATAGCGGCCGCGGATGTAGGGAATCATGCAGAAGCTGCAGAAGCGGTTGCAGCCATCGGAAATCTTGACGTAAGCGACAGCACCCTCGACGGTACGTTTGACCTGCGGGATATAGGCTGCAATCTCACGCTCGACACGCAGCACGCCATCGATGACCGCCACGATGCCATCTTCCTCGTCGGCCTTCACAAAGGCAGCGACCTCGGGCAGCTCGTCAGGCAGGTCATCGCCATAGCGCGACGGCACGCAGCCGCACATGACGATGGGGCAAGAACGAACGCCGTCCTGAACCTCGTTGGCGAGCTCGAGCGTGGTCTCGATGCTCTCGGACGTTGCGGAGGCGAGGAACGAGCATGTATTGACGATGGCGATATCGGCATCCTGCGGGTCGAATGCCTCCTCGTAGCCCGCGGCGGTCAAAAGAGAACGCATGCGGTCGGTGTCGACCTCGTTCTTAGCGCACCCGAGGGTGATGTAGAGTACGGAGCCCAACGGTGTATCCATGTTGGAGAGCGGTCCTTTCGATTGATATTAGCGGTAGTTGGTGAACTGCAGCGGCTGGCCGTAGTCCTGGTCGCGCAGGAACTGGATCACGGTCTGCAGCGCGTCCTTCGAAGCAGAGGAAACACGCAGCTTGTCGGCCTCGATGGTCACCTTGACCTTGAGCTTTTGGTCCTTGATGTCCTTGTTGATCTTCTTGGCGGTCGCCTGGTCGATACCCTCGACGATATGGCCGAGCACGCGCACGGTGCCGCCCGATGCCGCCTGCGGAGCATCCCACGAGACAGCCTTGAGGTCGATGCCGCGCTTGATGAGCTTGGAGCTCAGCACGTCGATAATCTGCTTGGAGACAAAGTCGGCCGGGGCGTTGATCGTAAAGAGCTTATCGCCCTTCGAAAGCTCGATCGTGGCGCCGGAATCCTTAAGGTCATAGCGCTGGGAAATCTCGCGCGTGGTCTGCTGGAAGGCGTTGTCGACCTCTTGCATGTTGACCTCGGACACGACGTCGAAGCTGGAATCTTTAGCCATGATGGTTCCTTTCGCGTACGAGCAGCTTAGTAGCTATCGTACGAATAGTCGGTAGAATCGGTGGGCGTCTGACCGTCAGTTGCGGTATCGGCGCCATCCGTGGACTGGGCATCGGTACCGTCGGTGGTATCGGCACCGTCGGTGGTATCGGTACCATCGGTGGTGTCGGTACCATCAGAACTTTCACCATTCTCGGAATCAGACGTCTCCTTCTTGGGAACGGTGATCGTCACACGCGCCACGCCCGAGGTCTTGGTATCGTAACGAACCTTTTCACCGTTCTTGGTAACGGTGACATCGGAAGGCTTGGACGTGGTGATCTCGATCGAAGACTCGGGCGTGTACTCCTGCTCAAAGGGGCCAGTCGCCTGGGCGCCATAGACCGACTTGCCGTCAACCTTGACCTCAATCCACGCGGTCTTTCCCTTGGCAACGGAGACTTTGACCTTCGTGACCTCGTTCTCTTCCTTCTTGGCCGTCGTCTTGGTAGCGTCCGAATCAGTCGACTCATCCGTCGCCTCATCGGTGTCATCGTCCTCGTCGACCGTTTCGGTCTTCTTAGAAGACTTCTTGGTCGTCATCTTGGTAGCAGTGGGCGTCTCGGGCGTGTTCTCGGGCGCCGAAGATGCGCAGCCACGCAGAAGCACCACGATGAGCACAATCAACAGCAGCACAACGGCACCGATGCCGGCGTAGACGATACGCGGATCGAGCCCGTTGTTTTGAGGAGTACGTGATCCGCCGCGTCCACGACCGGAACTGCTGCGGCCGCCTCCCTGAGGCATACGACCGCGATTGCTATCGGAACGGCCGCGATAGCCGCCCTGGCCCTGAAGGCTGCGCTGACCCGAGCGGGGCGCAAGCTCACCGCGGCCTTGATAGCCACGCTGGCCCGAACGCGAAGCCGAAGAGCGCTGGCCATACGGCTGTGATTGAGAGCGAAGACGCGGCGTCACCTGCGTGGTATCGGCATCCGCATAGCCACCGCGAGAGCGTCCCATAGAGGCACCACGGTAACCGCGATCGGAATAGCCGCCGTCGCCGTAGCCGGCACGAGGGTCACGCGCCACGCCGCGGGCAGCGGGAAGTGCACGGTCCTCGGGCATCGGCGTACTGCGGAACCGGTCACGCTGTGAGCGAATCTCCTCGCCCGAACCCGTCTCGGTAATATAACCGGCCTGCTGAGGACGCTGTCCATAGCGGGTCGAACGACCGCCCTGAACCATCAGGAAGCGCCCGTTATCGACCGAGGAACGCGAATTGACGTAGCCGGCGGCGTCCTGAAAACGACCGCCCTGCTGGGACGTCTCGCGTTCGTATGCCATCAGGTCGTCAAAGTAGGCATTGACGACCTCGCGCGGATTGAGGCCCAAAAAGCGAGCATAGCTCGAAATCATGCCCTGCGCATAGCCGCGCGGCGGCATCGAGGCAAAGTTACCGGTCTCGAAAAACTCGATGATCTGCGGCCTGATTTTGATGGTGTTGGCGACCTGCTGAATGGAAAGGCCCATTCGGCGACGCTGCTCGAGCAGCATGTCACCAAAGCGTGCAGCCATCAGAATCCTCCAAACTCACGATCTTCACGTGCCATCTCGGCGTCGACAGATTCCAGCGCGGCAAGCCCCTCCTCGTCCAACAGGACCTCGCGCGGCTTGGAACCGTCGGGCGGGCCGACGACACCCTTTTCTTCCAGCATGTCCATAATACGCCCGGCACGCGCATAGCCAACCTTCAGACGACGTTGCAGGCCAGATGTGGAGCCAAGCTGCGATTCCACCACAATATGGGCGGCTTCCCAAATGAGCGGATCATCGTCTTGCGGCTCGGCTACTCCGGTGCGGACAATACCGCCGCCACCCGCCATGGACATGGAAGCGGGCGCCACGGCAGACAGAATCTCCTCGTGGTAGTCGGGCTCGCTCTGCGACTTGACGAACTCGACAATCTCGTTGATTTCGTCATCCGAGACAAAGCAGCCCTGGATACGGCGAGGCTTGCCCCAGTCGACCTTTGAGAACAGCATGTCGCCCAAACCAGTGAGCTTTTCGGCGCCCATCTGATCAATGATGACGCGCGAGTCGATACCCGTGGCGACGTTAAAGGCGATGCGGTTGGTGATGTTAGCCTTGATAAGGCCCGTCACCACGTTAGAGCTCGGGCGCTGCGTGGCCACGATAAGGTGGATACCGGCGGCACGGCCCAGCTGAGCAATACGCACGATCGAGGCCTCGACATCCTTACCGGCGACCATCATCAGGTCCGAGAGCTCGTCGATGATGATGACCAGGTAGGGCATCTTTTGCGGCGGGTTATCGTAATGCTCAAACTCGCCGGCGGCCTGCTTTTCGTTGTAGGTCGAGATCTTACGCACGTTGAGACGCTCGAAGACCTTCAGGCGACGCTCCATCTCGGACACGGCCCATTGCAGAGCGCTCGCGGCCTGCTTGGGCTCGGTCACTACAGGCACGTAAAGATGCGGCAGACCGTTATAGCCCGCAAGCTCGACGCGCTTGGGGTCGACCATGATCAGGCGAACGTCCTCGGGAAGGGCGCGCATGAGCAAGGTCGTGATGATGGAGTTGATCATGACCGACTTACCGGAACCCGTGGTACCGGCGATCAGCAGGTGGGGCATCTTGGCAAGGTCGGCGACGACCGGCGTACCCTCGGCATCTCGACCGATGGCGAGCTCGAGCGGACCGCCCTTCACATAGGGAAGCACGTCGCCCAGGTTGACGTTCTGGCGCTTGCGATTGGGGATCTCGATACCCACAAGCGAGGTGCCGGGGATCGGGGCAAAGATACGCACGGACTGGGCAGCAAGCGATAGCGCGATATCGTCCTCGAGGCTCGAAATCTTGCTCACGCGCTCGCCCTCGCCAGGTTGCAGCTTAAAGGTCGTCACCGTGGGGCCGGCGATCCAGCCGACCACGCGGGCACTACGACCAAACTCCAGCAAGGTGGACTGAAGCGACTCGGCAGTCTGTTCCAGCTCCTTGTCAGAAGACGCGGAGGAAGCCGACTGCGGGTTGGCATGCAGAATCTCAAGTGGCGGAAGTTTGAGGCCGTCCTCTTCTTCGCCCTCGTTATCTGCGGCGCCGCCGTCCGCTCCCCCATCGCTAGCCGCAGCCGATTCGACAGCACTCAAGGCAGGCGCATCGGCAACCTTGGGATGCTTCAAGAAGTCGGGGATCTGAGGTGCTGCCGAGACAGGATTCACGGCAAACGGCGGCTCGGACTCGTCGATCTTATCGGGGTCGTCTTCCATCGAAAGCTGACCGGTTACCTGGTCGCGCTTTGCATGGCGACGCGGCAGCAAAGTTGTCTTTGCGGTCTCAATCGGAGCCTCGTCGTCCTCGTCATCGCCCTCGGTGAGCTCAATCTCGCTCTCGGACCAAGACGGGTCGGGCTCACTCGTATTGAGTTTGGGCGCAGCCTTGCCCTTCTTGGCATGGCGGCGCGGCAACAGCGTCGTCTTAGCGCGCTCAGCTTCCACGGCATCGGACACGTCGACAAACGGGTCCTCGTCCTCGTCGTCATCGTCCAAAACCGGGTCCACATCGTTGCCCATGACCGTGGTCACGGCAGCATCGGAGCCCTTTTGACGAAGAATGCTCAGGTGAGGACGGGCAACGCCGGGCACCGACAGGGCCTCATCGTCACCCCACGGACTCGCGTTAACATCGGCACGACGGCGCTCGGCAAAATCAGCCGCACGGTCGCGAGCAGAGCGCAAAACGCCGCCCACCGAAAAGCCGATGATGACCAGGCCCACGACGACAAGGCCCAACAGGACCACCATCGCGATAGGCTTACCCAGGGCATTCTGCAGCGCACTCGCAATAAACGCACCAATGTAGCCACCCGAGGCGGACAGATTTTGCGGCGTGAACATAAGGTCGCACGAGTCGCTCGTACCTGGCACCATCAACGAAAGAATGGAGACGACGGCGATAAAGACCACGGCGCCGCCCGCAACAGAGCGCGCGTTGAGCGGCGAGTCCTCGCCTAAAAAGAGCGTGGCGGCAAACAGCAAAATGACGATCGGCAGCACGTAGGCGCCCAGACCAAAGCCCAAGTGGTAGAAACCGGCAACCGCAGCCGTAACGGGCGCAGTCGCCGGCGAAATCACGGCAATAAAGGACGCAATCGCCAAGACGGCAATGACCACGCCGGCGATATCGCGGTTGGCCGAGGGCTCGACCAAGGGCTCAAAATCATCGAAGTCCGCCTCGTGGCCCTTATTGGCACGCAGATGGGAACCGGCATCCTTAGCAGATGCCGGTTGGTTGTTGGCCTTATTGCCTTTGGCGTTTTGTGCAGATCCGCGCGCCAAACTAAACCTCCATGACGACCGGGATGATCATCGGACGAGTGCGCGTACGGCTCCAGATAAAGTTGGAGAGCGAGTCGCGCACGGCCTTGCGAATGGCATCGGAACCGCTGCTCGTAAAGCTGAACTTGCCCTTCTCGATCGTCTTCATAATGGACGCGGAGGCATCCTCGGAGAACTGGTCGTCGATGGCAAACGAGACGCCGCGGCCCGAGAACTCGATGGCCTCGATCTTCTTGTGCTTGAGCGAGACGATGGCAACAGCGGTAACCATACCGTCGTTGGCGAGCTTCTGACGATCACGCAAGACGATGGGGTCGGTATCGCCGATGCGCAGGCCGTCGACGTAAACGACGCCGGACTCGACGGGCGTACCGCGCTTAACGATACCGCCGCGCATCTCGAGCGTGTCGCCGTTGTCGAGGATAAAGATATGATCGTCCTTGAGACCCATCTTGCGGGCCAGTTGGGCATGGGCGCGCAGATGCACGGCTTCACCGTGAACCGGCATAAAGTACGTGGGCTTGGCCATGGCCATCAGGAGCTTGAGCTCCTCCTGGCTACCGTGACCGGAAACGTGAACGAGAGCGCGATTCTTATCCCACACGTCGCAGCCGAGCTTGGCCAGGCTGTTGACGACCTGCTGGACGGCTTTCTCATTGCCGGGAACAGGAGTTGCCGAGAGGATAACGGTATCGCCCTCGTGGATGGAGAGCGTCTTGTGCTCGCCATTGGCCATGCGGGACAGGGCCGACAGCGGCTCGCCCTGCGAACCGGTGCACATGACGACAATCTTGTCGTCAGGCAGGTTATCAATGTCAAAGGCATCGATGATATCGGCGTCGTCGATGTTGAGGTAGCCAAGCTCGCGCGCCACGCGGGTGTTAGTGAGCATGGAGCGACCGGTCACAACGACCTTACGGCCGCACTTGCGGGCGGCATCGCAGATCTGCTGCAAACGATGGATGTGGCTCGAGAACGACGCGACGAACACGCGACCCGGGGCGTTCTTGATGGCGTGCAGCAGGTTGGGACCAACCTCGGCCTCGGACTTGGTAAAGCCGGGAACCGTTGCATTGGTGGAGTCGGAAAGCAGTAGGTCGATGCCCTGCTTAGCAAAGCGGCTGATAGCGGCATAGTCGGGCGTGACGCCATCGATGGGCGTCTGGTCGAGCTTAAAGTCGCCGGTGTGCATAACGGTGCCCTGATTTGTGCGGATGAACACGCCCAGAGCGCCGGGGATGGAGTGCGTCATCGAGAAGAAGTCGAGCGAGATGCCGCCGAGGTTGACATGGCTGCCGCCCTTGACCTCGCGGAACTTGGGTGCGCGGATGCGGAACTCAGAAAGCTTGCCCTCGATAAAGCCAAGCGTCAGCTTGCTCGAGAAGATGGGCACCTTATTGTTGAGGTCCTGCAGCAGGTACGGAAGCGAACCGGTGTGGTCCTCGTGGCCGTGGGTGACGACGATACCGCGGAGCTTCTCCTCGTTCTCCAGAACATAGGTGTAGTCGGGAAGCACCAGATCGATACCGGGCTGGGAGTCATCCGGGAACATGAGACCGGCGTCGACGAGCACCATGTCGTCGCCGCACTCGAAGACCGTCATGTTCTTGCCGATGCCGTCAAGGCCGCCGAGCGGAATGATCTTCAAGGGAGATGATTTTTTAGCTGCCATAGGTTAGTGTGGTTTCCTTTCTTCGAAACGGGTCTGGAACAACCGACGGGGCGCTTCTGGCAAACCGACCGCCGGGAACGTACAAACATGCATCACAGAGTCGATGCAGTAACCACAGTATGATACCCATTTGCCCACCAACAGACCACCCATGCATCAAAGCCCCATCTGAACCCGTCTATCCCGCCGGTCTGGTCTCAGCGGGCCCGGCACGGGCTAAGTTTCCTGCTCTACAGTCCTGCGCAAGACGGAAAGCACATTAAGTGCTTTCCTTTGCGTGCGGAACTCGCGATAAACTTAATTACGCGCCGCTCCCCGCCCGCGCCGGGCAAACATCGTTGGACTTATCACTGACAGGAAATGGCCGCTTGCATATCGCCCGCTGGCTTGGCACGGTACAATGCTTGCAGCTTTTAATTCATGAATTAGTGGAGTTTTTGATGGCAGAATCTCGTGCGGAGCGTAAGGCTCGTCGTGCTTTGATCGAGGCGGCTGAGGGGTCGGGGGAGAAAAAATCTTCTAAGAAATCCAAGTCGTCTCTGAATGCGAAGGGTAAGTCGGCTAAGGGCAAGGCTAAGGCCAAGCGTCCCGGCTCTCGTCGGAACGACGATAAGGCATCTCAGAATCGCTCCAAGCGCCCGTATAAGAATCCGGTTCCGTCTGCGCGTAAGGCCGTTGATCCCAAGTCTCCTTGTTCCATCATGAAAGCTTGCGGTGGGTGTACGGCGCTCAATCGTCCTTATAAAAAGCAGTTGGCAGCTAAGCAGGCTGCTATGGAGGAGCTTTTTGCTTCGCTTTGTGAGCGTGAGGGTATCGCCGTTGATCCTATTCGCGGTATGGGCGTCACCCTGGGCGACCCGGGTAAATATCCTGCTCCGCGTGGCTTTCGTCATAAGGCTGCCACTCCCTTTGCTCCCGGCAAGGAGGGCGCTGTCCGTTGCGGTTTCTTTGAGCGCGGCACGCACAGAATCGTTGCCGTACCTGAGTGTCCTGTCGAGGCGCCGGGTGCGCGCCAGATCCTCAACGGCATCGCACGAGAAGCTGAGCGGCTGCATATTCCCGCCTTTAATGAGGACAAGCATCTTGGTTTGCTTCGCTATGCCGTCGTCCGCTGCGGTTGGCGTACCGACCAGATCATGGTTACGCTCGTGACCGCCCAGCGTGACTTACCGCATGCGCAGGAGTTCTTTGAGGCCGTCGCGGCGCTCGATCCGCATATCGTCACCGTTGCCCAAAATATCAATGGCCGTCCCGGTAACGCCATCTTGGGTGAGGAAACTCGTATCGTCTATGGCGCCGAGTGCATGCGCGATCAGCTGCTCGGCTGCAACTTCGACATCTCCCCCACCGCGTTTTATCAGACCAACCCGCAGCAGACCGAGCTGCTCTATCAGCTCGCGATTGACGGCATGGATCTGCAGCAGGGCGACGTACTCATGGATGCCTATTGCGGTAGCGGAACTATCGGCCTGTGCGCAGCCAAAGCCGCCCAGGACAAGGGCATCGGCATCATGCTGCTCGGCGTGGAGCGCAACCCGGCGGGCATTGCCGACGCACGTCGCAATGCCGAGCTCAACGGCCTCACCCGCAGCGCTTGGTTTATGGCCGACGACGCCACCGATTACATCCTGGATGCCGCCGATAACAACGAGCGGGTCGATGTCCTTTCCATCGATCCGCCGCGCGCCGGCTCCACGCCCGAGTTCCTCGAAGCTGCCTGCGCGCTTAAGCCGCGCCGTATCACCTATATCAGCTGCAACCCCGTAACTCAAGAGCGCGACCTGCATCAGCTCCTCGACGGAGGCTATCGCCTGCTCAAGATTACGCCGATCGACATGTTCCCTCACACCGACCACACCGAAACCGTAGCGGTCCTCGAACGCCGCTAACCAACCTCAGTAGATTTTTGGGACAAGAAAGGGGGCGACCCGCCTGGGCCGCCCCCTTTCGTTGGGTATACGAGTCTCGTTACATCCCCTTGCGCAGGTCGCACACACCGGCTGCCGCCATCTCGCGCAGCAGCGTCTCGCGGTCGCGCGTCACAATCAAATCCAGCGGGAAGTGAATCTCGTCGAGCAGCTTGCGGGCATGATCAAGCTTGCCAATTGCCATGCCAATGTGGGCATCGGTCGACACGCCAATGCCCACGCCCAGCTCGGCGCAGCGCTCGGCGATCTTGCGGCATGCGCCCCAATGCTCGGTATCGGCACCGTGCTCAAGACTATGGTTGTTGATCTCGATAATCTTGTGCTTGGCCTTGGCCGCCAGCAGTACCTCATCGATATCGAACGGCACGCCCGAACGACCCGTGTGACCCAGCATGAACACCTTGGGATGCTCCAGGGCATTGACATACATCTCGGTCGTCTGGGCGAGCGTCGCGCCTTCGGCAAACTGCGCATTATGCACGCTTGCCACCAAATAATCCAAATTGCGCGTCACCAAATCGAACAGCGAATGCTGGTGATTGAACGAATCGCCGACAATATTGAGCGAAACGGGAATGTCCTCGCCAAACAAGCTTCCGTCCAGCGAAACGATATCGGCCTCGGCGCCGCGAAGCACCAGCACACCGCTCCAAATGCGCGGCCAGATATCCTGGTTAATAAAGAACTGGAAACTGCGCAGGTCATTGGGGCAAGGCGTAACCATCGAGCTTAAATGATCGGCGGAACCGAGCACCTGAAGGCCGCGCTCTGCCGCCCAATATATGTTCTCTTCGATAGTTGAATACGCATGCGCAGAGAACATCGTATGGGTATGAATGTCACAAGAAAGCAGGTAGGGCATCAGGTCTCCTTATCTGGCACGGCCGTCGCTTATATTCATTGTACGCATAGCCTTCGATAGTCGTAAAACCACTCCATCCCAAAGACACAACGTCCATGACAACGGGGTCCGGCTTAACACCAAACCCCGTTTCACGTAAAACATTGTAGGCAGAGCGCTTTACTTTTAACGATACTCGTCCGCCAACTGTTTCCAAGCGGGTAGCGAATTGATAATCGTCTCGTAACTCACGCAGTAGCCCAAGCGGAACCAGCCCGGCATACCAAAGCTGTCCGAGGGAACCGCAAGCAACTCATACTTCTTTGCGCGCTCGCAAAACGCATTCGCATCGGGCTCCAACGCTTTCACCCATAGGTAGAACGCGCCATCCGGCTCAACATACGTGTAGCCGTACTCCGCCAAGGCGTCGGTAAGCGCCGTGCGGTTGCGTGCATAGGCCTCAACGTCACTCGGCTCATCGATGCAATCGATAATCACGCGCTGGAAGAGTGCCGGTGCGCATACAAAACCCAGCGTACGGGCAGCACCCGCAACAGCCGGCATCAGACGGGCAGCCTGCGGATTGGTGTTGGGAACCAAGATCCAGCCCACGCGCTCGCCCGGTAGCGACAGCGACTTGGAATACGAGTAGCACACGACGGTATGCTCGTAGATCGAAGGAACCCAAGGTACCTCGGCACCGTACACGATCTCGCGGTACGGCTCATCCGAGATGAGCATAATCGGATTCTCGGGATCGCGCTGAGCGTTGGCCTCCCGCAGAACATTGGCCAGTCGCGTCAGCGTGTCGCGTGTATATACGGCACCGGTCGGATTGTTGGGCGAGTCGATGATGACGGCAGTCGTCTTATCGGTAATCGCCTTGAGCACGTTGTCCACGCTCAGCTGGAACGTATCTTCATCGGCGAGCGCCTCAACACACGTACAGCCGGCCTTCTCAATCCACACGCGATACTCCGGGAAGTACGGGGCGATAACAATAACCTCGTCGCCCGGGTTCGTAACGGCGTTGAGCGTGCAGGTGAGCGAAGCCGCGGCACCCACCGTCATAAAGACGTCTTTGCCCTCATAGCTCGTGCCAAAGCGGCGGTTGAGCGATTCGGCCACAGCGGCACGACATTGCGGCAGGCCCGGTGCGGGCGTGTAGCCGTGCAGCTGGTCGCTCGGCAGCTCCAGGGCCTTCTTAATGGACTCCGCCACAGCAGCGGGTGCCGGAACGCTCGGATTGCCCAGCGAAAAATCGAATACGTTTTCCGCACCGATCTGCACCTTGCGCTCAAGGCCATAGCTAAAAATCTCACGGATGATGGAGCTTTCCGCACCGCGAGCATACATAGTTTCGTTGATCATCTGTTCCCCTTTCGCATAGGCGCTATTGTACGCTTTAGCCGAGCAAAGCGCCGCAGCAATGTTGATTGGGGACAGACTTAAATGCGTGAAAACGCTCATTTAAGTCTGTCCCCAATCAACAGACGGCCCCATATCGCTCAAAAGGAAAAGCCTCCACAGGTTTCCCCGCGGAGGCTTTTGTTACAAGAACTATTTGTCGGTGTCGGTGTCGGCATCGACGACGGCATGGTCATCGTCAGCATCATCGGATGCGGCTTCGGCATCCTCCTGCATGGCCGCCTGCGCAAAGGCCGCGGCATCAGCCGCCAGCTCCTCCTCGCTCATGCGAGGCGCGCGCTTCTTGGTCGGCATGCCGGCCGCCTTGGCATTGCGCTCCTCCTTGGCCGCCAGGATATCGCCCTCGCGCTCAAGGTAGGCATTCCACTCGTTGTCGAGCAGGGCGTTCACGGCGTCGCCCTCGACGGTCTCGCGCTCAAGCAGCACCTTCGCCATCAGATCGAGCTGATCGCGACGGGCGTCCAGAATCTCGACCGCACGACGATGGGCCTCACGCATAATGCGCTGAACCTCGATATCGATGCGGCGCGCCGTCTCCTCGGAGTAATCCTGGTGATCGGCGTAATCGCGACCCAGGAATACCTGATGCTGCGCCTCGCCAAACACTTGCGTGCCCAGCTCCTCGCTCATGCCCAGGCGCGTGACCATCTCGCGCGCCATCTTGGTTGCGCGCTCCAAATCGTTGCTCGCGCCCGACGTAATATCATCGCACATGAGCTCCTCGGCAACGCGACCGCCCAAGAACACGGCGAGCTCGTCGAGCATCTCGTTCTTGGTCTTGAGGAAGTGGTCCTCCTGCGGAAGCTGCAGCGTGTAGCCCAGCGCCTGGCCGCGGCTGACGATCGAGATCTTGTGGACCGGATCGGAGTGCTCCAGGATGTGGCCCACCAGGGCGTGACCGCTCTCGTGGTAGGCAATCGTGGTGCGCTCGGCCTCGGTCATCACGCGACCCTTGCGCTGTGGTCCGGCAATCACGCGCTCCATCGATTCCTCGACCTCGTCCATCGAGATCACGGAACGATGACGGCGAGCGGCCAGCAGCGCAGACTCGTTGAGCAGGTTCGCCAAATCGGCACCAGTAAAGCCAACGGTCATCTGGGCGAGCTTCTCAAACTTAACGTCCTCGTCCATCGGCTTGTTCTCGGCGTGCACGCGCAAGATCTGCTCGCGGCCCTTCACATCCGGACGGTCGACCGTAACCTGGCGGTCAAAACGGCCGGGACGCAGCAATGCCGGATCCAGGATGTCAGGACGGTTGGTGGCGGCGATCAGGATGACCGACTCGCTTTCCTCAAAGCCGTCCATCTCGACCAGCAGCTGGTTGAGCGTCTGCTCGCGCTCGTCGTGACCGCCGCCCAAGCCAGCTCCGCGCTGACGTCCCACGGCGTCGATCTCATCGATGAAGATGATCGACGGGGCCTGGGACTTGGCCTCCTTAAAGAGGTCACGCACACGGCTGGCGCCGACACCTACGAACATCTCGACAAAGTCGGAACCCGAGATGCTAAAGAACGGCACGCCCGCCTCGCCGGCAACGGCCTTGGCCAGCAGCGTTTTACCGGTGCCCGGAGGGCCAACCAGCAACACGCCACGCGGGATCTTGGCGCCCAGCTTGCGATAGCGATCCGGATCGCTCAAAAAGTCACGGATCTCCTCGAGCTCCTCGACTGCCTCGTCCACGCCGGCAACGTCTTCAAACTTGACCTTGGGGCGCGTGGCCTCGTTGGTCTTGGCGTTGGTCTTGCCAAACTGCATGTTCCTGTTGTTGGCGCCCATCATCTGGCGCATAAAGTAGAACATGATGGCGATCAGGGCAATCGTCGGAAGCACGCTCATCGCCAAGTCGCCCCAAAAATCGGGGTCATTGGTGTTGACGATGTACTTAGTGTCGGGGTGCTCCGCCATGAGCTCGGCAAGCGAATCGGAGCCGACATAGGTCGAAGAGAAGCTCTTGAGCTCACTCGTGTCGCCCTTGTCCTTTTTTGTCTTCCAGTAATGACCCGCCACGCTTCCGTCTTGAACCGTATAGGTCAGATCTTCGACGCGATCCTGCTTGATGGCGCTCACCATCTCGCTCGTCGCGAGCTTAACGGTATTGCTGGAATTGGCAAAGCCGGAGCCCATGTTAAAGAAGGCGTAGCCCAGAAGCGCGCAAGCCAAAATAAAATACAGCCAGCCCGTACGCGTGGGCTTCTTGCCTCCGGGCATCCCCGGGATCTTAGGCTCCCGGGGAGTCTGGGAATTGTTATCGTTATGGTCGTCGGGCATCTTACGAATAAACCTCCGGTTTCAAAATGCCCAGATACGGAAGGTTACGATAGCGCTCGGCATAGTCGAGGCCGTAGCCCACCACAAAGGCATCGGGGCAATGGGTTCCAACATACTTGGGCGTGATGGCCGAGGTGCGGTCCTCAACGTCCTTCCACAGGAAGGTAGCGACCTCCAGCGAAGCGGGCTTGCGGCTCTCGAGGTTCTTCATCAGGTACTTGAGGGTCAGGCCCGAGTCCAGAATGTCCTCGACGATCAGTACGTCGCGACCGCGGATGTCGATATCCAGATCCTTAATGATACGCACGATGCCCGAAGACTTCACACCGTCGCCATAGCTCGAAACAGCCATGAAATCGATGTTGGTCGGTAGCTCGATCTTGCGCATCAGGTCGCCCATAAAGACAACGGCACCGCGCAGAACCGCGATCAGCACCAGATCCTTACCCGCGTAGTCGCGAGTGATCTCCTCGCCCAGGCGAGAAACGATGCCGTCGATATCCTCCTGCGTAAACAGAACCTTCTCGATATCCGGATGTTGAGAAGCCATGACAACCCTTTCTTGTGCTTAATCGCCCACACACCGCCGTATGGACGCGAACTACACATTCTAGCAGCGCACGGGGTATATTTTCCAGCCCGCGCACCATCAGCGCGGGAATACCGTCAACGCCGCACAGAACAGCTGGTGCGAGGGGCTAATCCGCGTCAACCACGCGAAGCAGATATGCCACGCGCGTTGCGGCCGTGCACTTAAAACGCTCGTCCGCGCGAACTCCGGCGACCCACACCACGGCACCCCCCGGCGCCGTCCTCACCATGGGCACGCCGGCGCGCTCGGAAACGGGAATGCGAGCCTCACCTAGCAAATCGGATACTTTCTTGCTTCGGCCACTCATCCCTAACGGGCACATCACGTCTCCCGGCGCGGGACCGTCCACCCACAGGCGCGCCAATCGCGCCTCGGCAGGGATCTCGCCACGCGAGCCCGCCAGGATCCGCTCACTATCGCTGTCGGCAAAACCCAGGGCAGCCGCGTCTACCAAAGCTGTCACTTCCCCGGCAGCCGCAAGCTCACGGGCGCGGCGCACGATATCGCATCCCGGCTCAACAGCCATCGGTTCTGTGACCAGCATACGTCCCCCGCCCAACGGCAAACGACCGGGTACGGTAACCCAGTCCGCGACCAGGCCCTCGCGAGCCGCCGGCGCCTTAAACGCCAGCATGCCAAACTCAATGCGTGCGTCAATCCCCGCCGGAAGCGTGACCGAGCCGGTGCCCTCGGCAACGCAGGAAAGGACTCGCTCCACATGTCGCATCTCGGGACGAGCGTCCGGATCGATGCGCTTAATCGCCAGTCGCACGATGCGCCGCGCGATTACCACCTCGGCCGCAGCCAGGCGCCTGGCATCGAGCACCAGCGCACCCGCTGCCTCTTTGCGCAAACAGCTTCGAAACGCCTGTGCCGAAAGCTGAGACAAAAACGCGTCCTCATCGCCTAAGATCTCGCAGGCGGCGCCAATCGTCTTGCAGACGCTCGCGTTGCGCTGCGCCACCACTGGCATTACTCGATGGCGCACGTAGTTTCGCAGATACGAGATATCCTCATTGCTCTCGTCTTCACGCCACGGCTGACCATGTACCTGTAGATAGCCCACGAGCTCGCCATGAGTTAGGTCGAGCAAGGGACGTACCACGATATTCCTCCGGCGAGGAATGCTCGATAGGCCAGCGGGCCCCGAACCCTTAATCGCGTTCATCAAAAACGTTTCCGCGCGATCCGAAGACGTGTGCGCGGTGCAGATACGAGCCGCCGTTCGCGGTGCCCCTGTCTGGGCGCAGAGCTCGCGAACATACCTCCGCGCCGCCGCATAGCGCACCTCGCGGGCCGCGGCCTCAATATTGCCCGACTCCCCATCAAAATAAGCGTGCTCCACGCACAGCGGTAAACCATATTTCGCGCAGAGCTCACGCACAAAGGCCTCGTCGCCATCGGACGCCTTGCCGCGCAGATGATGGTTCACATGCAGCACGTGCAGTCGCTCGCGCGCGATGGGGGCCACACCACGCCCATCCAGAATATCCAACTTTGATGTGCACGCCATAAGGAGCAAAGCCGTCGAGTCCGCACCACCTGATACCATGAGCACCACGGGGGCAGCCGTCTGCCGCGTTGCCAAGGCTTTATCATCAGCCCACGATGCAGCATGGTGTCCATAATGCTGTGATACCGTTGACATTCGCTTCCTCCTTTATTCGTCCGCACCCATTGTATCCTTTGGAATCTTATGTCTTGCCTGCACCTTCATATCCTCGGCAGTGGCTCTGAAGGCAACTGCGCACTCATCGAGGGCCCGCAGGGGCTCATTATGGTCGATGACGGACTGTCTCGCCGCGAGACATTAAAGCGCATGGCAGAACTGGGGCTCTCGGCAGACAACGTCTCGGCTCTTCTCATTACTCATGAGCATAGCGATCACATCAAGGGCCTCGATGTCTGGTGCAAGCACTGGCACGGCCCCCTCTTTGCCAGCAGGGGCACTCTTTCGAACAAAGAAAATCTTTCGCATCTGCCTGTCGAGGAATTCGATCCCGGCGACGCCCTGTCCATTGCCGGCATCCACGTACAAACCTACTCAACATCACACGATGTCATCAATCCGGTCGGCTATCGATTCAATGCTCTCGATGATTCCATTGGGTTTGCCACCGACACCGGAGAGCTATCGAGCCAAGCCATGAAAACCCTCAAAGATTGTCGAGTCCTCGCACTCGAAAGCAACCACGATGTGACCATGCTGCGCGAGGGAGAATATCCCCGCTTTCTTCAGGAGCGCATCCTGTCTGCAAGGGGACACCTCTCCAACAGCCAAGCCGCCGAAGCCGCGCGCGAACTTGTTACCGATCGCACCGAACAGCTCATTGCCATGCATATCAGCCAAGAAAACAATCGTCCGAGCCTTACCGTCAAAAGCTATGCCAAAGCTCTAGCCGCAACCCTGGATGACGAGGTCGGCAGCTCCGCAACCCTTCTCCAAGGATCGCGAAATCTCTCGATACGCCCCGCAAGCCAGTATCAGCCGGCAACCATTCAATAGACTGTCCTAGACAGCAAAAGGGGCCGGGAATCGCTTCCCGGCCCCTTCTGTTGTCTTTTAATAGCGCAGAACACCAACGAAGTTAGTCGATGGAGATCTTCGTAACGTTCTTCTTCTCGACGATCTTGGGAACCGTAACGGTAAGGATGCCGTCAGCGTACTTAGCCGAGAGACCCTCGCTCGAAGCGTCCTTTAGATACACGCCACGCGTCGCGCTGTACGAGCTGAACTCCTTCTGCAGGAAGTTCTTGCCCTCGTTCTCCTCGTCTTCCTCGACATTCACGCTAATGGACAGACGGCCCTCGTTAAGCTCGACATCGATATCGTCCTTGGCGACGCCGGTCAGATAAGCCTTGACCTCATAGCCATCGCCCTTATCCTCAACGTCAACGGGGAACGCCTTAGAGGCAATCGAGCTGTTCGCTAGGTCGCTCATATCATCAAACAGATCGAACAGCGAGCTTGCAGAGGGACGAACGCCAAAAACCGAACGATAAGGAACCATGCTTGCCATGTTTACCACTCCTTTATAGGACTGCCGAGTCATCTTCCAGGTGACTGGGACTTCTTTTGACGCTCTTATATATGCCCACCCAGTGCTCATATATACATCGACTATAAAGTTTTTTGAGTCCAGTACTATAAGCATATCTAAGTGCGTATGACTCAGGTTTTAGGAAGGTTAAGGTTCTTTGAACCAGAGCTTAAATACCGAGTATGTCCCCAGCTACAAATAACAAGGGGCTTACAATGAGCGCGTACACGTTGTTGGTAACGAGCTAAAGGGCATCATGGACGACCAAAACCAGAACAATATGTTTATGCCGACGCAGGGGGAAGATACTTCCACGCAGCCGCCACGGTTCCATCGCCCCCACATCTCGCAAGAGCCCATTAATGATCCGGAGCCCGAGTATGTGACGAGAAATCGATATCAAACGCTCGAGGATGCCCAAACGGGACGTAAACATATGGGCGTCGCCTCGGGAGACCCTGTATATCTGAAAGACGCACCATTATCTAAATACAGCGCAGCTAGTGATGAGCCGATGAAAGCATCCGCCACTCATCAACAAAGAGGTCCTCGACCAAAGCAAACCTTGACGCATTCGGCTCGCTATCTCGAAACGCCAAAACAGGGAAAATCAATCTTCGTTTCATCAAGTAAACGACGCAAGCAGCATCGACTGACAATCCTGCTTTTGATCATTGCAGCCATAGCAGTTGCCCTTGTTATTCGTTTTATTTTCTTTAAATAAAAGCTCAATACCAAAAAGAATTAAATCGTCTGGCGTAAATGAGTCATTTATGCCCGGTAAACGCAAAAAAGGGGGAGGCCGCGAGGCCTCCCCCTTCTCAGTTCAAGCGTACGGCTCGGT
>ERZ827197.1229-NODE-1229-length-22228-cov-5.000225_pt1 | contig 22228 bp, 14 predicted proteins | sample MGYA00519867_ERZ827197 | MGnify/ENA primary metagenome ERZ827197 (study PRJEB31778, sample SAMEA3449278) | human gut metagenome | biome: human gut; feature: human-associated habitat; material: faeces | place: United Kingdom | collected 2010/2012 ...
CCGACGAAGATGATGAACTCCTTATCCTGGATCTCCAGGTTGAAGTCGGTAACAGCAGGAGCAGTAGCGCCCGGATAGATCTTGTAGATGTGCTGGCAGCTAATCGAAGCCATAGGTCATTGCCTCCATTAAAATTTTTCTATGTTACGGCACCTTGACGGTGCACGCTCTCGTTGGTATTATAATAACAGATAACTTTGTGATATAAAATAGCATTTTATTGATTTGAGGTGTCAGATATTGCTTTATGATTGGACAAGCACCGCAGCCCTTGGCGTGGTGCGGGATATCCAGCCCAAAGAACCCCTGACCCTGACCGGCGAGGGGCTGTGGGTCTGCCTGGTCTCCAGCGGCAGATGCACTGCCAGCCTGACCGATGCCTCGCCCTCCCCGGCGGGCAGCGCACTGATCCTGCCGCCCCAGAGTGCGGCGGCGGGCCATCTGGTGCTGAGCCGCGCCCCGTTGACCCTGACCCCAGAAGGGGAGAGCCACCTGCTCTGCATCCAGCTGACCGGGCAGGCGGCGGTGCAGTTCCTTGCCGGGCTGACGGAGCTGCCGTTCCTGGCCCGGGGCGAGACCTGCCCCGCCGCCGCAGAGCTGCTGGGCCGCCTTGCTGCCGAGGCCGACACACCCCGCAGCCGGGCTGCCAGCCAGCTGGCCTTTGCCCTGCTCTGTGAGCTTGCGGGGGCCGACAGCGCCGCCCCGCCTCTGCCGCCGCTGGTGGAGGCCGCCATTGAGGATATCCGCCAGAACTACGCTGGCCTGTACGGCGTGGAGGAGCTCAGTGAGCGGCTGGGGGTCTCCAAGAGCCACCTTGTCCGCACCTTTACCGCCGCCGTAGGGGTGCCCCCGGGGCGCTACCTGACCACCGTGCGGGTGGAAGCTGCCATGCGGCTGCTCCTGCACCGGGAATACACGCTGGATGTCATTGCCAGCCTGTGCGGTTTCTCAGGGGCCAACTACCTGTGCCGGGTGTTCAAAAAAGAGACCGGCCAATCCCCCGCACAGTGGCGGGCCTTGGCCGGTCAGACAGCGCGGCCCCTCAGCCCGGCGGAAAGCCAGCGGGAGCAGGCACTGTATATTTAAAATGTTCAGGAGCCGGGGCAGCACCCGGCTCTTTTCCGTGGAGGCGCTCAGCCGCACACAGACTGCGGGCGCTTGAGCAGGAACACCGTCAGGGCCAGCGTGATGGCCTCGGCGGCGGGGAAGGCCGACCACACGCCGTTCATGCCGAACAGGGCGCTCAGGATCAGCGAGCAGGTGACGATGGCGGCCACGCCCCGGCTGACCGAGGTGATGGTGGCCTCGGTGGGGCGGTTGACCGCACCCAGGTAGCCCGCCGCAACAATATTGCAGCCTGCAAAGAAGTAGCCCAGGAAGTAGATGCGCATACCGCTGTGGGCGTATTCAGCCATCAAAGCAGAGCTCTCGCTGTTGAAGAGGGCAACAAAGGTGTCGGTAAAGCCAAACACGGCACCGTACAACACCGCCGCCAGCGCCAGCGCGGTGCCGCAGCCCAGCAGAAGCAGCTTTTTTGCCCCGGCCATCTCGTTTTTGCCGTAGCACTGGCTGATCAGCGGCTGGGCACCCTGGGCCACGCCGTTGAAGATGGCTGTTGCCACCAGCGCAAAGTTTGCCACCACGCCGTAAGCGGCCACGCCCACGTTGCCCGCCAGCCGGAGCAACAGGAAATTGAACACGGTGGTGGTCACGGCAGAGGAAAGCTCCCCCACAAAGCCGGAGATGCCCAGCTGGCAGCTCTGCACCAGCAGCCGGGCCGAGGGGGCCTGCCGGACAAAGGTGAGCGTATTGCTCTTTTGAAAAAAGTGGCGGCTGCAGATGGCGATGCTGAGCACCGGCGAGATGGCGGTTGCCAGTGCCGCGCCGGGCAGGCCCAGCCCCATGGGGAAGATGAAGATATAATCGAACACTACATTGAACAGGCTGCCGCTCAGGGTGGCCACCATGGCAAGGGACGGGTCGCCGTCGTTGCGGACGAAGGCCGAGAAGATGTAGTTGCACATGAAGAAGGGCGTGAACAGCAGGAAGATGCGGGTGTAGTTCAGGCCCAGCGCCACAATGTCCGCATCGCCGCCCATGAGCTGCAGAAGCGTGTCCGGGCAGAACGCGCCCGCCAGCATGAACGGGATGGCGATCAGGCAGGCACAGAGGATGGCGTTGGAAAAATACCGCTGCGCCCGCGCCTCGCCCTGCGCCTGCAGAATGGCGTACCGGGTGGCCGCACCCAGGCCGATCATCGAGCCGAAGGCAAAGATCAGGTTGTACATGGGCAGGCAGAGGTTCAGCAGGGTCACGCCGTCGGTGCCCGCCGCCTGGGCGATGAAATAGGTGTCGGCCAGAATATAGCACGATGTGCCGATCAGACCGAAAATATTCTGCGACACATACTTGAAGAACTGCTTTGTCAGGTTCATGGATGCTTCCTTTCCGCGGGGAGAATAGGGGAGTGAAACGTAAAAACGACTACTACTATATCATAAAACTTGGCATATTTCAACGAAAAAGCGAGGAAACACGCCATCATTTCCCAAACGGAACACTTCTCCCCGGGGAGATGCTGCTATCCGAAAATGTCATACAAACACTGTCGCTTTTGTGCAACTTGCCAAAGATGCTTTGGGGTTGTTGAAAAAAAAAAAAAAGTTTTATGATTTTTGTGTAAGATGCCACATAAAAACAGAAGAATCGGCAAACCAGTCGAAAGGCTGCGACGCAAAGCTACAGGGCCTGTAATATGGCAGCCAGCTGAACTTTCTCAACCATACCGCACATGGGCATCACCTCAAGGGGCGGTAGATTCCCAAAGTACAAAACGCAGAGCGTTGTACCAGCCATTTGGCCGGTGCGGCGCTCTTTTTGCTTTGTGCGGGCATAGTTATATTTTGGGAGTAATTCATAAAAGGAGGATTTTTATGAGATTGAAACGTGTGATCAGCGCCGCCTTGGCAGTGAGCATGGCAGTTTCCATGATGCCTGCTACTGCGGTTTCGGCGTTTGCAGAGGGAACGAGCACCAATACTGCGGTAACGACTACCACTGTTGACGAGAATGCGCCCATCTCTGGTAATTGTGGTGCAGAGAATGTTCAGTGGGCATACGATGAATCTACAAAGGTTCTGACTATTACTGGCAATGGCCCAATGGCCGATTATGATGGAATTAAGGCGGATGCAGATGTTGGCACAGAAAAAGATTTGCGTCCATGGAAACCCTATCTCGACCAGATTACAGAAGTACATATTGCGGAAGGCGTTACTGCGATTGGCAATAGTGCATTCCGTGGGATGACGGCTTTGAAAAAAGCTAATATTCCTGCCAGCATTCAGCATTTGGGTGATTACATCTTCCGCGCAGATAGTGAACTTACGGAGGTTGAATGGGCACCTAATTTTATGGCACATGAACTTCAAGATAACGATACGAAAGGTACGAATGGTGAAACGTATATTGGTACATATGTTCCAACCAGTATGTTTGATTTCTGCTCCAAACTGGGTGACGGCAAAGAGCTGACGAAGTGGCTTCCCAGTAGCTTTACTGGCGTTGGTTGTGCTGCGTTCCGTGGAACAAAGTTTACAGTTGATTTTGATAACTGGAGCAATTTGAAGTATATTGGTGCCCGTGCATTTGAGCAGATGCCTCATCTTGAGAGTTTTACGCTGACAGATGGTATTCAGATTGGTTTGAGAGGTACGGATTCTAATGCGTTCAATGGTTCTGGATTGAAGAAACTGATTGTAAATACCGAGGAAGTACCGAGAAGTTTTGCGAATGGATGTACAGAATTGACAGATATTACATTAGGCAGTGCTGTAAAAAAGATTCAACCTTTCGCATTTTATTCGACAGCTATTACTACATTAGATGTGCCGGAAGGAATCAGCAACATTGGAGATTGTGCATTTTATGCTTGTCAAAATCTTAATAAATTGACATTTCGGGGCAAGGTAACATTAGGAGAAAGGGTATTTACTGCGTGCGGCATCAAAGAACTTGATATTCTGGATGGTGCAGAAGTCATTTGTGCAGCTGGAGATCCCTTTAGGGGAAGTGGAAATGATCCTGCGGTGACCACAATCAATGCAGTTGAGTTAAAAGGTACGTTAAAGAGTGGTAAGAAAGATCAAACAGACAGGAGTCTTTGGCACGATATATTTTCTAAAAATACTGAAATAACAACGGTAAATGTTTGTGGCCAAAACCTGCAATATGTGCGACCGTCAGTATTTCCGAGTATGGAAACATTGAATGTAACAGGCGGAGAAGCGCACATTCCAGCTGAAAATACCTATGCTTTCTCTGGAAATACTACACTGAAGCATGTTAACATCGATGTTGATACTTACACAGAAGATGAATATGTGGATAAAACTGGAAAACAAGCTGTGGTAGCATCTTTCCGTAACGCACAGGCGCTTGAAACCTTTGCGGTGAGAGCCAATAACGTAAAACTTGGAAATCGAACTTTCTATGACTGTGCAAATTTGCAGAAGATTGATTTTACAGGTTGCACCGAGATTCGTTATATGAACGGTTGCCTGAGCTCTTCTGGGAATGCACAACCACTTAATCCCAATGTGTGCATTTATGTGAATGACGAATCTGCAAATCCGAGAGCAACCAACAATGATAGTGGGTTGAGTAAAAATGTAGGCATTGTCTTTGTTGTCGATGGCGGCATTGTTGACATGAATAAGACCGGTTTTGACAGCGTAACCAAGGCTGGATGTACCGCAAAATGGTATGAAAACGCTGATTTTACCGGTGAAGCAGTAACGACCCCTAAAACTGGTAAGACTTATTATGCTAAGTGGGAAAAGAACAAGTACACTGTGACCCTTGACAACAATGGGCATGGTGAACAGCCTGCTGCTATTTCTCCTGTTGAATACGGTGCCCCTGTTACTGACTACCTGCCTGAGTTGCGCGACAGTGCCAACGAATGGGTATTTGATGGCTGGTATATGGATGCAAACTTCGCAACCAAATATGATAAGCAGGCCATCACTGGTAATACAACTCTTTATGCGAAGTGGCATGAATATCAGAATACCGCTTTGACTGCAAAAGTTTCCAAGAGTAACTATCTGGTCAACACCCCTGCTGATGTGAATGTCACGGTTACTCCCGGCGATGATTTTAGTAAGCTCATGCAAGATAAGGACAACATCAAGATTTCGCTGACCTACGATGATGATGTTACCAGTGTGATGCTGAACGGCAAAGTGCTGGACAAGAAAGAATACACCATTTCCGAGTTGATGCCGCTGATGGGCCAGAATCGCAAGCTGGACGTAACCTATGGCAAGGCCGGTACGCATACCTTTGGTATTGCCCTGAAAAATGGGAACAAGATTGTGAGTGAGTGCAGCACGGATATCGTTGTTGCCGAAGAGGCCGCCGAACTGACCCCTGCAACCAAGCTCTACACCCTGACCGTCAAGAACGCTGATGTTACCATTAAGAATGGTGACGAAGAGGTCAAGGCTGAGAAGAACGACAAGGGCGAGCTGATCGCCAAAGTGCCCGAGAAGGCTGACGTGACCGTGACCTACACCAGCCAGAGCGATGCCGTTGCATTTGACCAGTGGACGATTACCACTGATAAGACGCTGGATGTGGATGTCAAGAACAACCCCCTGAAGTTCCAGATGCCTGCCGGTGGCGTGACCATCGAAGCCATGACAAAGGATGCCTCCATTGAGGAGGACGAGCCCAACATTCTGGGCACCGCCGCCGTGGTCGGCACTGCCGCTGCTGGCACCGCCATTCTGGCATGGCAGGGCTACCAGCTGGGCACGGAGCTGTACCTGAAAACCGCTCTGCCCGCCGGTACTGCCATCCCCACAAACCGTGCCGAGCTGGCCCTGCTGGTGTGGAACCATGCCGGTAAGCCCGCACCCGCCGCAGTTCTGCCCGCTGATGCCACCGATACCCAGAAGGCCATTGCCTGGGCTGTGGAAAACGATCTGCTCAAGGCCGCAAAGGACAACGGCGAGACCTATGTGGATACCGATTCCGTGAGCCGTGTTGAAGTGATCCGCGTGTGGAATAAGGCACAGGAAAAGTAAACCCCACCGTCATCCCTTCGGGATGCCACCGCCCCTAATAGGGGCGGCCTTGGCAAAAAGGTGAAACTATCCGCCACGCCAAGGCCCCCCAATCAGCGGGGGCTGTCGCTGAAAGCGACTGGGGGGGGTGCCCCCACAACCGAACCATTCTCTATTCCCAAATAACCTGTGGAAGCGCCCTGCCGGGGAACCGGTGGGGCGCTTCTGCATAGGGGCGGGAGCCGAAACCGCCGCTTTTTCCGCTCTAGCGCCGTGGTTTTTATTGACAAGCTCCCGGCTTGCTATTATAATAGAACAGTCATAATAGCATTCGTGCGCGGCTTTGCGGCTGCGTCAATCCAATAGACAAGGAGAAGATCCAAAATGGCACAAGAAATCAAGATGTCCGCTTCCGGCCTGAAGGCGATGCAGGACGAACTGGAATACCTCAAGACGGTCCGCCGCAAGGAGCTGGCCGAGGAGATCAAGGAAGCCCGCAGCCACGGCGACCTTTCTGAGAACAGCGAGTACGATGAAGCCAAGAACACCCAGGGTCTGGTGGAGAACCGCATCACCGAGCTGGAGCAGATGGTCAAGAACGCTGTGATCATCGACGAGAGCGAGCTGAGCGTGGACAGCGTTGCTGTTGGCACCCACGTTTCCATCAAGATGATCGGCGATGATGAGGCCGAGGAGTACGATATCGTTGGCCGCACCGAGGCTGACCCCATCAACGGCAAGATCAGCGACGAGAGCCCCGTGGGCCACGCTCTGCTGGGCAAGGCCGTGGGCGAGAAGGCTGAAGTCCTGCTGCCCTCCGGCCAGACCGTCGAGTACGAAGTGCTGGCCATCACCCACGCCGCAAACTGAGCCTGAACGGGAGGAAACCATGGAAGAGCAAAAGAGAAACCCCGCTCAGGGCCTGTCTGAGAGCGAGCAGGTGCAGGTGCGCCGCCAGAAGCTGGCCGACCTGCAGGCTGCCGGAAACGACCCCTTCACCCTGACCAAGTTCCCGCAGGACGCATACTCTGCCGACCTGAAGGAAGAGTTCAAGGATCTGCCCAACGAGACCGACAGCGGCAAGCAGGTCGCGCTGGCCGGCCGTATGATGTCCAAGCGCGTGATGGGCAAGGCAAGCTTTGCCCACCTGCGCGATGATAAGGGCGATATCCAGCTGTATGTCCGCCGCGACGAGCTGGGCGAGGAGGCTTACGCCGCCTTCAAGAAGCTGGACGTGGGCGATATCATCGGTGTCAAGGGCGAGGTGTTCCGCACCAAGACCGGCGAGCTGAGTGTTCGTGCCACCGAGCTGACCCTGCTGGCCAAGAGCCTGCGCCCCCTGCCCGAGAAGTTCCACGGCCTGACCGATACCGAGATGCGTTACCGTCAGCGCTATGTGGACCTGATCGCCAACCCGGAGGTGAAGGATACCTTCGTCAAGCGCAGCCAGATCCTGAAGGAGATCCGCGCCTATCTGGACGAGAAGGGCTTTTTGGAGGTGGATACCCCCATCCTGACCCCCTTTGAGATCGGTGCCTCTGCCCGCCCCTTCTACACCCACCACAACAGCCTGAACATGGACATGGTGCTGCGCATTGAGACCGAGCTGTACCTCAAGCGCCTGATCGTGGGCGGCATGGACCGCGTGTACGAGGTGGGCCGCATCTTCCGCAACGAGGGCATGGACCCCAAGCACAACCCGGAGTTCACCAGCATCGAGCTGTATCAGGCCTTCACCGACTTCCACGGCATGATGGATCTGGTGGAGGAGCTGTACAAGCGCCTTGCCCAGAAGATCTGCGGCAGCATGGTCATCCCCTATCAGGGCAAGCAGATCGACATGGGCCACTGGGAGCGCCTGACCATGGTGGAAGCCGTGAAGAAGTATTCCGGCGTGGACTTCAACGACTGGAAGTCCGACGAGGATGCCATTGCCTCTGCCAAGGAGCATCATGTGGAGCTGCCAGAAGTCCCCACCAAGGGTGCCATTCTGGCCGAGTTCTTCGATGCCTTTGTTGAGGACAAGCTGATCCAGCCCACCTTCATTTATGATTATCCTGTCGAGATCAGCCCGCTGGCCAAGCGCAAGCCGGATGATCCCGCCTTTACCGAGCGCTTTGAGTACTTCATCGACTGCACCGAGTACGGCAACGCCTTCAGCGAGCTGAACGACCCCATCGACCAGAAGGGCCGCTTCGAGCGTCAGGTGGCCGAGCGCAAGGCCATCGAGCCCGACTGCAAGGCACAGGTCGATTACGACTACGTCAACGCTCTGGAGTACGGCCTGCCCCCCACGGGCGGCCTGGGCTTCGGCGTGGACCGCCTGGTCATGCTGCTCACCGACAGCGCCTCCATCCGCGATGTTCTGCTGTTCCCCACCATGAAGCCGGTTGAACAGTAAAAGACGAAAACAAGCCTTCTTTCGTCAAAAAACGCACTGCGTGATGATGGTATAACGTAGATTTACCACCAATTTACCACCAAATTTCATCATTTGCATTCATAATGCAAGAAAGCAGCCTACACTAAAACACAAGCACCCCTGTCCATTTGATGCTGTGCGACAGCACAGCATGATGGGCAGGGGTGTTTTTGCATCTTGAGCGACTGACTACCCGTGTGAATTAAATCTGTTCGCCAATCTGAAAGAAACTCATCCGTCAGATGTAGCAAGTGGAATGGGTAATCAAAGAGCTGAAAGCAGCCGACCAGATGGAATTGGCACGGAAGATGAACAGTATCCAAGGCGGGGAGGAAGAAATCATAAAAAGTATATTCTCTATCAATAACGGCTAAATACAGACCCGTCACTCGACATTGCTCCGTTTCGTACAATGTCAAGTGGCGGGTTTTGTTGTAATTTGTCAAAATCGGTATTGCGTCACACACTTTATTCTGTTAAACTTGTACTAATCAATCGACAATTTTGCCAATTTCTAAGCATGTTCTTTTTATGAAGTGCAAAATCAGCGTCAGAAGAACGATTTATTGTACCTTTTCTGTGCTATACTGCGGACAGTGCGGAATAACGGCAAAAGAAAGCTGGGATTGCTTATGGGTTGGAGCAAATATACAGAAGATAACGACGGATTCAGCGAGGAACGGCTTACAAATACCTATGGCGCAGGCCAGTACTCATACAACTACAATTATTACTGGACTAAATCGACTGCGAATGCTTCGGATTATTTGCGCCGTGTTCTTACTCGACCACGACATGACCCATTTCTTGAGGTGAATCATCAGCGAATCACAGATGCTTTTGAGCGAGTGCCAAAGGTTATATCCTTAAAACTGTGCTATTATGGGAATAAGCCTACTACAGTATCGATTCTTGTGGATGACGGTTTTTCTTCGCTAGAAAGCATCTCCTTTCGTACGATACCAAAGAAAAAAGAATACGATTTACTTCAGCAGATTCCACATAAAGGGTTCTACACACTAGATGTTCACGTTGATGATCTGTCTTTTAAGATTCAACAAGAAATCCGTCTTGCAAACCTGACAATAAAAGATGTTGAATCTGGTGCTTATCCCATTGCAAGGTTTCAGAATGCCTTTACAGAACAGCTTTCTGAGCAGGACTATCTGCGATATTTGCAACTGCTGCTTGCTGAACATAGCAGCGCGCAGGACGTTCTTGATTATTTTGAATACCTTCACGATACGGATGTTCAAAGTGAATCTCTTGGCTGGTACTGTTTACTGTCCACTCAAAATCCCAATCTGGTCCAGATTCCCAGCATAACAGCCCTTTGGAAGGGAGTTTACAATCTCCTGAACGGAAATTGCAAATTAGCATTGAAATACTTTGACGATGAGAAAGAAAGCAATGTACTTCATGGATGCTATCAAATTTGCTGGATGTTGGAAGGCATATCCGGCAACGAGGGATATTGGAAAACTCCGTATCAAAATAAGAACTGCGGTATTTTAGGGACGATTCATCGGGTTTTGACTACCCTTTCTGAATACACAGTAACCAACCCAAAACTCCCTCTGTACGATGATGTCGAAGAGTTGACCCTATTTGTGCAGTATCCGCTTGTTCGAGCAATTATAAATTTTCAGGATGCTTTGCAGCATGAAACTGTTTTGCAGAATGAAGATTATCTATTGCTGCAGAAGCTGTCTCCCTGGGTCGCATTACCCTTTTGCCGTGGAAAGAGACAGGCTGAAGTCGATAGCATCTTGCAGGATACATTTGAGAATTTCCCATCGGATCAGCAGTTCAAAGAATACGCACAGCGAACACTTTGTGCAAATCGTTTGCTTTACTTTTTACCAAAAGAGGGCACTTTCTATCAATCAGCCCTGTATCAAGCAAACAACGCGCGGAAGCACCCCTTCCCGGATAACATTCTGAATTGCCGCCATCAAACAGAAAAGATTGAAATGCTTCCGTTGGGCGGTTCCAGCAAAATCGGCGCAAGCTGTTTTCTGGTGGCGTATCGTGGATTCCGGATTTTACTTGATTGTGGCATCGATCCTAAGCAATCCAATGAAGATGTGTATGCGGGTATTTCTGCGCTGAATTGTAATATTGATGCTATTATAATCAGCCATGCACATTTGGATCATAGCGGTGCAGTGCCGGCTGCACACGAAGCATGGCCAGAAGCTAAAATTTACGCAACCAGCATTACAGAAATGTTTTTGGAACATTTGTATGCAGATATGGCAAAAGTCAAAAACGACCCATCCGGAACATTTGAAATTGAAAATATTTCTTATAACCGCAGAATCATGCAGGATACGCTAAATCACATTGAAATCGTAAAGTGCGAGCAGTGGATTCAGCTGACAAAGGAGATTCAGTTCCGATTCCATACAGCGGGGCATCTTTTAGGCGCAGTTATGATTGAGCTGCGTATAAATCAGAAAACCATTCTTTACACGGGAGATTGGTCTGCCCATGAACAGGATTTGACCCCCACTGTTGAATATAAAAATTTACCGTTTGAGCCTGATCTGCTCCTTTGCGAAGCGACCTATATGAAAAAGGCTGCAAACAGTTGGAAGCAATGCAAAGACAATTTAGAGAAAGAAATTCTGGATGGTGTGCAATCTGGACAAAGTATCCTCCTGCCTGCCAATGCTATGGGACGAAGTCAAGAACTTGCTTGTCTTATTGGTGAAATGAAACAGGATGGGAGACTTCCCGAAAAGACAGAATTATGGATTGCTGGTATGGCAAGTGCTATCACCTTGGAATCCGCCGGCTTTATGAATGCGGCTTATGCAAATGTGATTGGGCAGTACCACATCTTTGATGGTTCAAATTGGCCTGAACAAAACTGCATTGTGATTGCAAGTTCTGCGACACTTGCAGTCGGAAGCGCATCCGCACAGATTCGTAAGCATTGGGCTGAAAATCAAATCCCGTGCAGAATCATCCACAACGGCGGATGGCATTCACCTTATTCTGCGCAGACTGAAACCATTTTCTCATGTCCGTTACCTACTCATGCAAATCGCACGGACATAAAAGAACTAATAAATAAGTTGCACCCAAAGTCGGTGGCATTTGTTCATCAGGGCGGAAAAGCTGTGGAACGTCCGCAGATTTTGGCTGATCTTCAAAAAGAGATTACTCAGGAAAATCACAACAGCATTATCTGCTATACCCTGACGGAACAGCAACTTGTGAAACCATTTGATCTATTATATATGATGCAGAAAGGAACTTGTTACGATGGCTGAAAACGAAGCGAAAAAGGCTATTAAAGCTGAAATCTCAAAAAAGGATGTTGACAAAAAGGAAGCCACATCAAAAAAAGAATCCAAACCCAAAGCACCCGAATTGCCTCCCATTGTGCAGGAGTGGACAAAGGATGCCGTTCAATATGGATTGAAAGAATGGTTTCGACTGCATCCTGTACAAAGTGTTCCGTTTTCGGAAATGCCCAAACGGACTTCCGCTGAACGAAAAGAAGACGAGGAACACCTAAAACAACTCGACTCTTGGAACAGCTTTATTCTCTCGCATTTAATGAAAAGCTCGGTAACCGAACTCAACGTTTTTCTTGATTGGTTATTTGAACTGTACACTGAGCCGTATAGACGTGATGTAAAAAACTACCTTGTTGCTGGTAGATTAAGAAAATTGATTTCTATTGCGTACAATCAAGATTCAAATGCCGCATATCCATTACTTGAAAAAGTAAACAGAACGGTATCTGTTCGAGAATATCCGTTTATCACGTTTGACCCACAATGTCCATTGTATGGAAGTATCATTCAAAAAACTGCAATGGATCAAACCAGGCTGTCTCCTCTTTCAGATCAAGATATAATCTCTCGTTTGGAGCTTTTTCTTCAAAACAAGAACTCTGATGTCTTTACCAGTTGGATTTTGGCTATTCTACAATATACGCCCTCAAAAGTACCTACTGACTTTGATTTTAACGAAAATCGTGATACTGTAAAGAACTGGATTCATGACCAACTTCTTGAGAATGAAGACGCTCGTGAGCTATTGATGGCAGGTCTGATTGATGGAGATCAATTACAAATCCTTTTGAACGATCTTCGGAATCAAAGGTCAAAGGCATTGTCCGCTTTCTCTCTTCAAAAAGAGAACGAGCGATTGAATGGTCAGTATCAGGCGCAAAAAGCTGAAATAGATGCTCTGAAAAAGCAACTCGAAGATAAAGACCGTGCAATCGAACAATATAGAGAACTTCAGCGAAAAACAGACTATGAAAAGGTTGTCCTTAACGAAAAATCAAAGCAGTCGGAACAGCGATTGAATCTGCAAATCCTCGCAAACGAACGGCTTGTTGCGGAGAATGAACGTCGACTGCAAAAAGCTACCGCAGATGCCGCGCAAGCAGATGACCGTGCAGAACAGCTTGAAGTGGAAAATCAGAAACTCTCGCAAGAACTTGAAAATGTACAGGCCGACCTTGACTTGGCACAAAGCAACTTGAAAAATGCAGAGCAGGCCGCAGGAGATCAGGAATCCCGTATACAAAAAATCTTCCTCAGAAATCTGGCAGAAGGGCTTGCAGAACCGTTGCATTATCTGAACGGTACGGGACAATTCCTTGCATTGACTTATCCCGAAGACAGTACAGCAACAGAATTGCCTGAACTTTTGTCACAGATCAATGAAGCATTGTTCTCCATGGGACTTGCAAGTTTCGGACAGGATGGAGAAATGGTAGCGTATGACCCTGCATTGCACGAACTGGCGGATGGTATGTGCAGCAAGGGAGACCCAGTTGTGATTCTGCAATGCGGCTGGAAAATCAAGGGCGATGTCTACAAAAAAGCAATCGTACAAAAAGGAGAATAAGATATGTCTCAGAAAGAACACTTGACGATTCGATGGGCATTTGGCATGGGTCAGAATGCTGAAATTGACTTTACGCGCGAGGAACTGGTAAAGATTTGCGATCCAATTATCGACCAAGCAATTGCGCCAATTGATGCTGCGTTGGATAAAGCCAATCTGGAAAAAGAGGATATCGACCTGATTATTATGGCAGGCGGTTCTTCCCAGCTTCCCGGTGTGTCAGATAAACTCTATCAGAAGCTTGGGAAAAAGCCCAAAATTATTCCCCGGAATTTGATGCTTGCAGTTTCCTCTGGTGCAACGCTGCAGCAGCGTGAAACAATGTCTCTGCCGATGGATAAAAAGCCAGTAAAGCGTGTCGGTACATCATTGGGCATCCAAGTGCAGGATGGTGGACATCGCAGTATCAAGTTGCTATTAAATCACAATGAAGAACTCCCGGCCACCAAAAGATACACTTTACCGATTGATGAAGGTCAGACAGAAGCAAGTCTGCAACTTGTTACAATGAAAGGCAATCAGAATGTTCCGGAACGCTTTTTGAACAAGCGTGTTTTAAGATTGGAACACGATACTACTGAAATCATTGCTGAGATTACTGTGACGGAAAACCGCGTCATACAGTTAAAAGCGTGGGATCCAAAACACACAGAGCAGCAAGTGATTATTCAGGCAGACCAAAATGCTTTGACAGCAGCGCAGATGAAAAATCGCCGGAAACTGCTCGGTATTTCAGAAATGACTTCAACGGGAAGCAAAGGGCAACCTTGTATTGGTATCGACCTTGGAACTACAACAACTGAATTGACTTTCTCTCAGCGTGCATTAGGGTCGCCGATTGAATATTTGGAAAATCCAGAGGCTCCTGCAAGTTATGCGACTTATAGTTTTCCCTCTGTGGTTTACTTTAAGGAAGGGCAAGAAAAGCCGGAAGTTGCGAATGAAGCGGCTGTTAATGCACTGACGGATGCAAGTGCATTAAATCGAGTTTTTAGCAATTTCAAAACCGAGAACAGACGTTCTTTTCACAAAAAAGTTGATGATAAAGATATTACGGTCCGTGATTTGTCCGCGCTGGTTTTAGCAAAAGTATGGGAGACCGCACAAACCCGATTTGCCGAGTTTAATCTGGAAAGAGCTGTTGTGACCGTCCCTGCAAAATTTGATTTTGACCAATGTCGTGAAACCATTGAAGCCGCACAGATGGCAGGTATCAAAGATGTGACCTTGATTGATGAACCGACTGCCGCTTTTGAATATTATCGAAGCCAGAATGATATTAATGTGAATAAGATTCAGAACGTTCTGGTATTTGACTTTGGCGGTGGCACAACAGATGTTGCTATTTTGGATTTGGCAAATAATTCGGATGCAGAGGACAATCGCTATAAGGAATGTCTGTACAATGTGATTGGCATTGACGGAAATCCTGAATGTGGCGGTAAAAATGTAGATGCTGCGATTTATGATTATTTGCAGAAACAGATTGAAGAAAAATATCAGAAGCCATTGACCCCACTTTATCAGAAACAACTTCGGAAGAAAATTGAAGAAGTTAAAGTTCGCCTTTCAGAAGATGATGAGGATGACGAATGATGGATGAGGAGATTGTAAAAGAGTACATCCGAAGATTCAATAAAAAATATCGGCTGATTCAACCGTTTTCTGTCAACGATATCGATTATATCGAGTTGACACCTGCTGGCATTGATTTGTTCTCCAAGAAATGCTCTAAGAATGTGTCAACTGAATTGTCAAAGCTTTCAGCCAACACGCCCGGTGCATTCCTGTTTTTTGAAAATTGTCTGATGGTAGCACAAAAGAAAGGCAAGAGACTTGAATACCTGACAAAACAAATGGGAATGCGCGATGTTTCGCAGCTGCCGATTTCGGTTGATAATTTATTGGATGGTGTAGCTTCCACGAATGAAAGCGCCCACATTGGAAATTTTATTTCATGGACAGTGAAGCCATCAGAAAAGGCGGAGCTCTCAGAAAAAGTATTCAAAAGATTCCTGTCAAAAGGCATCCGTTTTTACTGTGAACGAATTTCCGATGATGAAACAGAATGCATTGCTTATATGCTGCCTTTTTCTCCCAAGATTTTATTTCCGAACTGGGAAAATCTGATGAAAGAAATCAATCCGGAGATCCCGTTTAATCTCTATTTGAAAGATATTGGCTCTTTGACCGAGCATCCCATTGGAAAAACGCATTATCTGGTTTTACACAGTCCGGCGGTTCAGACAGAAGATGAACAGGATGGCACTACGCTGGAATACTATATCGTTTCTGCCTATCGGACTGAATTGAATGGAACATCGCACTGCGTAGGGTGCATTGCATTTGATGTTGATGCGTGTGATGAAATTTACGAGATGCAAACATTTCCGGACACCGTTATCCGAATGAAAGAAATTAAAGCGATTTCAAAGAAAGAAGTTTCTCCTGAAACGCATTCAGTAACAAAACTCCCACACATTGCATCTCGCTATCAGCTCGATAATTCGCTGTATTCTTTTTTGGATTCAATCACGGATTCGTTTATCCGCAAAACTTATCGTCTAGGAGATTTTTCTGGAAGTTCTGATGAATTCCTTCAAAAAATGCGCCAAAAGTATGAAGGTAACAGAGAATTGGAGATTGCTGACCTTTGCGTAGAAATGACTGGCATTAACGATCTATGCCAAATTTCACTCGGCGATGCTGCATATCTTGCAAAGAAAACTTACCTTGAAACTAAACAGAAAGTATTCGTTGAAACGGGTCTTTCCATGCACAATAGTAAAAATGCGTATTTTGGTGGGTGCAGCATTATCAAAGATGATTTCAGCAGCGCGTTTGAACTTCCAGCCAATTTCGCAGAAGCAACATGGAAGGTAAAACGAAATATTCATGCAGTAGAATATGGGATTATCAAAAGAAAAAATATCGCAAAATTCACCCTTGACCAGGTGATTGAAGCAATCATCGCTCATAACGACAACTGCACGGCATCTGATGTTGCGCTTGATCTGATTTATTTCTATGGTGTATCAGATGATATGGAGCCAAGTGTGCTTTTCACTGCAAAAGTATTCTTCCATCTTGCAAAGATGGAAAATGTTCAGTTTAAGGCACCGGGCAATCAGGCACTTGGTGGAGCTGTGTATATAGAAAATATCGGTCAGGAAATTAAACCTGTTCCAATCAAGCCAACAACAGCGCATAAAAGAAAAACCTCTTTTGCTAAGCGTGAAGCAAACTTTGAACGTTTTGGATGGTACAAGCCCGCACCCAGCGGAAGCAATCGTTCACGTGGTACAGTTCGGATTGAGGATCTTGGACTTTCAGTTCGATCGTATAACTGCTTGAAACGCGCAGGTATCCGTACGACGGATGATCTTACTGCAAAATCATTGCAAGACCTTATGCGTGTGCGTAATCTTGGACGAAAAAGTAGAGAAGAAGTTATCAGAAAACTGAAGGAAGCTGGTTTTTCAATAAAGGACGAGGCATAAGATAAGGTTGCATCCGGCAGTTGCAGACAGGCTCATTTTTGCCGACCTTCTCATAAGGCAAATTATCGGAAAAGCCAAGGCAGTAATTTGCGCGTATCGCGCCATCGACACAAAACGGTAAAGTGGATTTTATCTGCTTTGCCGTTTTTCTTTTGAGTAGCTTGAGCGAGCGACAACCACCAGCTCCGCTGGTGGAGAAGAAAATGCTTTAGCTATAAGATTCGAGCGAAGCGAGATGACAAAGAAATTGTCATCTTAGAAGATGCACTTTATGATACTGCTCGTTAGAGCAGTAGGGCAAGTAATGCAGATGAAAGATGCTTGCTCGTGGCCCCTTGCAGGGGCTTTGCTAGTAAGGAGCCCTTCTAGGGCTTACTCAAGCCACCGGCTCAGCCGGTGGTTTTGACTTGTCCAAATTTGTGAAATTTTCAAAACTGTATTCCAAAACAGCTCTGCGGATTCCTATTAGTGTAGGGGCCTTCAAAATCTTTTGTAGAACAGCTTTCCGCTGGTTCTATAAGTGGAAAATGAACAAAATCTATATTCTAAAATTAGGCAGTTCAACAAAATTTGAAAATCTGTATGCCAAACGCCCATTTTAGAATGTTATAGGTAGAGGAGAACGTTGGAAAAATGAATTTTCTTTGAACTTTCAAAAGACCCGGTTTAAAAACACCCCTTAAAGTTTGTATAGGGTATAGGAAGTGTTTTCAAAAGTAAGCCAATTCACTACGGTATCACTGATGAAATTCCCCGATTCCTTACAAAGTCACATCGCACCTTGAAAATCGCATGAGCCACCCCAGCAGGATACCTCTGGTACTGAATGTGCATTCTGCACGTCTTACCGGAAAATACGCCGGAGAAAATCGGGCAGGAACGGGCTGGGACAGAGTGGACGGTAGTTAAGAGCAAGATTCGCCTTTGTATACGAAATCGCTCCTACGGGAGATTTCTCCACGCGGCATCTTGATGGGGATTGTGCTCCCCATACCCTCACATCGTGCAAAATCACATGATTTTGCCTGTTGGTGACCTGCAGAAGCAGGCCACAGCCGGAGTGCAGATGCACTGCCGGGAAAATCAAATTCTTGATTTTGGAAAGGAGACCCCATGCCACGAACAAAGAGAAAAGTGAAATCTATCGTAAAGACAAAAGTAATCTCCGCACGAGTTACAGAAACAGTACATGAACTTTTACACCGGCAGGCAGAAGATGCCGGGATGACCCTCTCTCAATTTGCAGCGCAGATGCTGATGAAAGGCCGCGTGGATATCTCGTATGTGTTCTACGTCCACCCGGACGAGATCGAAGCAATCACACGGGAGTTTGCCGCCATCGGAAACAACCTGAACCAGATTGCGACTTTCTTCAACAGCGGCGGTATCCAGTCCCGTGCGATGCACGAAAACATCAACCATGCGATTTCCTGCATTTTTGAAATGCGGGAGCAGGTCGCAGAAATGGCAGGAAAGAACTATGGCAATCTTAAAGCATATCGCAAGTAAGAGTTCCAACTATGGCGCTGCGCTGGAGTACCTGATTTTCAAGCATGACGAGCTTCGGAAAATTCCGATCCTTGACCAGAACGGAAATCGTATCATGCGAGATGAGTATTATCTGGACGGTCTGAACTGTGAACCCTATTCCTTCGATGCGGCCTGCCAGCAGTTGAACCGCGAATATCAGAAGAACAAAAACAAGGATGAAATCAAAAGCCACCATTACATCATCAGTTTTGATCCACGGGACAGCACGGAAAATTGCTTGACGGGGGAACGGGCGCAGGAACTTGGACTGGAATATGCAAAAGCGAATTTTCCGGGGCATCAGGCTTTGGTCTGTACGCACATGGACGGTCACAATGGCAGCGGCAACATTCATGTACATATCGTAATCAACAGCTTGCGAAAATTGGATGTGCCCCAGCAGCCCTTCATGGAGCGACCCATTGACTGCAAGGCAGGGTACAAGCACCATGTGACGAACGAGTATCTAAAGCACCTGCAGAAATCCCTCATGGATTTGTGCCGCCGCGAATTTTTGCATCAGGTCGATTTACTGTTACCCTCCAGAACGGGTGTGACCGAAGCGGAGTATTGGGCACAGCGGCGGCTGGATGAGAAAAAACAGAAAATCGAAACGGAAGGATTTACGCCCAATCCGACAAAGTTTCAAACACAGAAACAGCTTATCCGGGATGCCGTTGCCGCTGCTCGTGAGAAAGCAATCTCGTATGAAGATTTTCAAAACATCCTGCAGGATGAATATAATATTTTTGTCAAAACACAACGTGGGCGTTATAGCTATCTGCCGCCGGAACGGAACAAGTTTATATCGGAGCGTTCTTTGGGGGATAGCTGCAAAAGAGAATGTCTGGAAGGATTCTTTGTTCAGAACGCCGAGAAGAATCTGCGGTACAAGGAAGACCCCATACTGATCTTTACGACCAGAACCAGACTGCGGCTTGTTGTGGACCTGAAGGAGAATGTCAAGGCACAGGAAAATCTGGCCTATGCACTAAAGGTCAAAATCAGTAATTTGCAGAAAATGGCTGAAACGCTGGTATGGGTGCAGGAAAATAACATCAACGACCTGACGGAACTGAACGATCTGTGTAAGACAGCACAGGCCAATGCGCAGGCAGCGTATGAACGGCTGTCACAGGCAGAGGATGAACTGTACAAAACCAACGAACAGATTCATTATGCGGGGCAGTACCTTTCTACCAAAGAGGTTCAGCAGCAATTTACGAAAGCAATTTTCAAGAAAAAATTCCGTGCAGAGCATTCCAAGAAATTGGATGCCTATGCAGAATCCGTGAAATACTTCCGGGAAGAAAATGATGGAAAGCTGCCATCGCTGAAATCCTTGAAAAAACGGAAAGAAGAACTGACCAAAGAAATCGCGGAGAGGAAAAAGGCATATGCTCCCCTGAGGGAAGAATCCAAGCGTCTGGAAATTGCATCGGATAATGTGTACAGCATCTTCCGAAAAACCGATGAAATGAAATCCGACCTTGCATGGAAACGCGAGTGGGAGGCTAGAGTCCGCGAAAAGGCAAGGCAGGAGCAGGCTCGACAGGAACAGCGAGAGCGTCAACCGAAACGCAAGAAGCGCAGCTATGATATGAGCCTGTAATCAGCAGGGTCTTCCACCCCGCACCCTGGAACCCTGCCGGATGCGTAAGCCCACAGGTGGCTTTCACATCCGATAGGGACTTTTAAAAATAAGAAGGAGGTTAATTTTCAAGAACAACAATTTATTTGAAATCGTAAAGCTGAATATTACTACTCGACAGGCTGCAGAAGCCTATAGCTTTCAGCCCAACCGCAGCAGCATGATTTGCTGTCCATTCCATACAGACCGTAACCCCAGCATGAAAGTAGATTCCCGGTTTCACTGTTTTGGCTGTGGAGCGGATGGTGATGTTATTGACTTTACCGCAAAGTTGTTTCAACTGTCCCTGCGACGGGCGGCGGAAAAGCTGGTCGCAGATTTTGGACTTTCGAGGAATCCTGTTTTTCCACTACAGTATCCGAAAATTGTGGAATATAAAAGTCAAAACCCAATCCAAATATTGTACGAGTGCCGTGCAATCCTAGCTGACTGGCGCATACGATTTGTACCAAAATTATCGGAGGAAGAACTGCATCCATGTTTTGTTGCCAGCCTGCATTATACGGATTACATCCAATATCTGATAGAGAATCGACATTTTCTCACCGAACATCGGAAGGAGGTTCAACAGATTGCCCAACGAATCCGAAAATACCAGACCGACCATTTCCAACATCCGCAAAATGCTCTCGCAGGCTGAAAAAGGTGGTGTTCAGAACACGATTCAAAACTGTGTGACTGTTTTGCAGAACGACCCGATTCTTGCTGATTCCATCCGGCTGAATCTGCTGAGTGAACGCATTGATATTGTAAAGCCGATGGGCTGGCAGCGTTCTGGCCCTACACTGACCGACACGGATATGATGTACATTCTTCGTAGAATGGAAAAGTATGGTCTGTACAGCGAAAAACGAGTGTCTGCGGCAATTCGCATTGTTGCCAATGAGAATCATTACCACCCCATCCGGGACTACTTGAATGAATTGAAGTGGGATGGCACAGCACGGATAAGCCGCGCCTTGCATCGCTTTCTCGGTGCCGCAGAAGATGAGCTTACCACAGAAGCGTTGAAAATTTTTCTGCTTGGAGCGATCAAACGGGTGTTTCATCCCGGCTGCAAATTTGAAATGATGCTTTGCTTGGTCGGTGGGCAGGGTGCAGGAAAATCCTCTTTTTTCCGGCTGCTTGCTATCAAAGATGAATGGTTCTCGGATGATTTGCGGCGACTGGATGATGATAACGTGTTCCGCAAGCTGCAAGGCCACTGGATTATGGAAATGTCGGAAATGATTGCGACTGCCAATGCCAAAAGCATTGAAGAAATCAAGAGCTTTCTCAGCAAGCAGAAAGAAACCTACAAAATCCCGTATGAAACACACCCGGCAGATCGTTTGCGGCAATGTGTCTTTGCAGGAACGACCAATCGACAGGACTTCCTGCCCCGTGACCGCACGGGAAACCGCCGCTTTATCCCCATCCCGGTGGATGCAACACAGGCTGAAGTACATATTCTGGATAACGAAGCGGAATCCCGTGCCTATATCGACCAGCTTTGGGCAGAAGCCATGACGATTTACAACAGCGGTGATTATAAGCTGACATTCAGCCCTGCCATGCAGGAAGCCTTGCAGATTTGCCAGAAAGATTTTATGCAGGAAGATACACAGGCGGGCATGATTTATGCGTTTCTGGAGGATTACACGGGTGACCGGGTATGTTCCAAACAGCTCTACGCTGAGGCACTGGGCAATCTGAATCTTCCTGCGGAGTGGGAAACCCGTGCTATCTGTGAGATCATGACTGCAGGAATTGTGAATGGCGAAATCAAGGGGTGGACAGCCCATAAAGCAGCCAAACGCTACCCGAAGTATGGCGTGCAGAAAGGATGGGAACGTGTAACCGCTGCAAAAGTGGAGGCAGACGGTTTTGTAGAACTTACAGACGAAGAAGCTCAGCAGATGGGATTTCCGTTTTGAAGGGCCATTTTACACAGTTGGTTACACCCTGTATCTGCCAAAAAGCAGCATCATTCCACGTGATTTTCCTATCTGTAACCATGTAACCTGTAACCGATAAGAAAAATAAATACAGAAAATTGCCAGCATACCACCGTAGAAAAAGTTTTCTGTGGCGGTTACAGTCTGCTGGTTACAAACAAAAATACGGAGGTTTTGCCTATGAAAGAAGTCCCGATTTGGGAGAAAAGCAATCTGACGCTGGAAGAAGCCGCAGCCTA
>ERZ827197.1258-NODE-1258-length-21797-cov-5.734799_pt1 | contig 21797 bp, 19 predicted proteins | sample MGYA00519867_ERZ827197 | MGnify/ENA primary metagenome ERZ827197 (study PRJEB31778, sample SAMEA3449278) | human gut metagenome | biome: human gut; feature: human-associated habitat; material: faeces | place: United Kingdom | collected 2010/2012 ...
GGCAAAGGGGAGATCTTAAAATGGCAGAGACAATGGCAAAGGCATGGGAAGGTTTCGTCGGCGGCGCATGGGAAAAGACCATCGACGTCCGTGACTTCATCCAGAAGAACTACACTCCGTATGAGGGTGACGAAAGCTTTCTGGCCGGCCCGACTGATTCCACCAAGAAACTGTGGAGCGAAGTAATGGACCTGTTCCAGAAGGAACGTGAAAACGGCGGCGTTCTGGACATGGACACCAAGCTGGTTTCTACAGTAGATTCTCACGATGCAGGTTACATCGATAAGGATCTGGAGACCATCGTTGGTCTGCAGACTGACAAGCCGCTGAAGCGCTCCCTGCAGCCGTTCGGCGGTATCCGTATGGCTGAAGAGGCTTGCAAGGCTTACGGCTATGAAGTAGACCCGGAGATCAGCTATATCTTCACACACTACAGAAAGACACATAACGAAGGCGTATTCGATGTTTACACACCGGAAATGCGTGCTGCTCGTCACAATGCGATCATCACCGGTCTGCCGGATGCTTACGGCCGTGGCCGTATCATCGGTGACTACCGCCGTGTTGCTCTGTACGGTGTAGACCGTCTGATCGAGGACAAGAACTATCAGAAGGCTATCACTTCCGGCACCATGACCGAAGAGAAGATCCGTCTGCGTGAAGAACTGGCAGAACAGATCAAGGCTCTGAAGGCTCTGAAGAACATGGCAAAGAAGTATGGCTATGACATCTCTGTTCCGGCTACCACCGCTAAGGAAGCAATCCAGTGGACTTACTTCGCATACCTGGGTTCTGTTAAGGACCAGAACGGCGCAGCAATGAGCCTGGGCCGTACTTCCACATTCCTGGACATCTACATTCAGCGTGACCTGGACAACGGTACTCTGACCGAGGAACAGGCACAGGAATACATCGACCACTTCATCATGAAGCTGCGTATGGTCAAGTTCGCAAGAACTCCGGAATACAACGCACTGTTCTCCGGCGACCCGCAGTGGGTTACTGAGTCTATCGGCGGTATGGGCATCGACGGCAGAACTTTGGTTACCAAGAACAGCTTCCGTTACCTGCACACCCTGGAAAACCTGGGTACTGCTCCGGAGCCGAACCTGACTGTTCTGTGGTCCAAGAGACTGCCGAAGGCATTCAAGCACTACTGTGCAAAGCTGTCCATCAACACCTCTTCCTTCCAGTATGAGAACGACGATCTGATGCGTGTGACACACGGTGATGACTATGCCATCGCTTGCTGCGTATCCTCCATGCGTGTTGGTAAGGAAATGCAGTTCTTCGGCGCTCGTGCAAACCTGGCAAAGTGCCTGCTGTACGCCATCAACGGCGGCGTGGACGAGAAGAGCCACGAGCAGTGCGGCCCCAACTATGCCCCCATCACCAGCGAGTACCTGACCTATGACGAGGTGCTGCCCAAGTATGTGCAGATGCTGGACTGGCTGGCCGGGCTGTACGTCAACGTGCTGAACCTCATCCAGTATATGCACGACAAGTACTACTACGAGGAAGCCGAGATGGCACTCATCGACACCGATGTGCGCCGCACCTTTGCCACCGGCATTGCAGGCTTCTCCCATGTCATCGACTCTCTGAGCGCCATCAAGTACGCCAAGGTGAAGGTGGTGCGCGATGAAAACGGCCTTGCCACCGGCTTTGAGACCGAGGGCGACTTCCCCAAGTACGGCAACGATGACGACCGCGCCGACGAGATCGGCGTGTGGCTGCTCAAGACCTTCCTTGAGATGATCAAGAAGCGCCACACCTACCGCAACTCCGAGGCTACCACCTCTATCCTGACCATCACCTCCAACGTGGTGTACGGCAAATACACCGGCGCTCTGCCGGATGGCCGCGCCGCCTTCACCCCGTTTGCACCCGGCGCTACCCCCAGCTACGGTGCAGAGCAGAACGGTCTGCTGGCCTCGCTGAACTCCGTGGCAAAGCTGCCCTACCACTGGGCACTGGACGGCATCTCCAACACCCAGACCATCAACCCCGACGCTCTGGGCCACAGCGAGGGCGAGCGCATTGAGAATCTGGTGCAGGTCATGGACGGCTACTTCGACCAGGGCGCACACCACCTGAACGTCAATGTCTTCGGCAAGGAGAAGCTCATCGACGCTATGGAGCACCCCGAGAAGGAGGAGTACGCAAACTTCACCATCCGTGTCTCCGGCTACGCCGTCAAGTTCATCGACCTGACCCGCGAGCAGCAGATGGACGTCATCTCCCGTACCTGCCATGCCGCACTGTGACCCTGTCGGTCTCGTCCACTCGCTGGAAAGCTTCGGCTCGGTGGACGGGCCAGGTGTCCGGTTCGTTGTCTTTCTGCAGGGCTGTGCCCTGCGCTGCAAATACTGCCACAACCCCGAAACGTGGAGCGCTGAGGGCGGCACGGAATGGTCTCCGGAGAAGCTGTTCCAGCACGTCTGGCGCTACCGCAATTACTGGGGCAAAAAGGGCGGCATCACCGTCAGCGGCGGCGAGCCGCTGCGGCAGATGGACTTCTTGACAAAATTCTTCCAGCTGGCGCGCGCCAAGGGGGTGCACACCGCGCTGGACACGGCCGGTCAGCCGTTCCAGCCCGATGACCCTGCCTACCTGGCCGCCTTCGATACCCTGATGGCTTCCACCAGTCTGGTGATCCTGGATCTCAAGGAGATCGACCCGGAGAAGCACCGTCAGCTTACCGGCCGGGACAATGCCAACATCTTAGCCATGGCACGGCACATCTCTGATCTGGGCGTTCCGCTCTGGATCCGGCATGTGCTGGTGCCCGGCCTCACCGATGACGAGGAGGGCCTGCGCAGGACCGCAGATTTCATCCACAGCCTGAAAACGGTGCAGCGGGTGGAGGTGCTCCCCTACCACACGCTGGGGCTGTTCAAGTGGCAGAAGCTGGGCATCTCCTATCCCCTGCCCGATGCCGTTCCCCCCACGGCGGAACAGGTCCGCCGGGCGGAGGAACTGCTGGAAGTGGCTAAGTACCCCGGCTGAACTGCACCGGCAGGGTGGACTGGGAAAGCTTCATCCTGACTTAAACAAAAAATGACCCTCTCTATCATTGCTTCGCAGTGCCACCTCCCCAAAAAGGGAGCGGGCATACGTCAGCGTGATAGAGAGGGTCATTTATTTTTCTTCACTTCCGGCGTGATACACCTGCAGATACACCCTTTTGCGCTCGGCATCCGTGTTCTCTGCCAGCTGCTGGCAGAAACGCTCATCCTCGAACAGAGCGACCACATTGAGCGCATAGCGGGTGCCGCTCTGGGCCCGCAACTCTTCCAGCAGCGTGCGGAAGGGCTTGGCAAGGTTGTAGCACCGACCGATATTATCGGTGGCGGCATCCAGCGAGTCTGCCACGCTCAGCGCATCCACGATTCCCTTGATCTCCGGCGGGCAGGAGGGTACATCATTGGGATATCCGCCCTTGCCGTTGTAATAGCAGTGGTGATAGAGCGCCGCCAGGGCCAGCGTTCTTCCGCAGCCCATTCTATTCAGAATGTCAGCGCCGGTCCTTGGGTGGCTCTGGATGCAGAAAAACTCCTCATCCAGCAGGCGGCGGGCGTTGTTGTCGATGTACATCAGAACGGCACACTTACCAAGGTCGTGGTACAGGCCGCACTCATAGGCCGTCTGGCAGAGCTCTTCCCGCCGGGCCTGCACCTCGGCCGCGCTCCTGCAGCCCAGCAGGCCAACCAGTGTTTCGGGCCTTGTCTCGATCTGCCGATGCAGCAGGGCACGGGTCAGCTCTGCCACCATCAGCGAGTGGACATAGGTCGGCTTGTGCCCGGCCAGGATACTGCCCAGCATCCGGCGGTTCGCCGTTTCATCTGAGCTGGTGCTGATCTTGCTCAACTCCCAGGCGGCAGAGTTTACCACACGGGGATACTGGCTGGCCGGCATCTGTTCCAGATACTGATCCGCAGAACGGCGTACCTGCTCCACGGTTGCACGATACCTCTGTGCTCCCGCCTCGTCCAGACGTTCTGCATAGACCGAGAGATAGGCCGCCAGAACCAGCTTCCGGCTGATGGCCTCGGCAGAATAATCATCCTGCGCCACGCTTCCCGCCGATTCCAGAAGGATCTTGACCACATCTTCCAGGCTGCCCACCCCGGCATGGTAGCGGGCAGCGGCGTAAAAATAGGGCACCCGCCAGTTCTGCAGGCGCGCATCCTGACCCTTGTACTTCTTCTTGTGCCCCCAGATGTATTCCGCCGATTCCAGCACTTGCCGCGCCACCTCGGGATCCTCCTCCTGCCGCAGGTGGGTCAGCAGGGTCATGCGGTCCATGTGCATGGAATAGATGTAACTTTCCCAGGGGAACTCCGGGTCCAGTGCATGGTAATGCGCAGACTGGATGATGTCCATTGCGCGGCGGAACCGCTCCAGATACCGGCAGCTTTCCGCATGGGTGCCGCGGGACATCCCCAGCCGGGTGTTGCCCACACAGCGGATGAGATACTGCCGGGTATTCCTGTCCAGCTGTTCATACCGTGACATGTATTCAGCAGCTTCCGTAAAATAGACCTGGATCGCATCTCCCAACAGGTTGATGCCAGTTCCCTCATCCCGGACGTTCATATAATGCAGGGTGATGCCTGTGTAGTACAGCTCCCTGACGATCATGGGCACGTCTTCCCGGCTGCGGGCCGCTGCCAGCAGCAGCTGATGCACCTTGAATGCCACACCTATATCCTCGCTGTTCGCATAGTTGAACAGCCTGCCTGCAAAGGCACTCAGTCCCTGGATATCCGTTTCGGTCAGGGAGGCAGGGTCACGGTCATAGACAAACTGCGCCAGCAGTGCCTCATTCTGCCGCATCAGGGTGTTGCATCTCAGCGCGTTGGTCTGGATCTTTTCCAGCACAGCAGCGGGAGCTTTGCCCTCCGGAAAGCTGGGCCGGGAGATCGAGCGCACAACGCGCAGATCCCGAATATACTGTTCAAAGGCCTCTGCCTGTGTGCACTCCATCTTATCAGCCCCTTTTGCCGAAGTTTGTCGTTCGATTTAAAACTATAATTCAGTATACGGCATTTTTCGGCAGAAATCAACTGATTTTCGCAGATTTTTCCCCCCCCCCCCCGGATATTTTTACGCATTCATACGTCATTTTTGCATAAAATACACTTTTACCGGGGGATCGGGTGCGTCCGGTTTATAAAATTGCTTCCGGGAGCTGCATCCATTTGCCCTTCCAGGCGTAGAGCACCATCAACACTGCACCCACAGCCCAGGACACCGGGTAGACCAGCAGCACACCCTCAATGCCTGCAAACAGGGGCAGGGCAAACTGGATCCAGACGATGCGGAACAGGCACAGAGAGATCAGCAGCACCACCATGGGCGGCACGCTCTTGCCGGTGCCGCGCACCGTACCGGCAAGGCCCTGCAGGATGCCCAGCATCCAGTAGAAGGGGCAGAAATAGAGCATACAGATCTTGCCGTAGGCAATGACCGTTTCATCGCCGGTGAACAGGTGCATGATGGAATCCTGGAAGACGAGCAGCAGGATACCGGTCAGGATGGTGTAAACGATGCACATGCCCAGGGTGACAAAGGTGCCCTTTTTGACACGGTCGATCTTGCCCGCACCAAAGTTCTGGCCCACAAAGGTGGTGGCCGCCATGCTGAAGCTCAGCACAGGCAGAATGTTGAAGCCATCCACCTTCATATAAGCGGCAAAGCCTGCCATGGCAGCGGCACCATAGCCGTTGACGCTGACCTGCACCAGCACATTGGAAAGGGAGATGACCATATTCTGGATACCGGTGGGCAGGCCCACCTTGATGATGCGGACCGCCATCTTTTTGTGCACGCGCACTTCCTTTGCCATCACGCGGTAATCGTCCTCCACCCGCATCAGAAAGCGCAGGGAGAGCACACAGGACACCAGCTGGCTGATATCGGTGGCAATGGCCGCACCGGCCACGCCCATCTTGCATCCGGCGATCAGGACAAGGTCGAGGACGATGTTGGTGATGGAGGCAACGCCCAGGTAGAGCAGGCTCCGCTTGGAGTTGCCGGCGGCGTTCAGGATACCGGCCGCCATGTTATACACCACGCTGAACAGCACGCCGCCAAAATAGAGCCGCATATAGAGCACCGCATCCTCCAGCACCTCTGCGGGGGTGTTCATGGCGGTGAGCAGGGCACGGCTGACGGCAATGCCGCACACGGTCAGGATCGCACCCAGAATGGCCGAAAGGGCCAGCGAGGTGTGAACTGCAGTGTGCGCGCCCTCCCTGTCCTTGGCTCCCAGAAACTGGGACACCACGACACCGGCACCCACGGCAATGCCCTGGCTGAACCCGATGAGCAGGAAGATGGGCGAGCCGCTGGAGCCGACCGCTGCCAGCGCGTTGCTGCCCACAAAGTTGCCCACGATGATGGAATCGGCGGTGTTGTACAGCTGCTGCAGCATGTTGCCCAGGATCAGCGGCACCGAGAAGAGCAGGATGCTCTTCCAGATGCTGCCCTCTGTCATCAGCCGTGATTTTTTCTTTTCTTCTAAAATCGTTTGTGCCATAATGTTTCCTTTTTCACGCAAAGCTTCAACTCATATATCAATCGTCATACAGATAAACGATACCTTGTTTCTGCCAAAAAGTCAAGCAAAAGCGTAAAAAGGGGCGTTTTCACCGGTTCCACCCTATTTCCACCCTCTTGCCGCAGGGTCCAGCATCTCGGCAGCGGAGTAGACCAGGGCGTTGCAGACTGCAGCGGCCACGGTGCTTCCGCCCTTGCGGCCCATGGCCGCGATGGCAGGCACGCCGTGGGCTGCACAGGCGGCAAACAGCGCTTCCTTGCTTTCCACCACATTCACAAAGCCCACCGGCACGGCGATGACCAGAGCAGGCCGCAGCCCGGCCTCGATCTCTTCCGCAATGGTCAGCAGGGCGGTGGGGGCATTGCCCACCGCAAGAATAGCCCCGGGGTGCTCCTGCGCCGCGCGGTGCATGGAGGCCACTGCCCGGGTGGTTCCGGTCTCGGCTGCGATCCGCGCCACCTCAGAGTCCGCCATGTAGCAGAGGGCACTGCCGCCCAGCCGGGCAAGGGCAGGCTTGGAAATGCCCGAAAGCGCCATGTTGGTGTCGGTGATGATGGGAGTTCCGGCCCGCAGGGCGGCCACACCTGCCGCCACAGCCCCCGGCGTGAAGCGCAGATTTTTCGCATAGTCAAAGTCGGCGGTGGTGTGGATGACCCGCTTGACCACAGCGGCAGTCTCGGGCGGCGGGGTCAGGCCCAACACTTCCAGCTCTGCCGTGATGATGGAAAGGCTTGTCCGCTCAATGTCGGCGGGCAAATGATGTTGTGGGATCATTGTGCATTCCTCCGCGGGTTCTCCAACCCCATGGCCGCGTAAACGGCATCCAGATCCAGCGCGCCGCGCACGCCATCGGCCAGCAGGTCAAACTGCTGCTGGCGGTACTGCTCCATCGGGATGAGGGCCGCGCTGTCCGGCGCAATGCCCTTGCGCTGGCAGAGCAGGGCCACCAGCTTCTCGGTAAGCTCCCCGGTATCAAACAGGCCGTGCAGGTAGGTACCGAACACATTGTCCTGCACGCAGCCCTCGGGTGTGCCGTCTGCCAGTGTGCAGAAGGGCACACCCTGCACCTCGGTGCGGCCGGTGTGGATCTGGTATCCGGTCAGGGCCGCACCCGCAAAGGGGGCGGCGGTCACGGCGGCAGTGTCCTGGGTGCGGTGCTTCTGGCCGGTAAAGACCGTGCGGGTGGGCAGCAGCCCCAGCCCCCGCACGGTCTGCGCCGTACCGCTCTCCGTGCCCTCAGGGTCGGCCAGCGTCTCACCCAGCATCTGATACCCGCCGCAGACCCCCAGCACCGGCGTGCCGCTGGCCGCCAGCTTCAACAGGGCTGCTTCCAGCCCGGACTGCCGCAGCCAGAGCAGGTCATCCACCGTGTTCTTGGTGCCGGGCAGGATGATGAGATCCGGTGTGCCCAGCTGGCGGGTATTCTGCACATACCGCACCCCCAGCAGCGGGTGCTGCTCCAGCGGCATGAAATCGGTAAAGTTGGAGACGTGCGGCAAGCGGAGGATGGCCGCATCCAGCGGGTGGACCGTTCTGCCCGCATCCAGCCGGGTGGAAAGGGAATCCTCGTCCTCAATGTCCACCTTCAGGTAGGGCACGACCCCCAGCACCGGCAGCTGCGTTTTTTCTTCCAGCATCGCAAGACCGGGGCGCAGGATCTCCACATCACCGCGGAATTTATTGATGAGCAGCCCTTTGATGCGGGCGCGCTCCTCTGGCTCCAGCAGCGCCACCGTGCCGTACAGCTGGGCAAACACACCGCCCCGGTCGATATCGCCCGCCAGCAGAACGGGGGCATCCACCAGCCGGGCAAGGCCCATGTTGACGATATCGTCTGCCTTCAGGTTGATCTCCGCCGGGCTTCCGGCCCCCTCAATGACGATGATGTCCACGGTTTCGGCCAGACTGTTGTAGGCCGAGAGGATCTCCGGGATGAGCGCTCTTTTCATCTTGAAATAGGCGGCGGCGGACATCTGGCCCCGCACCTCGCCGTTCACGATGACCTGACTGCCCACGTCACTGCTGGGCTTGAGCAGGATGGGGTTCATCCGCACATCCGGCTCGATGCCTGCGGCCTGCGCCTGCACCACCTGTGCCCGGCCCATTTCCAGCCCATCCCGGGTGACAAAGCTGTTCAGCGCCATGTTCTGGCTCTTGAAGGGAGCCACGCGGTAACCGTCCTGCGCAAAAATGCGGCAGAGGGCGGCGCACAGCAGGCTTTTGCCTGCACCGCTCATGGTTCCCTGCACCATGATGCACTTTGCCTTGCTCATTCCAGCACCTCCGCAAGAAGTTTCAAAAGCTGTTCGTTTTCAGGCCCGGTGCGCACGGCGGTGCGGTACCAGCCGGGGCCCAGCCCGGGGTAGTTCGCACAGCTGCGCAGCACAGCGCCCCTTTGCCGCAAGGCTTCTCCCAGCGTCTCCGGGGCCTGAAACAGCAGGTAATTTGCCCTGCCGTCCAGCACCCGCAGGCCCAGCGCCCGCAGCCCAGCCGTCAGGCGGGGCCGCTGTTCGGCAATGAGGGCCCGGACCTTTTCCACATACGCTGTCTCCTCCAGCGCGGCAAGACCCGCCGCCTGCGCCAGACTGGAAACACCCCAGGGCTGGCCGCAGGCCTGCATCTGTTCCAGCAGCGCTGTGTCGGCACTCAGGGCATAGCCCAGCCGCACGCCCGCCATGCCGTAAAGCTTGGTGAAGGCTTTCAGGATGACCAGATCTCCCTCCCCCAGCAGGCCTTTTGCCGTGTGCAGGGCATGGTCGGGCAGGAAATCAAGGAAGCATTCGTCCACCACCAGCAAGGTGTCGCACGCCGCGCAGCGGCGGAGGATCTGCTCCATCAGCGGCAGGGCCGTCAGCTGGCCGGTGGGGTTGTTGGGCTGGCAGAGGAACACCATATCCACCCCCGGGCGGATGGCCGCACAGAACGCATCCGTGACCGCAAAGTCCTCCTGCTCCCGCAAAAAGAAGCGTTCCACCGTGCAGCCGACACTCTCCAATGCAGTGGCATACTCCGCAAAGGTGGGTGCGGTGACCAGCGCCCGGCGGGGCTTTTTGGCCCAGACCAGCCGGAAGATGAGGTCTGCCGCCCCATTGCCGCAGAGGATCTGCTCCGCCGGTACGCCCTCATGGAGCGCCAGCTTTGCCCGCAGCTCCCGGCACAGGGGGTCGGGGTAGCGGTCGGCCGTGGGCAATGCCGCCGTGATGGCCCGGGCCACCCCTTCCGGCAGGCCCAGCGGGCTGACGTTGGCCGAAAAATCCAGCGCATCCCGCCCGAACTCGGCCCGGTAACCGGCCCAATCGCCGCCATGTACTAGTTGCATGTTCGTTCTCCTTTTCCTGGATGGTTCTGGATCCCAGCTCTTGGCTCCCCCTTTGGAGGAGCTGTCATGCAAAGCATGACTGAGAGGGTGAGGTCGTTACAAAATAGCCCGTATTGCCACGCCCCACGCCAGTGCAAAAGCGCTTGCCACGTACATCATCCGGTTGGCACGCAGAATATCCTCCGGTCCAATGGAGCGCAGCGGATCGCCGATGGTGGGCTTGGCGTAGTATTCGCCAAAGTAATAGGCGGGCCCGGCCAGCTGCACCCCCAGCGCACCGGCGCAGGCGCTCTCGGTCTGGGCGCTGTTGGGGCTGGCGTGGTTCCGGCGGTCCCGCCGCCAGATCTTCCACGCCCCTTTTGCGTCATTGTGCGTAAAGGCCGCGGCAGCCACCCACAGCAGGGCGGCAAGGCGGCTGGGAAGGTAATTTGCCGCATCGTCCAGCTTGGCCGGGATGCGGCCAAAGTAGAGATATTTTTCGTTTTTGTAACCCAGCATACTGTCCATCGTGTTGATGGCCTTGTAGGTCAGGGCCAGCGGTGCCCCGCCGATGAGCATATAGAGCAGGGGCGCGATCACGCCGTCGCTGGCGTTTTCGGCCACCGTCTCCACAGCGGCCCTGGTCACACCCTCCAGCGTCAGGTCCTGGGTGTCCCGCCCCACGATGCGGCTGACCGCCCTGCGGGCGGCAGGCAGGTCGGGCTTGACCAGTTCCCGGTAAACATTGGTGCTCTCCTGCGCCAGCCCCTTTGCGGCCAGTGCCTGCCCGCACCAGAACATCTGGACGGCCAGCCCCAGCCACGGGCTGATGCGGGCAGCTCCCAGGCAGACAAGGCTCGTCAGCAGAAAGGTGCCCACCGGCAGGCAGAAGGCCACAATGGCACCGCCCAGCAGTTCCCCCTGAGGCGTTTTGGGCAGGCGGGCCCGCAGGCGCTTTTCCAGCGCCGAGATGGCCTTGCCCATGTACACCACCGGGTGGGGCAGCCAGGCCGGGTCGCCAAAGAGGCAGTCCAGCACAAAACCGCCGAGTACTGCGTATTCGATCATTGGGCATCCTCCTTTGTGTACTGCACAGTTTTCAGCAGGTGCAGCACCCGCTGCTCCGCCCAATCTCCTGCATCCAGAACGTAGCCGCCCGCGTTGGGGGCGCACCAGTGGTAATAATCCGCATGGGGCAGGGCGTAGCGCTCCATGGCAGCCATCTGGGTGCCGCCGTGGGCCAGAATGACCAGTGTCTCTTCCCCATCGGCAAGGGCCCTGTCCACCAGTGCGGCAAAGGCCCTGCACACCCGCTCCGAAAAGACAGCCTTTGTCTCGCCGTCCGGGCAGGGGCTTTCGCAGTTGGCGTTCACCCAGGCCAGATAGTCCGGGTCGTGCTCCATCTCAATGAAATTGCGGCCCTCAAAGCTGCCGAAGCACATCTCCTGCAGGTCTTTCACCTCCACGAGCCTTGCACCCGGGAAGAGCACCTCAGCGGTCTGCCGGGTGCGGCAGAGCGGGGTGATATAGACCGTTTCCGGCCGGAGATCCGCCTGCCGCAGCTGGGCGCGGCCCGCGGGGCACAGGGGGATATCCCGCTGGCCCTGATAGCGCTTTTCGGCGTTGTAGGCCGTCAGGCCGTGGCGCAGAAGATAGATCAGCATGGGGGCAGTTCTCCTTTCAATACTGTGGGGATGCCGCAGAACATCTGCACCACGCACCCGGCCCGGGCCGCCAGCAGGCAGGCCAGCCGCCCGGCGGCTTCCCGTGCGGCCCGCTCCCCTGCGTCCATGGGCACCACGCCGCCGCCCACCTCGGTGGCCATCACGATATCATAAGCGGAGAGCTCCTCCGCAAGCTTTTCCAGATCCTCAGCCTCTGCGGCCAGGGCCTGCACCTCCGCAATGCGGGTGCCGGGCAGGCGCTGGGCAAAGGTGCGCTTGCCGCTGTACAGCGGCCCGGTGATAAAGATCATAACAGTCCTCCCCACTGGCAGGCACACAGCGCCGCCAGCATCCACAGCTCGGCTTTCTGCAAAAACCACCCGGCCAGATCGCCGGTGATGCCGCCAAACTGCTTGTCCGAAACAACATGATAGCGTGCAAACACCAGCAACGCCGCCAGCACCAGCGCCCAGCCGCCCAGTGCCAGCAGGGCGGCGCTGAGCAGAGCGGCCAGCACCATCAGCACCCGGCGGACGGTGGTCTGATCCGCCGCCGTGGCAAAGGTGTGGGCAAGGCCGGTGTTCTTTGCCATCGGGAACGATGCCACGGCCAGGCCCGAGAGGGCCCGTTCCAGCACAAGGGCCAGTGTCCAGCACAGGCCCACCCGGGGCGTGAAGTCCACGCAGGCGCAAAGGGCAAGGTAGGCTGCAAAATAACTGCACAGCCGGATCACCGCAAAGGCACCGCAGTGGGGGTCTTTGAGAATCTCCAGCTTCTTTTCCCGGTCGCCATAGCTGGAAAGGGCATCACAGGTGTCGGCATAGCCATCCAGGTGGATGCCGCCCGTGACCCAGACCGGGATCAGGCAGAACCCCGCCGCTTTTGCGGGCATCGGCAGGGGCAGAGCGCCGCACAGGCACCACAGCCCGCCAATGACCACCCCGATGAGCGGGAAGGCACACATGGCATACCGCATGTTTTTCTGGTTCCACGCGAACTGCGGCACCGGCAGGGCCGAAAACATGGCAAAGGCCACTGCAATGGTCTGCAATCCAATCATTTTTCCACTCCTTTATAATAGACCGGGATGCCGCACACCACCCGCACCACATGGTCAGCCCGGGCGGCAAGGGCATTGTTCACCTGCGCCAGCGCTTTCAGGTAGCGCCCGGTGTCGCCTGCATAGTCGGCACCGCCGCTGAACACCTCGTTGGAGACCACGATGAGGTGCGCGCATTGTCCGGCCAATTGGTCCAGTCCTTCCAAAATGGCCGAAGCCGCATTTTCTCCCGCCCCGGCGGGGTCGTAGAGCTCGTTGGCGGTCAGGTTGCCCAGATCCTCCAACAGCGCAGTTCCCCGGGCAGGCAGACGGATGTTCTCCAGATGCAGGGGACACTCCACGGTCTCAAACTGCTTTGCCGCCCGCATCCTCCGGTGCTTTTCCACCCGGGCGGCACACTCGGCATCCCACACCTGCATGGTGGCGATGTAATAGCGCGGGAGTGCGGTTTTCAGCACCAGGCTCTCGGCATACCCGCTCTTGCCGCTGGCGGCACCGCCCAATACCAGCGTCAGCATTGGGGGGTGTACGGCGTAATGCCGCCCTCCGTGAAAGAATAGCAATCGCGGTAAACGGCCAGTGCCATATCCCACAGCGGGATGCTTGCCACCGCTCCGGTGCCCTCGCCGAGATGGAGCCCGGCGGTGAGCAGGGGCGCTTTGCCCAGCGCTTCCAGCACCAGCCTTGCTGCCGGTTCGGTGGAGCAGTGGCTGGCAAACACGGCTTTTTCTGCGGCGGGGCAGAGCCGCACAGCGCACAGCGCCGCCACCCCGCTGATGAAGCCATCCATCAGCACGGGCAGGCCTTCCAGCGCGCCGCCCAGAAAAACACCGCACAGCCCGGCGATGTCGAACCCGCCCAGCTTGGAAAGCACGTCCAGAGGGTCAGCGGCATCGGGCTGATTCCGCGCAATGCCCCGCCGGATGGCATCCAGCTTGCGGGCAAGCCCCGCGTCGGAAAGTCCCGCGCCACGGCCTGTCATCCGCTCCACGGGCTGACCCAGCAGAACCGCAGCCACGGCGCTGGAGGTGGTGGTGTTGCCAATGCCCATCTCCCCCGTGGCCAGCAACTGCACCCCCGCCGCCTTCTGCGCCCGGACAAGCCCGATGCCCGCCGCAATGGCATCCACCGCCTGCTGGCGGGTCATGGCAGGGCCGGTGGTGAAATCCGCCGTCCCGGCGGCAATGCGGCAGTTCTGCACCCCGGGCACCGGCTCCCCGGCCATGCCAAGGTCCACAGGCACCACTTCGCAGCGGGCCGTTTTTGCCATCTGGCAGACACTGGTGCGCCGGGCGGCAAGGTTCTCGGCCACGGCCCGGGTCACGCCCTGGTCTGTCTGGCTCACGCCCTGCGCCACCACGCCATTGTCGGCGCAGAGCACCAGCACGGCCCGGCGGGAAAACGCCAGCTCTGCCGTACCGGTCAGGGCGGCGGCATCCTCCAGCATGGTCTCCAGCCTGCCCAGCCCACCCAGCGGCTTGGCCAGGCTGGCCCAGTGGGCGTGGGCGGCGGTGCGTGCGGTCTCGTCCGGCCGGGTGATCTTGGAAAGAAGCTGTTTCAGTTCAAGCTCTGTCATTGGTCCTGTTCCTCTTGATGATAGTGTGCGGCGGCATCCACGAACCGCCGGGGCAGGGCCGTGCCCGCCCAATACAAATGCGGGAAGCCCGCATAGAAATGCTCGTTTGCAAAGCCGCAGTCCCATTGCTTCCCGTTGGGCTTTGCAGCGGTAAAGCCGGTGCCGTTGTCTGTGGAATCCCAGTGGTGGAACTCGTGCACGGGCAGACGCTCCCCGGCGCGGAACAGCATACTGTCGGTGTGGGCAGTCAATGCCGCGTATCCAAACCGCACCAGCCGCCCCACTCGGAAGCCCTGCCCCGGCAGAACGCCTGCCATGGGCCAGCGTTCCCCGTTGGCATCCTCCAGGCTCTGGCCCAGATAGAGAAAGCCCCCGCACTCGGCCACCGTGGGCAGACCGCGCTCCACAGCACGGCGCACAGAGGCCAGCATGGAGCGATTCGCGCTCAACTGCCCGGCATACAGCTCCGGGTAGCCGCCGGGCAGATAGAGCCCGCCGATCTGCTCCGGCAGGGCGGAGTCCTGCAGGGGGCTGAACCAGCAGAGCTCCGCCCCCGCCTGCTCCAGTGCTTCCAGCGTTTCGGCGTAGGTGAAGCAAAACGCCGCATCCCTTGCAACGGCAATGGAAACGCGGGGGCGCTGTTCCTCTGCTCCCTGGGGCGGCAGCTCTCCCGCAGGGGGGAGCCGATCGGTGTGCACCAAAGGCGCTGCGCCTTCGGTCAGGGCAAAAAGCTTCTCCCAATCCACCACCAGCGCATCGGCCATCCGGCTGATCTTCTGCTGCAGGTTCGCGATCTCCCCGGCAGTTTTCAACCCTAAGTGGCGGCTCTCAAGGGCAGCATCCGGCAGGTGGGGCAGATAGCCCAGCACCGGCAGGCCGGTCTCCCGTTCCAGCATGGGAGCCAGCAGAGCATACAAATGGGGGGCGCAGTCATTGAGCAGGATGCCCGCCAGATGGCTGGGGGTGCGGAACTGCTTCAGTCCGTTGATCTGGGCCGCCAGTGTCAGGCTGGCCCCTCTGGGCTGGACCACCAGCAGCACCGGCAGGCCCAGCGTATCGGCCAGATGCCAGGCACTGGCGGTATCGCTCACGCCGCTCAGTCCATCGTAAAAGCCCATGGCACCCTCGCACACGGCTGCCCCGTGCCCGGCGGCGGCCTGCGCATAGAGCGCGCGCACCGTCTCCGGCGCGGAGAAAAACAGGTCGAGGTTGTGGCTCTCCACCCCCAGCACGGCCCGGTGAAACATGGGGTCGATATAGTCCGGCCCGCTCTTGAAGGAGCAGGGGTCCTGCCCCCGCCGCTTGAGCGCCGCCAGCAGAGCACAGGTCAGTGTGGTTTTGCCGCTGCCGGAACAGGGCGCGGCCACAAGAAATTGGATCATTTGCGTTCTCCTGTGATAAGGAAGATGGGGTTATTGGCCATCAGCAGGTGGAGCCTGCCCGCAGGCCGGGTGCGGCTGACCGCGATCTGCGTCACCTCCGCAGCAAGGCCGTGGGCAGTCAGTGCGGCCACGGCGGCGCTCAGCGTTTCCAGCGCAATGGCAGAGATGCAGATGCGGGCGTTCGGATTCCGGGCAAGCACCGTGTCCACCACAGCCTCCATGCCCCCCTTGGTCCCGCCGATGAACACGGCATCCGGGGCGGGCAGGTCAGCCAGCGCAGCGGGGGCGCGGCCCTCCACCAGTGTCAGGTTGCAGGCGTGGAATGTTTCCCGGTTCTGCCGGATGAGCCCGCAGGCCTCCGGGTCACACTCCACGGCATACACATGCCCCCGGGGTGCGGCCAGTGCCAGCTCCACGCTCACGCTGCCGGTGCCCGCCCCCACATCCCACAGGGTATCGCCGGGCTGCACGGCCAGCTTGGCCAGCGCCGCCGCCCGCACCTCCTGCTTGGTCATGGGCACCTCTCCCCTGTGGAAGGCTTCATCCGGGAAGCCAGGCACCCGCCGGGGCGGCTGAGGAACGTGTTCCACAAGCAGAACGCTCAGGCTTGCAAACTGCTTTTGCGCAAACTCCTGCGCCGTGCCGAACAGGATCTTTTCCTCTGCCCGGCCCAGCTCTTCGCCCACCAGCACATGGGCATCGCCCAGCCCGGCAGCAGCCAATCGGCCGCAGAGGGAGGCAGGCGTTTCTGCCCCGCCGGTCAGGAAAAACACAGGCTTTCCCCCGGCCGTCAGGCACTCGGCCACCGGGTCGCAGGCACAGCCGTGGGCCGAGACCAGCTTCCACTCCTGCCAGGAGCGGCCCACCGCAGCGGCCAGCAGCTGAACGCTGGAAAGCCCCGGCAGTACCCGGCAGGAGATGCCAAAGGCCCGCAGCATCGGCAGCAGCTGGGCCGCACCGGAGTAAAACCCGGTGTCGCCGCTGTACACAAGGGCAGCATCCACCTCCGGGTCAGCCGCCAGCGCGGCAAGGACATCCTCAGGCTGATACAGGGCCTTCCGGTGTTCCGTGCAGCCCTGCGGCAGCTGTTCCAGCAGGCGCTTTGCCCCCAGGATCAATCCGGCGTTCTGCAGGGCGGCAAGGCCCTGCGCGGTCAGGCTTTCCGGCGTGCCCGACCCCATCCCGATGAGTGTGATCATTGCAGCATCTCCTTACAATGTGTCAGGATCTGTTCCGCCGTTTCGCCCTGCTCGGCCGGGCGGCGGATGACGATGAGCTGTGCCCCGGTGTCCTGCGCTGCCCGGGCTTTTTCTTCAAAGCCGCCCGCCGCGCCGCCATCTTTGGTAACGAGGAAGCGGATGGCAAACTGCTCCATCAGTGCCCGGTTCAGCGCATAGGAGAACGGCCCCTGCATGGCGATGATATTCTTATGGGGGATATCTGCCCCCTCGCAGGCGGCAATGCCCTCCCGGGTGGGCAGGACACGGGGAAAAAGCCGTGCCGGTTCCAGCACAGCAAAGGCAGAAAGCTCCTTGGCCCCGGTGGCAAGCAGGACATTTCCCTGCGTCCGGGCCAGAAATCCCGCCGCATGGGCCGCAGAGGCAAACACCATGCTCCCGGCGGGCAGCGGGCTTTCAGGCCGGAGCAGGCGGCGATACTCCGTGCCCGCTGTTTTACAGGCTGCCCGGATGTTTCGGGTGGCCTCCACCGCATACGGATGGGTCGCATCCACACAGAGGTCAGCCCCCTGCAGCAGGGCGGTCATCTCCTCCGGGGTCAGCCGCCCGCAGTGGACGGTGATGCCGGACCTTTCGCCCTGTTCCTCAGCCCCCAGCGGAGTGGCTACGCTGACCAGTACCTCGGCTCCCAGTGCGGCCAGCTGCTTTGAAAACATGCGGCCCTCGGTGGTGCCGCTGAATACCACGACCCTCATGCGCGGTACCCCCGCGGCGTGACCATCCGCCCGCTCAGCTGGCGGGTCTGGGCGTTGCCGACAAACACGGTGGTGAACATATCCACCGGGGTGGTTTCCAGCGCAGCCAGCGTCAGAACGCGGCTTTCCTGCCCCTCCCGGCCAATGTTCCGCACAATGCCGCAGACCGTTCCGGGTGCTTTGCCGTTTGCCAGCAGGATGCGCACCGCCCGCGCCAGATAGTCCGGCCGCCCCTTGGAGGAGGGGTTGTACAGCGCGATGCAAAAATCCCCCATGGCTGCTGCCGCCAGCCGCCGCTCAATGACCTCCCACGGCGTAAGCCGGTCAGAGAGGGAGAGCACACAGAAATCGTGGGCCAGCGGGGCACCCAGCACCGCACCGCCGCTCAGGGCGGCGGTCAGGCCGGGCACCACCTCCACCGTCACGTCCGGGAAGTGCTCAGCCAGCTCCAGTAGAGGGCTTGCCATGCCGTAGACCCCGGCATCTCCTGAGCAGACCAGCGCCACCGCCCTGCCGCTCCGGGCCGTTTCCAGCGCCCAACGGCAGCGGTCGATCTCCTTGGTCATGCCGGTGGAATAATAGAGCTTGTCCGGGAAGTAGGGGCGCACCAGATCCAGATAGACCGTATAGCCGCACAGCACCTCGGCTTGCGTTAAGGCGCTCTGCGCCTGTGCGGTCAGAAACCGGGGATCCCCGGGCCCAAGCCCGACAACAAAAACAACATTAGGCATCCTGCCACCTCCAATCCGGGGCAAAGGGACGAAGCGCCAGCGCAAAGGTCACGCCGTTGCCCGCCTGTTTGGGAAGAACGATCGTGCCGCCTGCCGCCAGCACCGCCGCCCGCTCGCAGACATTGTCCACACCGGTCACGCTCCGGACAAAGGCCGAAGGTGTGAACTGCCCGGGGGCGTTCTGCAGCTGTGCGGCAGAATAGAACTGCACCGGCCAGCCGTGGATTCTGCAAAATTCCAGCAGGCCCGGCTCATGGGCTTTCAGGTCGATGCTGGCTGCCGCCGTAATGCACACTGCTGCAAGGCCGTGGGCCGCGCAGAACTGTGCAAAGGCCGCTTCCAGCTGTGCGGCGCTGGTCCCCCGCCTGCACCCGATGCCCAGCACGCCGATCTTCGGGATCAGGTGCAGCGCATCGTCCGCCGGAAAAAGGGTCAGGGCAAAGTCGGCGCGCTCTGCCTCCCCCGCCGGGACCACCCCGGCAGGGGCCTGCCCGGCTATGGGGAATTCCGACCGGTACCGCACCGGCCCGCCCGCCAGCAGCCTGCTGCTGACGCGCTTGATGCGCTCCGGCTCCAGCACGGCGCAGTTCTGGTGCCTGGCCCACGCATCCACGGCAAACACACCGTTGGCATCGGTGGCCGTGGTAATGACCGGCACCGCACCGCAGACCGCCGCCAGCGCCCGAGCCAGATCGTTGGCCCCGCCCAGATGGCCCGAAAGGATCGGCACCGCAAAATGGCCGCACTCGTCCAGCACCACCACGGCAGGGTCCACCGCCTTGTTCCGGCAGTGGGGCGCAATGGCCCGCACCGCAATGCCCACAGCCCCCACAAAGATCAGGGCATCCGCATGGGCGAACTGCTCCGCAGCCCAATCGGCAAGGCCAGGCCCACCATGGCCGCAGCGGGCCACAGTGCCGGGCAGGGCACCGGCCAGCTTTTGGGCCAGCGCCAGCCCTTTTTCCGTAAAGGCAAGATAGGCGCGGATCACTGGTCTGCCCCCTTGCGGAACTCCGTCGTAAAGGTTGGGTCGTAGAGCTTGCTCCGCTCATACCGGGTGCCCAGAAATTCCCCCACCACGATGAGCGCCGTCTTGGTGATGCCGTTGGCGCGGGTGCTCCCGGCCAGCGTGCCCACGGTGCAGCGCACCACCTTCTGCTCCGGCCAGCTGGCCTTGTAGACCACGGCGGCAGGAGTCTCCGGCGTGTAGGCTCCGCCTGCCAGCAGGGCCTGCTGCACCTTGTCGATGAGGCCGATGGAGAGGAAGATCACCATGGTTGCCCCATGGGCGGCAAGGCTGGCCAGCTTCTCCTTTTCCGGCACCGGGGTGCGCCCCTCCATCCGGGTGATGATCACGGTCTGGCTGATGGTGGGCAGGGTGTACTCGGCGTTCAGCGCCGCCGCCGCCCCGCAAAAGCTGGACACGCCGGGGGTATCATCGTAGGGGATGCCATCCGCATCCAGTGCGTCCATCTGCTCCCGGATGGCCCCATACAGGCAGGGGTCGCCGGTGTGGAGCCGCACGGTGGTCCCGCCTGCGGCTTCCACCCGGCGCATCACGTCCAGCACCTGTTCCAACGTCATCTCGGCGCTGTTGTAAATGGCGCAGCCGGGTTTTGCCAGTCCCAGCAGGGCCGGGTTGACCAGACTGCCCGCGTAGATGATGCAATCAGCCTCCTGCAGCAGGGCTGCGCCCCGCCGAGTGATCAGGTCCGGGGCACCGGGCCCCGCGCCTACAAAGTGTACCATAGCAGTTACTCCTTTACCAGTACCGTTGCAAAATATCCGGCCTTGCTGCCATCCTGCGGCGGGCGCGCAGTCGAAAGGTCGGGGAAGATCATTTCGTCCGGCAGGCCGCAGCTGCACACGAGGGCACTGCGGCTCAACGCACCGTGGGCGTCCAGGGTGTCCAGCAGGGCGGGCAGCTGACGCCCTGCTTTCATCAGGACTTTCGTGCCGGGGGCATCCAATACCTCGTCGGCCCGGCTGCCGGGGGCGATGGTCAGCGGAGCGTCCATGCCGCCGGTAAGGGGCTGATTCAGCCGGGCTGCAGCCGCGCAGAAGCTGGGCACACCCGCTGCCATCGCGGTGGCATAGCCCTGCGCCTGCAGGATCTCCTGCAGATAGCCAAAGGTGGCATAAATGGACACGTCACCCAGGTTCAGCATGGCCACATCCTGCCCGGCATCCAGAAAGAGCCGTACTGCGCTGGCAGCGGTCTCGTGAGAGGCGCGCAGCACGGCGGCGTCCCGGCTCATGGCAAACTGCAGGGGCAGAATGGTCTTGTCGTCCAGCTCTGCGCCCAGTGCCCGGCGGGCGATGTCCAGCGCCAGCATCTGCCCGGAAGCGGTCTGCGGCGCAGCCAGCACCGGGCACTGCCGCAGCAGACGCACGGCCTGCAAAGTCAGCAGTTCCGGATTGCCGGGGCCGACGCTGACCCCGTAAAAGGTGCCGGTCATGCGTTGTTCCATTGTTCAAGCAGCTCCTTTGCAGTTTGTGTTGCGCCAAGCGGCCCGTGCTGGTTGGAAAACAGCACTGCACCCACCCGGAAGGCTTCACCCGCCCGGCGGTCGAGGTGCAGTTGGATGGCATCCAGCAGGCTTTCCAGCACCGGGGCGCGCAGTCCGGCGGCGTCCAGCAGCTCCAGACAGGCGTCGGTGGTGGCGGCGGCGTACAAAGCCGCGCACAGCTCCCGGCTTGCCCCACAGAGGGCGGCATGGGCACAGAACAGCTCGGTGCGGCAGTCGGCCGTGTGGGAGTGGGTGTTCATGATGCCGCCGGCCACCTTGACCAGCTTGCCCACATGGCCCACCAGCAGCACCTGCTCAAACCCGGCGGAAGCCGCCATATCCAGCGTATCTCCGATGAAGTTGGAGGTCTTGACCACCGGGATGGCCGCAAAGGCCGGGTAGGTGTCGTGCAGGTAGTCCAGTCCGTAGTTGCCCGGGGCAAGGATGAGCCGCTTTGGGGTACCGGCCCGCAAAACAGCCTGGTTCATTTCCAGCTGGATGGTGTCCAGGATGGCCTGCTGGCTCATGGGCTCCACGATGCCGCTGGTGCCCAGCACCGAAAGGCCGCCCTCCACCCCGATGTGCGGGTTGAAGGTGCGCCGGGCCACTTCCTCGCCGTTCTGGATGGAAATGGTCACCGCAAAGCCGCCGGTATAACAGGCGGCTTCAGCCTCCCGGCGCAGGGCCTCGGCGATCATCTGCCGGGGCACATGGTTGATGGCGGCGGCACCAACGGGTTGGTCGAGGCCGGGTTTGGTCACCCGGCCCACACCTCTGCCGCCGTCGATGCGGATGTCCGTGCAGCCCGGCAGCAGTTCCACTGTGGCGATCACCGGCAGGCCGGTGGTTACATCCACGTCATCGCCGCCGTCCTTTTCAATGGCGCATTCGGCCCCAGTGTCGGTGCGGCGGCAGAACAGGGGTGCTACCTCCACCACGATGCCCTTTGGGGTGCGCAGGGCCACCGTCTCCGGCGCATGGCCGGTGAGCAGCAGCCGGGCCGCGCCCGCTGCCCCCAGCGCCGCACAGGTGCCGGTGGTATAGCCGCAGCGCAGCAGCTTCTGCCCGCTGCGGACGT
>ERZ827197.1261-NODE-1261-length-21752-cov-6.549108_pt1 | contig 21752 bp, 10 predicted proteins | sample MGYA00519867_ERZ827197 | MGnify/ENA primary metagenome ERZ827197 (study PRJEB31778, sample SAMEA3449278) | human gut metagenome | biome: human gut; feature: human-associated habitat; material: faeces | place: United Kingdom | collected 2010/2012 ...
GAAATCCCCGCTCTTTACCTTTTCAGCCCCCTCTGGGCGTTCTTTGGTTACTTTCTGGCGCGCCAGAAAGTAACATAGTCGCCTCCGCAGAGGCGATGAACGCAACAACAAAAATCAAGCAAGAGGAAAGAAAGCGCCTACGCCGTGCGAAATCGCGCGTTCCAGCGTTTTGCGCTCAGAAACGCCCCTTCACTCGCACTCAATGCCATCCGAGTACAGCACCAGCTGCGGCTGCTCTTCGTTCGCGGGCAGATACCGCCAGCATTCCTCGCCCCCGGAGGTGTCTACCAGAATGCTCCACACCGCGCCGTTGTCAAAGCACAGCGTCACATCCCCGATAGAATCCACCATCACCGTGCGGACGATGAAGCGGTTTTCAATGCCTGTCAGCACGTCGTTCAGCTCCACAATGCGGTCATCAAGCCGGTTCGCGCCCAATTCGTCACAGCGGTAGTCATCCGGAATGACATCCTCCTCCAACCCCTGCTTGCGCCACAAATCCCACATGGCTTCCGACGGCTGAAAATAGTCACTTCGCGCCAAGGAAACCCGCCCATCCTGCACCAGACGATAGTAGCATTGCAAGTGCAGGGATTGTTCCTCCTGCACCTCGGTCGTCAGCGCGCGCGGCGCAAACGACAGGCAAAGCAAATCCGCCGTGCGGGAGAGGTTGATGAGGGTACAGCCGACCAAATCATTGAGCTTCTTCTGGACAAAAAGCATGTCCGTGTTGTTCATATTAGTCCCTTCCAATTTTCCACTGGGGATTTACTTTCCGCCGAAAGCGTCCAGCACCGCCTGCGCCATGCCGCCCTTCTCGCAGTGCGCCGTGTGGCGAATCGGCAGGGAACGCAGTGCCTTCACCTGCTGCGGCACGGGCATCCCCGAACGCGCTTCCAATTCATCCGAGCAGGCAAATGCATCCAGTCCGGCGACGGCGTTCTTTCCGGCGACGGCAGTCAGCACATCGGCGGCGAACTTGTAGGGGCTGGCGGTGGACACGATGACCGTCGGGGTCAAATCGCCCGACGTCTCGCGGTACTGGCGCAGGACGCGGCTTGCGACGGCGGTGTGCGTATCCATCAGGTAGTGATGCTGCTCGAACACGCGGGCGATTTCCTCCGCACAGTCGCGGTCATCGGCATACCCGGCGGCAAAGACGCTCAGCAGCCACTCCTGCCGCTGCTGACCAACGGCGTAGGACTGGCTCGTGCGCAGCTGCTGCATCCAGCGGGCAATCAGCGCGCCGTCGCGGTCGGCGCATTCAAACAGCAGACGCTCCAAATTCGAGGAAATCAGGATATCCATCGAAGGGGAGGTCGTCTTGAAGAACTGCCGGCGCGTGTCGTAAACGCCGCCAAGGAAGAAATCCGTCAGCACGTTGTTGCGGTTGGAGGCGCAAATGAGCTTCTTGACCGGCAGCCCCATGCTCCGTGCGTAGTAGCCCGCGAGGATATTGCCGAAATTGCCCGTCGGCACGACGAAATTCACCTCGTCGCCCAGCGCAATCGCGCCCGCGTTCAGCAAATCGGCATAGGCGGAGAAATAATAGACAATCTGCGGCACGAGGCGGCCGAAGTTAATCGAGTTGGCGGAGGAAAGCACCTTGCCGCGCGCGTTCACCTGATGATGGAAATCCGCGGAGGAGAACAGCGCCTTCACGCCGGACTGCGCATCGTCGAAATTGCCGTTCAGGGCGATGACGTGCGTGTTTTCGCCGCCGGTGGTGGTCATTTGCAGCTTCTGCACGTCGCTGACGCCGTCGGTCGGGTAAAAGACGGTGCAGGATGTTCCCGGCACGTCCTTGAAGCCTTCGAGTGCCGCCTTGCCTGTGTCGCCGCTGGTCGCGACGAGAATCGCTACTTCGCGGTTTTCGCCGTTCTTCTTGGCGGAGAGCGTCGTCAGGTGCGGCAGCAGCTGCAGCGCCATATCCTTAAACGCGAGCGTCGGTCCGTGGAAAAGTTCCAGCACATGGGTATTGCTGTCGAGCTTCTTCGTGGGCGCAATCGCGGCGTCATCGAACTTGGCGGCTTCGTAGGCGCTGGCAATTGCGTCCGCCAGTTCCTGCGCATTGAAATCATCAAGATAGCCACGGAGGATGGTCAGCGCGCGGGCGCGGTAGTCAAGCTTGGTCAGCGCGGCAATGTCCGCCAGCGTCATCTGCGGGAACACCGCCGGGACATACAGACCGCCATCAGGCGCAAGACCGCGCAGGATGGCTTGGGACGCCGTGACGCAGGCGCCGCCGCGGGTGGAAATGAATGACATGGAAATCACGCTCCTATCCGCAGGGCGATGCCTGCTGGGTTGAGGGCAAGAAAGGGTTCTTGCCGAGTTTCTGCTTGCGGTTGCTGGGTTCCCTACCTATTATAATAGGTGATAATGTTGCAGGGGGTTCGCTCCTGCGGGAACGACAAGGGACAATGAAAACAGGAGAAGCCTGCACTCGCCCCCCTTGCCCCACTTGCCCCCTTCGCGCGAAATATCAAAAGGGCGGCGGCTTACATGCTCCGCCGCCCTCGTGGGCTGTTCCAATTAGATGATGTAGCCCTTGCAGAAGTCGGGCAGCGCTTCGGGATCGGCGCTGACGGACAGCACGAACGTCACATCATGCTTCTGCGCGTACTTTTCGAGGCTGTCGAAGAACCACTTCGCGTCGGCGAGGTCAATCTTGATCAGCTTGAGGAACGCGTCGATGAAGACGGTCTTGACGTCGTAGTTGCTGGCGAGCATGCCGCCGAGGAAGCCGAGGAACATTTCCGCGCTGGAAACGCTGTACTCTTCGACGTTGACGAAACGAACCGCACGGTCCACTTCGTACATATAGCTGTCGTTCTTGTCGAGGAAAACGACGTTGCCGGAGCTGGTCTTGACCGCGTTGTTGGTCATGTCAATCAGCCGCTTGGTCTTGCCGGAGCCCTTCTTGCCTGCGATAATCTGAATCATGGGTAAACGCCTCCTTGTGAGTGAGAGTTTCGTATCTCTATTATAAACCATTTTGCGCCCGGATGCAATGCCTCTGATGAATTTCCTTTGTGTTCGGGAGAAAAATTCACCGCTTTTATGGTGACGTTCCTCCTCATTGCCGGGTGCATCTGTATCATTCGCCATGAGGGTCAATAAATCCTGCTTCTTCAGCGGCGGAAGTTCACGTTTTTCATGACCGGGGATGGACGTGTCGAGCTTGCAGATTCCGGCGCAGTCGCACCACTGGCAGGCGTTCCAGTCTCTGATGACGGCGGGGGACGGGGTGATTTCGCCGCTGCGGATGCGGTCGGCCAGCTCCGCCGCCATCTTCTTGGTGTGGGCAAGCAGCGCTGCCATTTCCTCCGACGTGTAGCCATCAGACGAGGAAGCGACGCTGCTATCCGCATTAAAGATTTTCGTGAACGAATATCCCGGATTGGAATCCAGCGCTTCCACCACGTCCACATCCGCCAGCACAATGCCTTTCAGGTGCAGCTTTTTCGCAATCGCCTTTTCCGCGGATTCCTTTACATCCGCCGTATCTACCATCGGGTCTTGAATCGTGAAGTAGAATGCGCCCGCCGGATTGCCGTCCAGCCCCTCGCACGCGGCTTGCAGATACAGCAGCAGCTGCAATTGAAGCCCGTACCATAGGCGCGTCGGGTCAATGTCGCGGTGGCTGCTCTTGTAGTCGGATACGAGCAGATACACGCCCTCGTCGCCCTCCCAGCGGTCGATGCGGTCGATTTTGCCGCGCAGGGCGATTTTCCGTCCATCATGCAGCGTCAGCACCACCGGGGGCAGCCCGTCCTCCTCGCCAAACACAACTTCCTCACCGACGGTGCGGAAGCGGCTGTGCTGCGCGTGATGCGTGAACATCCACGCGGCGCGGTGCACCGTTCGGCGGTACTTCTCACCCTGCAGGCGCAGGGACGGCGTTTCATTCAGCGGACCATCCGCCCACGCGGTCGTCAGCGGCAGCAGCACCGTATCCATCAGCGCGTGGATTTTTTCGTCCGGCAAATCCGGAAAATCCGGCTCCTTCAGCGCAAGGGCGGCGTACCCCTCCATCGCGGCATGGTAGAAATCGCCCACATCCGCCGGGTCAAACTCGTACTCGCGGCGGATGACGGGCTTCAAGCCGTAGTTCACAAAGTGCCGATACGGGCACTGCGCGAAGCCCTCCAAACGGCTGATGGACACCTTATCCTGCGTGAAGAGCCGCCGCGTGTGGTCGCGGGAGAGGAAAATTGCCGTGCCGTGGCGGTTCAGCGCATCCAGCACTGCCTGACAGCGGCTGTGCCACTCCGGGTCGAAATACAGCCAGCGCAGGACGTTCGCCCATTGCTCCGGAAGCGGCGTGTCGGTGTCGACAGCTTGCCGCAGGTGGTGCGGCAGTGCATCCAGCGCCATGGCGGGGGAGAGCGGCGCGACGTCGTTTGCCAGCACGCCGCCGGATACCACCATATGCGGGAACAGCTGCGTCATGTCCTCCAGCAGCCCCGCCGGACGAAACGCCGTGCCGTCCTGCCCGCCCTGCGAACAGGTGACGGTCAGAAAGCGCCGGGGGAGGGATAGTGTACGGTAGAAGTCCGACTGCCGCAGGGCGCACGTCTCCTGCTGCGTCAGGCCAATCGCGCGCTGCGCCAAGTCGCACAGCGTGCGCCGCTCCGTCTCGGACAGGAGCGAATCCGCCGTACTGCCCAGCGCGCCGTCCTGCATTCCCATGACGAGCAGCGCATCAATCCGCCCGGTCATCAAATGCCCCGCTTCGCCGATCATCACCGTGTCCGGCTGCGGCGGCAGGGACGAAATCGACGCGCCTGTCAAACCTGATTCCACGAACCGTGCCAAATCCCGCTGATTTGCCTTTTGTGTGCTCAGCAGCGCATACAGCTGATCAAGCAGCGTCATCAGGATTGTCCATACCTGCCGATTCTGCGTTGCTTCCGCCGCCATCCCGCGCGAAAGCAGCGCTTCCTCACGCGCCATCAGGCGGTCATACGCATTGGTATCCTCCAAAAAGCGGAAAATTGCCTCGACGGAATCACCCGCTGTTTTTGCGCGGCGGAGCGCATCCCGAAGGGCCTGCACAGGCGAAATCAGCCGGACACGCAGTTCGTCCATATCCGCCGCGTCGTCGCCATAGGGGAACGGACGCAGCCACTTGCCGCGGTTGATGCCGTGCGTGATAGCGTAGTTCTCCAGCGAATCGGCTTCGTCGCGGGTCAGGGAAGAAAAGCCGCTTTTTGCCACTTGCAGCACATCCGCGCGGAGAAATCCGCCGGAGATGCAACGCAGTGCGCCGACGAGCATCCGACTCAAGCCGTGCCGCGCCGCACTGTCCTTCCGCGCCTGATAGCAGGGAATCCCCGCGCTTTGCAGCGTGACGGCGAGGATGCCGGCCATACTCTGCGCATCCGCCAGCGCGACCGCCATATACTGCCACGGAATGCCGCGCTCGTGCCAGCTTTGCAGCGTCTGCGCGGCGAAAGCAGCTTCGGCATACGGGTTTGCGGCGGCATGGATCGTCAGGGCGGACGCGTCGCCGGGGTACACCACGCCGTCACGGGCGAACAGGTGCGCTTCGAGGTGGCGGAGGGCTTCGTCGCGCCCATCGGGTTCGCTTGGCAGCCACTTCCACTGCACGGGAATGCCGCGCTGACGCAGCCATCCGGTCAGCTCCGCCGCACTCCTGCGCTGGGAGGTGAAAACGTGCCCGTCGCTTGCAGTGTCCTTGTCCATCGTGAACGCAGCGACCATGCGGGTACACTCTGGCGCGGCAGTCGCCAACAGGACGCACAGCGGCGTTGGCAGCATGTCAAACTGGTAGACAAACACGGCGGCATCGCGCATCAGCCCGCTTTCCGGCAGCCGCTCCACCAGCTCAAACTGCTGCGTCGGCTCATCCTGAAAGCGCTCGGCAATCAGCGCGTCATACGTCTGCCAAAGCAGCAGCAAATCATGCGCTTTTGCCTTCAGCGCGCCGGATGGCAGCTCCTCCGCATAGGCGGCAAATTCTTCGCTTGACAGCCCCGTGCGCTGGAAGTCCATCAGCAGCGTGGACAGCTTCTCCGGCAGCCCGGGTGACAGCGCGACGCGGCGATAATAGTGCAGCTCCTCCTGTTTCAGGGAAAGCGCCTGCGCCAGTGCCATCCGTCGCCCGCTTTCGTCCAGCGCGGCTTTGGGCGAATGGCCAGCGCTCTCCCGGATGCGCCGCCCCAGCCTGCGCGGCGACAGTACATCCAAATCCAGCAGCCCCGGCAGATGAAGCTGCTCCACCAGTTCTCGCTCGGCTTGCAGCGTGTACTGCTCCGGTACAAGCAGCAGGACACGCTGACCAGCTTCACGGCATTGGCGGATTTCTTCAAACAGGCGGGACTGCGTCTGCCCGGCGCGGGCACCCCAGATTTCGACGGTGGTCATAAAATCCCCCTCACAAAGCGGCAAATGCGGTCAAATAGCGAATCGCTTCCGCGTCATGGCGGCGGTTAAACCCATGCGCTCCGCCGTCAATCAAGTGCAGTTCTGCGTTCGCATACGCTTCCGCCGCCTTTTTCGCATAATCCGGCTTGACGATGCCGTCCACCGTGCCGTGGACAATCAGCACCCGCCCGGTGTACGGCGTGATTTCGCGGAAAACGTCCATGTGTATGACGGCTTCGGGATAGCAGCGCCCCAGCGGCATCGGCCCGCAGTGAATCTTCTCCGGCAGGTTTTGCGGATCGAAGTGCGCCATCATCATGTGCCCCGCGCGCGCGTCGTCGGGGATGCAGAATGCCGGGTAGAACAGCACGAGCCTGTCCACTGCATCCGGATGCTTCGCAGCGGTCAGCGCGGACACCATCCCGCCCTGCGAACAGCCCATCAGCAGCAGCGTATCGCCGGTATAGGGACGCGACTGCGCATAGCGAATGACAGCTTCCAAATCCTGCACCTCGGTCAGCACCGACATGTCCGTCGTCGCGCCGTCACTCCGCCCCAAGGGCGGAACGCTGCCGCCGCAGAAGTCGAAACAGTACGCGCAGTAACCAATTTTCGCCAGCACCCGCGCGTACTGCCGGACGGTTTGCTGATTTGCCATAAAACCGTGGCAGACAATGGCAATCGGGAGCTCTTCGCCATTCGGACGGTACTCTGTGCCGCGGATGGTCAAATCACCGCGCATACAGGAGAACGTCCGACGACGGATGGGGGAGGAAGAAAACAGCATCGAAATCGCCTCACGGAAGATTGTTTCTTCTATTGTAGCATAGTCGCGCGAAAATGAAAAGATGGAAAAACAAGACTTGAAGCGGCAGGGAGAGACGTGTTATAATGGAGTGGATCCACAGAGACTGAAGGAGTACATACACGATGAGTAATTTCCGCCGACCGAAGCACCTGACCACCCACCGAATGCAGGAAACGCGTCTGAATCCGCCGAAGGAGCATTCGACTTCCCCGCGTCCGGCGCGCGAAATCCGCTGGAACTGCCCCGCAGCGGCAAAATGCGGCGGATGCCAGCTGACTCGCCTGTCCTACGCGGAGCAGCTGCAATGGAAGCAGCAGCGCGTGACGGAACTGCTGGACGGAATCTGCGAAGTCCGCCCGATTCTGGGCATGGACGACCCATTCCACTACCGCAACAAGGTTCATGCCGTGCTGTCAGTGGACAAGGCGGGTAAGCCCATCAGCGGCGTCTACGCCATGGGGACGCACCGCGTCGTGCCCGTGCGGCACTGCCTGATTGAGGATCGCCGTGCCGACCGCATCATCCAGACCATCGTCGCGATGCTGCCTGCCTACAAGCTGCGCATCTACAACGAGTACACGCACCGCGGCTTCCTGCGCCATATCCTCATCCGCACGGGGCATGTGACGGGGCAGATTATGGTCGTGCTGGTGGCAACGAGCCTTGAATTTCCGGGCAAAAAGGCATTTGTGCAGGAGCTGATTCAGCGCCACCCGGAAATCACGACCGTGGTGCTGAATTGCAATCAGCGCGAAACCAGCATGGTGCTGGGCACGAAGGAAATCACCCTCTATGGCGAGGGGTACATGGAGGATGAGCTGTGCGGCAAGCGCTTCCGCATCAGCCCGCAGAGTTTCTATCAGGTGAACGCGAAGCAATGCGAAGTCCTCTACCGCACGGCGATTGACGCGGCGCAGCTGACAGGCGCAGAAACCCTGCTGGACGCCTACTGCGGTACGGGTACGATTGGCTTGTGCGCGTCGGATGGCTGCAAGCAGCTCATCGGCGTGGAGCTGAATGCCGATGCCATCCGCGATGCGAAGGAGAACGCCCGCCGCAACGGCGTGGAGAACGCGCGCTTCCTCTGCGACGACGCAGGGCGCTTCATGCAGAAGCTCGCCAAGGAGGGAAACGCGCCCGACGTGGTGATGATGGACCCGCCCCGCGCCGGCAGCAAGCAGAAGTTCCTGCAAAGTCTGCTGATGCTGAAACCAAAGCGGGTTGTGTACGTTTCCTGCAACCCGGAGACCCTCGCGCGGGACTTGCGCGTGCTGGTGGATGGCGGATATCAGGCGGAATGGGCAACGCCGGTGGATATGTTTCCGGGGACGGAACATGTGGAAACGGTATGTGCATTGTCCAACTTCAAAGCAAGGACCATATCGAGATTGAAGTGAAGATGGACGAGCTGGATTTGACTGCCGCGGAGAAAAAGGCAACCTACGAGGAAATCAAAGCGTATGTTCTGGAACATAATGGATTGAAGGTCAGCTACCTCTATATCGCACAGGTGAAGCAGAAATGTGGCATTATTGAGCGTGAGAATTACAACAAGCCGAAGTCTGAGGAGGCAAAGCAGCCACACTGTCCGCCAGACAAGGAAACTGCGATTGTCGAGGCGCTCAAATTCTATGAGCTGATTGCTCCTTAGCGTGTGTTTCTAAAATGAGACCGGTGTAATTTTGGCATCTTTTCTTGCACTTCTCGATTTACCGCCAGTAAACCTTCGGTTTTCATCCTTGAATTGCAAGAAAATCTGCTTGAAACTGCACCAGTCTCATTTTAGAAACGCACTATAGTTCTGCGAAATCCAACGGCACATATCAACATGGATGTGGATGTGGACGAAATGGTGCAAGATAAAAGAGGCTCTTCACGGAATCTTGTTGGTTGCCCCAAGATTCCGCGAAGAACCAAGTGATGTGGGAATTACTCCGTAATGTAGGTGTACCGCATGTTGTAGCTCTTTGCGTACTGCTCAGCGGCGGAGTCCGGCAGGACTTCCAGGACAAGGTTCGGGCAGTTATCGAAAGACGGGTAGCCAAAACTCGTTAGCTTGCGAAGATTGCCCAACAATGCAAGCGACTCGCATCCGGAGAAGGCAGATTGATCGACGCTTTCCAAACTGCCCAGATTCGGAATTGAGGCCAGTTTTGTGCAGCCAGAAAACCCGTATTGTCTGATAGCGGTTACATTGCTCAGGTCGCCGACGCTTACCAAAGAGGTGCAGCCATCAAACGCACGATAAGGAATCTCTTTCAGGCTGCTTAAATCACCGACGGTTTCCAGCGCAGTACAGCTGACGAAACACTTCTGCTCCATTGACTCCAATTTGGGCATATCGCCGATTGATTTCAGCGAGATACAGCCTGTATAATGGCTGCCGTACCCAAATACGCCCTCGCCAAGGCTCACCAGATTATCTAAGTGTTCAAGACGTTCCAAACTGGAGCAGCCAGCAAAAGCAAAATGTTCGATGGCTGTAACACTGCTTAAATCGCCCAGGCTGACAAGCAATGTGCAGTTGAAAAATGCATTATCCCCAATGGCGGTTAATTTGTCAGACCAGTCAACGCTGACCAACGATGCACAGTGTGCAAAGGCTCCGGATTCCAAGCGCGTCAAGCTGTACAAATCATCAACATGCTCCAGTGCACTGCAGCCGTTAAAAGCACCTTTCCCGATAGTTTCCAAGTTGTGCAGGGAACCGATGCTCTTCAGTGCAGTACAGCCCATAAATGCATACTGACCGATGCTGGTGATCTTGTCGAGTTCATCAACGTGTTCCAAGGCACTGCAATTCACAAAACCGTTAGAATCAATGGATTCGACATTACTCATGTTGCCGACACGCACAAGCGAAGAGCAGCCTTCAAATGCGTAAGAATCAATCGAAGTTACGCTGCTCATGTTGCCTACGCTCTCTAATGCGGTGCAGAAGCCAAAGGTGGAATATCCGATGGATGTGACTTTGCTTAAATCGCCAATGGTTTTCAGCGCTTTGCAGCTATTGAAGGCACAAGTGCCGAGCGTTGTGACATTGGTCAGATTCCCGACGCTGGTTAAAGCGGTGCAGTCAGCGAATGCGCTGCTGCCGATGCTATTCAGCCGGGGCAGTTCAGGAAGGCTGGTCAATGCTTCGCAATTAGAAAACGCATATTCGCCGATGGTGCGGACGTTGGAGATGTCCCCGATACTCGCCAGCTTGCTGCAGCCATAGAATGCATCTTTCCCAATGCTGGTGGCTCTGCTTAAATCGCCGACCGAAAGAAGCTCCTTCAGACAGTAGAACAGCTTGTCAGGAACAGCCTTCAAGCTGCTTAAATCGCCAACTGTGGTTAGCGCAGTGCAGCCATCAAACACTTTCTCGCTGATGCTTGTCACACTGCTTAAATCACCAACGGTTTTCAGCGATTTGCAATTGCGGAATGTCTCTCGATTCAAGACGGTCAGCTTTTCCAAGCCGCTAATGCTGGTCAGCGATTCACAGCCGTAGAAAGCGCCATACGCGATGCGTGTAACATTGCCGAGTTCCCCGATGCTTTGCAGGGAAGTACACTGCTTGAACGCATTTGCGCCGATGAAAGTAACGCTGCTGAGACTGCCGACGGTTTTCAGCGAAGTGCACTGATAGAAGGCGTTTTCGCCGATGGAAGTAACGCTGCTGAGATCTCCGATGCTTTCCAGTGACGCACAGGCATAGTCTTTTGACATGCCTTCGTCCGGAATCCAACGGCTGGAAACCCCAAAGGCAGAGTCGCCGATGCTTTCCAAATGGGGCATATCACCAACCCGAACCAAGGAGGTGCAGCCTACAAAAGCACTATCGCCAATACTTGTTACATTGCTCAAATGCTCCATGGATGTGAGCGATTCGCAATCTCTGAAAGCGTAAGCACCAATGGTGGTCACATTATCGGTGTTATCAAGTGTTTCCAACGCATAGCAGCTGGAGAATGCGTATACGCCAATGCTCGTCACATTCTCCAAACCTTCTACGCTTTGCAGATTGGTACAGCTGGCAAATGCGCTATCCGGAATGGCAGAAATGTTCGTTAGACCGCTAATGGTGGTCATGGCGCAGAACTCGAAAGCACCGCTGCCGATGCTTGTTACGTTGCTTAAGCCCTCGATGCTTGCAAGAGAATTGCAACTGAAAAATGCTTCCGCCCCAATGTGGACGTCATTTCCTCCGATTTCAAGCGTATTCAACTGACAATTGTAGAAAGCCCATCTGCCAATCTTTTTAATATTGTCTAAGCTGCTGATTTCTTTGAGTGAAGTGCAATACCCAAAAGCCCAATCTCCAATTGTTGTGACATGCTGCAAACTTCCGATTTCTGCTAAAGACGCGCAGCTGAAAAAGGCTGAATCACCGATTTGTTCGACATTAGAAATGTCGCCAATACGCTTCAGTGAATCGCAGTAATAATGCTGCTCCGGTTCATCGTCCCAACTGATGGCGTATGAAAAAGCAGACGCGCCGATACTTTTCAGATGGGGCATATCACCGAGCTGCGTCAGTGATTTGCAGCCTGCAAAAGCAGATTCGCCAATGCTCGTCAAAGAAGTCAAATCCCCAACATCTTGCAGTGAAATGCAGTTATAGAACGTGAAGTCGCTGAGATTTGTCACATTCTCCAGCCCCTGCAACTTTACCAGCGCCGTGCATCCATCGAATGCGTGCGCGCCAATCTCTGTCACGCTGCTGGGAATCGTGATCTCTTTCAGGCTCGTGCAGCCCGAGAAGGCGTAATCCCCGATGGCAGTTACAGAATCAGGAATTTTCACGCTGACAAGGCTCGTGCTGTTTGCAAACGCATATTCATCAATGCGTTTTACGTTTGCGGAAATTTCGTAAGTCGCGACATTTCCGCCGCTTGGAGCGTCCGCGCTGTCCGCCAGTGCGGGTAGGACCAGACAGCTTCCGATCAGCAGACTGGTCAGCGTAATCGTCAAAAGTTTCTTGGATTTCATGCGTATCAACCCCTTTCTCGATTTCCAGCATACAGCAATTTCAAGAAAAAGTCAATAGCAGAATCAAGAAAATTAAGGGAAAATACAGAAACTAAATCGAATGCTATGTCATGCACCGTCAAATCAATAAGGTGCTAATGCTATATTCAGAAGAAATTGTCAAGAAACGATTACCAATCATGTTGACAAGCTGGGAAAACCTGCGTATAATAAATATGGAAAACTGGCAGTTTGCAACAGGGAAAAAGCGGATGGAGGAGAATTGCACATGAAACGTTGGAAGGTCACATTCGGACTGTTCTTGCTTCTTTTTGCGCTGGCAACGACAGTTGCTTGCGCAGAAACGCGCGAAGAGAAAGTGGATTTGGAAGGGAAGCGTGTTATTTTTGCCCAGCCGGGGGAAACAATTCACTTTACTTATGATGTTCCGGAAGGCTTCATTGTGGATAAAGAGGGATGGTCATGGTGTTTTGCCTATACGGATGGTCGTGGCTGTACTTACTATGATGGCGAATACGGTGATAGCTACTCGGAAAGCTATACCTATGAGCCAACGGGAACCCATGTCGAATTTGATGGAAAAGGTAGCATTACTCTTTCCAACAATGAAATGGTTCGTGTAGAACTACGCATAAAAAAACCGAATGTCGATTATTGGATTTACATGCACGCATATGTGCTTGTTGCTGACCCGGCAGAGTACTATACCTATGAGATTCAGAATGGGGAAGCGACGATTACAGGATATAATAAAGACCTTCTGCGCCGCAAAGTGCTTATTCCCCAGGAAATTGAAGGGTATCCGGTCACGACGATCGGCGACCGCGCGTTTTCTGATATGCCGTCGGGCATCGGCAAGGAATTTTACATTCCGGACAATGTAACCACCTTTGGTAAGGAAGCCTTTGCAGGCAGCGCCTATCTTGATGCGGTTCGGATGCCGCAGAAGCTGACGAAAATGGGCGAGGGCGTATTTGCGGCATGTTTACAAATGCACTTTTTGGAAATCCCTGATTCACTGACAGAAATTCCGGACGAAGCCTTTGTGAACTGCTGGGGCTATGGCGCTGGGAGAGGAGATTATAGTGTTGAGCAATGCATCGGCAAAAACGTGACCCAAATCGGTAAAAGCGCGTTCGCTGGATGCTGGAATATGGGGAGAGTGGGGAGAGCTTGGGGAGATGGTCGTCTGCCTGAAAAGCTCGAATCCATTGGGGAAGGCGCATTCCAGTATTGCTACACGATAAAGAAGCTGCAAATCCCGGCTGGTGTGACGGTCATTGCTGACCGCACATTTCAGGGCTGCGAAAGACTGGAATCAATTCAGTTTGATGGCGATATTACGATGATTGGCGCGGAAGCCTTTGACGGCTGTGTTGCGCTGACTTCGATGCCGCTGTCGAAATCGCTGTCCCTGATTGGAGCGGATGCATTCCGTGACTGCACGGCGCTGACGGCTTTCCAGCTGGCAGAGGGAAACACGCATTTTCAGGTGCAGCAAGGTGCACTGATGACGGCAGATGCCACGCGGCTGCTGACTTATGCTGCCAGCGCACCGCAGCAAAGCTTTGTCATGCCGGAAACGCTGACACAGATTGATGATGGCGCACTCAAAAACCTGCGCTATCTGGAAACGCTGACTTTCTCGCCGATTTTCAGCGATTATCAGGCAGGCATGTTTGAAAATGCAACGGGCTTGAAGACGGTGAATTTCGGTGAAGGTACGCTGACGGCGATTCCTGACCGATTCTTCAAGGGCTGTACGTCGCTTGTTTCGCCCAATGCGTTCACGGGCGTGACGTCTGTTGGCGAATCGGCATTTGAAGGCTGCACGGCGGTGCAATCGCTGTCGTTTGATGATTCGCTGTCGAACATCGGCACAAAGGCGTTCCAGAACTGCACGGCACTGGAAAGCGTGCATATTCCGGACAGCGTAACGAGCCTGAGTGCAGCGGCGTTCCGGAATGACGTTTCCTTGACGGAATTCCAGATGCCGGAGCGCCTCCATACCGTCTCCGCGTCGGCGTTCAGCGGCTGCACGTCGCTGAAAACGGTGACATGGAGCAAGTATCTGCAAACCATAGAAGCAAATGCGTTTGAAAATACGGCCCTGACGGAAATCATCTTCCCGGAGAGCCTGACCAGAATCGGTGCGTATGCGTTTGCGGGCATTGGCACGCTGGAAAGCATCGTTTTGCCGGAAAATCTGAATACGATTGGCTCGTCTGCTTTTTCTGGCACTGGGATTCAGACGCTGAAGCTGCCCAAGAGCGTCACGACGCTGGGCAACGGCGCGTGGATGAACTGCGCCGCCCTGCGGGAAGTTCAGTGGGAGGCAGCGCTGACGAAAATCCCGGCGAGCACGTTTGAGCACTGCACTGCGCTGACCCAAATCGAACTGCCGGACGGCATTGTGGAAATTGGCGCAAGGGCATTCAGCGGCAATGAAAGCCTAACCAATGTGACTTTGCCGCGCACGGTGCGGCGCATTGAAAGTGCCGCTTTTGAGGGATGCAGGGCGCTGACGGACATCCTGCTCTGGCCGGACGTGGAGGAAATCGCGGCGGATGCTTTTGCGAACTGCGAGAATCTGACCATCCGCGGCTGGAAGGGGTCTGCCGCTGAAAAAGCAGCCACGTCACAGGGCGTGAATTTTGCCGCGGCGGATCAGAAGATTTCCTACACGCTCAATGCCGCGCAGGATGGCTATCTTGTCAGCGGCTGCGATGAAAACGCGGTACTGCTGGTGCTTCCGGCAGTGCATGACGGCTTGCCCGTGGTCGGTACTGCGGAAAACGCCTTTACAAACTGCAAGTACCTGCAAGAAGTGCGTCTGGAAGCGGAAAGCGCGTATTTGCAGGTTTGTGACGGCGTCCTGCTGGACGCGGCGGGCAAAACGCTGCTGCTCTATCCGGCGCGGCGCGCAGGGACAGATTTCGTGATTGACGAAAACGTGACTGCCATTGCGGACTATGCGTTTGCCTACTGCCAAAATCTGCGCAGTATCACCATTGGCACGCAGGTGGAGACAATCGGCGACCATGCGTTTGAAGCAGTGAACGATGCCCTGTGCCTTGTTGTGCAGGATGGCAGCCCGGCGCAGCTGTGGGCGAGCGCACACGGGGTGCGCTATGCCAGTGAAAGCACATCGTTTACCTATCGCCTTGAAGGGGACAAAGCGTATATTACAGGCTACACGGGCACGCTGCCGGAGACGGTTGTTCCGGCAGTGATTGACGGATACCCTGTCTATGCGATTGAAAAACTCCGCAGCCCGATTCTGACGCACGTTGTTGTCAGCGAAGGAATTGTGGAAATTGGGGAATCGGCGTTTCAAAGCAACTATACTGGTAATCTGTTGAGTGTGAGTTTGCCGCAGAGCGTAAAGAAAATTTCAGATTTTGCTTTCGCTGGACAGCAGTATTTACAGGAAATCACATTTGGTGGTGTGGAGAAAATTGGTCGAGGCGCTTTTAGCAGCTGTACAAAACTGACACAAATTACATTGCCGGATACGCTGACAACAATTGAATGGATAGCATTTGAATACTCTGGTCTAACGTCACTGACGATACCGGTCAATGTAACCAGCCTTGGAGACTCGTTTATCTCAGGCTGTTCAGCGCTGACATCACTGTCTATAGCCGAAGGAAATCCAACCTATGAGATGGTGGACGGATTGCTTTACGACATTCCTGCAAAGACGCTGCGCTATGCCCTGCCGGATGTGTCGGGGGATGTAGTGATTCGTGACGGCACGGTGCGCATTGGCGACGATGTGTTTAAGGGACATGCGATAACATCTGTTCAACTGCCGGATTCTTTGCAGAAAATTGGGAACTGCGCATTCCAGTTCTGCAAGGAACTGAAGGAAATTACCTTCCCGGAAGGGCTGATAACGATAGATGGTTTGGCGTTTGGCTACTGTACACAACTGGAAAATGTTGTGCTGCCGGAAGGATTAAAGCATCTGGGGGATTCCGCGTTCTCATATTGCCATGCTTTAACGGAAGTAACGATACCTGAAGGCGTTACATTCATGAGTGGAACATTCTCATATTGCACCTCCTTGCGCACTTTGAATCTGCCGAATAGCTTGACCGACATGTCGAATGGCGTCGTAGAAGGCTGTGATTCGCTGGAAACGCTGCACCTGCCTTCCAAACTGGAGTACATCAGCGGCGAGTGGCCCAGCAAGCTGAAAACGATAACGACAGCGTTTGGTTCTGTGCGCTATGTATCCGAAGACGGTATCTTATATGATACGCAGGACAACAGCATCTTGTTTGTGAATGCGTCGATTACGGGAAATGTAACCGTTCGTGATGGCATCACGACAATTGGCACAGGGGCGTTCAAGGGCAGAAAAGGCTTAACGAGCGTCACGCTGCCGGAAAGCTGCACTGTCATTGATTCTTATGCTTTTGAAAACTGCACAGCACTAACGGATATCAACTTCCCGGAAAAATTAGAGTTGATTGGACGAAATGCATTCTACAATTCCGGCATTACATCGCTGAAACTTTCGCAGCCGGGTCTTCACGTTGGGAGTTTTGCATTTACTGATTGCCATCAGCTGAAGTCTGTGGAAATCACATCGACGGACTTTGACTTGATGGAGTGGGCATTTGCAAGATGCGAAAATTTGGAGACAGTAATTCTGCCGCCGCAGGTTTTCCGCATGGAAGGCGGATGCTTCACGGAATGCACGTCCCTGACTACGGTCGTTTTGCCGAAGAACATCACGTTCGTGCATGGCTTTAAGGACTGTACGTCCCTGAGAACTATTGAAATTCCGGACAGTGTGACGAGCATCGGCTATGAAGCATTTGCAAACTGCAAGTCGCTGGAAAGTATTCATCTGCCGGATGGGGTAACGAACATTGGTGGACTTGCGTTTGCGCAGTGCTATGCGCTGAAGGAAATCAATCTTCCGGATTCGCTGACCACGATCGGAGAAGAAGCATTCCGAGGAGTTCCGATTGCTGAAGTTGTCATCCCGGCAAATGTGACCGAAATCGCGGACTGGACATTCTATTATAATAGAGAACTCCGTTCGCTGACGCTCCCCGATGGCTTGAAGAAAATTGGCGCGAATGCTTTCTGTGGAGCGTCCAAGCTCCAATCGGTGGAACTGCCGGAAAGTTTGGAGGAAATAGGGGATGCCGCGTTCCGCGAGAGCGGGTTGACCTCGATTACCATTCCCGGCAATGTGAAGCGCGTTGGCGGCGCATTCATTTACTGCAAGAATTTGGAGAAGGTCTCCATTGCCCCCGGCGTTGAAACGATTGGTGCTGACGCGTTCTTGGAATGCTCGAAGCTGACGGAAGCAACGCTCGCCAGCACTGTTACGACCATCGAGAGCAGTGCGTTCTGCGGCTGCAAGGCGCTTCAAACCATCAACGGCGGTGCGCTCATTCAGTCCATTGGCGAACATGCCTTCACGAGTTGCGAAAACATTGAGGAAATCAATATTTCGCCGAATTTGACGGAAATTTCAGACTATGCATTTGATGGCTGCAAGAAACTGAAGCGCGTTTCGCCGTCGGAGGAGCAGAAGGGCGTTTTGCTGCCGCATGTGAAGTACATCGGCAAGTGGGCATTCAACGTTTGCAAAGCAATTCCGTCCTTCTCTCTGGGCGATTCGCTGGAAACGGTCGGGGATTATGCGTTTGCTTCCACGTCCGTTACGTCCATGTATTTCCCGGATACCGTGAAGCAGATCGGCATCAATCCGATGTGGATGAATTATGCCATTCTGTCCGTGCATTTGCCGAAATCACTGACGGAAATCCCGCAGGGGATGTTTGCGCAGGCCGCGCGGATACAGACGCTTACCATCCCGCAGGGTGTGCACAGCATTGGCACACAGGCATTCCACGGCAATGTTGCTTTGGCAGCGCTGAAACTGCCGGATGGCTTGGAGCGCATCGGCGCAAATGCATTTGGAAACGCGATGCTGCTGCTGGAAATTCCGGCATCGGTTACGGACATTGCGGATGATGCGTTCAGCGAAGCGGTTGTGGAATTCTACACGCCGTCGGGCAGCGCGGCGCATCAATACGCGCTGGCGCATCAGATTCCCGTGCATTTGGATGAGTCGATTCCGGCAGAATACCTCGGCACGGCTGAACAGATGGCGGCAGGGATTGTCGCGCAGGTGATTACGGATGACATGACCGACTATCAGAAAGCAGAAGCGCTGGTAGATTGGATGCTCAGCGAAACAATGCTGTCAGACATGCTGCCGGACACATATAGCGGCAAAATGGTGCTTGTCCAGCGTAAAGGTACGCGCTGGGGCTGGGCATTTGCATACAAAGCACTGCTGAATGCGGCAAATGTTACCAATGATATCTATTTTAACGCGAAGGGCATCGTTGAGGGCGCGGGAATTGGGAATCAAACCTCAGTCTTTGTTTCGTATTTTGACGGCGATGCCGTGAATATGATTCAGATTGATGGGCAATGGTATTTCACGCATCCTGCCTTTGTGGAGCATTTCGGAAAGGCGCGCTACTTCATGCTCAATCGAGAAACGTATCGCTTGTCGTTCGGGGATGATCCGAAAGTGAAAGACTGCGACAACTACGACCAGACCTTCCTCTATCAGGCGTACTCCAAGGATGTAGAGGCGGAGGTTGTTGAGCAGGCATCTGCGTCCTTTACAGAGGGCAAGAAGCTGGTGTATGCGGAAGTTCAGCCGATTGAGGAACTGATGGATGCGAGTTATGCGTATGTGCTGGATTTCGCGGGGCGGCACATGGATACGCTGGACTGGCAGAACGCGCAGGGCGAATTTGAGCCGACTATCATTGGCACAAACAACGGCTACTGGCTCAGCGACGACCTGACGGGCGAGTATGCGCAAGTGACGGTGAATACGCAGACGCTCTATCCGTATGGCGCGGAAGTGCGGCTGGATAATCCGGAATATACGGCAGTGCTGTGCGACTGGAATGTGGATGGCACGCTGACGCTGTCGGAAGATACCGAAGAAGCAAGCGTGGCGCTGTTCACCATAGAAAGGGGAGAAGATATAGAAAAGAAACAGACCATTACTGGCAAAAAGGTCTATCATGCGACCTTCACCCCGACCCTGAGCCAGTACATTAACACACTGGCACCGACGGAATTTGACTTGGTGCTGGAATGCCAGCTGCCGCCCATTCGTGATGCTGCACAGCTGGTGGACAACAAGCTGACGCTGACGCTTTCGGATTCACATATTTTCCCGGAAAATGCGCAGCTGGATTTGATTTTCTGGCCGGAAGGCGGCACATCGAGTGCTCCTCTAACGCACTTCTATGTGGAGGATCGTGAAGAACTCTACCCGGATGGCAAGCGCGAAATTACGCTTGACCTTTCGGCGCTTCGCTGCGACCTGAGATACACGCTCTACATTGCGCAGACAGCGGACAACTATGTGGAATCGGAATACAGTTCCGTTACAAGCCGCATCGACATACCGCATACGCCGTACAGTGAGACGGTACGGCCTGCAACATCGACGGAAGACGGGCGGATAAGCGACACGGTCTGCAAGATTTGCAGCACATGGCTGGACAATGGGTATGCGATTGCGTCGGATCACATTCTGCAGCTGCCTGCGAGTTTGAAGACCATTGAGGAAGAAGCCTTTGTCGGCATGTGGCAGGTGCAGCAGGTGAATATTCCGGAGGGCGTTACTGCGATTGGAAAGCGCGCCTTTGCAGACTGTACGCTGCTGCGGCTGGTCATTATCCCGAACAGTGTGCAAACGCTGGCGGATGATGCCTTCAGCGGCTGCCATCCGGTGATTCTCTGCGACGCGGAAAATCAGCAGGTGATTGACTGGGCAAATGCACAGGGATTGATGGTCGTTTTCAAGGAAAGCAAATAATACATTCCTTTGGCTGCTTCGGGGACACAGCTTCTCCGAAGCAGCCCCTTTTCTTTTCAAAAAAATCTCGAAACAGGATTGACAAAATGGGCTTGATACATTATAATAGAGACAAGGTTGAGCGTTAAACCTAACGAAAATACGCCATGAACTCGTGAAGGAGGTTTTCCCATGAGAGGGTCGAAGAAATTGGTTTCCATGCTGCTGGTGCTGTGCCTGACGCTGGGTGCGCTGCCGCTGGCGATGGCGGAAGAAGTCGTTGATGCGGACTTGACCTGCACGATTACGCTGGGCAACTGGCCCGCGGATACGGCGGCGGAGGCGGAAAAGGCGCTCTTTGAGAGCTACCGCGAGACGATGAAGAAGCAGTACCCGAACGTGACGCTGGTGCCGGATTACTACTCCTACACCCTGAGCAGCTACGTTCCGATGGCGAAGGGCGGCACGGCGCCGAGCATCTTCCAGCCGCCGTTTACCGACCCGCAGCTGCTGATCAGCCAGCATCTTGTCGGCGACGTGACCGATGCGCTGGAGCGCGCGGGCGTGCTGAATGAGTTCAGCCCGTCGTACCTCGAAATGCTGTCCGACGAGAACGGCCGCATCTACGGTCTGCCGCGCGACGGCTATGTGCTGGGTATGCACATCAATGTCGCCCTGTTCCGCGAGGCGGGGCTGGTGGACGAGGAAGGTCTGCCGATTTACCCCAAGACCTTGCAGGAAGTGGCGGAATACGGTCAGATTATCCGCGAAAAGACGGGCAAGGCGGGGCTGGTATTCCCGGCGAGCGAGACGTATGGCGGCTGGCTGTTCACCAATATCGCGTGGAATTTCGGCTGCGTGGGCGAAAACGCGCTGGAATATCAGGATGAAGACGGCCGCTGGGTGTGCAACTTCACATCCGACGAGTGCGTGGCGGCGATGGAGTACATCCGCGACCTGCGCTGGAAGTACAACATCCTCAATGCCGACGCGACCACGACCGACTGGGCGGGCGCGCATTCTCTGCTGGGCACGGGCGAAGCGGCGATGAACTTCGCGGCGGATGACTCGGTTGACCAGCCGACCTCCAACAAGGGTCTGCCGGTGGAGGACTTCGCGCTGATTCCGTTCCCGGCGGGCAACGCGGGACGCTATGCGCTGGCGGGCGGTACCTGCTACATGTTCGCGCCGAACATTACCGATGATCAGGCGACGGCGCTGATGGCATACCTGACCGTGCTGGGCAAGATGCCCTACCTGAATGACCAGATTATCGAGGGGATGCGCGCGGACTATGCTGCCAAGCGCGACCGCGGCGCCCCGGTCCTGCCCGCCATCAGCGCGTGGAACGATGCGGACTACAACGCGGCGAAGCAGGCGATTATTGACGAATACTGCAACGTGGATATGCGCCTGTACAACGACTTCTTCGATTCCATCACGCAGGGCACGATTACGCTGCGCTCGGAAGAACCCGTCTTTGCGCAGCAGCTGTATCGCGAGCTGACCGCAGTAATTCAGCGCGTCATCACTCGCGAGGGCGCGGACGTGCGCAAGGCGCTGCAAAAGGCGCAGGATTCCTTCCAGGAGTATCTGGATGATGAAATCAATGATTATTAATTTCTGATTCTGCATGGCATTGCACTGTTTGTTGCAGAGGGTTTCGCCTCTGCGGAGGCGACCAAAGGGCTTTCCGATCGCCCTTTGGAAACC
>ERZ827197.1266-NODE-1266-length-21705-cov-3.587852_pt1 | contig 21705 bp, 18 predicted proteins | sample MGYA00519867_ERZ827197 | MGnify/ENA primary metagenome ERZ827197 (study PRJEB31778, sample SAMEA3449278) | human gut metagenome | biome: human gut; feature: human-associated habitat; material: faeces | place: United Kingdom | collected 2010/2012 ...
TACGGTAACTAACCTCGCTTTGGAACTTATCAATCTCGGAAACATCAACACCCACAGAAAGTACCCCCATGAGTTCATTATTTTTATTGTACAGCGGCACAACAGCTTCTATTGTTCCGGTTGTTTTATCATATCCTGAAAAACTCTTTTTGGAATTACATGCGCTGATGACACGTGAATTAATAATCGTCTTTCCTGTTTCAAAAGAATAAGAATCCGACTGTATGACAAAATTCGTATTAATAACACGGATACGCATGGTTTCAAATGCGGAGTAGCGCACCATCTGATTATACATACCGGCTTTTTCTGCCTCGGCAAGCGACTCAAAATCCGCATACTCTCCGGCAACGACAGCTGCTTTCGTCTGCAGGTCTGCCTTTCTGTCCTTAATCATGGAGCTTCTGTAATAATATGGAATCATGACATCCACGAAATACAGTGGCACAATTGAAAAGACTGCCAGTATCATAAACAGCCGCACCCTTGCACTTTTGAGTTTTCTAAAAACCAATCTTACAAGTTCCAGCAGACTTTTTTTATGAAATTTTACGATTTTTAACCGATCCGGTTTTAAATTCTTAAACATTGAAATAATATCCTACTCCCCACTTAGTATGAACATACTTTGGCTCACTCGGATTTTCTTCAATCTTTTCACGCAAACGGCGTACATGTACATCTACTGTCCGTGCATCCCCCGGATAGTCATAACCCCAGATCGTATTAAGAAGTGTTTCCCGGCTGTAAACTTTATTGGGATTTAACACCAGTAATTCCAGTAAATCAAATTCTTTTGCCGTAAGATACACTTCCTTATCATGGATAAATAAACTGCGGCTGTCACAGTCCATACGCATATCTCCCGTTTCAATCTGGCTGCTTGCTTCCGTTTTAGCTGATGCCTTTGAATTCCGGCGTAAAATTGCCTTAATCCGTGCCTTTACCTCTAAAATGTTAAAAGGCTTTGTAATATAGTCATCTGCACCGTATTCCAGACCGAGAATCTTGTCCATATCCTCACCCTTTGCAGTCAGCATAATAATCGGAACATCTGAAAATTCACGTATCTGCTGGCACACTTCCATGCCATCCATTTTTGGCAGCATAATATCTAAAAGAATCATATCATATGAATTCTTTCTGGCACATTCCAGTGCTTCCTCTCCGTCATATGCACATTCTACCTGCATGCCATCCTGTTCCAGACTAAATTTTAATCCCTTTACAATCAGCTTTTCATCATCCACTACTAAAACTTTGTTTGCCATGTTTCTCCTCATCCCTCCGGCCTGCAGGTTTTCTCAAACACAAATCAACTCTTTGATTTTGTTAAACGCAGCATCTTTAATACCGGAAATTTTTTTAATATCTTCAATTTTTTGAAAAGACCCGTTTTCTTTTCTGTATTGTATAATATCCTCCGCTTTAGACGCTCCGATTCCCGGAAGTGTCATCAACGCCGTTTTATCTGCTGTATTAATATTCACTTTCCCCACACCTTGCACATCCTGTGCCGTATCTGCTTTTTCTGTTATTTCTCCCTGCTTGGGAATATAGAGTTTCTGCCCGTCCAACACGTTTTCTGCAAGATTTAATACCGTATCATCTGCTTCCGGCGTAAAACCGTCCGCCAGTTCAACAACTTCATAAATTCTTGTATGCTCCGGAACTTCATATACACCGGGACTTACAACCGCCCCACAGATATATACGTAACAAAGTGCTTTCTGTTCTTCCTGCCCGGTTACATTTTGTATGTTTTCTGTTTCTTCCTGTGTAACAGATTCTTCCGTATGCACAACCGCTGCCTTTGCTGCCCCGGTTTCAGATTGCTGTTTTACTGTATAAAACACCCCTGAAATTAAAATTACGGCTGCAATGGCAGCAGCTTTAATAACCTGTTCTTTTTTCATTGACCACATCTCCTTATACTTTATTTTTTACAAGTATAAAGCCCCCTTTGTGCTCATTTTTTATTTTACCGAAATCAATCGTAGATTACAAGCAGAAAATCACAAAACAAACGAAAGTACCAGAAACATTTTATTTAACAAAATGTTTACAGAAATTTCCCATTATAGTAAAATAAATTATTATTATGATTCGAGGAGGCGCATCTTGTCAAAGAAAATCAAGTCAGCAAAGGCTGACACTAAGAAAAGATTTCATTTTTCACTGCTGGATGATGAGAACGGTTCCATTCCAAGCGGTAATATTACCTTTGTAATGGCATTTCTGATTCCGGTTATTATTTTGGCTGCACTGTATTATGTGCGCGACATTTTCCCATTTGGTTCAAACTGCTATCTGCGTTCTGATATGTATCATCAGTATGCACCGTTTTTTTCGGAATTCTGGCATAAAATCCGAAGCGGCGAAAGCCTGACCTACTCATGGGATATCGGCATGGGAACGAATTTCACTTCCCTGTTTGCCTACTATCTTGCAAGTCCTGCCAACTGGCTGATTGCACTGTTTCCGCAGCGTTCCATGATTGAAATCATGAATGCAATGATTATTGTAAAGCTGGCAGCAGCTTCTGTCTCCTTTGCATATTATATTGCAAAGCATTTTCACACAAAAAGCTGTTCGATTGCATTATTCGGAACATTTTATGCACTCTCCGGCTTCGTTGCCGCATACAGCTGGAATATTATGTGGCTGGACTGCGTTATTTTAGTACCGCTGATTATGCTGGGACTGGAACGTCTGGTCAATGAAAATAAATGCCTGCTGTACTGTATCAGTCTCGGACTTTGCATTTTCACCAATTACTATATTGCAATCATGGTATGTATGGCGGTTGTATTGTATTTCATTGTTTTAATGGTTTCTTACAACGGCACACGCCATCCGCGCATTTATTTAAAGAAATTTATTCACTGGTGCGTATACTCCCTGCTTGCGGGCGGTCTGTCTGCCTGTCTGTTACTGCCGGAGCTGTATACATTCTCGTTATCCGCTTCCAGTGACGTGTCTTTCCCGAAAACGTTAAGCGTGTATTTTTCCATGCTTGAAATGCTTACCAGACAATTGATAAACATTCCGGTACATCTGGGACTGGACCACTATCCGAACATTTACTGCGGTGTCTTTATCTTTTTACTGATTCCGCTGTATGCCATGAATAAAAAGATTCAGCCAAGAGAACGTATCGGAAAATTCTGTATTTTACTGGTCTTTTTACTGGCATTTAACATTAACATTTTTAATTTCATCTGGCACGGATTCCATTATCCGAACAGCCTGCCATGCCGTCAGTCCTTTATCTACGTTTTCTTTGTGCTGACGATGGCATTTGAAGCCTTTTACTATTTAAAAGAAACAACAGACAAACAGCTGGCAGCGGCTGTGTGGATTGCTGTCGGACTTTTATTTGTAATTGAACAGATGTTTACGACAGACAGCACTTACGATGCAAAGAGCGTTTATATCAGCGGTGCATTTATCTTAGCTTACGCCTTGCTGATTCAGCTTCACCGCCGGACAAGCTTTAAAATTCCGGTTATTTTATTTGCAGCATTTGCCGTCAGCATCATTGAATGTACGATGAATATGGAATCGACAGGTCTTGGCACAACGAACCGTACCGCTTATCTGCTCGATTACGATGCCGTGAAAACGGTTACCGATACGATTGCCGCATCGGATTCCACCTTTTACCGCATGGATAAGATAACGGGTGCGCGCTCCAAAAATGACGGGGCATGGCACAATTATCACTCTCTTGCAACATTTTCATCAACCTCCAACGCAGGCATTTCCGATTTATTCGGTTATCTCGGATTTGAACATTCAACCAATGCGTATGGATATGAAGGTGCTACCATGGTAACGAATTCTTTGTTTTCCGTAAAATATGTTATCAGTAACCAGCACCTGGCAGAAAGCCGGCTATTACAGTATGTGACCGGAAGTGACGGTGAATTTATTTATAAAAATAATTATACACTGCCACTGGGTTATCTCGTACCGGCGAATTTTGAAGATGAATGGACAACCAGTTCGATGTATAACGGCATTGAAAGCCAGAACAGCCTGATTAAGGCTGCCACAGGCATTGCCAATGTCTTTACGCTGACTTACGAATATACATCGGAAACAGATGTTAATATTGAACCGATTAAAAACGGTCATATGTATCTTGCCGTATCCGGTACAAATGTCGATTCTGTCGGTGTTAAAGTCAACGGATCGGTCAATAACTACTCCGGATTAAAAAACGGCAATCATTTAATTGACATCGGCTATGTTACAACTGCCGATTCCATTGAAGTATACGGCGATACCCCAATGGGTCTTTCCGTTTATACGTTAGAAGAAGAACGTTTTATCAACGCCTATAACATTTTAAATAACGGCGGATTAAACATCACTTCACACTCTGATACGAAAATAAAAGGCACCGTAACGGCACAAAGCGACAGCACAATGCTGTTTTCAATTCCGTATGACGGCGGCTGGAGTGTTTATATAGACGGTAAAAAAGTGAATACTTATGCAGTAAAAGATGCCCTGCTTGCAGTTTCTGTTTCAGCCGGAGAACACACAATTGTACTAAAATATATGCCGGTAAATCTGATTAAGGGTTGCATAATTACACTTTTATGCATTATTATATTAGTTGCGGTACATTTATTCGGAAAATACCGGGTTAATGGAAAGATTGACACCACAAAACTTCCACCGCTGCTTCAGGAATATCTTTCTGAAACAGACACATTATTCATGCACCGCAAGACAAAAGTTATCATGACACAGTCCGACATTAATCAAATAAAACAAGATACTGCCCCTCCGGTAGATATTGACACTTTAGATGATTTTGAAAATATGGATATTACGGACGATACCAAATAAGCATTACTTAAAAACTCACACAAAATTACAGCGCCAAAACGGCAGAATGGAGGACACTATGAAACTCTGGGGAGGACGATTCACAAAGGAAACGGACCAGCTTGTAAATAACTTTAACGCTTCTATTTCTTTTGACCAGAAATTTTACAGACAGGATATCCGCGGCAGTATTGCCCATGCAACAATGCTCGGAAAACAGGGTATCATTTCAGAAGACGAAAGCAAAAAAATTGTTGACGGATTAAACGGAATCCTTTCCGATATTGAAAGCGGTAAGCTTGAAATTACAGACGAATATGAAGATATTCATACCTTTATGGAAGCAACTCTGATTGAGCGCATTGGTGACACCGGCAAAAAGCTGCACACCGGAAGAAGCCGTAACGACCAGGTTGCACTGGATATGCGCCTTTATACACGTGATGAGGTCTTAAACGTCAATCAGGAAGTCAAAGAACTAATGGAAGTGATTTTAAAAATCATGAAGGAAAATACCGAAACCTATATGCCGGGCTTTACACATTTACAAAAGGCACAGCCGGTTACGGTTGCACATCACTTCGGCGCTTATTTTGAAATGTTTAAGCGTGACAGAAGCCGCCTGCATGACATTTACGAAAGAATGAACTACTGCCCGCTCGGCGCAGGCGCACTTGCCGGAACGACTTATCCGCTTGACCGTGAACTGACTGCCAGCCTGCTTGATTTTTACGGTCCAACTTTAAACAGTATGGATTCTGTTTCTGACCGTGACTATCTGATTGAATTTTTAAATGCACTTTCTACGATTATGATGCATTTAAGCCGTTTTTCAGAAGAAATCTGTATCTGGAATTCCAATGAATATAAATTCATTGAGTTAGATGACGCATACAGCACCGGCAGTTCTATCATGCCGCAGAAGAAAAACCCGGATATTGCAGAACTCGTCCGTGGAAAGACTGGACGTGTCTACGGCGCATTAATGAGCCTGCTGACAACCATGAAAGGTATTCCGCTTGCTTACAATAAGGATATGCAGGAAGATAAGGAACTCTCCTTTGATGCGATTGATACGGTAAAGGGCTGTGTCAGCCTGTTTAAAGGCATGATCGCCACAATGCGTTTTAATCCGAAGCGCATGGAAGACAGCGCAAAGCACGGTTTTACCAATGCAACAGATGCTGCTGACTACCTTGTAAAAAAAGGTGTTCCGTTCCGCGATGCCCACGGCATTGTCGGTCAGCTTGTATTAACCTGTATCGAAAAGGGAATCGCATTAGATGACCTTACATTAGACGAATACAAAGCAATCAGTCCTGTATTTGAACAGGATATTTACGATGCCATCAGCTTAAAGACCTGCGTTGAAAAACGTCTGACCCTCGGCGCCCCGGGACCTGATGTCATGAAGCAGGTTATTGAAAAATATGAAGAATATTTGTTAAATGACTAAATCAGATAAATATCTCCGTTTTATGGTGATAATATCCGTCAAAAAGAGTCCGCAAAAATCAGGCAGAATGCCTGATTACGCGGACTCTAATACTATATATCATATTTCATACTTTCCATTCCCGACACACCATTACTCCCGACCTCTCCTCCGTACAACCTCAGCCACCCACTACACAGAAAAAATAATCTGCTGTACCGAAGTCAAGTAACACGTTGAGGTACAGCAGATTATTTTTTCAGACTCGTATTTTCGTTCCTTTCGTATCCCTATGCGCCATTTTTAATCGGGCAAAGTCTACGTTTTTACCACGGTATTCTATCGTGAGTTCATCTCCCTGTGTAAGCAGATACACATCTTCGACCGTATCTTTTCCGGTCAGTTTAATTGCGCGCACACCGACCGCACCTTTCTTCTTTTCAGGCACATCTGAAAGCGGGAAGCGTAAAAAGTATCCGTCCGCTGTCTGCACGATAACATGCTGACTGCTCACAATCATTTCTTCTTCTTTGACTTCCCCGTCCAGTGAAAATCTTGAGAAAACTTCTTTTACCGCATCGGTCACATAGATGCCGACCAGTAAATCGTCTTCCTGTAATTTGGTCGCGGCTACGGTACGTTTACTGACTTCAAATTCTGAGGTGTCCACCAGCTTTGCCATACCCAGTTTTGTCATAAACAGCATTTTTTTACCCTTTAACTGTTCAAACGGTGTCAGATAAAGGATATTTTCACCACTGCTGTCATAGTTGCCCAGATTGTCAATCGGCGTTCCCTTGTCACGGAATCTCGTAAACGGAATATCCAGCACCTTAATCTGATGCAGACTGCCATTGTCCGTGAAAATGCAGATTTTATCGGTATTCATGCAAGAGAATACATAGCGGTTCTCATTATGTACCGCCTCCTTATTTCTTTCATACGCCGACATATCAATGGTCTTTGCATAGCCGAAGCGGTCCATAATAAACATCACTTCCTGCTCCTGCACCTTTTTCTCCTCTAATACAACCGCCTTGGCATCTTCAATCTGCGTTTTTCTCGGCAGTGCATATTCTTTCTTGATTTTGAGTAAATCTGCCTTGATGACCTTTGCCATTTCTTTTTTACTGCCTAAAATGCGCTCGTATTTTGCAATTTTTTCCAGACATTCTTCATATTCCTTCTGCAATGCAAGAATTTCAAGTCCAATCAGCTTGTACAGGCGCATTTCCAAAATTGCCTGTGCCTGACGTTCCGTGAAATTCAACCCTGCCGCCTGCTTTTTTGAAGCTTCGGATTTAAACTGAATGCCCTCGGTATTGCCGTTTACAAGACAGTCCTTTGCCATTTTTAAATTCTTACTGCCGCGCAGGATTTCAATAATTAAATCAATAATATCGCAGGCTTTGATTAACCCCTCTTTGATTTCCTTATTGTCAAGTTCCTTATTTAAAAGGGTCGTATATTTACGGGTTGCAATCTCATACTGGAAATCAATATGGTGTTTGATAATCTGCTTCAAGCCCAGTGTTTCCGGTCTTCCGTCAACAATCGCAAGCATATTGACACCAAACGTATCTTCAAGCTTTGTCTTTTTATATAATACATTTTTTAAATATTCCACATCCGCATTTTTCTTTAATTCAAGCACAATGCGAATACCTTCTTTAGAAGAAGCATTGGAAATATCTACGACATCTGTAATTTTCTTTGTTTCAATCAAGTCTACCACATCGGAAATAAATTTTCCGATATTCGCACCGATCATGGTGTATGGAATCTCTGTAATAACCAGTTTGTCACGCTCCGAGCGTTTTGCCGCCGGTTCAAATTCGACCTTGCCGCGCAGCTTGATTTTACCGTTTCCGGTTTCGTAAATCTGTTCCAGCTCACTTTTATTGATGACGATACCGCCGGTCGGAAAATCCGGACCGATACAATACTGCATAAGTTCTTTGGTCGTAATCTCCTCATTGTCCATATACGCACAGACCGCGTCAACCACTTCGCCGAGGTTGTGTGTCGGGATATTGGTTGTCATACCGACTGCAATACCGTCCGCACCGTTTACTAAAAGATTCGGCACTCTGACCGGAAGCACTGCCGGTTCCTTTTCCGTTTCATCAAAGTTCGGTACAAAATCGACGACATTTTTATCCAAATCCGCAAGGTAGACGTCCTGCGTAAATTTCTTTAACTTGGCTTCCGTATATCGCATGGCGGCGGCACCGTCCCCTTCGATTGAACCGAAGTTGCCGTGTCCGTCCACCAGTGCCATGCCCTTTTTAAAGTCCTGCGACAATACGACCAGCGTTTCATAAATGGAACTGTCGCCGTGCGGGTGATACTTACCCATTGTGTCACCGACAATACGTGCCGACTTTCTGTGTGGTTTATCATAATTTAAGCCCAACTGATCCATTGCATACAAAACACGCCGCTGTACCGGCTTTAATCCGTCTCTGGCATCAGGAAGCGCTCTGGCTGTGATGACACTCATGGAATAGTCGATATAGGACTTCTGCATGACCTCGGAATACTCGGTCTTTACTATCTGCTCTGCCATTTTATTCTCCTCTTGATTTTTCAGTTCTTATTATCTCTGCATTTGAAAATCAGTTTTTATTATCTTTTCATTTCAAAAAACAATGAACTGAATTTATTAAATTCTGCTGATTATATTTATTAAATCATATCGTTTTATTTACTATACCCAAAATGCTCTACGCATCAATTTCCGCCTCGTCTGCATGTGCATAGATAAACTGCTTACGCGGCGGTACTTCACTGCCCATTAACATCGAAGTTACCTCTGTTGCCAGTCTGGCATCTTCGATTTCAACCTGTTTTAAAATACGCGTTTCAGGATTCAGCGTAGTTTCCCAAAGCTGTTCCGGATCCATTTCTCCCAGACCTTTGTAACGCTGTAATGAAAATGAGCCGCTTGGATGCTTCTTTCTGTACTTTTCAAGTGCCTTGTCATCATACAGGTATTCGACTGTTCCCGCCTTTGCGCCTTTTTCCTTTTTCTTTAACTCGGCACGGTAAAGCGGCGGCGTTGCAAGGTATACGTGTCCCTGCTGAATCAGCTCCGGCATAAAGCGGTAGAAAAATGTCAACAGCAGTGTATCAATATGTGCACCGTCCACATCGGCATCGGTCATTAAAATAATTTTATGATAACGCAGTTTGCTGATATCAAAGTCGTTGCCGTAGCCTTCAAGAAAACCACAGCCGAAAGAATTAATCATCGTCTTGATTTCCGCATTTGCAAGAACCTTATCAATACTTGCTTTTTCTACATTTAAAATCTTACCACGAATTGGCAGAATTGCCTGTGTCCGTCTGTTTCTCGCTGTCTTTGCCGAACCGCCGGCAGAATCTCCCTCGACAATAAAGACTTCACATTCCTCCGCATTACGGCTTTCGCAGTTTGCCAGCTTTCCGTTGCTGTCAATCGAAAATTTCGGCTTTGAGAGCATATTGGTCTTTGCCTTTTCTTCGGCACGTCTGATTTTTGCAGACTTTTCTGCGCAGGCAAGCACAGCCTTCAAGTCGTCCAGATGTTTGTCAAAATAAAGCTGGATTTCATCATTTGTCACGGAACTTACTACCGTTCCCGCGTCCGGGTTGTCCAGTTTGGTCTTTGTCTGTCCTTCAAAACGCGGCGCCGGGTGCTTCACTGCTACAATCGCCGTCATACCGTTGCGGACATCAACACCGGTGAAATTCTGGTCTTTTTCCTTTAAAATACCAAGCTCCCTCGCATACTGGTTCATGACCATGGTAAATTTCGTCTTAAAACCGGTGATGTGCGTTCCACCCTCCTGTGTATAAATGTTGTTGCAGAAGCCTAAAATATTTTCTTCAAATTCATTGACATACTGGAATGCAACTTCCACTTCAATGCCGTCTTCGCTCTTTTTATAATACACAATATCCTGCACCGGCTCTTTGCCTGTATTTAAGTCCTTTACATATGCCTTAATGCCGTCCGGCTCATGATATGTTGCTTCTGCTGCCGGTTCAATGCGGTTATCCGTAAAATGAATCGTCAGTCCGGGGTTCAAATAAGCCGTCTCATGCAGACGGCTTTGAATAGAATCGGCTTTAAAACGTGTTTTTTCAAAAATTTCTTTATCCGGCAGGAAAGTAACTGTCGTTCCGGTATCGCTCTTTCGGCAGGTACCGGTCTTTTCAAGCGGATACATCGCTTTACCACGCTCATAACGCTGACGGTATATGCCGCCGTCTACGTGAATTTCAACCTCCAGCCATTCTGAAAGTGCATTGACAACAGATGCACCTACACCGTGAAGTCCACCTGAAATCTTATATCCACCGTCACCGAACTTGCCACCCGCATGCAGAACCGTAAAGACAACCTCCACTGCCGGGATTCCTGCCTTCGGGTGAATCCCAATAGGAATTCCTCGTCCATTATCCTTAATTGTTGCCGTGCCGTCCTTATTTAATGATACGTCAATCTGCGTACAGTATCCTGCCAGATGTTCATCGACCGCATTATCCGCAATTTCATAGATTAAATGATTCAGCCCCTTTGTTCCGACACTTCCGATATACATGCCGGGACGTTTGCGGACTGCCTCCAGCCCCTCCAAAATGGAAATACTGGACGCATCATATTTCTTTTCTGCCATGATTTTCTCCATTCTTTTTCTTATTTCTATTTTATATTTTTTATCTTTTAAATATCTTTGCTGTCAGAATCACATTACAAATACGTAATTTATTTTACCAGCTCATTAAAAACTGTTTCAAAGCTTACCGGCAGTTCTGTGGCATTGGCGGTCTTCTTGCTGTTCCAGACCTTCTTATTCATTTCCACATACTTAGAAGCTTCATAGCTTTCAAAGACACTGTTAAAATATTCCAGCTTCTTTTCATCCATCAGCGCCGTTTTATTAGCTTCCGTTTTGGACTTTTCATTGTCACTGGTACAGCGGATAATGTAATATTTTCCGCCTGCTTCAACAATACTGCTGGTTTCGCCTGTCTTTAAATTAAAGGCTGCCGTTTCAAATGCCTGTTCCATTTCACCGCGCTTGCATTCTGTTTCGGATTCTTCTTCCCCGCCAAAATCCTTTGCTACGGAATAGAACGACTCTCCGTTATCCAAACGCTCTTTTGCGGAAGAAATGTCCGACTTGGAACCCGCACAGATGTACTGTATTGTAATCACTCTTGCATCATCGGAGCTGACTTCCGTATTAATCTGCGAAGTCACATCGTCATATAATGTATCTGCAATTGCAAACTCCGTAAACATTTTTTCAATCTGGTCTTTTGTTACATTTAACGCTGAAACCTGCTCCTGTGTCAGTGCATTAAAAAATGTATCTGCCGCACTGCTTACGGCATCTTTCTGGGTACGTGAAAGCACAACCCCCTTTTCCTTTGCCGAAAGATTCATACATTTTACGCGAATTAACTTGGAGCGCACCTGTTCCTTTACATAGTCATCCATGTTGACACCTTCCATGCTCTGACTCCACACACCGCTTCCGAAAACATTTTCATATTCCTTTTTCGCATCGGAAAGCAGAATATCTGCCTCCCATGTGTAGGCTTTTGAATTGCCTGCTTTTAATACGACATCATCTTTTAAACCTGTCGAAATGTATAAAAATGTTCCGTTAAAAAATTTTATATATCCTGCAATCAGCGCCACTGCCACTGCAAATATAACCAGTCCGATAATTCGTTTTTTTCCTCTTTTCACCACAATCCTCCTGCTGTTCCGGCTTTTCACCGATTTTTTCAGTCCCCGGAACGAAAATATTTCATGTTATTATAACATTAATTTTCATTTTAGAAAAGCTATTTTGAGTTGATTTTCTTTGTTTTAAGTTTGCTTCTTGTAAAATGTTCTGCTATAATATTTTTAATTAAATGCTGTTTGGATTCGACAATTCCATACAGGCTGTTACGCAGGACAATATAATAAATATAGAAAAGGAATGTATGCTTATGAACGGTAAAATGAACATGTCTATTTCGCAGATTTTTCAAAAAGACGGCAAACCGACAGCTTTCGTACTGTTTAGCGAAGGCAGAAAAAGTGCCGAGGGTAAAATTCCGGACTGCACGATTATTTCCAATGACGGCTTTTCCGAAAAGGAAGTCAAAGCACTGGAACTGTATCTGAAAATGCAGCAGGAGTCTATTTTAAAGACTGCAAAAGAAGTGAATATTATGAAAGCGTTTATGCAGAATTAAAGGCAAAAGTTAAACCAGTCCGCCGATTCTTTTTATTGTGATTGAATCGGCGGATTCCGACAGCATCAGCTATCTGATTTGATGTATAGCCTATCTTATGCATATTCAAAACAATCCTTGCAACTGCCTTATCCTCAATTCCCTGACTCAGATTACACATAATGCTCCAATCAAACGATGTAATTCATATTTCTCATCATGTTTTGGAAGTTCATTTGTAATGCCGATTAACACAATATTCAGCAAATCAAGAAAGCCTGCTTTTTAACCTCCACTCTTGACAAAGAGCCTTTTTATTGTCAATACAAAAACACCCCAGTAATATATAAGCCCAACCGCCTGATATATTACCGGGGTATCATCTATTCTGTCAATTACCTTACATCACTGCCTGAATATCCTCTGCAATCTGCTCCGGTGTCAGATGATTTGCCTTTAAGACATCTTCGACATTATACCTGTCTAAAAATTCCTTCTTTAATCCGAAGTTTAAGGTCTTGATATCCGAAGCACCGTAAAAACGTGCGATTTTTTCACCGAAACCACCGTCTAACACGCCGTCTTCAAGTGTCACAACCATGCTGTGTTCTGATTTCAGATTTTCTAACAGTTCACTATCTAAGCCTGTGATAAATCTCGGATTAATCAGTGTCGCATGAATACCGGATTTCTTTAAAAGTTCTGCTGTTTCCTCGCCTAATGTATAGAAATCACCCAATGCAAGAATTGCCACTTTACTGCCTTTTTCTGTAACTTCATAGCGGTTTAATGTGCTGTAATCCGCATCAACCGGTCTGCCGGAAGTTGCCACACCTGTTGCAGGTACACGGATTGCTACCGGGTGGTCTTTCTGCTCTACTGCCCAGTCAAGCATTGCAAAATATTCTTCCTTACAGGTCGGTGCAAGGTATACTAAATTCGGAATATTTGCAATCATCGGAATATCGAAAAATCCGATATGGGTAATATCGTTCATTCCGTATACGGAAGCACAAAATGTCAGAATTGTTGCAGGACTGTTATTGACACATAAATCCTGTGATAACTGGTCATAACATCTCTGTAAAAATGTGCTGTACACACCGTAAACCGGCTTTGCACCGCCCGTTGCTAGTCCGGATGCAAGTGCAACCGCATGTTCCTCCGCGATACCTACATCCACAAACTGTCTTCCCGCCTGCTCTCTCTTATCCTTTGTAAAACCAAAAACCGTCGGTGTTGCGGAAGTAATTGCTACAACAGAAGCGTCTTCTTTCATTTTCTGTAACAGATAATCTGCGGTCAACGTACCGTAATCTTCTCCACCGTCATAATTTCCTTTTGTTTTGCCGGTTTCAATATCAAATGGCATATGCCAGTGCCAGCTTTCCTTGTTTTCTTCTGCCAATGTATATCCCTTACCCTTTAATGTATGGATATGCACTGCAACCGGCGCCTTAGAATCCTTGACCCTTTTAAATGCGTCAATAAGCTGTGTCAAATCATTGCCGTCTTCCACAAAAACATAATTTAAGCCCATTGCCTTAAAAATGTTGCATTCTGCCTGCCCTTTTGTATCACGTAACAACTTTAAATTTTCATATAAACCGCCGTGGTTTTCTGCGATAGACATTTCATTATCATTGACAACCACAATCAGATTGCCGTTTAATTCCTTTGCAAAATCCAGTCCTTCCAGTGCTTCGCCACCGCTTAAAGAACCATCTCCAATAACTGCAATAACATTATAATTTTCATCTGCCAGATCTCTCGCCTTTGCAAGACCGCAGGCAAGACTGACTGAAGTTGACGTATGTCCGATGCAGAAAAAGTCGTGTGCACTCTCGGACGGCTCAGAATATCCCGATACATCATCATATTTTGCTTCATCTAAAAATGCATCTGCACGTCCTGTCAGCATTTTATGGCAGTAACTCTGATGTGAAACGTCAAATACCATTTTATCCTTTGGTGAATCAAATACATAGTGCATGGCAATTGTAGCTTCAACCATACCAAGGTTCGGACCGACATGTCCGCCGTGGACACTTAACTTCTGAATCAGTGCCTGGCGCATTTCGCCTGCAAGCACCTTTAACTGTTCTACATCTAATTTTTTTACATCTTCAGGTGACTGAATCTTTTCCAAATACATAAATTCCTCCATTCCACAGCCATAGTAATGCTGCGTAGTCATTTTTTGTTATTTATAGCATACAACTTAAAGTTTACTTAAAGTCAAGTCTTCTTTTATTTTTTTATTGTTTTTATAAATCCTTAATATTTTACACACCTGTGCTTGCACATTTTTCACGCTTCTGTTATGATAATAATCTGTTTGTAAACTGTCTTTGGGCAGTATCAGCATTCAACAACAATAATTTGATTCAATAATGGAGGTTTTATGGAAAAGAAACATAGAGGAAGCTTTACCGGCGGGCTTGGATTCGTACTTGCCGCCGCAGGAAGTGCTGTCGGACTCGGAAATCTGTGGCGGTTCCCTTATCTGGCTGCACAGTACGGCGGCGGCATTTTTATCTTAGTTTATATTATATTGGCACTGACGTTTGGATTTACACTCATGACCACCGAAATTGCAATCGGACGGAAAACCAAATTAAGTCCTACAAGAGCTTATGCAAAAGTGCATAAAAAATTTGGATTTATCGGACCGATTGCTTTTATCATTCCGGTTATTATCCTGCCGTATTACTGCGTAATCGGCGGCTGGGTAACAAAATACATGGCTGTATTTATCTCCGGACAAAATGAAGCCGCCGCAGAAACTTCGTTTTTTTCAAACTTTATCAGTCAGGAATACGCACCACTCATTTTCTTTTTTATTTTCCTTGCACTGACCGCATTGATTGTCGTGTGTGGAGTTGAAAAAGGAATCGAAAATGTCAGCCGTGTTTTAATGCCGGTTTTAATCATTCTTGCAGTTGTTATCTGCATTTACGTTGTATTACTGCCAGGTTCTGCCGCCGGATTAAAATATTACCTGTTACCGGATTTTTCAAAGTTTTCATTGAAAACCGTCTGTGCCGCAATGGGGCAGATGTTTTATTCCATGAGCCTTGCAATGGGCATTATGATTACGTATGGTTCTTACACACGTGACGATGTCAGCATGGTAAAATCTGTCAATCAGATTGAAATTTTTGATACGGTTATTGCCCTGCTTGCCGGACTGATGGTTGTTCCTGCCGTATACATTTTCAGCGGAGAAGCCGGAATGTCACAGGGCGGCGCCGGACTGATGTTTATTACACTGCCGAAGGTCTTTTCACAAATGGCAGGTGGACGTTTTATGGGTGCACTCTTTTTTACACTGGTATTGTTTGCCGCACTGACAAGTTCCGTATCTGTCATGGAAGCAATTGTTTCGATGATGATGGACCGCTTTGGGCTGAGCCGTATTAAATGCTGTATCGGTATTGTACTGTTTTCCATTCTGCTCGGTGTGCCATGCTCTTTAGGCAACGGTATATGGTCCGGATTTACAATCTTTGGCATGGATTTCCTGACTTTCTGTGATTTTATCAGTAACAGTATACTGCTGCCGGTTGTTGCATTTTTAACCTGCATTATGATTGGCTGGTTTGTCGGCGCCGATTACATTATTGCAGAAGCCACCAAAAACGGCGAAACCTTCAAGCGCAAAAATATTTACCGCATAATGATCCGCTATATCGCACCGGTACTGCTTTTAATTATTTTAGTTTTCTATACACTGGCGCAGTTCGGTGTCATTCAGTATTAATAATGAACAGAATAATAAGTCTGTAAAAATAAAGACTGTGTCTTAACGGCTTTTGATATGTCCCCGGAATCGGGAGTATATTGAACCGTTAAATTCACAGTCTTTTTATGATAGCTCATATTTTTATACTCTGCTTGACAACAATATCTATACACACATTTTAGATTTTATAATTCATGATAATGCGGGCAGAAATCTTCATGATATCTGTCTTACATGCGGAAGCTATCACTTTGTATATAACTTTCAACTGCTTCTTTGTTTAACCGCTCCCCGATTACAATCAGTACGTCCTGCCCCTCAGCTATCGGCTGTAAAGTGATTTTGCTGTGTGTGGCATTTAATTCCAGCCACATGTCATTGTCTGCTTTTAAAAATCCTTTTATTCTGAAAATATTGCCGCAGTTTTCATCTTCAAACAGCTTTTTTACTGCTGCTTTTAATGTTTCTTCCGACATTGTGCTGTTCATAAAATAAAGCGATTGAAAAACGTTCTGCTCCGATAAATCCATTTTCTGATAATTTTCATAAACGTATCCGCACAGGGAAAAGCTTTCTAAATCCGAATTGGTAAGCTGTATCGTTCCCTTTTTTACAATCTCCGTGTCAAATCTTCTTTTACAGCCGATTTGCGCCATGGCACGGTTTAAATGTGCAATCGTCTGTTCTATCTGCGCTCCGTCTGCTTCGTCTGCATGGCTTAAAAGAATCTTTCCGGCATTGGCGGCTTCCGAAGCCAGCAGATAATCTGCCTCCGCCGACAGTTCATTTTCAAGTTCAGCATCAACGACCGCTATCACATTGCCAATCTCATACCAGTTATCCAGCGGTTCTTCATGCAGTACGTCAAAAAATTCGTCCACATCAAAAATACCGGAAGGCTCGACAATCACACGGTCATAGCCACACATCCCCATTGAAATCAGCTTTGTACGAAAACGGCGGATATGCGTTTCTTTATCACAGCCGCCCGAAATCATTTCCAGTTCGCACTGTTCTCCCATTAAATCCTGCAACAGCATCATATCAACATTGACTGCACCGTAATCATTTTCAAGAATTCCGATATGAAATCCCTGTGACATCAGATACTGTGCGTATTTTTTGATAAATGTCGTTTTACCGGAGCCTAAAAAGCCCGTAATCAAATCTATCTTTACCATAACTGCCAATCCTCTTTTTAAAATCGTATTGCAAAATGCTCCCTCTACCGGTAATTTTGCCGCAAAAAAGCGGTGCATAAAAGCTTTACGCCCTTTGCACCGCTATTTTATCACATTTTACAGATTTCTGCTATCTCAAATCCGGAATACATTACACTGCATACCGTATCCACACGGCACCGCTGCAAGGAACAGTCCGTTTTCAGGATTTGTCAGCGGATTTAAAAAGGATTTGCCGGTAAAATACTGTGCATATGCCGTATTTGCATTTCCTGTACCAAATACATTCTGTTTTTCAAATTCTTCTCTGTTTGTTGTCTTCATATGAACCTCCATTCCACAGGCATTCCAATATCGGAGAAATTGCGGACGGAACTGATTTTATTCTACACAGAGGATATTTGTGATGCCTGTGGCGCAAACACCCGTGTAAAACGCAGCAAAACTACTTTTTAAGTTCCGGCAGTTCCTCACGAACCTTTACAATCTTATCATACAAGTTAAACTTAACTTTAAGTCAAGTATTTTTGAAAAAAAAGATATTCCCAAAGAATTTCATCTTTAAGAATATCCGTCTTTCATCTGCTCTTTATTTGTGATACGGCGCACCCGTCATAATCCGGTATGCACGGTAAACCTGTTCCAAAAGAATTACACGCATCAGCTGGTGCGGAAATGTCATCTTAGAAAAACTCAGTTTCATGTCCGCACGATCCAGAACGCGTTTATCCAGTCCCAGAGAGCCGCCAATGACAAATGCCACATGACTGCTGCCTGAAATGCCCAGATTCTCGAGCTTCTTGGAAAATTCCACGGAGTCAAGCATTTTCCCTTCAATCGCAAGTGCAATGACATACATATCTTCCTTTATTGCCGAAAGAATCCTCTCGCCCTCTTTTGCCTTTACAAGTTCAACTTCATGCGCGCTGGCATTTTCCTTTGTCTTTTCGTCTGCCAGTTCCACAATATCCAGCTTGCAGTATTTTGACAGCCGCTTTTGATATTCTGCAAGGGCGTCTGTATAAAATTTTTCTTTAATCTTGCCAACACAGATTACTGTAATATGCATTTTCCGCTGTATCCTTTCTGTCCTGTCTTATGCTTTTACCGCTTACGCTTCAACGACAAAATATCTGCCGTCTGAAATGGCAAATACCTCCAGTTCGTCTGCCAGTTCTTCATCGGATACACCTGATACGTCCATGCCTTCTTCGTCTAAATATGCCCGCACCTCTGAAATATTTTCAAATACCTGTGCAAAGCAGTCTTCCAAAAATTCTTTTGCTTCTTCAATCGTTTCTGCTACCGGTTCATCAAATAGCTTTCCCTGGTCCTTTAAAAATACTTCTGCACATTCTTCTAAATACTGCTCCATAATTTTTTCACCTGTTTCCTTTTAAAATATTTGTCGTGATGATTTTAAATTCTTCTATAAATGAAATACATTTTTTAAAGTATATTCAACATTTGCCGTAATAAACTGACCGTGCTTTTTTATGTCATCGACTGCCTTTTCCATGACATAGGCATGTCCCACACTGTCTAACATCGGTATATCATTATAATTATCGCCAAACGCCATACATTCTTCCGGTAAAATATTCATAGACTGCTGAATCTGTTTCATGGCATTGCCTTTGCTGACCTTTAAATCCATAAAATCCAGATACAGCGAACCGGATACAACTGCCGCTGCTTCATTTCCCCAGCGCTTGAAAAAATGCTCCTTTGAATGTTCAATGCCCGACAAATCACAGACTGCAACCTTTAAAATGTCTTCCTGAATCTCCGAAAAATCCGACACCAGTGTCGTATGGTAATTGACCACCTTTGTCATTCTGTCGTGATATTCTTTGGTCTTTGGCTTAATATATGCCGTCTTTTCGCCGGATACCAGCACTTCACAGTATTCCTGTGCCAGCACATCTTCAATGATTTCCAGTGCCAGTTCCCGCCAGGGCACGGGGCATGGGATTTTTCGCAATGCACTGCTCGTCCTTGTAGATCACGCCACCGTTTTCACACAGGAAAATGCAGCAATCCGCCACCGGTGCAAACAGCCGTTTTAAACTTGTCATCTGTCTTCCGCTTGCCGGCGCAAATAAAATTCCTCTGTCCAAAAGCTTTCCAATCGTTTCAAACATGGAATCCTCTACACTCTGCGCACCATTTAACAAAAGTGTGCCGTCAAGGTCACTTGCCACCAGTTTTATCATGTTAATCCTCATTTCTAAATATTAAGCACTTCTGCATTTTTTAATTCCTGATAAACTCTCGCCACCGGAAGTCCCACAACTGCATTGTAATCGCCGCTGATTCCTTTGACAAATGCGGCAAATCTGCCCTGAATACCGTATGCCCCCGCTTTATCCATCGGTTCACCGGTCGCAATGTAGCTTTTAATTTCTTCCGCGGACATCTCATATAACGATACCGTTACCGCCTCAGCAAAACGAATCTGCTTCTTCGGTGTCAGTATTGTAACTCCAGTATATACAAAATGCTCTTTTCCTGCAAGACTTTCAATCATCAAGTACGCATCTTCCTCGGATTTTGGCTTGCCAAGCACTTTTCCGTTGTGATACACAATCGTATCTGCACCGAGAATCACCACATCCCGGTACGATTCTCCCTTTTCCTTACAGATTTGTGCCACGGCTTCTGCTTTTATCTTTGATAATTCTTTCACAATCTCATCCGGCTGTGTGGCTGTTGTCACTTCCTTCACATCACTTGTGATAACCTCAAACGGCATTCCAATCTGTGTCAAGAGTTCCCGTCTTCTTGGCGAACCCGATGCCAGTATTATTTTCTGCATAATTCTCTCCATTTATTTTTACCGCATAAAAACCGCCACACAAAGCCCGCCTTTTTAAGACAATCGGCTCAGTGTGGCTGCCTGTAGTTTTATTTTTTATTCTTCAATCAGGCTTCTGTTCATTGCTGATTCAAGTGCATCAATGGAAGCACGGATAATATCGTGGTCGATGCCGATACCGAAGCTGCCCTTTGCGCCGTGTTCAATGCCGACATAAGCAATGGCGCTGGAATCTGAGCCGTCTTTTAAAGCATGTTCTTCATAGCACATAATTTCACAAGGCTTGTTGAAATGCTTTGCAAGAGCATTGCTGACTGCATCTAAACGACCGTTGCCACTGGCTTCGATTTCAACCTTTTTACCGTCCTGCTCAATCGTTACAACGGTCTGGATACCGTCCACCTGTTTGAAATGAACTTCCGTAATCTTAAATACCGGTGTAAATTTCTTATAACGCTTTTCAAAGATTTCAAGCACTTCGTCCGGCGCAATTTCCTTATGCTGTACATCGGAAATATCCTTGACTGCATATCCCAAATCTTCACGCATTTTTTTCGGAATAATCATGCCGTAGTTATGCTCTAAGACATATGCGACGCCGCCCTTGCCGGACTGACTGTTAATACGGATAACATCGGAATCATAAGTACGTCCAACATCTTCAGGATTAATTGGCAGATACGGTACTGTCCAGTGTGCAGGGTCTTTTTCCACACGATAATGCATACCCTTTGAAATCGCATCCTGATGAGAACCGGAAAATGCTGCAAATACAAGCTTTCCGCAGTACGGATGTCTTTCATGAATCTTCATCTTTGTCAGTCTTTCAAAGGTTTCAGCAAGCTTTGGCATATTGGATAAATCTAATTCAGGATTGACACCCTGTGCATACATATTCATTGCCAGTGTGATAATATCGACATTACCGGTACGCTCGCCGTTGCCGAATAATGTTCCTTCAATTCTGTCTGCGCCAGCAAGCAGCCCGAGTTCCGCATCGGCAACACCTGTTCCTCTGTCGTTGTGTGGGTGAAGTGAAAGCACTACATTGTCGCGGAAATGTAAGTTTTTGCTCATATATTCAACCTGACTTGCAAATACATGCGGCATAGACATTTCTACGGTCGCCGGGAGATTGATAATCGCCTTGTTATCAGCGGTCGGTTCCCAGACGTCTAATACGGCATTACATACTTCCAACGCATATTCCGGTTCTGTTCCCGTAAAGCTTTCCGGGCTGTATTCAAACGCGAAGTTGCCCTCTTCTTTTTCAGCCAATTCCTTTAACAGCTTTGCACCGTCAACGGCAATCTGCTTGATTTCTTCCTTAGACTTTCTAAATACCTGTTCTCTCTGTGCCAGTGAAGTTGAATTGTATACATGTACAACAGCTCTCGGTGCACCCTTTACCGCTTCAAATGTCTTCTTGATGATATGTTCTCTTGCCTGAGTCAGAACCTGA
>ERZ827197.1272-NODE-1272-length-21676-cov-6.243374_pt1 | contig 21676 bp, 17 predicted proteins | sample MGYA00519867_ERZ827197 | MGnify/ENA primary metagenome ERZ827197 (study PRJEB31778, sample SAMEA3449278) | human gut metagenome | biome: human gut; feature: human-associated habitat; material: faeces | place: United Kingdom | collected 2010/2012 ...
CTCTCCATGTTTGATGATAACGGATATCCGAGGGGAAAACAAGTTTAACCATAAAAAATCCGGATACAGTATCTCATATCATATAAAATATAACAAAACCCCTGCCTGCTATAGATTCATATATTTCTCATATCCATAACAGGCAAGGAGTTTATAAATTCAGTTCCTTATTATTTTATCTTCCATGTCTTTACATATCCGATGGATTTCTTTTTCAACTGTTTCTTTAAAGCAATCTTTGCTTTCTTTGTGCCTTTCACAGTAATGGTTGCTTTCTTATTAATGCCCTTGAATGCATTCTTACTGATGGTCTTCAGCTTTCCAGCCGTAACGGTGATCTTCTTCAGGTTCTTGCAACCAGAGAATGCTTCTTTACCGATCTTCGTTACATTGCTTCCGATTGTAACTGTTGTCAACTTCTTGTTACCCTTGAATACTTTATCGGAAACCGCAGTTACTTTATAAGTAACACCTTTCACTTTTACAGTTGCAGGAATGGTAAGTTTCTTGGCTTTCTTGTCGACAAAAAAGGCGCCGGAAATTAAGAGGAAACAAATTTATGTACAATGAAAATAAAAACAATAATATCATGACCACATCAGAATATAACAGGTCAAAGTCTTCTATTACAAATATTAAACAGCTTTTCCCATCCCGAACCAACGATGAATATCTATTAGAATTAAAGAAGAATCCATCCATTTACCGGACATATCTGAACTGGCCTGACAAATGGAAATCGCGCTTTCTCGAATTCATGGAAGGGAAGAAAAGTCTGCCTTGAACCTATGATCCATTTTTTAAGAAACTATCAGAGTAAAAGGGGAAAAGGGAAGTACATTCACCTATCAGGATCTGAAAACCGTTTATACGATCGTGATGTTTGAAAACAGCCCGAAAGAATGTAAGACTGCCGATCTGGCTGACATTTATCTGCATCATGGAAAAGCAGCATTTGATACCGGGATCGACCTTCGTCTTCTACAGGAATACTATGTCGTTGCCCTTGACGTCTTCCGAAAAAGTAAGTATTCTAAAGATATCAACGAACTTAACGCATGGTTATCCCTGTTAACGGCAACTACCATAGATGACCTTGCAGCACTGATATCCGACTATCCATGGATGGAGACTATCTGCATGGATATGTCAGAATATCTGTATCACCCGGAGGAGGTTGTTACCATGTTTTCTGAAGCATTACGAAAATTGGACGAAAATACCGTCAACTACATGATCGATGAGCTGAAAAAAGAACGGGACGAAGCAGTCACCGCTCTGGCTGAGAAGGACGCTGCTCTGGCTGAGAAGGATGTTGCTCTAGCCGAAAAGGATGCTACAGTCTCTGAAATGAGTGCAGAGATCGCCACACTAAAAGCTCAGCTTGCTGCATTAAATAAATAGCATTTCACAGCTTATAAAAACATAACAAAACCCCCTGCCTGCTATGGATTCATACATTTCTCATATCTATAACAGGCAGGGGATTTATAAGTTTATTTTCTTATTATTTAATCTTCCACGTCTTTACATATCCGATGGATTTCTTTTTCAACTGTTTCTTTAAAGCTGTCTTTGCTTTCTTTGTACCTTTAACAGTAATGGCTGCTTTCTTATTAATACCCTTGAATGCATTCTTACTGATGGTCTTAAGCTTTCCTGCTGTAACAGTGATCTTTTTCATATTCTTACAGCCAGCGAATGCATTGCTTCCAATCGTTTTTACTTTTGCAGGAATTACAATTGATGACAGCTTTGTACATTTATAAAATGCTTTAGATCCAATCGATGTTACATTCTTACCTATCGTTACCTTTGTTAAGGCAGAGCAGCCGGAAAATGCTTCTTTACCAATCTTGGTAACATTACTTCCGATTGTAACCGTTGTCAACTTCTTATTACCCTTGAATGCTTTATCAGAAATCGCAGTTACCTTATAAGTAATGCCATCCACTTTTACCGTAGATGGAATCGTAAGCTTCTTCGCCTTCTTATCGGTGAACTTCGTAATTGTAACAGCCGGATTCTTTTTCGAAGATAAAGTTACTTTTACTTTGATATTCTTGGATGAAACAGTAAGGGTTGCGCCCTTCTGTGCCGGAATAGCTGTTGGAGTCGTATTATTCTGCTTTGAATCGTCCTGCTTTGAATCGTCCTGTTTCGAATTATCCGACGGTGTGTCATCCTTTTTCGCATCATTCCATGGGTTCTCTGTCTCGGATATTAATTTAACCGGTATATTATGTTCTATGGCATATTTATATGCAGCTGAATCTTTGTTACAGATGATTGTTACATTGGGTGAGTTTTGAAAAATCGGACATATTGTATTATTACCATCATATTCATTAAATTCATTAAATTCCTTAACGCTATCGGGAATAGTAATATACGTTAAACTCGTACAGTTCGCAAAGGCATTCCAATCAATATGTGTTACACTTTCTGGCAATACTATGCTTGTCAAATTACTACAGCCATCAAATGTACGGTCTTCTATCTCTGTTATATTTTCTGATATTATTATACTTGTTAAACTACTGCAGTTACTAAATGCAGCCCAACCTATTTTCCTTACACTTTTCGGTATTGTTATACTTACCAAACTACTACATCCATTAAATGCAGCACTTCCTATGCTTGTTACACCATTCAATATAGTTATACTGGTTAAGTTACTACAGCACTCAAATGCACCACTTCCTATGCTTGTTACACTTTCCGGTATTATTATACTTGTTAGACCGCTACAATCCGAAAACGCCCATTCTCCTATACTTGTTACACCATTCAGTATCGTTATACTTGTTAACCCACTCCCATAAAAGGCAAGATTCCCTATACTTGTTACGCTTTTCGGTATCGTTATGTTTGTTAACGTGCTACAAAGATAAAATGCACCAAGCTCTATACTCGTTACACTCTCCGATAGTGTTACATTTGTCAAGCTACTACAACCTGAAAATGCCCCTTCTCCTATTATTCCTGACAGAGTTGTTATGCTTGTTAAGTTGCTGCATCCCTCAAATGCCCAATTCCCTATCCATGTCACACTTTCCGGTATCGTTATGCTTATTAAGCCACTACACTCCTTAAATGTCGAATACTCTATAATAGTCACATTGTCCGGTATAGACATACTTACTAAGCTGCTACATCCCTCAAATGTTTCACCTTCTATCTTTGTTACACTTTTGGGTATCGTTATATCTACCAAACTGCTACAATGATAAAATGCACCATTTTCTATACTTGTTACTCCGTCTGGTATTTTTATACTCTTTAAATTACCACAACCTGAAAATGCCGATTCCCCTATACTTATTACCCCATCTGGTATTTTTATGTCTGTTAAATCACTACAATCGGAGAATGCCTCTCCCCCTATACTTATGATGCCATTGGGAATCACAGTTTTTTTACATCCACTGACTAATGTATTGCTTGAGGTTTCGATGATAGCATTACAATTATCTCTGCTATCATAATATTCATTTCCCTTGCTTACTGTAATATTTTCTAACTTATCACATCCCGAAAAGACTCCCAAACCTATATCTGCCACATTATCTGGAATTATTATACTTGTTAAGCCGCTACAACACTCAAACGCCCATCCTTCTATACTTGTTACACTTTCCGGTATTGTTATACTCGTTAGATCCCTATGCCAACCAAATGCTTCGCGTCCTATACTTGTCACTTTCATGCCATCAATCTCTCCCGGAATCACAAGCTCTGTCTCATCACCCGTATACCCAGTAATGGTAATTCCATTTTCATTTTCTTCATAGTCAAAATCAACATATATGTCTTCATCTTCCGCTTGTGCAGTAACGCCAAACCCGCCACACAACAACACATACAGAATCAATCCTACGCCTACATAGATTAGGTTCCTTATCTTATTTTTCATTATTCTCATATACACTCATCCTTCCTTTCCTCGAGATATCCTTTGTATAATCTTTCACTATCCCGCATACTATAATCTTACTTTTTTCAATCTCCGGCTTTCATTTTATTCCATCGACATTCTCCTCTCATTTCGTATAATAACCATTTTATATACTAAAACAGTCAACTATTTTAATATGCCTGTCAACCATTTTAATACTTTTATGTTATAAAATCAATCAAACGGTAAACAATATCTGGAAATGAGGTTTATATTTGTGGAATTTCATGAATTATTAAAGCAGTTACGCACAGAAGCTGGACTAACACAAAAACAACTTGGAGAACGAATTGGTGTCACTAAATCAGTAATCTCCTACTATGAATTACAGGAACGGATTCCATCTCCTGATACATTAAAAAAGATTGCTGCCGAATTTCATGTCACCACAGATTATCTGCTCGGTATTGAACATACCAAAATGCTTGATGTGTCCGGTTTAACGGACAGCGAGATTAAATGTGTAAAACTAATGGTTGATACACTTCGTAATAAAAACAATTAATTTTCTTTACTGATTTGTTTACCCATTCTTTTGTCATTTGATAAGGTGCTATATAATTTATTTCTTTCTATAACTTCTTGATTTATTTTCTTATTTAAGCTGAAAAATGCAAGTTGTTACATCCAGGCATACCATTTATTACATTTATAAACTTTTTCTTTTTATTTCTGGTAAGCTGTTCTTGTCGACAGAATAGATGATAATTCAATGCAGTTCACAAAGAAAGAGGATATAATAATGGATTTAAATGAAGTATTAGATTATGCCCAGTGGGCAAAAGATATAATATTAATAAACTCAAAATCCCCACAAGCATCTCACAGACAAGTTGATAGAGGGCAAGTATATTGGTGTAAACTTGGAATGGGGGTCGGTAGTGAAGAAAGGAAAACGCGCCCATGTGTAGTGATTCAAAATAATGGTGCCAATCGCAATTCTCCAAATGTCATTGTTGCTCCCATTACTCATTCAAAAGCAGGATTAGATACCGTTGTTCAAATAGAATCTTATGCAGATGATCATGGAGATATTATTTTAGATGGATATGCAATACTTGGAAATATCATTTGTATTAGCAAAGCTAGATTAGGGAATTTTATTACGAAACTTTCAAAAGAAGATATGATAAAAATAGATAGAGCCATATCATTATCCCTTTATATTTTTCATCATTACGAAAAAATGGAAAGAAAACTTAAAGATACAGAAAATTATGTAGAAAAACTCAAAGAAAATATTTTCAGGAAAGATAACCTTATCGAATCTCAAAAGAGAGAAATTGAAAAGTTAAAAAAGAAATAGACAAATAACCTAAATCATGATAGTATAATTCATACAAGAGGCGACGGACGAGTGCCAATAGCCAGTATTTAGTTCAAAAGAGAGGATAACGAGCATGTCCTCTCCTATTTTTTAATACCCCATCCATTTTCATTTCAAAAACGGATGGGGTATTGCTTTGTTTAAATATTATGTTAATAGCACTAGCTATAACAGCCAGTAGAAATCAATTTACAACTCCACATAATTATATTCCATAGAGAGATCATCCAACATATCCCCAATGGCATTATTTGATGTGAATATAATGACCTGGTCGGTATCGATACGGCTCATGCAATAGAGTGCATTTTTCAGGCGGTGTTCATCATAAGCTGTAAAGATATCGTCTACAATGATCGGCATACGGTCTTTGCAGAGAAGCCCTGCAATACACAGCCGGACAGCCAGATAGATCTGCTCGATCGTTCCGCTGCTTAAGAATTCGATCGGCATATAATGATCGTCGTCAAATACTGAAATATGCATATTCTCATCCAGCTTCACGTCATTATATTTGCCATCTGTAATGATACTAACAATCTCCGAGATATTCTCGTTTAACTGTCCGCCAAAATCATTGTAAATATCAACCGATATATCATTGATGGTCTGGATCGCCAGATCGATCGCTTTCTGTTCCTTCTCCAAGACTTCGAATCGTTTCTGAAGCTCGTCACGTTTTCCTTTTAATTCATAATAGGAATCACGTTTTGCCATGGCATCATGCTCTTTGAACTTCAATAACTCAAGTTTTGCGTCATGCGCCTCCTGAAAATTCCGGTCAATCTCGATTCTTACCGTTCTCGATTCTGTTGCACGTCCAAGCTCATAAATCATCTGGTCAAATTCCTTTTCATCCGGTACGACATCCGGTCCATCGAAGAATCCTTTTCGGAATAAACCATCAATGATCGTAACTGCGACAAATGCAATCGTGCAGATTGTAAATAACTGCTGAATCGCTTTCTGGAAATTCAAAAGATGAACAGCAAGTACAACAGCTGCAACAACCAATACACCGGTCAACATAATAATCAAAATATTATCTGTTAACTTCTTCTTTTCCCTTGGCCGATTCTTTTTCTCGTCTTCCTCATCGTCAAGAGCTTCTACATCAAGGAAGATATGGCTTCTGGTTCGATCCTCGTCCTCATCCGGAATAGCGGCATCCTTTTCATTTACAAGCTGCCTTGCTTCTCGTTTCAGGCGGGCAATCTCCATATTATATGCATCCAGCTCTTCACGACGTTCTTCCCGAATCGCTTCCAGATCACCGTCTACATCACCCAATGCATCCATTTGTTCCCCTAACTGATCGATCTCCACCGCCAGTTTTTTATTTTCAAATTTCCGTCTCTCGTTTTTCAGATAACGGATAGCTTCTGTCTTATCAATATCGGCATTTCGGGTCGTTGTCAGATTCACCACATAATTCCCGAGATCCTCTGCCAGTTCTTTGCCGGGTGCTGCACCATGCTCTCCGATACAGAGAGTATTTATATAGGTGCTCTTATCCACATCAAACAAGATGCCCTTATAAGAATTCTGATTCTTAAGCTGGACTTCCTTTCCGGTATCAATCTCCGTCAGCGTCGCATTCTTACTGGTGCGAAGAAAGTTCCGCTCCAGAAGATAGCTTTTTTCATCTGTTACCGCATATGCTTTTCCGGAATACCCACCGCCATTTACCGGCTTGCGAAGTTCATAATTATCAAGTCGCGCACCGATACCTCTGGTCTTATCAATTCCATACAACATACCAACGATAAATTCTTTTACAGTCGTCTTTCCGGATTCATTTGCGCCATAGATCAGATTCAAACCTTTTTTAAGCCGAATTTCTTTATTATTAAATTTTCCAAATTCCTTTAATAACAGCTTATTTATATACATGTTTACTTATCTCCAGTTGCAAGTATTGCTTCTACTCCGTATTTCAGGGCACGTTTGCTGATCTCGTCATCTGCTTCCGCAAATCGATCAATAAACTGTCCGAGAAGGTTATCTTCATTATCCAGATACAATTTATCCAGATCATACTCGCACAACGTATTATCTACAATCTCATAAATCCTGTAATTCCGCATCAGACCGGAAAAATCCAGCTTCAGTCCATTTGCCATGTGACCCGACAGGATAATTCGATAAATATTCTGAGTACCCATACTCTCCATCTGCTTTGCAAGAATATCCAGAATCTTTGCTCCGCTGTATTCCGGTTTCACGGCAAATCCAAGATTAATATAACTCCGACAGTTAAATGGCTCCCAGCGGATCTTCGTCGCGCCATCCTTGATCTGTCCGTAAATGAAACCATGTCGACCGGTTTCCGTCCGATCAAGAGGCTCCAGCGAACCAGGATATGCCATTTTGTTCTTCACGATATGCTTCGGCTTGTGGATATGTCCGAGTGCACAGTAGTCAAATCCTGCTTCTGCCATCCGTCTGAAATTGATCGGTATGTGCTTCTCGTCTCCGCCATGTGCCAGCAGAATATTGATTGCATCCTCCATCTGCGGCATGATATCTGCATAGACATCTTCTGTGTATTCCACCTGTCCAAAACTGAATCCGGTCACACAGACATTGATATCATCCAGATATGCATTACTAAAAGTATCTGCCGGCATCAACACTGTATTTGATGTAAATTCATAACTCTCTGCCGGTGAACCTTTTCCGATATAATCATGATTTCCTGCAATCATAACGGTTCTTGTATTTGTAAGCTTTGACAGCTTGTAGTCCAGACTTTTCAACTCCTGCAGAGATGGCGGTGCATGGAACAGATCACCGGCGATCAGCAGCAATTCTACTTTTCTTTCTTCTGCCACAGTCAAAAGGCGGTCAAATGTTGATTCGATCTCGTCTGCCCGCTCTTTGCTCCAGCTTTTATCTTTGTCAGGAACGGCGCCCAGATGGACGTCCGCAATATGAATAAATCTCATAGGATGACCCCTTTTCTGTTTCTCAGCCAGAAAAACCTCTGGCAACTCACCCTTGATTATACCCCACCTGCCCCCTGATTGGCAATGGAATTATGGATATTCCATTATCAAGCCTGTCCTATCTCCACTACTAACTTGGTTCGATTTCTATTCGATTCGCACGCCTATTTGCCAGCAGTCGCCCAAACTCGTCCTACGGACTCAGACAAGGGCTTGATGCTGGCAGCTAGTGCAAATCTCATTACGAAATCTACACCAACGTTTGTAATGGAGATAGGGCAGGCTTGACAATGAAATATTCCTCGCCTTCCAGCCTATACCCAATCCGTTCATGCTCCTGTGCTAACTCGTCCTCTAGGCTCAAACAAGCACCCGCATTCACTGGCAGTATGTCCCTCTCTACGAAATGCTCGCTATGTTGTTACAGGACAGACTACGATACACGATGGACATTCAACTTTCCCATAATACAAAATTGCCTGATTGCCGGTTGACTATATGATATTCCATTAACTCGACTTGATTTTTATTCGGTTCGCACGCTGATTTGCCAGCAGCCGCCCTAACTCACCCTCACGGGTTCAAACAAGGGCTTAGTACTGGCAGCTAGTGCATACCTCATTACAAAATCTCGCCGAATGTTAACGGAACACCATATACCCAACCGGCAATCAGGCACCTTTTATCAACTGTGTTTAGCGACTGCTGTATATCAATGGTCTATTCTGCAGCAACATAGCGAGCATTTCGTCAGGAGGTGTATATTGTCAGCGAATGCGGGTGCTTGTTTGAGCCCAAAGGGCGAGTCGCACAGGAGCATGAGCGGATCAGACATATACACCGAGTAGAAAGCGCAGCTCGTTTGTAGCAGGATAGACTGTTGATATACCGCAGGCATTAAAGTCAGTCGATTGCACCGGAAATACCGCCAACTGCTTCGGCGAGCTTCATCAGGTCGATGGCAGAGCCATCTCTGGCATCCAGAATTACGGCCTGCTCCGGAAGTTCGTGATCTGCAGGGTCTTCGTATTCCGCAAGAATCCATGCCGGAACGTACTCAAATCCACTTTCGTCTTCCTTCTGTTTCAGATAGTAAGACAACGTAATATCGTTAAATGCAATCTGCTTATATGCTGTCGGATATTTGGTATAATACGCTGCTATCGACTCATTTGCTTTCTTAAGCATCTCATCAAAGGATAACAACTCCACCGCCTGCGCACTACCATCGGCTTCCAGATAACTGTTCCATAGAGCATCGATCACACCATTTGCATCTACCTGAATCGTATATTTCTCGATCGGAACATTCACAAATCCATTTGCCTGACGAAGATTATCAGCAGTCCAGACTGCTACATCCGACACTGGCTGATCCATAACCGATCTTATGTATTCAAATGAATATCCATCTACAACCGTCGGCAGATTCTGGTCAGACGAACCATCGTTCCGATACAGCCAGCACAGATCCGATTCACTCTGTAAAATCACATCCGATCCGCCAATCTTTGACAGAAATTCTTCAGCAATCTGCCTTGCCTCATCTACCGACAGTGAACATTCATTAATATCCGATTCCAACTCTCCATATTCATCACCCAAGCCGGTATTGTATTCTTCCAGGCTGGATGTGAATACACCGGTCGCACCTTCCATCGGACGATACTGCAGAAGATCTTCCTTTATCCGAAAAAGAGTATCATTTTCCCCTTCCTGAGGAAAACTTATTCTGTATTCCAGATCACCAACTGTCCCCATATATTCATCTGCGGAATAATCTCCCGCATTTTCTCTCTGCTTTGATGTCGTTTGCAGCAAACGGTTCATACGGTCAATATCCGAATCATAATTCGTTGCATTTGACGGATCTGCCTTTTTCTGCTGCTCGTACAGATCGATATATTCCTGAATATCCTCCTTTGACAGCTTGTCCATATTCTCCATATCATAATAGACATAGACACCCTTATCTGTGTCAAATAACTTTTCTACCAGATTTTTTCGATATTCCGGATCGATCTCTTTCATCTTTACCGGAGCTACATACATTGCACCGGTATTCGGCACAGTAATATCCGAATCTGTCAACCGGATCTCTTTAAGCCCGGTCGATCCTGCGTCAAATGTGGTATCACACGATTCCGGAATACTATATTTACTCTGAACGCTTCCGCCATCTCCATTACCTACATCCACATTATAATCGGTATCTTTTTTTCCACACGCGGACAAAGCTGCAATACATGCAAATGCCGCTGCCATTACCACAAACTTTTTCTTTCTCCATAACTTCTGTCTCATTGTAATCGCCTCCGTTAACTATCTTTTACCCCTTATTCTCGTACATTCTCCTCGTTATATCTATTTTTCATTTTAACCAATCTCATCTGATAACACAAGTAAACTAAAAAAGAGAAGCAATCTTTTTCAAATTGCCTCTCTGCGTCATCATGTCATCTTCTGACTCCATATCTTTTCGCCTTATACCGATCTATGCAAATATTTTTATTCATTGCACCTCTTGTTCTTCCCGTTCATGCAGATATTTCTCTTTCGTTGCCATTCCTCCCCTGATGTGCCGCTCTGCTTTATTCACATCCAAAACGACCCGGATCCTTGCCGCCAGAAATGGATTGATCTTCACCAGCCGTTCCGTCACATCTTTATGTACCGTACTTTTACTTACTCCGAATTTCTTTGCTGTCTGCCGGACAGTCGCTCCGCTTTCCACGATATATTGTCCAATTTCTTCTGCTCTTTCCTCAATATAATCTCTCAAAAAAATTCCCCTGCAAATCTCATTTTTACAATGTATGCAGAGGAATTTTTGTGTATGTCTATCTGATGGAATGAACATAGAATTATTTTTATTCTATTAATGTGCTTAGATCAAGCTTATATATCATATCTCCCAGTTTTTTTTCCTTATTCAAAAATGTTACCATATAAATAGGACAATATATAATATTGTCTTTTTTATTTACATTACCATTACAGAAAACAAACGCCTCATGAATATTATATCTAGGATTTTTCATGCAATTATTAAGAGCCGCATGTCTTTCATAATCTTTTCCTGATTTTATCTCAATAGGCAATACGCAATCTTCATATTCGATAATAAAATCTAATTCTCCAGATCGATTATTGTTATAATAAAACAAATTAAATCCATGACATTTTAACTCCTGTGCAACAACATTTTCATATATTGCACCATAATTTATATTGAGCTCATTCATCAACATTTTCTTTTGAATTCCATTTGCATACATGGCTGTAAGAAGTCCTACATCTGCAAGAAACAACTTAAATAAATTAGTCGATTTGGATATAAGCAACGGTAACATAGGTTCCGATATACAAAATACCGGAAGCGCAACCCCTGCATCCTTCAGCCATATAAAACTATTCTCATATCTGGAAAGCTTAAAATTTTCATTAAGATTTTTCATAATAAATCGTTTATTCTTATTGTTCAATTCACTTGGAATCAGATCAAATATGTCTTCCAAATATAACTTGCTTTCCGGATCATACTTAGCAATATCTTTTTTATATTGCATTATAATCTGGCTTTGCAAATCAATAACATTCTGAAGATTATTTGTATCAATATATTGCTTAACCACCTCTGGCATTCCGCCAACGATCAAATATAAGCGAAATAATTCCAACATTTTTCATGTACAACTTCATCTACGACTTTTTTGTTTATAAAGCAATCCTTTAATGAGTCCAATATCCGTTGGCTCACATTGTTTGCCATACAGAACTCTTCAAAATCCATAGGATACATTTCTATAACCTGCAAATATCCGACAGGAATTGATCGAATATCCTTTAATTCAACACCAAGAAGGGAACCACTTAATACATATTTATAATTTCCTTCTTCAACCAAAAATTTTATCGCCGTAACTATCTCCTTACACTCCTGTACCTCATCCAAAAAAATAATCGTTTCACCTTTTATTAATTCACCTTCTGTAAATGCCGATAATCTGAGCAAAAAATCGCGTGTATTTTTAAAATCCGAAAATAATTTTTTTGCCTCTTTATTCTCAATAAAATTGATTTCAACAAAAGAAGCTGTGGTTTCCTTTATACATTCTCTAATTATATATGTTTTACCGATCTGTCTGGCTCCAGTAACAAGCAAAGCCTTCTTTTTTGCATCCTGATTCAAAAAATTCAAAATATCATTTTTTATTTTTCTTCTCATTCTACACCTTCTTTCATATTTTCATATATATTATGCTATATCTTCGTCCGTTTATACAAGGTTATTTTTGCATTTTTGTCCGTTTATACAAGGTTATTTTTATATTTTTGTCCGTTTATACAAGGTTTGCACATTATTTATGAACCATGATATAATGAACGCAAAATTATTTGCTCGCAAGGATGCTGATTTTGCGGAATGCATTGAAGAAAGAAGTTTTGATAATGAACAACAAACCAAACAACTACATTATGGATTTTACACATGTATATTGTGATGAAGATATGAAGAACAACTCGCAGTTTCACTGGATCGACTGCTCTGACATCGAAGGCTGTGATCTATATTGTTCAGATGAAGCTGCTGCCGAGATTCAGAAACGGATCATGCCGTATGGCACTAAAGGTATTCATTTTATTGATTCCGGAAATTTTCATTATATAACAAAGATAACCACCGACCAGATCAAACAACCATTCTCGCTCGTAGTATTCGACCACCATACAGATATGCAGCAGCCACTCGTTAACGAAATGATGAGCTGTGGCGATTGGGCGGGTCTTGTTCTGGATCAGAATCCGAATCTGAAGCAGTTAATTCTGATCGGACCGGATGCAACCGATATTTCTCAGATTGATGCGATACGCAAAGATCGCCTTCTGACTTTTTCCGCTGAAGAATTAAAAAATGGAACTGCCCAAAGGAAATCAACTGACATCCTTTCAGGTGTCCCATTTTATATTTCTATTGATAAAGATGTTCTCTCCACCCGTTTCACGGAAACCAACTGGAATCAGGGTAACATGACGCTTGACATGTTGGAACATCTGCTTGGCATTATCTTAAGCCGTGAAACCATATGCGGCATCGACATCTGCGGTGAATGTCAGCCGGATCTGCCACTACCGGAATATATGGAAGCCGAAGAAAAGAACGAACGGATAAATCATGAATTGGCGGACTTCATCCGATCGCATATTTCTACTTATATCCCATCCGCTTCTCATAGTCGATGATATAGTCTCTATTTGCAATCTCATATTTATTAAATAAAGCGGTATCGTCAAAATCATCCGGATCGATTGTTCCATTGTACCAGCTCTTGGAATTGAAATATGCCCGGTAATCCGGATCATTAAACTTTCTTCCGTGACGAGCATATATTTCATTGAGCGCAAGACGACATTCATCTGCTGTCAAACCATCCAGATCACTGTCCGATATGTATTCCGAATCACTGTTTGGCAGAATATAGTCATCTGAAGTCTGAATTTCATTTGCACTGTAATCTACATTTGCATTTGAATCATACTCTGCACTTTCTCCGCTGAATGTACAGGAATCTTCAAGCTCCTGTACCTCTACCATATGATAATAGTAATTGGCACCTGCGATAGAATAAATCTTCGCTGAGACACATAATACGCCATCTTTATTGATATAAGGTACTGCATCCTTGATATTTGAATCTGCGATTGTCTGATTATAAGTCTCATTCAACGCCTCATCTGATTTATTATCTTCGCCATATAATGACCAGAAATACTGATCCAACGCATTTCTTACCGCGCTTTCATATGCCGAGATATCCAGATTTACTGCTCCAAGCAGATCGTCCTCTGATAACATGACATCCTTTTTCAGATTGATGTTGTAGATCGTGTATTCCGTCGCATCCCAGTCAAAATCAACCGATACCAGCAGAGATAATATGTCTCCATACACAGCCCATTTATAGCCGATTCCTATACAGACATTTCCATCCTCATTCATATAATTTTTTCCAAGCTTCTCGATCTGCTCATTCACATTGCCACACGCATCTCCCTCATAATTGATATGGGGTAAATGATATACTGCCGTATAGCCCTCATACTGAACCTGGGTAGAAATATTCGAATCTACAACCATATCTGCCGAATATGGCGCTTTCGTATCATCTGACTCCTCCGATACTACACTCTCTGTTGTCACTTCTGTATCCTGCCCGGTTGATACCTGCGTATCTTCCTGCTCCGTCGCTTCCGTGGTCTCTACAGTCTTATCTGCATCTCTTCTATTATCAGATAACTTGCTTTCGACTTTATAAACCACAAATCCTACAATCACTGTTAATACAGCAATCCCCACAACGATCAACAACCATTTCTGCCATCCCGATAAACCACCCGAAGATGGTTTCTGTGGCGGTTGCGGTCGTGAAGGTTGCCCCTGCATCTGTACTGAATTCGGATCATATTGATTCGTTCCCACATTCATCTGTGAAGTCCGCCCCTCTTCTTCTATCCGCATACCACAATTCGGACACACCGACCAACCATCCTGTAATTCACATCCACAATTACTACAAAACATATTTTCACCTGTCCCTTCCATATATAATCAACCATTCAAATTTCATTTGAATTCTCCAAGTTTATTTATAACAGAATCGGAACCGCGTGTAAAGATTATGCTGAATCAACTACAACACGAATCTAAAAAGCAACTGTCTAAAAGAATTCATCTATCCCCTCAAATAATTCTTCTCCCCCTTGCCAATAAAATACACCTTATGAAACGGCACAGTCACAAGAAGTGTCACCGCTTCCGCGATCGGTACAGCCAGCCACGCTCCATAGATCTTAAGGAAATGCGGCAAGATCAGAAGACTTAACACCGTAAAGATAAATGTCCGGCTGAATGAAATGATCGCCGACACCTTACCATTTGAAAGGGCAGTGAAGAAGCCGGAGGATGTAATATTCAACCCGCTGAACAGGAAATTGACCGCAAAAATCTTGAATCCGATCTCCGCCAGTTCAAATGTTGCCGGGTCATGTGTGAATACCGTAATGATCCAGGTCGCAAGCACCTCTGCAATAACCGTCAGAATAACCGCCGATACCCCCACAAAAAGGAACGCAATCTTATAAATACTCCGAAGTTTTTTCTTATCCTTTGCGCCATACTGGAACCCAACGATCGGACTGATCCCGATTGTAAATCCCAAATAGAATGCATTGAATAAAAATTGTCCATACAGCAGAATTGAGATAGCCGCAACTCCGGCTTCTCCTGCAAGCCGCATCAGAACAAGATTGAACAATACCGTTACAACAGAATTTGAAAGCTCTGATACCATCTCTGAAGAACCATTATAGCAGGCATGTCCAAGCTCCCGCAAGGAAAGCTTGAATCCGGTAAACCGAAGCTCACCTTTGGAGAACATGAAAAATACAAGTCCGGCAATCGCGGGAATGCACTGACCGATTCCTGTTGCAAGTGCCGCACCTGCAACTCCCATATCACAGATCACGATCAATACGTAATCAAGAACAGCATTTACAATACCTGCACCGATCATAAGCAGCAAGCCCATCGTTGGCCGTCCCGCTGTGACCAGATACATCTGAAACAACGTTTGCAGCATACAGGCAGGAATGAATAAGCTCACCATTCCCAGATAACTTTTACAGTCTGCCAGAAGCACTTCATTGGAACCCAGCAGTCTGGATATCTCTGTCAGGAACACCTGACTGATCACCACGATCACAAGACTGACCAGAATACATACCATGACAAACTGAGTCAGGCTCTCACATGCTCTCTTTTTATTTCCCTCTCCAAGATATTTGCTAATGATCGCATTTCCACCCGATGCCAGCATCATGGCAATGGCGATCGCCACATTTACTACGGGATATACGATATTTAACGATGATAATGCATTACTTCCGACAAATCGGGATACAAAGATACCATCCACGATGGTATACAACGACATAAATACCATCATGATGATTGACGGTGCCGCAAAACTCAGCAGCGACCATGGCGTAATGCGACGATTTAATGATTTACCCATTTTAACAAGTCCTCTCCGTTTTATAACACTTTTCTAATTGACAAAGCCAAGCATATACTATAGGGTAACCCTATAGTCAAGTGTAATTTTGAAAATGAAAGGAAATTCAAATGAATAAAAAGATATATATGACGACCGGCGAGTTCGCCAGGATCATGCGAATAACAAAAGAAACCCTGTTTCATTATGATGAGATCGGTTTATTTCAGCCGGAGCTCACCCAGCCAAATGGTTACCGCTATTATTCGATCTATCAGACTGAGATTCTTGACACCATCCTTCTATTAAAAGACCTAGGTATGCCGTTAAAAGAGATCAAACAGCAACTTGCCAACCGTGATCCGGCAAAGATGCTCCATATATTAGAAGAACGAGAACATCAGATCAATACGGAGATTGCCAAATTACGCTCCATGGAAAAATGGATCTCGCAGCAAAAGAGCAAGATCCATTTCGCTATGCAGATCGATCCGACAGCCATCTTTATTGCTGACTTCCCGGAACGCTACTATCTCTATGCAGAAGCACCGACCGCTACAGATGCTGAACTGTATCGAAAAACCGATGACCTGATCAATCTTCTGCTAACGGTCGGTTCTACTTTTAAAAATGATTATGATATGGCATATTTCCAGCATGCTTCCCATATCGAATCAGATAAGTACGCTGTCTATGATAATGTCGCCCTGTTGTTAGATAACAAGCCTTACGGGCTTCCTGTCCATACCTTGCCTGCAGGAAAATATCTCACCGCCTACCACACCGGTCACTGGGATACGATCGGCGATACTTACAACCGCCTGATGACCTTTAAACATGAGCACAACATACATACTTCCTCTGAATATCTGGAGCACAATGTTATAGACAGCTTCACTGCCGAAGACCCGCAAGACTACATTACCGAGATCACTGTAGCCATAGAAGCATAATCTACATTTTTATATAAGGTTCCGCTTAAAACTTCTCAAAGAAATGATATTCGTACAGGTTAGTCAGCTTCTTACCTGTCAGCGCCGCATAGGCACGAAGCAAAGAGGATGCACAACCTGCCACACCGACATACAATCCAGGATAGCTCACAACTCTGGTCGGGATCGTTCTCCACCAACTGTCATACCAGGTACGGAGTCCCGGTGTCCGGTGATCTGAATCGGAAAGCATTACATCAGCAGTACGGATCATATAATCATAGAACTCTTTCTCCCCGGTATATTCATACATGGCAGAAAAATGCTCCAGAATACCTGCTGTTCCACAGCACTGGCACTGGCAGTTCCAGAAGCCCCAGGAATGTTTCTCCGGCGCACCGGCACGGACGATACCACGCGATAATTCGATCGTCCAGTTCCGGTAGATCTCCTCTCCGGTAATCTCATATAATTCACGAAATGCCAGCGTACTTCCAACCGGGCCATGACATGTACTGAGATAATATTTGTCATACGTCGGACCTGTTACCGGATGATCCTGATATGGAATCAATCGTCCGGTCTCATCTCCAACTGCGATATTCATTGCATATGTAAGTCCTTCCTTTGCCAACTCCAGATATTCCTCTTTCTTTGTATCCTGGTATAAGGCTGCAAACATCCATGCCGTTCCAGTCGTTCCATGTGACCAGTTCGGAAATGTCGTATCCTTCTCAAAATCGATCATCGACAGATCAAGCAGCTTCCAGAACTTTCCGCTATTTGGCGCAGGAAGAGCATCCTGAGCGATCCGGTCTGCAGCCGCACATGCTGTATCCAGATATTTCTTTATACCGGTCTTACGATAAAGGATATCTAAGAATACGATAAATCCGCCATCTGCGGTGATATCCTCCTGATCACTCCAATGCAGTCCTCTCTCATCGGTTACTGCTGCTTCAAGCAGGACATCCGCAACATATAATACATAATCCCGATATTCCTGTTTTCCTGTCACCTGATACAGGTCTTCAAGGAAATATGCCTCACCAACCGGACCATTATAAGGGCCTGCCGCCCAGCCCGGAACCGGAATAATACCCTTTACTTCTGAATGAAGCGTCGTCTGATACCATTCCACTCCAACCTTCGTTGCAATAATATGCGCCGCTGCTTCCTCCGCCTCAGTCAGCCAGCGTGTGTCTCCGGTTGCTTCATACAGCCGGATAAAGAAAATACCAATACCTGCCGAACCATCATACATACTCTCCGGCGTAAATAACGGAACATCCTCCCGGTATCCATCCTGTCCTTCCGGCAGAGCTTGCCAGATCCTGCCATACTCCGTCTTAATTGCCAGCGTATCGATCCATTCCGCCGTATCAATCGCCGCTTTTAAATAATCTTCTGCTGTATTCTTCTGAAAAATCTCCGGTGTGATCAACTTTGCCATATCTTCGTCTCCTTTGTAACTTTATCATATGCTATAAAAACTTCTCACTCTGTCCCAGTTTATCTCGCTGCTTATTATCTCTTTCTCCAGTCATTCCTGTTTCATTGCTTTTATTTCCTAGTATTTCTATATGATAATTATATATGTATTTTCAAATTAAGCAAGCCCTAAAATCACACCCAAACTATAACTATACTATTAAGTGTCCTTTTCATTACATTTTGTATCGTGTTATATCGTTCTCCCCTTATTTACGAACTCTCATAAGGGAAAAATAAGGGAAAGAAAATCTGGTAACAAATTATAGATATAGCGCTAGAATATTGGGACTTGATATGATAAGATTAACGGAAATACTTTATTTGAAAGAGGTGAGAACGATATGAAATATATCCGAGATAATTACTCAGTACAGTTGATGTAAACTGTTGGCAGATTGTGCTGAGGTGAAAATAAACTTGCTAGCAGTCGTTAACTGTACTGTCCAAATGATTGAACTACAATATATAAAGGAGTACAGTTATGCGCTATATAAAAGAAATTCTAAAGAATAACAGAATATGGGTATTAGCTTACATTGGACTAGGTATATTTAATGCATTTATGGCTAATTACAAGACGGACTATTTTCAGAAGGTTATTGACGGATTGGCGACTGGAACACTTACATTTGCAGGAGTTATAACCTACGGTCTTATTTTGCTGGTAAATTATTGTATGAACTATCTGGATAATTATCCAGAAAAGAAATTGGAGTATGGTATTTATCTGGATTTTAAGCTTTTGTCGCTTAGAAAAATAAGTACAATCGATTATACGGAATATCAGAAAATAGGTACTGGAAAACTTGTTCAAAGGATCGAGAATGGCTCATCCGCAGGCAGAAATGTAGTATTCAATTTCTGGTTACGTTTGATTCGTGATTTACTTCCTACCATTGTTTTTAGTGTATATTTTATTTGGAAGATTGATAAAATAATTACTTACATTTTGTTTGTAGGCTATATGCTTATTTTTATAATAACCAATATTCTACTAAAGTTTCTATACAAAATAAAAGAAAAGATTTTGAACAGTGAGGAGCTATTCAATCATTTTCTGGTCAGGGGCTTTATGGAAATGTTGGTATTCCGTATGAGCAAACAGTTTCCGAGTGAAATAAAGAAAACTCGTAGTGCCAAAGAGAATATTGTATCATCAAAAGTAAAAATGAATATGATTCATGAAGCATTTTTTACAATATTTGCGCTACTTGTGGCAATGTTAGATATTGGTATTTTATTTTACGCATGGAAAACAAAAAATCTTACAGTGGGTTCTATAGTTGCACTCATTGCGCTGATTGAAAATGCTTACACGCCGATCGCTATTTTTAATGTACTTTATGTTCAATATAAATTGGACAAGGCGTCCTATAAGAGATTTGAAGAATTTTTAGATTTAAAAGATGATAATCAATTAAGAAATGGTAACGCAATTAATACGGACATTGGTGAAATAGCGATAAAAAACTTATCGTTCCAATATGAAGAACGGAAAATTATTGATGATTTGAGTCTATTCATAAAAAGGGGACAAAAAATAGCTTTTGTAGGAGAAAGTGGCTCTGGGAAATCCACTGTGATTAAGATATTACTGGGATTACTAAAATACAATCAGGGAGAAATCTGCTTAGGTGATATGAAGTTAAGTGGAATTTGCCTTAATAATTTGTATGACAAAGTTAGCTATATATCGCAGGATGTTCCCGTTTTTGATGGAACAATAAAAGAAAATCTGGTATTTGAAAAGAACGTGTCAGAAGAACAAATGCTGGACGCATTGAGTGAAGTGCAACTATCTTATTTGGTTGAGAATCTTGCGGAAGGCTTAAATACTGAAATTGGTGAGAAAGGTACCTGCTTATCAGGTGGAGAAAAACAAAGACTTGCTTTCGCCCGCTTGTGGTTTGAAAACCCTGAACTTGTCATTTTGGATGAAGCAACATCTGCAATGGATAATTTAACAGAAGAGATTGTAATGAAATCGGTTATGCAAAAAATGAAAGATAAAACGGTCATTGCGATTGCACATAGATTAAATTCCATTGCCGGTTTTGACAGAATTATTCTCTTTAGAGAAGGGAAGATTGTCGGACAAGGGACTTTTGAAGAACTATTACATACAGATTCTTATTTTAAGGAATTGTATAATGCGAATGTGCAATAATAGTATTTGTTACATTTGAATTTGTAAAAAATTTAAAGTGGCTGGCGCTCTTGCATTTTAGTGTTCGAACGACAGCCACCCAACAAAAATTCACACTATTTTAAGCGAATAGTTTTTGCTTTTGTAGATATTTGAATTGCCTTTGTACTCATATTTTTCACAGATGCATTATCTAGTTGATCATCCCCTGTAATGAATATCAGTGAGATTTCCGTTATAAAATACAGCTTGCCAGCATGTGTGGGCGCATGTTTGAGCCGGAGGCGAGTTTGCGCAGGAGCATATGCGAATCAGGCAAACTACCGCTCATCCTCCAGCATCTCCCGGTCCTTCTCCATCTCCTGCACAACCCCAAACGCCGACAGCTCATCCGCAAATTCTTCCATATAATCTTGATAATGCTCCATCAGCTCTGCCTGAACCGCATCCACGCCCTTCTGTTTACCCAAATGACGCTTCTTATCCACACCATGCTTCCAGCTTTGGCACATCCCCGGATATTCCTGATCTGCAGTCCTGTTTCTTCTATTAAATAACATATCCCATTCCTCTTTTCATACAAAAAGAAACCACCATGCATATAAGCCATTCCAGTTTCCTTTCTTTATAAAAGAGTATCGACATCCAGAGAGCGATTTATACCATTCCGTCTGCTGTATCAATTAAACATAAATAAAAACCTGGGGGAAATTGAAATTATGTATAGAAACATCATAAATAAAAATTTTTAGGGAAATTAATTATAGAAAGGGCTTGAGCCCCAGTAATTAATACTGAGGCTCATTCTTAAAGGAGA
>ERZ827197.1273-NODE-1273-length-21649-cov-5.042419_pt1 | contig 21649 bp, 19 predicted proteins | sample MGYA00519867_ERZ827197 | MGnify/ENA primary metagenome ERZ827197 (study PRJEB31778, sample SAMEA3449278) | human gut metagenome | biome: human gut; feature: human-associated habitat; material: faeces | place: United Kingdom | collected 2010/2012 ...
GACTGGGTCGCACGCACCCAGCTGGAGTCGCGGTCATTTTGCGATGCACGTCCGCGTCTCCAGCAACTGCGCTTATACATACCGTTCACGGTGGGGCAGAGCCACGTGCTTGTCTAACTGGGCTCAGGGTTTGAATATGGAGCGCCTTCGCGCACAAGCGCCCTGGCGAAGCCATACACAAACCTCGTGAGCCACACGTAAGACAGCAAGGGGGTGGTGCTCGTGTGGTATGTGATCCAGGTCATTAACGGTCGCGAAGACGTAATGCGTGAGCGCATCGAGCGCATGGTACCGGCGAGCGCCATGCAGGAGCTCTTTTATCCCCAATTTCAAACCGAGATTAAAGTTCACGGCGAATGGGTCAATACGACCAAGCCTCTCTTTCCCGGTTATCTTATCTGCGACACGGCAGATCCCCGTACCGTGCAACAGTATCTGCTACGCATGGACGACTTTGCCCGGGTGCTTTCCCAGGACGGTCAGTTTGTGCCGCTGGCAAAAGAAGAGACCCAGCTCATTGGCAGCTTTACGCATAGGGGAGACCGCGTAGTACCCATGAGCGAGGCCCTAAAAGACGGCGACCAGGTCGTAGTTACGGCTGGTCCGCTGCTGGGACACGAAGGCCTTATCAAAACCATTAACAGACGCAAGAGCACTGCTTATTTAGAGCTCGACCTGTGCGGCCGACGCGTAACTACGCGCGTTGGCCTTGCCGTGCTTTCGACCGAGCAGCGTGTAATGCGCAACCTTAAAAAGGCGATCGCCTAGCTGCAGGCGACTGCTTAGCGGAACAGGGAGGAGCCCCGACCAGGGGACGAAGTGTTGGAAGAGAACGTGCAAGAAAATCAAATGGGGGATGCGGCAGCGCTCGCTGTCACGCTTGAGGACAGGTGCGAGGCTGCAAAGCTTAACAACGTTGGAAAGCATGAGCCTAAGCTTTCGGAGAACGGTATCCCGGCCGACGTGCTGGAAAAGTTATTGCCCGGTGACGACATCATTGAACTAGAAGAGCCCGTCGTAAACGGTGGGTTCTTCTATCGCTTTATCAAGCGCTTTTTTGATGTTGTCTCCTGCGGTTGCGCGCTCATTATTCTTGCGATTCCAATGGCTGTTATTGCCATCAAGACTAAGTCTGAATCCGAAGGCCCGGTCATTTACGCACAGCGTCGCGTTGGCAAGGACGGCAAGGTCTTTAATATTTATAAGTTCCGCAGCATGTATACCGATGCTGAATCTCGTGGTGCCCAGTGGGCTCAGGACGAAGATCCGCGCGTAACGCCATTTGGCAAGTTTATGCGCAAGACGCGCCTAGATGAGATTCCGCAGTTCTGGAACGTATTTAAAGGCGACATGAGCCTCATCGGTCCGCGCCCCGAGCGTCCAGCGTTCTGCGAGGAATTTGAGAAGCGAATTCATGGTTGGCATTACCGCACCATGGTGCGTCCTGGAATTTCTGGCCTTGCCCAGGTGACTGGCGGATACGATCTCCTGCCTAGTGAGAAGGTCATGTTTGACCTCCAGTACATTAAATCAAGAAATATCAAGATGGACATTGTGATTATGCTCAAGACGCTTGGCGTTGTGAGCACGGGAGACGGTGCGAGATAGTGAATATTCTCGTTGTCTGCCAACATTATTGGCCTGAGCCCTTTAACACCTCTGACGTATGCGAAGAGCTTGTGAAGCGCGGCCATTCGGTGACCGTATTGACCGGTCTGCCTAATACGGGAATGCTCAATTCCGATATTCCTGATGAGTATAGAAATGGCAAAAATCGGGTTCAAAAGCGTAACGGCGTAACTATTCTGCGTGCAAATTTAGCACCTCGAAAAACGGGTGCCGCAAACAGGGTTAAAAACTATCTTTCCTTTTGGTACAACGCAGATAAGCTTGCACGAGATATTAAAGATGAGTTTGATGTTGTTCTTGGATACCAGTTTTCACCTGTTATGCAAGTTGATCCAGGTTTGGTTTATGCCAAGAAGCATCACAAGAAGATGCTTCTATATTGCTTTGATCTTTGGCCTATCAGTTTAACTGCGGGCGGTTTTAGCCAGGAGTCTCTTCCTTATAAATGGATGTCTTCTGTAAGTAGACGAATTTATAGTCGGGCTGACAGGATCGCTGTTACTTCACCGTTGTTTGACGAGTATTTCTCAGGCAGTCTTTCCTTGAATAGAGAGCCGTCTGCCTACCTTCCTCAATATGCAGACGATAATTTTGGGACGGTAGGGACTTCTGGTAGATGCGATGGATATGACCCGACAAAGGTAAATCTAACTTTTGCGGGTAACGTTGGACAGGCTCAGTCTGTCGCAACTATTGTCCGTGCTGCCAGTCTCTGTAACAACGAACGAATTGTAGTCCATGTCGTTGGGTCGGGTTCTAGGCTCGAGGATTGCAAACGACTTGCCGAGACGTTAAAGGCTAAGAATGTTGTCTTTCATGGGCGTAAACCTATAGAGGAAATGCCTCGATACTATGCAGCTTCCTCAGCCATGCTGGTTACGTTTGAGGATAGCCCCATGGCAACGTATACGTTGCCCAGAAAAGTTACGACATATCTTGCGGCTGGTAAGCCTGTCTTAGCTGCACTCTCCGGTGAAACTAAGCGCGTAATCGACGAAGCGCATTGCGGCCTTTGTTGCGCTATTGAGGATGCCGAAGGTTTGGCACGTATCTGCGATGAATTTGTTGAACGCGACGACAAAGAACTAATGGGCAAAAACGCCCGCTCGTATTACGAATCCCATTTCTCCAAAGAGATGTTTTTCGACAAATTGGAATCAATTCTTAAGGAACTTGCTGGGGAGAATAATAATGGTTAACACCAACGCATTTAAAGACAAGACCCTGATGATCACGGGCGGCACCGGCTCGTTCGGCAACACCGTGCTCAAACACTTCATGGACACCGACCTAGCCGAGATCCGTATCTTCTCGCGCGACGAGAAGAAGCAGGACGACATGCGCCACCGCCTGCAGGAGAGGTCCCCCGAGCTCGCGTCCAAGGTGCGCTTCTTCATCGGCGACGTCCGCGACGCCCAGAGCGTCCGCGACGCCATGCACGGCGTGGACTACATCTTCCACGCCGCCGCCCTCAAGCAGGTTCCCTCCTGCGAGTTCTTCCCCATGGAGGCCGTGCGCACCAACGTAATCGGCACGGACAACGTCCTGCATGCCGCCATCGACGAGGGCGTGGACCGCGTCGTGTGCCTGTCCACCGACAAGGCCGCCTACCCCATCAACGCCATGGGCAAGTCCAAGGCCATGATGGAGTCGATCATCTACGCCAACGCCCGCAACGGCGCCGGCCGCACCACCATCTGCTGCACCCGCTACGGCAACGTCATGTGCTCGCGCGGCAGCGTCATCCCGCTGTTCATCGACCGCATCCGCAAGGGCGAGCCGCTCACCGTCACCGACCCCAACATGACCCGCTTCCTCATGAACCTGGACGAGGCCGTGGACCTGGTGCAGTTCGCCTTCGAGCACGCCAACCCCGGCGACCTGTTCATCCAGAAGGCCCCTGCCTCCACCATCGGCGACCTCGCCGAGGCCGTGCAGGAGGTCTTCGGCCGCGTGGGCACCCAGGTCATCGGCACCCGCCACGGCGAGAAGCTCTTCGAGACCCTCATGACCCGCGAGGAGCGCCTGCGCGCCGAGGACATGGGCGGCTACTACCGCGTCGCCTGCGACTCGCGCGACCTGAACTACGACAAGTTCGTCGTGGACGGCGAGGTGGAGACCCAGGCCGACGAGTCCTACACCTCCCACAACACCGAGAGGCTCGACGTGGAGGGTACCATCGCCAAGATCAAGACCGCCGAGTACGTGCAGCTGGCCCTGGAGGGCCGCGAGCACGAGGCGGTGCAGTAGGGTGCGCGTCCTCGTCACCGGCGCCAGGGGCTTCGTCGGGAAGAACCTCTGCTGCGCGCTGAAGAACATCCGCGACGGCAAGGACCGCCGCGTCAAATACCAGGCCCTGCTGCCGCTCGAGGTTATGGAGTACGACATCGACTCGACGCCCGGGGAGCTCGATGACTGCTGCTCCCGCGCCGACTTCGTGTTCAACCTGGCCGGCGTCAACCGCCCCAAGGAGCAGTCCGAGTTCATGGAGGGCAACTTCGGGTTCGCCTCCACGCTGCTCGACGCCCTCGAGCGCCACGGCAACACGTGCCCCGTCATGCTGTCCAGCTCCGCGCAGGCGAGCCTGTCGGGCCGCTTCGAGGGCTCGGTCTACGGCGAGTCCAAGCTCGCGGGGGAGGGCCTGTTCCGCGAGTACTCGGAGCGCACGGGCGCTCCTGTCCTCATCTACCGCTTCCCGAACCTCTACGGCAAGTGGTGCCGACCTCGCTACAACTCCGCCGTGGCGACCTTCTGCGACGCCATCGCCAACGGCCGCCCCTACACCGTGAACGACCCCTCGGTCGAGCTGGAGCTCCTCTACATCGACGACCTGGTCGACGAGATGCTGGGCGCCCTGCTGGGGGAGGAACACCGCTGCGGATACGACGGGTTGGAGCGCGTGGAGGGGGATGACTTCTGTTTCGTCCCCGAGACCGACATGAAGAGCCTGGGCGAGATAGTCTACCTGCTCGGGTGCTTCCGCGACAGCCACGAGACGCTGTCGGTGCCCGACCTCGCCGAGGGCTCCTTCTCCAAGAAGCTCTGGAGCACGTTCCTGTCCTACTACGAGCCGGGTAACTTCGCCTACGGCCTCAAGCCCAATATCGACGACCGCGGCTCGTTCACCGAGTTCCTGCGCACGCCCGAGCGCGGCCAGCTCTCCATCAACGTGAGCAGGCCCGGCATCACCAAGGGCAACCACTGGCACATGAGCAAGTGGGAGAGGTTCCTGGTGGTCTCCGGCACTGCCTCCATCAAATTGAGGAAGGTGGGGGAGGACACGGAGGGCAACCCGTTCCCCGTCGACGAGTACGTCGTCTCGGGTTCCGATATGCGCGCCGTGGAGATGATCCCCGGCTACACGCACTCCATCACCAACCTGTCCGACACCGAGGACCTCGTGACGGTCATGTGGGCAAACGAGCCCTTCGACCACGAGAACCCCGACACCTACTACGAGGAGGTCTAGCCGCATGGGCAAGGACTGTTCCGACATCGCATTCAAGGACGACGGCAGACTGAAGCTGCTGATCATTGTGGGCACCCGCCCCGAGGTCATCCGCCTGTCCGAGGTCATCAAGAAGTGCCGCTGCCATTTCGACTGCCTGCTGGCGCATACCGGGCAGAACTACGACTACACGCTCAACGGCATCTTCTTCCGCGACCTGTCGCTGGACGACCCGGACGTCTACCTGGACGCCGTGGGAGCCGACCTGGGCGAGACCGTGGGCAACATCATCGCCGCGAGCTACAAGCTGATGGTTGAGGTCCAGCCCGACGCGCTGCTGATCCTGGGCGACACCAACAGCTGCCTGTCGGCTATCGCGGCAAAGCGCCTGCACATCCCCATCTTCCACATGGAGGCGGGCAACCGCTGCAAGGACGAGTGCCTGCCCGAGGAGACCAACCGCCGCATCGTCGACGTGATCTCCGACGTTAACCTGGCCTACTCCGAGCACGCCCGCCGCTACCTCAAGGACACCGGCTGCGCCCCGGAGCGCACCTACGTCACAGGCTCGCCCATGGCCGAGGTCCTGCACGCCAACCTGGACAAGATCGAGGCCTCGAATATCCTCTCCGAGCTCGGCCTTGAGCCCAGGCGCTACATGCTGCTGTCCGCCCACCGCGAGGAGAACATCGACACCGAGGCGAACTTCACGAGTCTGTTCACCGCGATCAACGCCCTGGCCGAGAAATACGACATGCCGATCCTGTACTCCTGCCATCCGCGCTCCCGCAAGCGCCTGGAGGCCACCGGCTTCAAGCTGGACCCGCGCGTGCGCATGCACGAGCCCATGGGCTTCCACGACTACAACTGCCTGCAGATGAACGCCTTCGCGGTGGTCTCCGACTCCGGCACCCTGCCCGAGGAGTCCAGCTTCTTCGCGAGCGTCGGCCGCCCGTTCCCGGCGGTGTGCATCCGCACCTCCACCGAGCGCCCCGAGGCGCTGGACAAGGCCTGCTTCACGCTGGCCGGCATCTCCGAGAGGGGCCTGCTGCAGGCCGTCCATACGGCCGTCGAGCTCGACGCGGAAGGGTCGCTGCCCGAGGCGCCCGTGCCCGACTACGCCGACGAGACCGTGTCCACTAAGGTGGTCAAGATCATCCAGAGCTACACCGGCATTGTGGACAAGATAGTGTGGAGGAAGAGCCTCTAGTGACGGTTTATGCTCACATAAATACCGTGCCGAACGGCTCGACCGGCGGCATTATGATGAAAGAACATCGTGAGCTTCTCGCGGCCGGCAAAGAATCATATGCGTTCTGGGGTCGAGGCCGTGAGGCGGAAAAGCCGAACGAAATGAAGTTTGCCTCCGATGTAGAGGTTAAGCTCGACCTGCTTCAGACACGCATAGATGGTAAAACAGGTTTTCATAGCAAAAACGCTACGAAACGTCTTCTTGCTCGACTTGATGAGATAAAGCCTGACGTGGTCCATCTTCATAATCTGCATGGCTATTACGTCAACATCGAGATGCTGTTTAATTGGCTCGCGAACCATAATTGTAAAGTCGAATGGACCCTACACGACTGCTGGTCGTTCACGGGCCACTGTGCGTACTTCACGCATGCGAAGTGTGCGCAGTGGAAGGAACACTGCGCGTACTCGAGGCCTTGCTCGCAACTCAATACCTATCCCAAGACCTATTCAAAATCCTCTTGCTCGTGGAACTATGATGAGAAGAACCGTCTCTTCAATCTGGTCCCCTCCGAGCGTATGAAGCTGATAACGCCGTCGCAGTGGCTCGCCGATTTGGTGGGGGAGAGCTTTCTTAAAGATTTCCCCGTGGAGGTTCGCCATAACACCATCGACACCGACGTGTTTAAGCCCATCCCGAGCGACTTCCGAGAGCGTTACGGCATAGGCGATCGATTCATGATTTTAGGCGTAGCTAGCCCATGGACCGAACGTAAGGGGCTTTCTGACTTCGTGCGGCTGGCGGGGCAGCTAGATTCTGACAAGTACGTCATCGTGCTCGTGGGGCTTTCTGAGAAACAGGTCGAAGAGCTGCCCAAGGGAATCGTGGGTCTCACTCGCACAGATTCTCGTGAGGAGCTTGCGGGCATCTACTCGACCGCTGACGTGTTTTTCAACCCTACGACAGAGGATAACTTCCCTACGGTCAATCTTGAGGCTGAGGCCTGTGGTACGTCCGTGGTGACCTATGACACGGGGGGATGTTCTGAGACCGTGAAGTGTGAGGGCTCCCATGTCGTTAACGGTTATGAGGATGCCATCCAAATACTGAAAGAAAGGCTGTCGATATGATACAGAGCCCCCTTTGGTCGATAGCGCGCGTATTCTACAGGAACATCCTGTTCCTAGAGGCACCGTTCTTCACCGACCGCTACATGTACAAGTACACCAAGTATCTCCAGAAGTGCGGAATGGACATCGCCGATTACGACAAACACGGCTTCATTCACAAGTCGGTGTGGTTCGACAGCAGCGAGCGTTATTCGCTCATTAAGATTGGCAGGGCCGTCACTCTTTCGCGCGACGTCATTCTGCTCACGCATGACTATTCTATACGCAACGCGACCAATGCATTCGAGGAAAACCCCGATAACCTTAAGTATAAGTTCCTGAACCTATCTCCATTGGTAGCAATGTTTTTGTCGGGGTCCGAGCCATTCTTCTGCCCGGGACCGAAATCGGCGACGACGTGATTATCGGCGCCGGCTCGGTGGTGAAGGGTAAGGTTCCACCGAAAACTGTCTGGGGGGGCGCCGGCTCGCCAGCTTTGTACGCTGGAGGAGTACTACAAGCGGCATAAGTACAAGCATGACTACACGATTGAGTAAGGCGGCTTAATGACGAACGGGCAACCCATACGCGTGCTGCAGGCCGTGCCATCTATGGGACATGGCGGTATCGAGCACTTCCTCATGAACCTGTATAGGGCCATCGATAAGGACAAAGTTCAGTTCGATTTCATGTACCGCGTGTCCTACGAATGCGTGTTCGACAAGGAGATCGATGCCATGGGAGGACGTATTTTCAGATGCGTTGACCCTGACAGACATCCTGTAAGGTCAGGTAGGTTCTACCGATCTTTCTTCGCCGAGCACCCTGAGTTCTGTGCGGTCCACGAGCATCGATCGGGTTGCGACGGGTTTTTCGGGCTCATGCGCGCTGCAAAGCACGCTGACGTGCCCATTCGCATCCTGCATTCGCACAACTCCCAGAAGGGCTGGGCATACAACCCGGTGAAAGACCTGACAGACGCTTTCAATGCGCCGCGCCTCGCTGCTTTCGCAAACACGTTCGTGGCTTGTTCCGACGTGGCGGCGACGTACTTGTACGGGCGTTGTCCCAAGGCGTTTGACGCGTGCGTAGTCCGCCCGAACGCCATAGACCTTAGCGCGTTTGTTTTCAATCCCTCGGCGCGAGCCGATGTACGCGAGCGCTATGGGATCGATCACGACGCCTTGGTCGTCGGCCATGTCGGGCGCTTCGTCTCCGAGAAGAATCAGGTGTTTCTCGTGGAAGTGGTGTCTAGGCTCCGTTCCGATGGAGTACGAGCCGAAGCGCTCCTCTTGGGCGATGGCCCTCTTCGCGACAAAGTTTCGAGCAAGGCCGACTCTCTGGGCATTTCTCAGTACGTGCACTTGGCTGGCATACAGGAAGACACTGCCTCACACTACTCCGCGATGGACGTGTTTTGTATGCCGTCGCTCTTCGAGGGGCTGCCCGTTTCGTGCGTGGAGGCACAAGCGAGCGGGCTTCCCATGGTCCTTTCCGCAGATATCAGCCACATGGCAGATATCTGCGGGCACACCGCTTTCCTCGATCTGAATGAAAGCGCGAGTTCATGGGGTAATGCAATCCGAGCCGCAGCAGAGGGCGGTCGGCACAACGGCACTTCGGCTCTTCGTACCGCCGGTTACGACATCGCCACCGCCGCCCAAGAGTTCGAGAGGTTATACCTGAGCGGGGTGTCTGCATGAGCATGCTTCTTTCGAGGAATGCGAAGCCCGATATAACTGTTTACAAGGTGCTTTGCATAGCAATCATGGTGCTCCAGGCGCTCGGCATTGTTTGTGTTCCTCACTTTTACGACTACGGCCTTATGTGCTTCGTCTCGCTGGCGCAGTTGGCATTATTCGTCGCCGTGGCGCTCATGTCCCCGAGCCGACAACCTTTCGTCATCCTCTTCCTGGTTGCCAACTGGATCTTCAACTGCGGACAAATCGCCTGCATCGCTGCGGGTTATGGGACAGATGACGTCCTAAATCTTGACTTCCGGTGGTATGGATCGCCGTCAACAATCGAAAGTGCGTTCCGCTTCTATCTCTACTCACAGACGCTCGTCGCCGCAGGAGCACTGCTGCTTCAAAAGACGCCGATTGACGTTCCAGTTAACGTTGCTATCGGGCAATTTGTCGAGCATAAGTCACTTGCAAAATGTCTCATATTTGCCGGCCTACCCTTCTGGCTGTACGTGAATGGATCCAAGATAATTGGTGCCGCTTCGGACGCCTATCGCGGCGTCTATTCCTTGGTCATTCCAGCGCCCATCCAAGCGCTCTCCTTTTTCTTCGAAGCCGGTTTGTTGCTGATGTTGTTGGTCCTCGGTAGAGAGCGCAGGGGGACTACTCTCTTTTGCGCGGTCATTGCTATCAACGTTGTGCTTATGACAACGGGAAGTAGGCAGTACTCCGTTTGCTTTCTCGCGGTCTGGTGCTTGATTTATTTCTGCTACTTAAATACTCCGTCACCTGGCAGGGCTTTCGGCCTAATTGTTGCTTGCGTCTGCCTCCTGTTCCTGGTCGATGCTTTCGGTGAACTCAGGACAACTGGCTTCTCTTTTGAGGCTTTTAGTGCTTATTTGGCGAAGGCCTCGTTCTTTGATGTCGTCTGGGACAGTTTGGGCGAGTTCGGAAGCGCATTCTCGACTCTTGTCATAAGTATGTCCAACGTCCCGTCCATTCTTTCATACGGCATGGGATTAACTTACGTTGCAGGTTTCCTTTCCGTCGTTCCCATGCTCGTGAGCCGTTTCCCCCTTCTTAAAGAAGCGACCCAGTTTACAAAGATGATAAGCGGTTCGGCCTTCCTTGGTGGCTCGATGCTCGGCGAGTTCTTTTATAACTTCGGTTGGCTGGGCATCGTGGGTTCGTTTTTAGTTGGCGCCCTTTTGGCCTGGTGTCAGAGTTGTCTTAATGAAGCCGAGGATGGGAAATGCAACATTTATACTTGGGTTTCCGCCGTTCTGGCAGTGTTCCTTCTTCTTTTCATTCGTGGCTACTTCACCGACGCGATCATGAAACTCGCATACGTGTATCTATTTATCTGGCTAACGAGCTGTCTGAGGAAATACGGGTCGCGGCATAGGTCATTCAACTGTGACGGGAATCCGGAAGAGGCGGATGCGAAATGAACCGCCCCTTCTTCTCAATTTGTATCGCGGCATACGACGCACAACGCTTTATCGACGAGTGCCTTGAATCCATATTGGCACAGGATTGTCACGATTACGAGGTGATTATCGTAGACGATGGCTCTTTGCAGCCCTTGGTCCTCGACAAGGCCATTTGCACGCTGCTGCCGTCGTGTAAGCTGATACGCACCGACAACGGTGGGCCCTACGCAGCGCGGCAAACGGCTTTCGAAGTCGCAGGCGGTATGGCTGTCCTCTGCATCGATTCTGATGATAAACTTCACGACCCTTCCGCCCTGTCGAAAATCAAACGTGCTTTCGAGAACGGCGCCGACATTGTGCTTTTCAACGCAACCTCGTCCGAGCGTAAATCATCTCTTATGTTCGATTTCTCCGCGCTCGGTGAGGGTGGACCTGTTGAGGAGGACTCAGTTTGGGCTTTATTCAGCAAAGGCTATTCACTGAATAGCCTTTGCTGTAAAGCGTTCAAGCGATCGATTTACAGCAAAGGAGAAATAAACCGCCCCAGACTTCTTATGGCTGAGGACAGGCTGCAATGCCTTGAGATTATGAGCCGTGCACGGTCCTACTGGCTTATCAACGAGCCACTTTACTTCTATCGGCCAAACCCTTCATCCACCACCAACGCGGGCTACAATCCTGCCTACTTTGCTCAGGTATGCTATGTGGAAGAGGAGGTAGTCGCGTACATGGAACGACGCGGCATGCCGCTCGGGAGCTGGGCGCGCTATTTCCTTTCATATACCTCGAGTGCTCTTTTGGGCGTGCGGTACAACCGAAACCTTAACTTCGCAGCCCGCCGGGATTCATATGCCTCCGTTCGCGGCGAGCGCATTGTGGGGCTTGCTGCGGAGCGTTGTGCTGTTGGCTCGCTTGCCAAAGTGGACGCACTACGACTCCGTCTCATGCTTGACAACAGGTATACGGCGCTTGACGCGAGCATGTTGCCTTGGAGGATTGGATCTGCGATTAAGCGGTTGGCTAGAAGGGGCGTTGAGAGGAGAATATGAGTAAAAAAACGGTTTCTGTCATTGTGCCGTCATACAATGTCGCCTCTACCGTTGTTAGGTGTCTTGACTCAGTGTACGCACAGACGTATGAAGATCTCGAGGTCGTCGTCGTCAACGACGGCTCGACGGATAATACGCTACAGGTGCTCCGCGATTACCGCAGGGCCCATATGACCTTGGTTTTGATTGACCAACACAACCAAGGTCTATCTGCAGCACGCAATACCGGACTTGATGCGGCAACGGGCGAGTATATCTATTTCCTTGATTCCGATGATTACCTTGGGCCGGAGGAAATTGAGCTTCTAGTTGATGCTATGGATGAGGGTATGGACATGGCTGTGGGCGGCATGACGTACGTCGACGCCGACGGCAACGTCCTGAGGACGGTGTGCGACCCTGCATGCCACCTGGAAGAGCTCGGCTACTGGGACCGCGTCTACGGCAACCCTAATGGGAACTCAGTAGAGTACATAGTTAGCTGCGGGAAGCTCTACCGTGCAGACCTCTTTAAGCAGGCACGCTTCGCTCTCGGCAAGATCCATGAGGACGAGTTCATGCTTCACCACATCGTCAAGCAGTGCGGTGGCGTGGCTGTCGTTCCGGTCAGTAAGCTGTATTACGTTCAGAACAATGCATCTATAACGCATCGACCCTCTGCGCGCTCGAAGCTCGACATCGTCGAGGCTTTCCTGGACAGGAATCGGTATTTCCTTGATAGGGGCTTCTTTGACCTGTTCTGGACGTCCCTTTGCCAAGTAAAGGCTGCGCTTGTCGATTCCTATTGTGTCATCTCTAATGAGGTGGAGATGTCGCGCTGGCATGACCTCAAGGAGGACTGGAATCGTGCGTTCGCGGTTGGCAGGCGCCATTTCGATCTCCGCGACAGGCATTGCGTTTCATGTCTTGCCTATCGCTGTTTTCCCACATTATTTAACAAACGCAACAGCCATCCGTCTGACGAAGGGACACAATGAGTTTCACCGAATTTAAGGGCCACATCTCTTGCGAGGTGCGTACGAGAGAAATGCTCCGGCGCTTCGCCCGGAACCAGAAGTCCTCCTCGAGGACGGCGATCATGATTTCAACTCCCAGCCACGGAAACCTGGGCGATCAGGCAATCGTCTATGCCCAAAAGCGCTTCCTCGCCGACGCGCTCCCCGGTTTCTCCGTGTTCGAGATCCAGCGCTACCAGTACGAGCTCGCGCGGAAGACGATACAGAGTATGGTGCGTCCCTCCGACATCATTGTCGTTGACGGAGGCGGCAACGTTGGCACTCTGTGGCCCGAGGAGAATGACAAGATAAACGACATCGTCAGCCGTTTCATAGATTGCAGTGTCCTGGTTTTCCCCCAAACGGCGTACTTCGAGGACTCCGAGCGAGGGCAGGAGTGTGAGCGCGAGACAGCCGCCGTTTACCGATCAAATCCGAACCTCGTGTACTTCTCGCGTGACCGGAGGACGTTCGAGACCATCGGTAGGCTCACGCCCGATACGCCGAACTACTACGTGCCCGACATCGTTCCGTACATCAATGACGCGCCATTCTCCACTGAGCGGTCGGGTGCCCTGCTGTGCTTGCGCGACGACAAAGAGCGCGCACTCGATGACGAGGTTGTAAAAACGATTGATTCCGTCCTTGTCGAACTTGGGATTCAGGCTGGCCGTACGTCTACGGTCGTTGCGGAGCCGACAAGGATTTACGAGGGGAACAGGGACGCCATTCTTGGCGCCAAGTGGGCGGAGTTCTCTACCTCCGAGCTGGTCATCACCGACAGACTTCATGGCATGTTTTTCTCTGCTATCACTGGCACTCCATGCGTGGCGTTGGACAATTTGAGTCACAAGGTCTCTCAGGGCTTCGAGTGGATCGAGGGGATTCCGAACGTTCGCCTTGCCCGTACGCCCGATGAGATTCCGGTCCTTACCCGGGAAGCTCTCGCCGCAGGCCCCCACAGGTACAGCCGTGCGCCCTTGGATCCTGTATACGGGCAGATGAGGGAGGTGATTCGCCGTGCGGTCGAATAGGCTCGCCACTGCGTTCAACGTTGCTTCCGCCATTATCACCCTTGGTGTGCAGATGGCCGTCAGCTTCTTCCTCTCTTCCTACCTGGTGGCAACGCTGGGGGAAGTAGCCAACGGCTTCACTCAGCTGGCAAACAATTTCGTCTCGTATGCCTCACTGGTAACGATCGCGTTCAACTCGATGGGATCGAGGTTTATATCTGCGGCGTACCACCGCGGCAAGATTGAAGACTCCGTCGCCTACTATTCGACACTTATCGTCTGTAACGTAATTCTGTGCCTGATCTTCTTGCCAGTGGCCATTGCCGTGCTTGCCAATCTTGGGTCAATTGTGGACATGGGCAACGCCGACCCCGCTGACGTTGGGATGCTCTTTGCGTTTGTATTTGCCAACTTTGGCGCCAACCTTTTCGTGTCCCTGTTCTGTTCGGCTATGTTTGTTGTCAACAAAGTCTACATCCAGAACGCCATTAACCTCTTTCGCAATGTGCTCAACGCGGCGCTGCTCGTATTCGTGTTCAGTTTCTTCACGACACGTGTGTGCTATGTCTCGCTCATTGCGCTGCTGCTCACTATCGCGAGCGCGCCCGTTTGCTTTATTATCAAGCGCAAGGTCGTTCCCGAACTTACTTTCAACGCGAAAACGTTCTCAGGCAAGTTCGTACGTGATCTGACGTCTTCTGGCATCTGGAACACGGTGAATCAGTGCGGCAACATCCTGACCACCGGGCTTGACTTGCTTTTCGCCAACTGGTTCGTGGGTGCGAGCCCCATGGGCGTTCTTTCGGTGGCAAAGACCATGCCAACCGCAATTACCACGCTCGCCACCACACTCAACAACAACCTCGAGCCGGAGCTTGTGATCGTCTATGCCAAGGAAGGGGCAGAGGGTCTATACCGTCGTCTGAAACTTGACATTCGCCTATCAAATCTCATCGTCGCCGTGCCTGTCGGCGTCTTTTGTGCGCTTGCTCCGGAGTTCTACCGGCTCTGGATGCCTTCACTTGATGCTTGGGAGCTCACGTTCCTTTCAATCCTCACGATTTGTAACTTCATACCCTGGGCTGGGCTACAGGTGATTTACAACGTCTTTACGGTGATGAACAAGCTCAAGGTAAACTCCGTCTCATTCCTGTGCGGTGCTGTTCTCAACTTAATACTAGTCCTGTTCGCTCTCAATTTCACCAACCTGGGAACGTATGCGATCGCAGGAGTCAGCGCATTGATTTCCATTACAAGGAATCTCATCATCATTGCACCTTATGTCGCAAAGTTAATCGGCAAATCCTTGTGGACAATGTATCGCGAGGCGCTTGTGTCTCTGCTTAGCGTCGGCGTCACCATTTGTGTTTCTCTCAGCATAACAACCGTGGTAGCTACCGCGACATGGTGCGGACTGCTCATCGCCGTGTTGCTATCATGCTTTATTTGCTGGTCGATCGTGTTCTGTACCACCTTTTCAACCGAACAACGATGCGCCTATCTAGCGCTTGTTAAAGGCATTCTTACTCGGTAATAGCTTTTATTGATTGGAATCTTATATGAAGAAAGTCATTTTATTTGGCATCCCGTTGTCTGTATGTAATTTGCGTTGCCATTACTGTTATCTATCGCAGCGGCCAAGTAGTTATGAAGGCGTCATTCCGCAGATGAAATACTCACCCGAGCAAATCGCTTACGCCATGAGGAAAGAGCGCCTTGGGGGTATTTCATATTTTAATCTCTGCGCTGACGGGGAGACGCTTCTGCTGCCGGAACTCGCTCAGTACGTTAAGCTTCTCGCCCTCGAAGGGCATTACTTGGAGATTGTCTCGAACATGGTGCTCACCAAGAAACTTGAGCCTCTGCTCGATCTCGAACCTGACGTTCTCTCGCATGTGGAGTTCAAATGCTCGCTACATTACCTAGAACTAAAGGAGAGGGGGCTTCTCAAGCGATTCGCTGAGAACGTAAACGCCGCCTGGGCGGCGGGTGCGTCCTGCAATGTTGAGATAACCCCCTCTGATGAGCTTGTTCCTTTTATCCCAGAGGTCAAAAAATACTGCATGGAAAACTTTGGGGCGCTCGCACACCTCACGATTGCGCGAAATGATGCCACTAGTGGGATTAATCGGCTAACTAATCTCTCTTCCAATGAGTACTATGCCGCTTGGAACCAGTTCAATTCCTCTTTCTTCGATTTCAAGAACACAATTTTCGGCGTTAAACAGACTGGGTTTTGTGAAGCAGGATCTTGGATGTATTACGTTGACATGTCCACCGGCGAAGCACGTCAGTGCTACAAAGGGTGCAGCGTCGGCAATGTGTTCGCGAACCCTGACGAGCCGCTTCCGGACAAGCCGATTGGCCGCTGCCATGACCCCCATTGCTACAACGGGCACATGCTTATGACGGCAGGTCTTATTAGCGGAGTGACTGAAATAGGCTATGGAGACATCCGCGACCGCGTGAGAACAGATGGCACACACTGGTTGCGCCCTGAGCTGAAAGCTTTTTTCAACACAAGGCTCGGAGATAGCAATGAAAATCCTTCCGGCTTTAACAAAACGATTGCAAGAATTGAGAGCTCTGCTTCTTGGAATGCGTTGCGCGTTAAGTCAAAGGTCCAACGTCTGTTAGGATAAGCAGTTTAATTCAAACGTCTCTTTACGCCAGCTCGTTGAATTCGATCCAAACATTCCTGTTGCAAGACTGCAAGTTAAGTGTCGTTAAAGTTTCTAGACGACCATTTGTTATTCGAGGAAGGACTCCGTCCTCTATAGTCCAATCGTAATATAGGTGCCAGAATATCAGGCTAGCTGATATTCTGGCACCTATTTGTTTATCCAACATTTGAATGGTTCGAAAAGCCAAAATGGCGATTGCATTGGAAATGTTGGTGTTAACCCTAGCGCGCTTACACCAACATTTCTGACTCGATCGAGCCAACAAGAGTAACGACAAAAAAATAATAGGGCCATTTATCATCTCGCTTGCTAATGCTGTCCTTAATTGTACAGGCTTCTAATCCGAGAGTCCGTTGCTGCTTTTGAAGCAAGCAATCTATTTAACCGTTTATTACTCCTTGCTGGAGAACCTTTCGCATAGTCCCACTATATGGATACTGAATCAGAGAATTCTGAATGCCGAACGATAATTGTAGTATTGCCAATTGATTTTAGTGGCGGGGGAGACAATGGACCTAACGAATCTACCTGAGTACATCTCGGCGATTGTGGCAATCATCGCATTGTTCATTTCTTGTTACCAAGCTCGTCTCAGTAATAAACAGTCTCTATTTAATCGACGTTTAAATATTTGGATAACCGTCGATAAACTCATGAGCGTTTACGCAAAAAACGCGAAGAACTTGGAACATGGTGACGAGCCGCAAATGGCTATCGGCCTACTATTTGAATTGCTGACTAACACAACGTACCTGCAATCAATTTCAACCTCAATAAATCATGTGTTAGATGCCGACCCTCAACTCAAATTGCATTTAAAACTTGATGAAATGAAATCGCTCGCCATGGAGGCAAGATTTTGCTTCAAAGGAAAGAGCGGAGACGCAATAGCCGAATTCATAGAAGCTTATCAATCCCTTTTGTTTTCAATGTATCAGTATCAGATTCTATTAAATAAGATGTCTCAGAGTGCAAAGGAATATCAATGGACGCTTGAACAGGCTTCTGAAAAGTTAGATGAGCCCAATCAACGGAAAGATCTCTTTGAAAAAGAAAGCGTTCTTGCTGCCTCATATATGACTCTATGCCAGCTAAACAAGAGAGGAACAATTCAGCGCCAAATACAACTAGCAGGTCCTATATGGCGCTGAGAGAATGGATAGATTACATGTCGATTAGTGGCAGCACTCCGTATCTACCGATTGTCCAAGCAAGCTATCTCGTGACACAGTTTGACCGTTTCTAGTGGCTCATATGATGGCCTTCGCCTGCTGTTGGAGGACTTTTAGGATAGAAGTAATTACATTAAGGATATGCCTCACGGGAGCACGATAAAGCCTACTTAAACGGACAAGCTCGTAGCAGAGACAGGGCGTACGCGAAGGACTTGTTTGGCGACATCTGGGGAGTGCGATGGCCCCGCTTCTCTCGGACCTCAATATAATAGGAGCAATATAACTGGCTCGTATTAGTTACGTAGACCCGAGCTAGCATTTAGGTATAAGCAAGCGGATCGGTATTAATAGGTTGACTGCAGGCACATAGAAATCCTTTTAATTAATTACAGCAATTTCAATGTGATTCACACTACTAAATTGAAGTATTTCATAAATATCTATGCAGCTATTTGATTAAACTATTGTTCATTAAGTAGCCTATCTTAAGGTCGGCAATGGAATCTCAATTATGTGACAAGCTCTTTGCTCCTTCCAAGCCTTACTGGGCATATTGGCAAGAGTTATCCGAAGATGCTGTTTATAACGGACTAATGCTTGGCGGTTGGTTTGCCGACAAACTACCGCCGATTTTTTCGGCAGAACAATTTGTTACGTATTGCAATAATCGCAAAATGGCAAGCAACGATTCACGCTCAGAGTGGATTAGATTTAATTACATTCGGTGCAATGGACAATATCGAAAATTCGGCATACCAACCCCCTTCACCTACGAGCGACTCGTCCGCGGTTTAGCCGACAATTGGGGCGATATAGTCCGTCACGTTCAAAAATACACATTACCGCAGCCTTATGCAGTTAGCAGGATTCATCCTCGTGTGATTCCCGATTCGCAAGCAATATTCCAAATGAACTATTCAAACTGGATGACTGATCCTAACCCTGAACCAACTATTCTTATTGGTAAAAAATATCTCGTGAAATGCGACATCTCCACTTGTTTTCCGAGTATATACACGCATTCTTTGCCTTGGGCGATTATGGGAAGGGATAACGCAAAGCAAAATAGAAGTTCCCGTCGGGGCGGTTGGGCGAACGAAATCGACGGACTACTTCAAAAGGCGTGCGACGGCGAAACCCACGGATTACTTATCGGTCCACACGCTTCCAATGTTGTCTCAGAATTAATTCTCACAGTTATCGATGCTAGCTTATTTAACAAAGGTTATAGATTCATTCGAAATATCGATGACTACAATTGTTATGTCGCATCGCGATACGAGGCCGAGCAGTTCATCATCTCGTTGCAGGAAGAGCTGTCCAAGTTTCGTCTAACACTGAATCAGAAGAAAACTGAAATACTAGAATTACCCATAGCGCTTTCTAATGGCTGGGTAAATTCATTAAGGCGCAATGAACCTAATAAATCGGACCCGCTTGATTACAAAGATGTGTCATCTTTTTTGGAATACGCGACCAGTCTTCTTCCTTCTTACCAGAATAATGCCTCAATATTGCTATACGCGTTCAAAATGCTCGCATCGCGATCACTAAAGCCTTCGGCTAAAGCCTATTTTCGGGACTATGCTATGCACCTTGCAATCGTATTTCCTTATTTGCTGCCGTCATTCGAGAAAGCAATAATTGAGCCTTTGAGTATGGACAAAGATTATATTGAGTGTCTCTCAAAGGTTATTATCTCTGATTGTCTTAATCACGGTGATCACCTTTCGGTTTGCTATGGCCTTTACTACGCAATAAAGTTCGATTTTAAGGTTGATATGCCCGATTTTGAAGATATCAAAAGGGCTAATGACTGTCTTTTATACTTATTCGTCTATCTTTACGCCAAGCATTTTGGCGATGGAAATTTGCTTGATCGTCTTACAAAGCATGCTAAGGAATTCCCAATAGAAGGGCGTGAATTTGAAGAGATGTGGCTTTTTCTCTATCATATTCGACCAAAAGAGTGGTTACCGTCCGATGAGTGGAGGGCCATTAAAAAGAGGGGAATCAAGTTCATTAAACCCGAATATTTAAATTAGTGATTGGATATTTTTATTTAGCTTCTATTGAGGTGCAGCGATGACTGGACGTATCCCTTGGACTCGATATTCAGGTGAGGATATCGAGTCGGTTCTTGCGACGTTTATTTCTCTTGAAGAGCGAGACGCCATTAAAATTCGACCTTCTAGGGGCGATGGAGGAATTGACCTTATCGTTTACCTTGATGCTGAAACGGTCGACATATATCAAATTAAGAAATTTGCTGAAAATCTAAAAAACGGCCAGAAAGCTCAGATTGAGAATTCGTGGCAGGAATTATCGGCAACTACAGCCGAGTTGCATGTAAAAATAAATAGCTGGCATCTTGTGATGCCATTAGATCCCACAAACGAGAATCTAAGATGGGCTAAGGAACTGGTTGAACCTTCCGGTACAAAATTCATCTGGGATGGCCTTTCAAGAGTTGATGGCTGGGCGTCCAAATATCCAGAAGTAATTGATTACTACTTTTCTAATGGAAAAGAAGAGGTCTCTGAATATGCTGCGAAACTGCTCTCCATGGCCAATCTTCCAGACTGCAGCGATCCAGTCATTCTCGAGAATAGGCTGCGCGGTCTTTGTTCCAATCTAGATAAACTCGATCCATACTATGCATATTCAGTTCACGTGCTCTCAGAATACGACAAACGAGATGATTTCAGCACGCGTGCTCCTGGTGTTGTTGTGTCCCAAATTCTAGTAACCCCCGGGTCAGGCCGAATCGCAATCGACGTAATTGAAAAGACGCCAATAGCTTCAATGCTGCATCCATTAACGTTTTATGTGAAAATTATTGCAGGGACTGATGAAGAAAAAGAGCAGGCCCAGAATTTTATCGAATATGGCATGCCCTTCACTTCGTTGCCGGCGGAAGTAATTGACCAAGATTGCCAATTACCTGTTGGTCGTTCCTATGAAGGATTTCGAAGGGGGATCATTAAGAGCTTTGACCTGAATACATCAAATTGCATAAGGTCGGCATCGTTATTCTGGGAGGGATGCGGTGAGCTACAGTTAATAGTTGACAAAACCACCCATGGAACTAAAGGAGTATTCTTTTCTGCCCACGATGATACAGAAACCTTCAAGTTGAACTTTAAATGGGATGCAAGTCAGCCCGGCGGCACCCTTAACTACGAGTTTTCATTTAGCAATTTAGCCAATAAGCGTTCTCGAGACGTTGCAAGAACCTATCGATTTTTAAGCGAAGCCACTGATAAAAAGGTGGATCTCCGAATCAATGGCACGAGCGCCCTCTCTTTCAATCTCGACATTAGGGATGATCTGATTGATTTAAACAATAAATTATACGGTCTGGCGGTTGCGCTAGAAACCGTTAACAGGGCTGCGGACAGTGAAATGCCATTTCCAGACGTTTATAAAACTACTAAAGGAGAAATTGCAAATCTTAGAGACGCGGCAAGACTACTCGATGGTGAATCGGTTGTATATAGCTGGGAATCGCATTGGTTTAATCTGGATGGGGATAAAGTTCAAAACCTTGAATGTCCCTCTTTAGCCCTCTGGATAAAGCCGTTAACTGTTAGGCTTGGAGATAGAGGGGTATTCTGCGGTTTTGCACAGACTACTTTAGTTGTCGGTTCTTTCGAATGCTCAACAGACCAAACGAATGATTTTGAGCGGAAGCTAGTTTTAAGTCCAGATGATCAATATGGAAACAAAGCCGTACGCGTAATGGTTCCACCAAATGAAGAGGTGTTGAAGGGCCGAGATGCCTTATGGACCATTCGTCCTCCAAAAGTAGCAGATTGGTTAACAATAGTTGAAGCTGCCGAATCGTCAGATCAAATGCGGCTACCAGAGTAGAATCGCGTGCTGTCAAAATCGACAATGCCATGAATCCCAATTTTGGATCTAAAGGACCCCATTCGATATCATCCGACCTTCCATTCACCGACTGGCAAAACGATTTACACCTAATTATCGTCACTGCTCAGAGGCATTTTCTTTATTTAAGGCCTAATCCCGCTAGACTAATAACTGCTGCTACCAGGGCATTTTCTGGTGCACATTCTATTGGCTCTGCGAAGATCGGAGCGGGTATGTTTGCTGCCGAGTCCTACACCAGCCGTCATTACATTGCGATTGTTGCCATGGCCTGCCTATGCGTTTTGCGGTAGTGTCGAGAAAGTTGGTGTAGAGCCCGATCCGAAGCGAGTCGGCCCGGCGT